>Ga0209606_1000772_pt1 | contig 45004 bp, 29 predicted proteins | sample AD_UKC057_MetaG_FD_184412 | JGI IMG/M metagenome (GOLD analysis project Ga0209606, IMG submission 184412) | Active sludge microbial communities of municipal wastewater-treating anaerobic digesters from USA - AD_UKC057_MetaG (SPAdes) (version 2) | ecosystem: Engineered > Bioreactor > Anaerobic >... | reverse complement strand
GAACGCGGCTTTTTCGATATCGCATGCGCGGGAGCCTTGGCGGGCGAGAGCAGGGGGGTGATTGAACGCTGCTTCGTGACGACTGCCGTGACGGGCGTGGAGTATGCCGGCGGACTTATTGGCTTTCACAGTGGCGGCAAGGTATCGCGAAGCTACGCAACCTCGGCGGTCACCGGAAACACCCGCCTGGGCGGACTGATAGGCTCGGGCATGAGTGAGGTGGCTCAGTGTTACGCAGCGGGCCCTGTGTCAGGCAGTTCTTACGTGGGCGGGTTAGTCGGTCAACAACAGGGCGGCAGCGTCTCAGAATGCTACGCCGCCGGTCGCGTCTCCTGCTCAGGCAACTACATGGGCGGCTTGATAGGCCACAGTGACTTCGGCGAGGTCGATGCCAGTTTCTGGGATGTCGATCTCAGCGGCACGGCCGTATCGAGTGGCGGTGACGGGCTGTCCACGGCAGAGATGCAGACACAAAGCATTCTTGTGGACGCCGGCTGGGATTTCGGCGCGGCATGGTACATGCTGTCGGCCGGCTCTCATCCGTACTTGGCAAATCCGCCGCAATGCACCGTTCCCAATGTGACAGGTATGCCCGAGGCCGCCGCAATCGGTGCGCTCGAAGATGCGGGATTCCAGGTGCGGACACGGTATGGCTACGATGATGCCGTGCCTCAGGGAAACGTGCTCAGCCAAGGATTGGCCTCGGGTTCACTGCTCAACGCCGGGATCTGGGTAGTGATCGAGGTTTCGCTCGGTCCGGAGCCCGTCCCCGTACCGGGCGTAGAGGGCTTGAATCAAAGCGCTGCTGAAATGGCGATTACTGCCGCGGGCCTGATCGTGGGAACCGTGACCCGCGAATACAGCGATACCGTGCCCGCGGGGATAGTGTTCCGCCAGGACCCAGCGGCCGGCACGGAGGTTCTCCCGGGCAGCGCAGTGGCGCTGGTGGTGTCGATGGGCCCTGAGACAGTACTCGTTCCGGACGTAGCGGGCCTGCTGCGAACCGAAGCCGAAACGGCGCTCGCAAACGCCGGCCTGGTCGTGACGACAGTCGTCGAACACTACAGCGAAACCGTGCCCGCAGGGGTCGTGATCGGACAAAGTCCGCCGGCGGGCACGGTGGTTTCCCCGAACAGTGGAGTGGCTCTGGCGGTATCACTTGGCCCTGAGCCAATCCTTGTGCCGGACGTGGCGGGCTTGTCGCGAGCCGAAGCCGAAACAGCGCTCACGAACGCCGGTCTGGCCGTGGGAGCGGTCACGGAACAGTACAGTGAAACCGTGCCCCCCGGCATGATCATCCGTCAGAATCCTCCCGGCGGTACTGGGGTTCCTCCCGGCGCCGCGGTGGGCCTGGTGGTGTCGCTGGGCCCCGAGCCGGTCCCGGTGCCTGTCCTGACAGGCCTGCTGCGGCGTCAAGCCGCGACCGCGCTTGCCAGCGCCCGATTGGTCCTGGGTGCGGTAATGGAGGAGTACAATAGCTCTGTGCCGGCAGGCCGTGTCGTAACTCAGTCTCCCTCGTCAGGGACCCTGGTTCTTCCCGGGACCGCCGTGGCCCTGATAGTGTCGCTGGGCCCCGAGCCGATTCCCGTCCCGAATGTGGCGGGCTTGTCACGGACCGACGCCGAAGCGGCGCTTGGCAGCGCAGGTTTTGTCGTGGACATGGTGACGGCGGAACATAGTCTCACCGTGCCGGCTGGCCGTGTCATCGCCCAGACTCCCTCGTCAGGCGTCATGGCCCCTCCCGGGACCGCCGTAGCCCTGGTGGTGTCGCTTGGCCCCGGGCCCGCTGCCGTGCCGGATGTAGCAGGCCTGTCACGAACCGAAGCGGAAGCCGCGCTCGCGGATGCGGGTTTGCTCGTGGGGATCGTGACGGAGGAATACAGCAGCACCGTGCCCGCTGGCGAGGTTATCCGCCAGGCCCCGTTGCCCGGCGCTGAGGTGTTGCAGGGAAGCTCGGTCGATTTGCACGTGTCGCTCGGCCCCAAGCCTGTGGCTGTGCCGGACGTCGTGGGAAGCAGCAAGGGGGCTGCCTTGGCCGCCATAAAGGCTGCGGGTCTCAGCGTGGGAATGGTGACCTGGCAATATAGCGATACCGTGCCTTCAGGTCATGTGAGCAGCCAGGCGCCCGCGGCGGGAACAATCGTCCTGTCGGGAGCTACGGTCGACCTTGTAATGTCGCTTGGCCGCGAGCCAGTTCGAGTACCCAAGGTGGTGGGTCTGTCTCAGGCCGAGGCGGAGTCGGCAATCGCCGCTGCCGGGTTGGCTGTCGGAACCGTGACGGAAGCGTACAGCGACACGGTACCCGCCGGTGCTGTGATAAGCCAGTTCCCGGGGGCGGATACGCACGCGGCCCCGGGAAGCGCGGTGGCCTTGGTGGTCTCACGAGGCCGCGATCCTGAACCGGGAGCGACGCCAATATCCAGCATCACAGAACTTCAGCGTATTGGCAACGACCCGGGCTATCCTCTCGATGGAACGTACTACCTGACGCACGACATCGACGCTTCGCGTACGGCCACATGGGACGGAGGCGCGGGATTCAAGCCAATTGGCATTGCCCCAAACCATTTTGCCGGGGTCTTTGATGGCAAAGGCCATGTTGTCTGCAATGTCGTGATTCGCCGTGCCTCCGGCCTTCCCCTCGACCGGGTCGGACTGTTCGGCTCTGTCGGGGCAGAAGGCGTGATCCGGAACCTGGGTATCGAGAACGCCGCCATAGAAGGAAGGTACTCCGTCGGGGCACTGGCGGGACACAGCCAGGGGACGGTTTCTCAGTGCTACGCCATAGCAGAGGTCGCGGGCGATAGTTTCGTCGGCGGTCTGGCCGGTTTCAACGCAGGGTCGATTTCCAGGAGCTACGCAGCGGTCAGACTGTCCGCATCAAGCACATACGCTGGAGGCTTAACGGGTTGGAATGACGGCTTGCTGTCCATGTCCTATGCGCTGGGTGACGTGACCGGCAATGATTGTGTTGGCGGCCTGATTGGATGGAATAGCGACAAGGGTTCCTTCCGTCAATGCTATACAACCTGTACGGTCACGGGTCGCAAGAATCTCGGCGCCCTTGTGGGCGTGAACCATGGCTCATCCAGCGCCTGCTTCTGGGACACCGAGGCGACCGGGATCGGCAACTCCCAAGGCGGCAATGGGCTGACCACCTCTCAAATGCAGACCCCGAGCTCTTTCGTGAACGCGGGCTGGGATTTCGATGCGGTCTGGTGCATGCGCGGCTCTTATCCTAGTCTGCTAGGACTTCCTTTGTGCGAACTTGCCTACGGAGCGGGGCCGGGTGGCTCGCTCGACGGTCCTGCATCCCAGGCGGTAAACCGAGGCGCAAACGGCGCTACCGTGACAGCCGTAGGTTTCCCTGGCTTCGCGTTTGCTCAATGGAGCGATGGCGTCACCGATAACCCGCGCACGGACGTAAACCTGACCGAAAACATAGCCGTCACTGCCAGTTTTGAGCAACACGCCGGCGCGCTCAAGGTTACGCTTGCACCTCAGGACGCAATACGCGCCGGAGCACAGTGGCGGCTCGCCGGAACCGAAGAATGGCGCAACAGCGGCGATACCGAAAGCGATATCTCTCCGGCACGGCATTCCGTGGAGTTCAAGGATGTCGCAGGGTGGAACACGCCCGCGACGCAGTCGGTCACGATCGCGAACGGCGAAACCGCAACAGCGATCGCGGTGTATACCAAAGCGGTTCCGCTTGGCGCGCTTCAGGTCACCATTGCGCCTCAGGAGGCGATCGACGATGGCGCGCAGTGGCGGCGTCTCGGAACAGCCCCGTGGCGTGACAGCGCGGCCATCGAGAGCGAAATCCCGCCCGGCGCATACACCATCGAGTTCAAACCCGTCTTGGGGTGGCACGCACCCGCTGGGAAAGGCGTCACGGTGTACGCCAGCCAAACAGCCCACGTCTCGGGCGTGTACTCAGCCCACGGCGATGCGGGCGGCTGCAACGCGTCCATGAAGCGGCTGCAGCCGTTTGCGGAGGTATCGGTGTTTGAACCCGTCATGCCGTCCCTACGCGAGGAAAACGGCACTCGAGTGTGCGGCCCGCTAACGCCGTTGGCCATTCGGTTGCGCTGCGGGGAAGCGATTGTTCCGGAATCCGTCTGGGGCACGATAAGCTGGGGCGGCCACGTCTCGGAAGAAGTCGCATGGCTGCCGCTTGACGCGGAACAGTCCGATGGCTGGGCTGTGCACCACCCGCAAACGCCATGGCCGCTCGGAGATGCCGTCACGTTTACCGCAGGCGCCCACACCCTCTCCGGCGTGCAGCTCGGGCCATTCACGCACGAATTCGTCGTGAGCGGCGCCGTCTATGAAGGCCCTGCCGCCGTTGCGGAGTCCGGGGAAGCGCTGCGCCATGCCCAGCTTGTTGATTCCGCATACGAGATCTTTCCTGACACGGTCTATACCGAGCCTGTGACTATCCAGCTTCCTGTACCTGCCGGCGTGGATGCCAGCGCCCTCGAACCCGCCTACCTCTTCCGCGAGGACGGGGCGGCGGCATGGGTTTCCGGCGCGCACGTGGCCGGCTGGCTCGAACCGGACTCCATCCACGTGGTACATACCACAGGCGGCGTCTATGTCGAGTTTCAGGTGCGTCATGGCGGCATCGTGCAACTGCGCCGCCCTGTGGGACTCTCGCCCGCGGGCATGAACGGAAGCCGCATCAGCGGCGGCCTGCTTCTGGTACCGGGACTGGGAGGCTTTTTGCTGCTCAAGAAACGGTCAAAGCGCCACGTTCCTTAGAAACCCTGATCTTCCAAGGGCCTCTGTAAACGGCGGCTTGTGAGTATGGATGGCGTCAGGGTACGATCCCCCTCGGCCGCGAAGTCAATACAGGGCCAGAGACGGGGGTGACGAATGGCGATGCGCGACAGGATGGGGCGGAGGCGGTTCTTGGAATCATGCGCGGCGGGCGCCGCATTTCCCCGCGCCCTCGCGTCAGCTTCCGGCCTGATGACAGCCGCGAACCCGGCTGTCCAGGCAGCTCCCTCCGATGGAACCATCAGGGAAATGCCCGCCGGATTGTACGAGGCAGGCAGGGAACCCTGGAAGTACTTCTCGGAATACTACCCCAAGGGAACCAAGCTCGCGATGCTCGTACTCGATTCTTCGCACATGTACGGAGACGGCGGCGCTATCGTGCCGGCATTCGCTTGGATGGCTGAACAGGCCGGATACGCGTTTGACATCTACTGGGCGGAGTTCGACGACATCCGCTGGAACAAGTGGCCCTATTTCGGTTGCCGTGTGCTCGAGCAACTGCTCATGGTCAACTCCTATTTCGACGTGCTGTGGTGCACATTGGGAAACCATGCCCGCGCAATGCTCGAACCGGTCAGCTCGATGGCGGAGTCTCTGCGCTTTGACAACTATCTGGACCTCTACGCACAGCTCATGAAGCGATGGGGAATCACAAAGACCGAGGCCGTCTACGTTCCTCACCAACACCCCTATGATCAGTCCCTTGCGATGAACAGAGAATCGATCCCATACGCCAGGACCGCATACGGCGTCATGGGCGAGATTGCCGACTGGACGAAGGCAAGCGACAAACAGTATCCGGTCTGGTATGGCAGCGCCACATACCCTTCACGCACGCGTGAAATCTGGAACGATCCAGCCGGAAAAGCCCCAGGCTTCTTCGGCCGTCTCAACTTCTACCTGTGGCCGGACGTGTACTTCTCGCGCAAGCTCGCGTTTACCGACCGCGTCCCGCTGGCCGAGGCTGTCGAACGGTTCGGGCTTACGCAGGTTGACCTGTTGCACACGCAACCCGCCGAAGTTCCCGCGGGGGTGCAGGTGCGAGTTGTGGATCAGACCGCCGAAAACGACCGCGCATGGGACCTTACCTGCCGGGTCTTTCAACGCTGGGAACACGAAGCGAGAGGGATTGCCTACGGCATCCACCAGGCGCACTCGTTTGACCCCGGCTATCTCGGCTGGCTCATTCGCAGCCGTTGCTTGGCGGTCTACGATCCCTACTGGATTGAGTACATGCCGAAGGCGGTAGAACTGGCCAAGAAACTGGGCAACCGGCATATGGTGTCGGCCGGGGATGAATGGGACCATTTTCTGTGGCCCTACTGCATCCTGCTGGGCGCCGGCCGGCTCGACGTACCCGCTTCGGCCCGCGTCCCCAGCATCAAGCGCGCGATGCGCCTGGGGTTCTCGAGCCCGGAACGCGCCCCATGGGAAAGCGAGCTGTCCGACGACGAACTGAACCACAATGCCGGCGAGAACAAGATAGCCGTATGTTATACGTTCGGAACAAACGAACTCGGATACTGCGAGAGCTTGCCGGTCCTGTTCGAGAATATCCGCGCGATGCGGCTCAAGATCGGCCTTGGCTACTACCTGCCGCATATCGAATATTGCCCCGAATGGTATCACAAGCTTTTCACCACCCACTTGGCGGCGCATATCGAACCCATGATGCACTACTGGGGCGTCAGCGCGTTCTTTCCCAACGACAGCGTCTGCCACGCGTTCACCCTCGACGACTTCCGGACAGAAATGGAAACCGCCAAGGCGGAATGGATTCAGCGCATGGGACGCGAGTACCTGCCCCTGGGCTATCTGGGCGGCCAACTCGAGTACTTCACGTTCGGCTCGGAGTGGGATGGCGGCGGCTACGCCAACCCTACCACATGGAAGGTCACGCGCACAGGCGCCACCGTAGACTGGCGCGATTTCGTTGACTGGCCCGGATACCAGGCGTACCTCAAACGACGCGAAGAGGTGCGGCAGGCCAAGATTCGGATGGTCAAAACGCTGGGTTACCAGTACTACATCGGCGAGCGCAAAAACTCCTTCGACGGGGATTTCGTGCATATAGGCGCGCAAGGATTCCACGCCGCGAGACCTGAGGTTGAGGCCAAACCCTGGAAACAGACCGCGGGGTTCTTTGCGGTCAAACACGACCTCGGGCTGACCTACTGCCCGGGATACCAGGGATTCGCCGCGGTCAATGTCGCCCGGCTCAGTGCCGCCTATCACTGGGCCAAGCAGCTCGACACGCTTAAATGGTTTGCCGACGGCGGGAAAGATGGCCGTTTCTTCCTGGTCAAACCCAACGAGCTTGCGCGGTATATCCGCCTGCTCAAAGCCCAAGGCAAGTTTGATGATTGTTACGAGTACTACACCGCCCGGATCGGGCGCGACACCTTTCTAGACCCCCAAGGCGCACCGTTCTGATCAGAAAGATAGCACTTCGAAACGGAGCGCAGGAACCAGGCTCCCCGCAGCAAGATTGTCCAGGGTTTCTTATCTCGAGAGACCGTGTATACTCACGGAAGATCTTTCAACGTCATGAAATGAGGGAGAACCATCATGTCGAGCTTTCTCAAGTGTTCTTGTGCTGCATTGTTCCTTCCCGTTGCAGCGTGGCGGGCCGAAGCCGGGATTATCGACCATTGGGGGCCGAGGCCCGCCTCGCCCGCGGTCGTAAACCCGGCCGCGCTTTCGCCGCTTCAGCAAATCATATCGCTGCGGGGCGAGTGGGATTTCGTGACCGATCCGCGTCTGATCGGCCGCCATCGCATGGGCAAAGGACCCGGATGGAACGAACCGGATTGGACGAATGCGCGCAAGATCTCAGTCCCCGGCTGCTGGGAAGCACAGGGGGTCGGGGAACCGGGGATGAGCCAGGAATGGGGGCTGCCGTTCGATTGCATCCCGCGCCCTCTCAACCATGTCTACATGGGCACGGCGCGCTACAGGCGCTCGGTCGACATTCCGGATGCCTGGGCCGGAAAACGCGTCTGGCTGAAGGTCGGAGGCGTGCGAACGGAGGCGTGGTTCTGGGTCAACCAGCAGCGCGTCGCACACCTGAACACCTATTGCGGCACGTACAAATACGATATCACTGACCTTGTCACGCCAGGGCAAACCGCCGAAATCGTGGCGACCGTCCGCAACGACACGCCCAGCCGAAAGGGGTGCATGAACGCCTTTCACCGTTTTGGTGGGTTCTATCGCGACATTGAACTCGAAGCCACGCCGCATACCTGGCTGGACGACGTCTGGGTGCGCGGCGGCCCCGACTCGAAAACTGCTCTCGTGAATGTCAGTATTCGAAGCGCAGGAAACAACCGCCCCGATGCTCCAGCCCTCAAAGTTGGCATCAAGACCCTTGACGGCACACCGGCCGGCGAACTCACCCAGAGCATCACACTTGACGAAAACGGCAACGCGGATGCCATCTGCGAAGTGCCGCTGACCGAGTTCCGGTTGTGGACGCCCGAGACTCCGAACCTCTACCTGGCCGACGTGACGCTGGTCTCCGGAGATGCCCCCGTGCATGGCTGGACCGAACGATTCGGCCTGAGAAAGCTCGAGGTGCGCGGCGACCGGTTTTATCTTAACGGGAACCCCTATCTCTTACGAGGGTTCGGTGACGACTATATCTACCCGATGACGCTGATATCGCCGCCCGACCGGGAGGAGCACCGCAAACACCTGGCAATTGCCCACGAAGCCGGCTTCAATTATGTCAGGCACCATACCCACTGCGAGATACCGGAATTCTTCGAAGCCGCAGACGAAACCGGCATCCTGATCCAACCCGAATTACCCTATTACCACGACATCACCACGGAGGGGTTTGAATTCGACCCGCTGCGAGACATCCAGGAGCTATACAGGCATTACCGGCGCTACGTATCGTTCGCGTCGTACTCGACGGGAAACGAGGGGCATCTCGGCAGTCCCCTCGACAAGGAAATCTATCAATGGGCCAAGAGCACGGATCCCGACCGCATTTTCCAGCACCAGGATGGCGGCTGCAACACCGCCGAGAACGCGGACTATTTTTCGCCCAACGGTTACGGGCTCGCCTCGTCGATCGTTCCATGGGAACCGGGCACGTTTGATGTCCTGGACGTTCCATTCATTGCTCACGAGTACTTGAACCTCGGGATCAAGTTGGACCCGCGGCTCGCGCCGAGGTTCACTGGTGCGATCCCCGCGCCGCGAAGCCTTGAGGCTTACGAGGAATCCCTGCATGCGGCGGGGCTCGAGCGGGCCTGGGGCGATGCCTGTCTCAATGCGGCTCACGCGCTGCAGGGGTACTACCAGAAACAGGGCATCGAGCAGGCAAGGCTCGACCCCGCTTGCGATGGCTATTCGTATTGGACAATCGTTGACGTGATGGTGCCGCAGGAGGGCACGTATACCGGTCAGGGCTACCTGAACGCCTTCTGGGAACCGAAACAGGGCGGATGGCTCCCCGGCCAATTCCGCCAGTTCAACGGCCCCACGGTTATTCTCGCGAATGTCGAACCGGACAGTTGTATCGCTGTCTCGGGCGATGCGTGCAAGGCCACGTTCCGGATTTCCCACTTCGATGCTGCCCCGCTGACACGGACACCGCTGCTGTGGTCGCTCGAAGCCGGAGAACGGACGCTGGCCTCCGGTTCGGTCACGGCCTTCAATGCCCCGCCAGGCACTACGCGCGGAGTGGGCACTTGCGAGTTCACCGTTCCCGAACTCGAGAGGCCCGTGCATGCAAAGCTCCAAGCCACACTCGGCGGCACTGCTGTTGCCAACGTCTGGGATCTGTGGTTCTTTCCGAAGCGGGCAGAACGGCGAGGCGAAGGAATCGCGGTGACGGAAGACCTCTACGACATCGTTTCGGCGCGATATCCGGGAATCGCAAAGGCCGGAACACCCGAGGCAAACGCCGCCCGGCTTGTGATTGGGTCGTGGGACCATCCCGCGTTCGTCGAATCTGTTGCCAAGGGGATCAGAGGGTTGATGATAGGCCCGGCTGACGGCGAGCCAAACGTCCGGCTGGGCTGGTGGTGGCTGGGCGACCAGCTGGGAACCGCCTTCGCTGCTCATCCCGTGTTCGGGGATTTTCCTCATGACGGAACGCTGTCGCCCCTCTGGTTCCGCCTTATCAAGAAGGGCCTCCCCCTGCCGCTCGACCCGAAATATGGCGAGTTCACGTATTTCGCCGTCGGAGAGGGCCAGAAACAGTATTTCGCCTACGTCTGTCAGAGCAAAGACCAGAACGGCGGGCGAATGCTGATTACCCGGGGTGTGGATCTCCTTGCCGGCACACCCGAGGGCGCGTACCTGTTGGATGCCATGATAGACTACGTTTCGAGCGGCGCATTTGTCGAGGATTCGCCCGCGACAACGAACGCCAACCAGAGTTCAAATCCGTAATTACAGTTTCCCGAGCGCGAACACGGTGTTCCTGGCCGGCAGGCTGAACGGGTTCGAGAAGTGGTAGATCTGCGCCTTTTCTTCGCCGTCGACTACCACGGGCGTGGGCTGTTCGACAACGAAATCCGCGAAATCAGGCGCGTTGAACGCTATGAACGCGAGGTTGAGGCAGTCGATGGGCTGCTCGTATCGCTTCGAGAGATCCGGGTAGGCGATAGGACCGGTGTCCACCTGGTAGACTTGCTTGTCGATACTGATGTTCATGGTCTTGGTGGGACACTCGATGATGGCGCGGAGGCCGGTTTCGTCGTTCCAGAGTGTCGTTTGCGTCACGATGGGGATGGCCGCGGCCGTCACGTCGCGGATTTCCTCCCACGTGCGGAGAACCGATACGGTGGGCGCTTCACGCAGCCGCAACGAGGGCACGCCCCACATCTCTTCCACGGTCTTGACTAGGCGGTACCGGTCGCTCAGGTGCGCGGGACGCCGGAAGACCAAACAGAACCCTCCGCCGAAGACCGGGAGGAAATCATAGTTGTCCTGGCTGAACAGGTCTTTTTCGGCAAAGGTGTGCTCGCTCTTGCACGACGCGCACTGGTAGTAATCGACCCAGGTATCCGCCGCATCGTCGATAATGCGGGTACGGCTTTCGACCCAGAACCGGACGGAGTTTGCCGGAGCCGGATTGCAGATAAAGGAAAGCCCGTAATCCAGGGGCGGCATCGCAAATGCGGGACTTGGCTCCTCCGATGAGGGTTCGGTTTCCGCCGCGTGCAAAATCCCCGTCCGAAGAGTTACGGCTCCTGCGGCCGCCGCCAGGATTGCTTCACGCCGTGTCGTTTTCATGGCTGTTTCCTTTGCAGGTACTTGCTGCCGCCGTGCGTCACTCGTAAAACCACGCTGCGGGAAGAATCTTGAATTGCAGCGAGAGTCCGCCCGTGTAATTAAAATAGGTCAAATAAGCCTGGTCGTTGATCCACGTAACCGCGGGATACGCCCAGGCGTCGCCGGGTCCCTCCTCGATGTTGCGGAAACCTTCCCAGGTCTTCGCCTCATCCTTCGAGACGGCCGCGGTGAGCGGATTCCGGCTCGACGCCCCGGGGTTGTGATTCCAGATCGCCAGAAGATGGCCCGTCGTGGGAATGCGGCTGACCGAGACCGGCGCGGCCGTGCCGGCCAGCGCGGTCGGCTCAGGACTGCTCCAGGTCTCGCCGCCGTCGCTCGAAAAGCTCTGGTACTGTCCGCCCAGCTGGGTCCGCATAAGCATCAAGACGCGGTCGTCCTTGAGCTCGATGCACGCGGGCTCCCAGCAGCCATCGCCGGGTTTTACCCGTTGCGAGGCGCGCCACGTCTCGCCGTCATCGTCCGAAAGGTAGCAGTAACTATCGCCGCCCTCCCAGGCTTCCAGGAGTATCCGGCCCGACGCGAGCCGGATGGAACGGCCATTGGTGAGCCCCGTGTACTTGGCTTCGGGGCTGAGCTGTTTGGGATTCACCCACGTCTTGCCCTCGTCAGCAGAACTGCGCATCATCACGCGGCAGTCGGTGCTCTCGGTGTTCTTCTGACAATAGAACAAGGCGATGCGGTCGTCGCGGAGGCGAAGGAAGTTCACTTCCATGACGTTGCAGCCGCCGTCATTCTCAACGAGCGTGAATTTTTCGCCCCACGAGCGGCCCCCGTCCGTCGATAGCTTGCCCGAGATGCGCGCCGGGCCGTGATCGGCCCCGCTTCCCGCGTAGAACTCGGTCCACCCCAACAAGAGCGAACCGTCTTTGAGAGGAATGATATCCGCTTCGCTGTTACGCGGATTCTGCGGACCGACAGGGGCTACAACAAGGTGAAAAGGGCTTTCATCGGCAGCCGTAACCATCGACCCAAGAGCGACAATCATACACACCAAGGATGATCCCATGCTCCTGTCTCCTGCGCTTTGAGAATGCCAAACCCCGTTCTTTGGCGCCAAGTTACATCACTATGCCCGGCTGCCTGAATGCAGTCAAGTCACTCCGCGGCCCATGAATGAAAACAGGGCCTTACCGAGCGCGCCACGGCACGAGCAATACCTCCTGCGTTGCCCACAAGCTAACCGGCATCGCCTCCATCAAGCAGAATTGACGCAATTGGCTGAGGCGGCTAGAATCGCAACGAGTCTGACAACGCGGGCAGGACGGGCCCCGCCCGTGCCGTCTCAAGAGCGGAAGATTAGGGGTGCTGCCATGAAGATCCTCCTTGTAGCCTTGATTGCCTCCCTGTTCGGAGTCACGGCGTCCGCACAAAAACAGGCGCCCGACTGGGTCCGCGTGACCGAGTCCGCCGAATGGACGCCGCGGGACTCGGCCGGCGAAGTGGCTTACAACGGCCGCTTATGGCTGTTCGGGGGCTGGTTTCAATCCTATGAAGCGCCCCCGCGCGACGTCTGGAGTTCCCCCGACGGCAAGACCTGGACGCGCGTGCTCGACGCTGCCCCGTGGATTCATAGCGATCTCCCGATGACCATCGCCTTCAACGACAAAATGTGGATCATGGGCGGATGGTACAACGGACGCCTGCCCGGCCATTCCGCATCGAACCAGGTGTGGTGGTCGGCCGATGGCGCCGCTTGGCAACAGGCTACGCCCAACGCTGGATGGTCGCCCCGGCTCGCCGCGGCTCTGGTCGAGTTCAAGGGCAAGATGTGGCTGTTGGGAGGTACCGAGAACTACTACTTCGGCGACGCGTCGAGCCTGAAAAACGATGTCTGGTGCTCCGCGGACGGCGTGCAGTGGGAACAGGTCACCGCCAACGCGGGGTGGCCGCCGCGAGGCTACCATCAGGCTGCTGTGCTCGACGGCAAGATGTACGTGTTCGGCGGCGGCAACTACGTCCCGGAATATGCCGCGCTGAACGACGTCTGGGTCACTGAAGACGGCAAAACATGGACCTGCGCCACCGAGGCCGCGCCATGGCATCCCAGGCTATGGTTCTCGTCGGCCGTGTACCGCGACCGGATGTGGGTCATCGGGGGGTGGTCAAACAACCCCTCAACGAACTGGGCTGACGCATGGCATTCCAAGGACGGCAAGACCTGGGCGAAGCTGGAATCCAGCGTCATGTGGCGCGAACGCCATGAACACTCGGTTTTCGTGCTCGATGACAAGCTCTGGGTGGCGGGAGGCATGATACCGCCTCTCAACAACGAAGTCTGGTCGCTCTACATCCCGCCGGACTGGTTTGCGGGCGAATAGCGAAGACTCTTCTGGCCCGGCCGCGCCGCTCGGCTACGGTTCCACGACGGGCGCGGTCTGCTCGGGGGTAATGACACCCGGCGGCAACTCGAGAATACGGATGTTGCGGAAGTGAATCTCCGAGCCCTCGGACTCCAGGCAGAGATAGCCTTTCTTCACCGATGACCCGCTGATGCCGTTGACGAACTTGCCGTTCACCGCTAGTTTGATGACCCCGTCCACGCAGATCACGTCATAGACGTTCCATTCGCCTTTGCCTTTGCAGCGGTTTTCGATGGATTTGCTGCGGCTGCCGCGCGGGTTATCGGGAACCGTCGTTGCTCCGTTTGCCCCAAACAATTCTCCGTGCACGTAGGCAATAGGAGGCAGCTCGCCGTTCGCGCCCTTGTTCTGGTTGACCCAGTCGAGTTCGAGCATCTGCACCTCAACGCCCTTGGGCAACTGGCTGCCCTCGGGGACCGTTCCCTCGCACCACACGAACACGCCCGAGTTTCCGCCCGCCTGCATGTGGCGCCATTCGATGTGCAGAATGAAGTTCTCGTACTGTTTCTCGCTGCGCATGACCCCAATCGGGTTTCCGCTGCACACCAGCAACCCGTCGCGCACTGACCAGGTCTCGTTGCTGGTGTTCACATCGACCCATCCCGAGAGGTCCTTGCCGTTGAAGAGCTCGACAAACTGCGGGCTCCCGGCGTCCTGGGCCGCCGCCTGGCCCGCCAGAATCACAAGAGAAGCTGCTGTCAGCAGGATTGTATGGTGTTTCATCGTTTTCCCCTTTGCAATCAGTTTCTAACGAATGTTTTCGCGTCAGGACCGCACGCTCATACTATCGCATACGGGTCCGCATAGTCGATCGTGTTGCCGGGAATGAGCTACCGCAACTTCGCGTTGAGGGCCGTTCGCCGGAGGTCGTCCATCCAGTTGCGGAGCACCGGCGAGCGCGGGAAGGTCCGTCCACGCAACCAATCGCCCTGGATGTGGTACCGCAAGGGCACGCCTGCCTTCGCGGCCAGAATCACCTCATGCTCGGCTTCGGAATCCATCGCCCTCACGAACAGCTTTGGCGGGAAGACTACTCCGAGTCCGATCCACCCGATATCGGTCCCCTGTACGCCCCAACTGCCCATTACGCCCGCTGCGGTATCTATCGCAAAGGTTTCTTGAGCCATCCGCGTGATGCCAATGCCGAGCTCGATGGGAACATCCGCTGGCCCGCCATCCACCACGACTTCGATGGGCGAGTCGGGCCGGTCCGCCAGGGCGGAGCAGGTGAACCGGACCGTATAGGGTGCCTCCTGAGGGCCCACATTCTCGGCCGTCACCTCGACCGTGACCGAGGCGTCATCCATACTGATAAAACGTTTCGACCAGACAATTGCGCCCTTGCCCTCGGGGCTGTACACGGGATACGCCTGGCCGCTGGCGTAGAGGGTGACTGCTCCGAGCCCGCCGGTCTGGTTCACGTGCAGCGCGTCCATGCCCCACGGCTGTTCCGCGTGATAGCTCGCGCCATTCCCGAACGCCGGCATTACCAGCGCCCGTTGCTGTTTACCGAAGAAATCGAACTGGCCCCAATACACCCGGTACCCCGCCAGCTCCGATTCCCAGCCGATATTCGGCGGCACCCAGTCCTGCGCCCAAGCCACTTTGGGCCGGGCAAATGCCGCCAGTCTGGACGCCCGCCACTCTCCAAAATCCGGAGCGGCAGTCGTGATGGTAAAGGTCTTTTCGACCAGTCCGCGCATCCCCTCGAGGTCTCCCGCTCCGCGCATAGCGTTGAACCTTTCCCAGAACCCGGGGTCGTCGTGCGCTCTCTTCAGCGCCAGAATCAGCCGATCTTTGACAATATCCAGGTAGAACCGAAGCGATTCGTTGCTTTGGAGGTAGTCCTCCCGGAATTCCTCGCGGATCGCCTCGGCGGCGAAGTCCGAATCCACCAGTGCCCAGACAGGGTCGCCGCCGCTGCCGCCTTTCGCAACAAGAGCCTCGCGAAGGCGTGAGGCGAGCACAAAGAGCTGCCCCGGCGCCGTTTCGAGGACGGGTATCATCATCGCTTGAACCTGGCCCCAATTGTACGCTACGTCCGTACACTCCGCCGTGGATGTCCACCGGTCATCAGCGGTCCCGTCGCCGTCCGCATCCAATTCCCACACATCGATACGTCCATCGCCGTCCGCATCGGTGTAGGTGTAGCGCATGTCCGCCGTGCCGTCGTGATTCGGATCTGCCGCGAGCCACATCGTTTCTGCCCCCAACAGGTGGAGACGCTGGTCCACGGGCGCGTAATAAAGCCGGATGAAACCCGGACTCCCTGCCAATTCGAAGCGGTTGTTGAACGGTCCCGAACTCGGACCTCCCACCTGCGGAAAAGCCTCGTTGCCCTTGGCGATAACGCCCTCCCATCGTTCCATGGTGTCCGCGGCGCCGTCGCGATCCACGTTACGGTCGATCTCGTCCCATGTGAGCATACGCTTGGCCCACTGGGTCTCAAGGGCGAACCCCGGCACCGTGTGATAGGCGAGAAACGGTCCGGTGGGGACCCCGCGAAGCACGCGCCGGGTCGCGTATCGAAGATCAAAGCCTTGTCCCTCGCTCGCGTGTGCGGTGACCGACACGTCGAAGTCCCGGGGCTGGTCCCATGTGGCGTCGTTGTCCGCATCGAAACTGTAGCGAAGGTTCTTGACGACGTTGCCCGTGCCCTCGATGCGGATGACTTCCTCGGTCACTCCATCGTGGTCGTGGTCGTAGAAGGTAAAGGGATTCTCCCATTGCGGCACCCACTCGGGGCTGCCCGGCTCGAGGACGAAGGCGCAAAAGAGCTCGTCGCCGCCGAAATGGGTGCGCCCCTGGCAAAGCCGCTGGTCGTACGTGTAAGCGGCGTCGTACCACAGAAGGTTGTCGTCGCCCACATCTTCGCCATACCAGCACATCACGCTCTCGCCGCGCGGGAAATAGAACGCCATCTCGCTGACTTCGTTAGCGCCCGTCCGGTCCGTGTAGTCGCATACGACATTGACTGTGCCGTCCGCGTTCCAATCGGCCAGATAAAGATCGCTGTCGTAATCGGGTTCGTCTCCGGCCTCGAGATCGCCGTCTTCGTCAATCACACGGACCAGAACCGGCCGCCTGCCCTCGGGATGCCGGGTGTCCGTATCGATGAACCAGACTTCCTCCGGGCGTCCGTCCCCGTCGTGGTCGACGTAGTGCCGTTTGCCCGGCTCTCCTTCCCGAACCTGGCGGTGAATATCCGGGTCCAATCGTATCGCGCCGCCAAAGAGCCGTTCGAAAAGCTCCGCCGGTTCGGCGAGCGCATCGGCCGTCCAAAAAGCGGAAATGGCCAGCGCAGTTGCTATCATCCCAATTGCATGCCTCATCTTATCTTCCCCGAGCCGCCGTTCACCGGTTGCCTGTTGGCACGGCGCATGCCCTAAGGCATGCGCCATCGCTGCCGGCTCCACCATTGTAAAAATGCAGTTGCCCTGTCAAATCTGACCACAGGCGGCGGCTTACACAAAGGCGCCAAGACCCGGGGAATGCAGGATCTCTCTGAGGGACATGCTTGCCTGGCCCTGCTCTTGCCTTCGGCGGAAAACGGGCGGGTTTTCTTGCCCGCTCATAAGGTCGCACCGCGCGCCGTGCTCTGGCGCCACGGAGCACAGACGGCGCTCAATCGCTCATGCCGGAGCACCCGCCTGCTTCCGCCGTGCTGCAGAACGTGTCCGTACAAGGCTGACATTCCCCGTCGATGCATTTGAGGTCGTTGCCAGGATCATCACAGTCCGCCTCTTCATCTTTCTTGCCGCTGCCCAGAAAGGCGGTCAGCTTTCCCGCTCTCGAAAAGATGCCATTCGTCTTTGCATCTGCAATGGCCTTTATCTGGTCAGGCTTCAGTTTTGACTTCTTTACTTTGTAGAGCCCCTCCAGCGAGAACGTGCCCAGCTGGTCGATATGGAACTTCATCGCAGCGTCAACGACCCGTTTCGAGGTGTCTTTGAGCACATCCAGGAAGGGAATGCAGGCTTGGCATCTCCGATGGAAGCGTTTCTTTCCGGCATGGTGCGGATCTGACTGGTCGACCGTACCTTTCTCCAGCTCTTTCTGAATCTTTTCGAACTTCGCCACGACGCCATGGGGCACAGACTCGTTCAGATCGGGCCACGTCCAGAGATCCCGCATGATTTTCGGTGACAGAGGATTGTGAGGGTCATTATACGCGTCCAGGAACGATTGTCTGATCTCTGCCAAAAGGCCGGCGATCCTTTCTTTAACATCCAGAGCAAGCTCCTCATCCGGAATACTCAGGGTGCCTTCCGCCAGCTTTTTGAGTCCATCCATTTCATCTTCGCGGGCGACCTCCATGCCGTACATTGTGGCGTAGTCGCCAAACTTGCTCAGCAGATGACACATCAGGTTAACTTCCCACGATCCCGCGCGCAACGTGTAGGTTCCCGCCTTCCAAGGCATGTATTGGGGTGTCAAGATGTCGAATTTCCAGGTAGTCATGACCTTTCTCCCTCCTTCTGTAGAACTCCGCGTTCCCGTGCGGCGTCGAGCCGTTGTCTGCCACGCGGCGCTTCGTTTTCAGTTCTCCTCCCACATGTTCAAAGGCAGGCACTCCCGCCACTGATTCTTCTTGAGGCTGCGAAGCCTCCATTTGTATACGAAAACCTCCAAAACCCTCCCGTACACTTGCTGGTTCTATGTCACCTCTCTGACGTGTACCCTCTGCTCATACGCCCGTCAGGGCACGTTGATTGTGAGATGAATCTCCTGAAACTCGCCGCGCTCGATAATGACAGCCAGACTTAAGGTTCTGTTCTCCGCGAGGGCGGTGCGCGCCGCACCGAGGAAATCCTTGAGCTGGCGCCGGTTCTCAATCGCTCTATCGTTCACGCGCAAGATGTGATCCCCAACGGCGATCCCGACGGCTTCATATATGCGCGCTCCCTGTGGCCCGGTCTCCGGAGGCGCCCACAGCCCATTGAAGACCTCCCGCGAAGGAACCGGTTCGCCCAGGCGGGCATTCATGTCCTGGTTAACCTGAAGCAGTTGCTCGATGCCTACCAGCAACACCCCGGCAAGGTATTCGACGCCCTCGCGAGCCGTCTCGCGGGGCAGGGTCACGGTACGCTCCGCAACAATCCGCGGATGAAACGCGAAGCGCACCTGGATAGGACTGCCTTCCCGCACGATCTCAAACTCCAACTGTGGCGATATGGTTTGGTTCTCGAGATACTCAGCCAACACCGCGCGCGCGGAAGGCGGCCCGTCGATAGAGTTACCGTTGATGCTTGTCACCCGGTCGCCGGCCAATAGACACAGCCGTTTCATCGCGTCGGCCATCGGGCCCTCGGCAATTGCCAGGCCCGCCTGGGACGATGGAGCGGGTTCGGGCTGGCCGAGCAGGCCAACCAGGCGTTCAAGGCGCTCTCGCGCGCGTTCCCCGGTCGTATGCACGATCGCGGCCCGCATTGCCAGGCGCTCTTGCTGCGGCCATCGCTCCCCGAGCCGCGAGGCTTTCGCGGCGGCGTAACGTTCCCGCAGCGTGCTTCCCGGGGTTGCGTTCAACTGTTCCATGCGCCATGGTCCCGCGAAATGGGCGGTCACGCGGCCGTCCCAACCCGCGGCCAGCATGCTTCGCGAATCCTGCAGGAATTGCGCGTCAAGAAACGGATGATCGCCGCTCGCCAAGGTCACCAACTCATCGCCCGTGCCCGTTTCCCATATGCGTACCGTCTCATCATACGATGCGGTCAGAATGCGGGCGCCATCAGGGCTGAACCGTGCCGATATCACTTCGTCACCATGACCAACGAGTTGATACGACGGTTCGCCACTCTCGACATCCCAGCATACTACCGAGCCGTCGTTAGACGCGGACAGCAGATGCGAGCCATCCCCATCGAACGCCACGTCGTTTACGCAGCCCGCGTGTTTGGCCAGGACATGAAGCTCGGCGCCGGTTTTCGCGTCCCACAGACGAACCGTATTGTCGTTGGCTCCCGTGGCGAGCAAGGTTCCATCGGGCGAGAACGCCACGCAGAGCAGCCGGTCCGTGTGGCCACGAAGCACCCATTGCTCCTTGCCCGAGCGCGCTTCCCAAACGCGCGCTGTCCCATCTCGCCCTCCTGTAACGATGGTGTCGCCGGTGGGGCTGAATGCGATTGCCAGAACGCGTCCGCGGTGCCCGAAATAATGCGAGACTGTTTCGCCGGCGCCTGTATCAAGCACGAATACGCTGAATTCGTCCAAGGGAGCGGCGAGGAGAGAGCCGTCAGCGTTGAAGGCCGCCGATGCCGGCCCGAAGTGCGAAAAACATCGATGGGAAATCTGCGGGACCAGCTCGCGGCCATCATACAGGGCGAGGCCGCAGTCTTGGGTCGCAATAGCGATACGATTTCCGTCTCCGCTGACGACAACCTTGTGGACTGGCCCCGTTTGCTCGAGCAGAATACGCTGCGTGAGCGATCTCCGGGCATCCCATACTCGAGCGGTATTGTCTCTCGCGGCCGTGATTATGCGCTGGCTATCCGGGCTGAACGCCGCGGCCGCCACCCCCGCTTCATGCCCCGTAAAAGACGTGACCAGCGTAGCCCTGGCAATATCCCATACCGTCACCAGGCCCGCGTCGGATAGCAGAAGAACCATGCTTTGGTCCGGGCTGAATGCTCCGTTCTTGACTTCTTCCCCGTGGTTGAAAGAATTCACGAGACTTCCCGTTGCAACGTCATACAGGCGGCCGACGGCATCCGTTGCGGCTGCCAGCAGCAGCTGGTCATCGGGCGAAAAACACGTCCGCACAACATCGGCACTGCCCGGCTTGGTTCGGAATATCTCTTTGCCCGCCGAGATATCCCAAACGACCGCCGCGCCGTTGTCTACATAGCAGACACGAGACCCCGCCGCGCTGTAGACAGGAAATGCGCCCCGCATAATCTGCACCGGGGTGCGGCTGGCGGCGGGAGTCCACAGGTACAGTTGGCCCTTCTGGGTGGCGCTGATCAGCGTCGTGCCATCCGGGCTCGGGTGTACGCTCACGACTTCGCTGTCGTGACCTTCGAGGATGTCCAGTTGTGCTCCTGAACGGGCGTCCCAAATCCTCACGGTGCCGTCGTTCGAGCCCGTGACCAGGCGGTTGCCGCCAGCTTCGAACTGTGCCGACCTGACGGAAGCCGAGTGCCCTTTGAACACGACCTTCTCTTGCGCCGTGGCCGCGTCGAAAAGGCGCGCCGTCCCATCCCAGAGTTCCAGCACGATCGAGGATTCATCGGGGCTGAACCGGCCTCCATTTATGAGTGCGTAGGGCGTCTTGATCACCGTCAGGGGCGCGCCATCGGCAGCGTTCCAGATGCGCGCGGTTTTGTCTCCCGCGAGGGTCAGGATACGCGTTCCCGGTTTGTCGAACGTGGCCTGAAACACGATGCCCTCGTGTCCCCGGAGCGTGAACAGGTCCTGATTGCATTGTTCGAGAAGATTGCCCCACTCCCAGTCACGGCGCTGCTCCGAGATGGACCAGACAAGCTTGTTCGCGCCCGCGAAATTCCGCTGCCGCACGTAGGCCTGAAGAAGCCGTATCTGGGCCACATACGCGGTGTGTTCGGCTTCTTCTCTGGCTTTCTCTGCCCGGTCTTCCGCCACGATGGCCTTATCCCGTGCGTCCTCGGCGAGCATGCGTTGGATGCGTTCGCGGTTTCGCGCCTGGTAGATCTGGATGTAGGAGAACACGGCAAGAAAGAGAATGATGCCCGCCGCCGCTGCAACCACGTGCAGCACCGTCCGGTGTCTTGCGTAGTAGCGGCGCGCCAGTTCCCGGAGGCTGTACCGGTAAGTACGCACCAACGCCCCCGTCTGGAACCGTTTCACCTCCTCCGCAAGCGCCACCACGGATTCATAACGGTCGGAAGGCTTCTTTTGCAGGGCTTTCTCGCAGATGCTTACAAGCTCGGGGGGAGCATCGCGTTCTTTTTCGAGGACGGGCGGGACTTCTTGAAGGATAACCCTCCGCATGGTTTCGCTGGCGGTATCGGCTCGAAAAGGCGTGGTGCCCGTGAGAAGTTCATATAACACTACTCCCAGCGAGTACAGGTCGGACCGTTCGTCAATCTGCTCTACCAGTCCCTGAGCCTGCTCCGGAGGCATATACTCCGGCGTCCCCATGGCCTGCCCCGCCTTCGTCTCCGGAAGGGGAGTCTCCTTGCCCGCAAGCCGCTGGGGCATATCGCGAATCTGTTGTTCGAGGGGATCTTCCGGCTGCGACTTTACCTTGGCGAGTCCCCAGTCAAGCACCACCGTTTCGCCAAACTCACCGATCATGATATTCGACGGTTTGATGTCGCGATGCAGCACTCCCCGGCTGTGGGCATAGGCGACGGCTTCGCACAGGTCGACGAAATGGGGGAGAAGGGCCAGGCGTTCGTCCAGCGTACTGCATGCGCGTAAGGCCCGGGCAAGCGAGCGGCCCCGCACGAGCTTCATCGTGTAATACAAATTGCCATTCGGGCGCCGCCCGATTTCGTATACGGGCACGATCGAAGGGTGCTCGAGCCCGGCGGTAACGCGCCCCTCTTGCAGAAAGCGCGCCGCAACCGCGGCCATGTACCGCACGGGGGTCTTCTCGGGCAGTATCATGCTTGTCTCGCTCGTGGGCAGAAGCTCCTTGAGCGCAACATCCCGCCCCATTTTCAAATCGTGGGCCAGCAAGATACGCCCCATCCCTCCCCGGCCATACTCGGACGTCTTCGTATAACGCCCCGGGATTTCTTCTATGGGCTCCATTTCGCCCCACAGCGAGAACGAAAAAGGGGCATCCTTCATCGGGGTGGTGGTGCGGCCGCGCGGGGTAGAAAGCGTTCGGGCAGGGTCCAGGGACCTCCATAGGGCCTCCTCGCCCCCGAGCGAGTCGAGTGCGGCGCCAGCATCGCCGCCGTGGGCCTGCGCAGCCGCCTCGGCCATGCGCCGAATGAGTTCGGCCTCTTCCGCGGACACCGCGCCCGCATCAGCCAGTCTCGCGGGCAGCGAGACCGAACTGTCCTCCGAAGCGCCTCCCAATGCCTCAAGCAGGTCCGCCCGTGAAAGACGCTTGAGGTGCAAAGCGAGGAGGGCGCAAAGTGCATTCCAGGCCCCAGCCATGATACCCCTCCCTATCCGAGCCCCGCGCGCTGACCCTAATCTACCCTACTACCTCTACAAACGCAACAAGAAGTTGGCCTGTCTCCATGCGCGGCCGGCCCGCTCACCTTTAACTTATTGAAATAAAAGCACTTAGGCTACATCGCCCATGTTTCGCGCAGAAAAGTCTATTCATCTAGTTCGCGTTCGGCGTTCTCAGCGCTGCGCCGCTGGTGGCGTTGAAACAGGTTCGAGGCACAGCAGAAAAAGAGTGATGAGGGCATCTCCGGGCGCTGATACTCGACGGGCTGCAGAAATCCCGGTCGGGCAGCAGCGAGTAATCCGGAAACGGGATCGCGTTGGTGTTTTACAAAAGACCAAGCGCGATCGGGCTGGTTCTTATTTCACCGAAATCGTGAGACCCAATGACGGCGCTGTCCATCTCAACGGGCGCGTGAATCTGGATGACCGCTCGCTTCATCGTCAAAGCCTCCACGCCCTTAGCGGGTCCCGGCATCCTCAGTAAAAGAAGCTCAGTCGGCTCTCAAAGAACAGAAACCGTGTTGCCTCCGCCTTTTCACTCTATACCGCATCCCCTCTTTCGTACACAGCGGCACGGACAACGATCGAATGGGGCCATCCCTGCGCTGGTGCGTGGACGGCGCATGTTACCTGGCGGAATCCGCCCCATCCGCGTCGAGTCCCAGTGCCTGGGCAAGCTTGGGTAACGTCTCCCCGGCTCGCCCCTGCAGGAAGACGTCGGTAATGGTCTCTGTAAAACTGGTATGTTCGATATTCGCCTCGATGATACGGGCGCCGTGACGTTTCGCGATGTAGGGCAGGTCCGCCGCAGGATACACCTGGGCCGAAGTACCGACAATCAGCACTGCGTTGCACTTCTCGCCCCATTCCGCAGACGCGCGCAAGGCATCCCCGGGGATCAATTCGCCAAACATGACGATGTCGGGTTTCATGAGTCCGTAACACACATGGCAACGCGGGGGAGCTGCGCCCGCCGCCAGCATATCAAGAGGACGCGTGTTGCCGCAGTCCATGCAGAACAGGTTCCGGGCGCTCCCATGATACTCGATAACCGTCTTGCTGCCAGCCGCCTGGTGGAGAGCGTCGATGTTCTGGGTAACGATTGCCTTCAGAAACCCGTGCTGTTCGAGGGCCGCCAAGGCAAAATGCGCGCGGTTGGGCTTGCACCCCGCAAAATCGCGGGCGAGTTCCTGCCAGAAACGCCACACTTTGGCCGGATTCTTGAGGTACGCTTCGATCGTGGCGTATTGCTCGGGAGGGTACTTGGCCCAGATCCCCCCGGGACTGCGGAAGTCAGGGATCCCGCTCTCGACCGATATGCCCGCGCCTGTTACTGCAATGGAGCATTCGGATTCTGACAGAATGGCCGCGGCTTTTTCGTAAGGCACTTCCATGGCCGCCTCGCGTGTTGTGTTCTTGCGCAAATCAGGATATGGGAACGATGCGCTCCAGGCCGCCCATATAGCGGCGCAGAACCTCCGGCACAACCACCGTGCCGTCCGCCTGCTGGTAGTTCTCGAGAACCGCGATAAGGGTGCGTCCGACCGCCAGGCCCGAGCCGTTCAACGTGTGCACGAATTCGGGCTTCTTGCCGCGCCGTACGCGTATGTTCGCACGACGCGCCTGGAAATCGGTGCAGTTGGAGCACGAGCTGATCTCACGATAGCAGTTCTGCCCCGGCAGCCAGACCTCGAGATCGTAGGTTTTCGCCGAACAGAAGCCCATGTCGCCCGTGGACAGCGTCACCACCTGATACGGCAGGCCCAAACGCTGCAGGATGCTCTCCGCGTGGCCGGTCAGCTTTTCCAGTTCATCCCACGACGTCTCGGGCGCCGTGAACTTGTACAACTCGACCTTGTCGAACTGGTGCTGGCGCAACATCCCCCGCGTATCCTTGCCATAGGAACCCGCCTCGCTGCGAAAACAGGGCGTGTACGCAACACAGTTGACGGGCAGGACGGCCTCCTCGAGGATCTCGTCGCGGTACATGTTCGTCAGAGGCACTTCCGCCGTCGGGACGAGCCAGAGGTCGCGGCCCTCAACCGTAAAAGCCTCCTCCGCGAACTTCGGCAGTTGACCGGACCCTTCCATGGTCTCCCCGGATACGAGAAACGGCGGAAGGTATTCCGTATACCCATGCTCCTGCGTGTGGGTGTCCATCATGAAGTTGATGAGCGCTCGTTCGAGTTGCGACCCGGCCCCCCGCAAGAGCGAAAAGCGGGCGCCCGAGATCTTGCCGGCCCGCTCGAGATCGAGAATGCCGAGCGCCGTGCCCAGTTCGACATGATCTTTCGCCGCGAAACCGAATTGCGCCGGCTGGCCCCACCTCCGTTCGACGCGGTTCGCCGATTCGTCAGGCCCTGCCGGCACGCTCTCATGAGGCACGTTAGGAATCACCAGCAAGTGCCGGCGAACGGCCTCGTCCGCTTCGCGAGCCTTCTCCTGGAGGATCTTGGCCTTCCGGCTGACTTCGCGCATGGCCGCAATGGCTTCCGACGCATCTTCCTTCGTCTTTTTCTTCTTCGCGATTTCATCCGAGGCCCTGTTTTGCTCGGCCCGCAGCTGTTCGGCCTCGTAAATCAGTTCCCGGCGCGCCGCATCGGCCTCGAGCACAGCGTCCAGATCAATGCCCGCGTTGCGATTCGCCAACGCGGTCTTCAGCAGCGCCGTGTCCTCGCGTATGAACTTTATGTCAAGCATCTCGGAATCCTCTTTTCTGGAATACGTGTCTATACCGGAAAAATGCAGACGTGCACCACGGTTCGCCGCCTACCGGATACTTCGGATCAATCCCAGGAGCCGATCGAGTTCGTCCAGGTTGAAATACTCGATCTCGATCTTGCCCTTGGTATCGCCGCTGGCCCTCAGAGCGACCTTCGTGCCCAGTTTGCGGCGCAGCTCGTCTTCGATGGCCGCCACATTGGGGTCTTTCGGAGCCTTGGGCTTCGGAGCCGCCCCCTCATGCGACGCCATCTTCTCGACTTGGCGCACCGAAAGGCCCTGGCCCACGATCTTCCGGCAGGCTGCGATCTGTTTCTGCGGCGATTCAATCGCAAGCAGCGCCCGGGCATGGCCCATGGCGATACCGCCGTCGGCAACGCGCGCCTGCACCACCTCGGGAAGGTTAAGCAACCGCAGCGTATTCGTCACCGTTGCCCGTTTCTTGCCCACCTGGTCCGCCAGTTCTTCCTGCGTCCAGTGAAATTCCTCGATAAGCTGCTTGTATCCCCGCGCCAGCTCGATCGGATTGAGGTCCTCGCGCTGGATGTTCTCAATCAACCCCAGCTTGAGCATGTCGGCGTCCGACACCTCACGGCACACCGCGGGAATAGTCTCGAGATCCGCCATCACGGCCGCGCGCACGCGCCGCTCGCCGCTCACCAGCTCGTAGGCGTCTCCCGCCTTGCGGACGATTACCGGCTCTTGCATGCCGTCGCGCCGGAGCGAGACGCTCAACTCCTCCAAAGACTCCTCATCGAAACGCATGCGGGGTTGTTTCGGGTTGGGCTTCAGCTCTCGAGGGTCCAGCATAAGAAGCCGCGGACCGGCCCCGTCGTCCGGATGCATATCGAGCGCCGACGAGGGGAAGCCGCCTCCCGAATTGCTCGAAATCAGGGCGCCCAGCCCCCTGCCCAGGCCTTTCTTCTTTCTAGCCACGCGATACCACCTCTCGTGCCAGGGCCAGATAGGCCCGCGCGCCCACGGATTTCAAATCGTAAAAGATCACGGGTTTGCCGAAGCTCGGCGCCTCGCTCAACGTCACATTTCGCGGGATCACCGTCTGATATACCCGGTCGCCCAAATGCGCGCGCACGTCTTCGACCACCTGATTGGACAGATTCGTATGTTGGTACATGGTAAGCAACACGCCGTGCAGCTTCAATCGCGGGTTGAGATTGTCCCGGATGAGCTTTACGGTCTGAAGCAGTTCGCTCAGACCCTCGAGAGCGTAGTATTCGCACTGCAACGTAATGAGAACGCTGTCCGCTGCGCTGAGACCGTTCACCGTCAACAAGCTCAACGACGGCGGGCAGTCCACGAATACGTATTCGTATTCGTCTCGAATGGGCTGTAAAACGTTTCGCAGGCGATATTCGCGCTGCTCCGCGCCGACCAATTCCACTTCCGCCCCCACCAGTTCCTTGTTGGCGGGTATCAGGTGCAGATTGTCCATCAAGGTCTTCTGGCGAAGGTCCCGCACGAATTCGCCGTTGACCATCGCGTCATAGATAGTGCCGTTGAGCGTGCTCTTGTCAATGCCAAGGCCGCTGGTCGCGTTTCCCTGCGGATCGAGATCGATAAGGAGCACTTTCTTGCCTGCCGCGGCCATGCAGGCGGAGAGATTGATGGCCGTGGTGGTCTTGCCCACGCCGCCCTTTTGATTCGCAATGGCGATTATTCGAGCCATGCGGCCCTGCTCCACGTTACGGTCCTCTTATCCATCCAATCCCTGCCCGGGGTGCGTTCGTCGGCGGATGCCCGCGTCTGCAACCAAAGACCGCGGGCCAGTGCCACGCGCCAACATAGCGCCGCCTTCCCGCGCTATCTATTTGCACCCGAATGGCTTATGACAACGCAGCCGCGCCGGAACACGCCCCCCAAGGAACCGTATGATACGGGCGGGCCCTGCCGTAAGTCAATTTGGACCGCGATAGAACGCGAGTTTCACACGCCAAACTGGCGAAGGTGGTGTTCGAAATGGACTACGTGGAGGCGCGCCCAGTCGTCCACGCCCAATTCGCCAAAATAGGTGTCAGGATACGGTTCCAGTTCGTCAGCCTGTACCAGATTAAGATATTCTTCGAGCACGGCGTGGAGGGTCTCGAGGTCGCCGTTCGGCATCTCGCCACGTCCGGGTGCCGTGATGTTTTTGGGGATGCGCAACCATCCGTGCAGGATCAGCGGCCCAATGATATTGCGTGAAACCCACGTGCTCTGGTTCACGGGCGGGCCCCCCCGGCCCATCGAATAGCGCAGAGAATCGGTCAAATGCGCGAACAGCTGGTCCCGTGTCAGGCGCCCCCATCGGGGTTTGGCCTCGCGAGAAATACTTCCCAGACGCTCGAGAATCTCATCGGCGAAATCATGATCGAATGGACGCATACCATCCCTCGCCCCCTTTCAGGAGCTCATCGTCTTCCGCGGCCGGGTCTTGAGGCGCGCCGGCTCGATGCCTATCGCCCCGCGGCCTGCGGCGCGCCTGCGCGGCGCTGGGCCGGCGCCGCAAGTTTGATCACCAGAAGTTCAAGGGCCAACGCGCGATCCACATGGGTGCTGCGAAGCAGAATCTCGGCGTCCATGCACAGGTTGAAGGCATCCCGCACCTTTTCCGGGCCGAGCTTCCGTGCGAGAGGGCCGACTTTGCGCGCAACGTACGAGCTCATGCGGGCAAGACCCGGGGTTTGCGAGGCTACCGCATGTGCGCTCTTCAACAACCAGTTCAACGAACCCATGATCTGGAATTCGTTCATCCCCAGGTCAAGCAGTTCCCGCAACGCCCGCACGGCCTCATGGGTGTCCGACGCCGCAATCGCATCTGTCAACGTCCAGATTTGCTCTTCGGCTACGTCCGAACACGCGGTTTCCACGTCCCCGGCTTGAATGACAGGGTTCGCGCCGACGTAGTCGCAGACTACGTGAAGCGCGTTGTACACATCTCCCAGCCGTGTGCCTGCGCGGTCGATCAACGCATCGACCGCCTCCGGCGAAAGACGCTTCTGCCGGGTCCTGGCTTCTTCGTTGATCCAGATACCCACATCGTTCCTGCTCAGTTTCGGACACGACACAACACCCCCCGCCGCATCACAGGCCCTGTAGAACTTCGAACGCCTGTCCATCGTGTCCGCAACAAGCAACAGCAGCGTTGATGGGCACGGATTTCCAAGATATGCCAGAAGCGGGCCACTGGTGGATTCGGAAAGATGGTAACGTTCCGCACGGCGGACAACGACGATTCGGCGTTCTGACAGGAAGGGCAACGTTTCTGCCACCGAAACAATCTCGGCAGGGTCGGCCTCATCCGCGAAATACGCGTTATAGGCCATGTCTTTCAGGCTCGGATCAACATACAACGCAACCACGCGCTCGATGGCGCGCTCAGCCAGCAGCGGTTCGTAAGAGGCTTCACGGGCGCCTTGCGCCTTATGTGGGCAGAACAACGTCACTGGCCCCGGCGGCGCGCTCTCGATACGGCGAAGGAATTCCTGGACGTCCACGGCTCACCACGGCTCGATGGTGCGCAGGAAGATGTCGGAAGCCAGCTGTTCCAACGCTTCGGCCACACCGCGGTTCTCTTCTTCCGAAGGAAACGAACGCACCGTCGGGAGAAAAAACTCCGCATTGCCCCGGAGACGGTCCGAAGACTGTCCCGCCGCTCGAGTGTAAAACGTTGTTTCTCCGACCAGCTGGCCGTCTTCCCAAAGGACCTCGCCCGTCTTGGAGTCCGTCAGACGGGCGCCTGCCGTGACAAAACACAGGAACTGAGTCACTTCGTCGTCGCGGTCGTAGGTGAGCCCTTTCCGGCTGTAATCCAGAATGACGCCCTCGAGAATGAGGTCGGCCCTGTCGAGCGAGGTAACCTCGAGCCGCGAGTCCGCCATGAACTTGCGGATAACGGCATTCGTAAGCGGCGCCTGAAGGTCGTATTCCTTGCTGAGGTTCTTGAACGCGGGCACGGCGATCGTCTGATACCGCTCGTCAAGCGTGCTTCGGGTCGAGTAGCCGCATCCTGCCGCGCAGCCCGCCACAATAATGCATGCCAATACTCCCGTCTTGGCGCTCATTGCTGCGCTGCCGGTTCGCCTTGAACCGTCTTGTCAAGCCAATCCTTGGCATCAGTTGCTGCCGCCGTATCGGGAAACTGCTCGACGACAGCCTCGTAGTAGATGCGGGCCGCATCAAACCGGCGGCGTTTCTCATAGAACCGCGCGGTGAGGAGACGCTGCCGGGCTATCTTCTCGCGCATTTCCTCCCGCTTCTCATCCAGCCCCTGGGTACGTTCATCCTCGGGGAAGCGCGACTTGAATTCGTCAATCGCTTCGATAGCCAGGCGGCTGCGCGTTTGATCATAGGCAGGAGACAGGCTGGCCTCGTAGTAGCACATCGCCAGCCCGTAGCTGGCGTCGTCCACCCAATCGGAACCCGCATAGTCCTCGAGCACGCGCTGATATTCGTAAGCCGCTTCCACATATTCATCGCGGGTAAAATGGCACAGTCCAACCTTGTATTGCGCTTCTGCCGCGGCTTCCTGGAACGGCTGATTGTCGATCACCATCGAATAGATCTGAATGGCTTTCTTGAACGGGCGGCTTCGGAAGAGCGTCCATCGTTTACCCATTCGCTTCTCGCCCAATGCATAGAACTTGTCACCAATCTCGTACTGCTTCTTGATAACCGTATCGTACAGGTCGGTGTCCGGGTAATTCGTGATCACCTGCTGAAACTCGTTGGCGGCATCCAGATAATCGCCTTGCCGCATGTTGATCTCGCCCCGCAAGAACTGATTGTCGTCCGCCCATTCCGAATCCAGATAGTACTTGTCAAACTTGTTGGTTTCGCGAATGGCGCGCTTGTATTCGCCCTGTTCCATCAGCGAACGGGCCGCTTCGACCTGAAGCTGTGCCGTAGGTTGCGGGAGATTCTTCTCGTTGATCCACCGTCCTGTGGCCGGATTCCACACCCACGCATCCGAGGCGCCCGCCGCCAGGAATAGGGCGGCTGCAACAAGCACACCGCATCTCCGGATCAAAACATCGCTCACGTTAAGTCCTCCGCGACCGTCCGATCGTTCTCAAAACGAAAACTCAGCGCCCCAACATCTCAGGCCCGGCCGAATACCCATACCCTCACCCAAATATCTTACCAATCACTTGCAAATACTACCAATCGGGGTGCCCGAACGCAAGGAATCATATTGCCACAATATTCCTGTAATCCGGCGCGTTCCCTCCCCGAATAGCCGGGTGCGCACTGCCAAGACCGGTTATAGCGCCGCGCGGCTCGTGTGACCCGATGCCTGGTCTTCTTCAGCGCCAACGGCGCCCCACATGCCAGCCGCGCCCGAAGGGCCGGGAAGACGGCTGAAGGGAGGGCCGAAGGCTTGAACGGGCACGTTTCACGCCTTTGGCCCGGTAACGCATCACGTACGCGCCGGTCTTATCCCACCCGATGGGTGTCTCGAGATCCCGGCTTGAACCCCGAATGCCACCGCACTCAGGATGTTCATGCGTTTGCCGCGTGCCTGTGCCTCGTTGCGGCCCCGCTTTCCGCATGTTATAGTTCCCCCGTCTCCGTGATTTCGCAGGGCGCGCTAACGGGGCTTTTCGGTGCGGCGCCTCGCGCGAATGCCGCATTTTCAACGGTTCTTACGCTGCGGGCGGTCCGTCTCGAGTACTGGCGTGCCCGCATGGGAAACGCAATTGAGCGACCAGCCACAATCTGCAAACGATCCAATCGGTGCCGCATGGGATATCCAGATGCATGCTGCTCGCATGGGATTCGACTGGCCCGAAATCAGCCCGGTATTCGAGAAAATCCACGAGGAAATCGGAGAGATAAAGGCCGCCCTTTCCGAACAAAGACCAGACCATGCACGGCGCGAACTGGGCGATCTGCTCTTTGCCGTGGTGAATCTCTCGAGGTTCCTCAATGCCGACCCAGGCCGCGAACTGACTCACGCCAGCCAGCGGTTTCTCGAGCGCTTCGCAAAAATGAAAAAAGAACTCGAACGTGCTGGCCGTGCAATCGAGGACTGTTCTCTCGAAGAAATGGACCAAGCGTGGAATCGCGTGAAGGCCGCCGAATAAGGCGCTTTATTTCACGCTTGACTTTTGCCGCGATTTGTTGCAAACTCGGAGACTCATCGATCGCATTTTGGCCTTTATTTATGGGGCTGTGGAGCGATTGTGGAAAACTTGTGGATAACATCGAAATGAGTGGGTTGAGACTGCGTGTCGGCTAAACCAAACGCCTCGCCTAAGTCCGGCTGCGGACTCATTTTCGATGTTGAAGTTGTAGATCCTATACTCCGAAATTGGGGCAAGACCAACTGCGCGGGAGGAGCCTCTGGGGACGTCCGGCACAGACTGCCAGCAATGTCTTGTCCTGGGTGAAGCCGCGTGCACGCCAGTATCCCGTACGGGATGCGCAAGGGGGTAAAGGGAATGATTGTTTGTAATCCAGGAGGGGTAATGGCGCCGCAGGAATCGAATCCATGGGAACTCGCTCAGGAACGTCTCAAGAAAATCCTTGATGATCACAGCTACAAGAATTGGTTCTCACAGACACAATTCGAGTCCTGCGATGAGGGTTGCATTGTCGTGGGCGTCCCCAGCCAGTTCTTTGCAGACTGGTTGAAAGACCACTACATGGACGCCATCAGCAATACCCTGCGGGCGCTCATGCCTGACTTTGCGGAAGTGCGGTTCGTCTCCATGTCGGAGACGCCGCGAGACTCCGTCGAGCAATCCGCGTCTCCTCCCAAGCGAGAGGGCGGCGCGCGCCCGGATCCGGTTGAAACGCCTGGGCGGCCTGCTCCGCGCGCCGGAGCGTTCAATCCCCGCTACACCTTCGAACGGTTCGTCGTGGGAGCGGACAACCGATTTGCCCACGCCGCGGCCAAAGCGGTCGCCGAACGCCCGGCACGGGCCTATAACCCCCTGTTCCTGTATGGCGGCACCGGTTTGGGCAAGACCCATCTGATGCAAGCCATCGGGCACGAGCTTCTCAAGCGCGACCCGCGGACTTTAGTAACCTTCATTTCTTCCGAGGATTTTACGAACCAGCTTATCGAGAGTATCGCAAAGAAATCGACCGTTCGATTCAGGGCTAAATACCGCAAGGCCGATGTGCTCCTTATCGACGATATCCACTTCATCGCGCGCAAAGAAGCTACCCAGGAAGAGTTCTTCCACACGTTCAACGCTCTGTACGACATGCACAAGCAGATCGTCATATCGAGCGACCGCCCGCCCAAGGAAATCCCCGGACTCGAGGAACGCCTTGTCTCACGGTTTGAATGGGGCCTTGTCACCGATATCCAGCCGCCCGATCTCGAGACACGCGTGGCAATTCTTCAAAACAAGGCCGCGGAAGAAAAGTCCACGGTCGCCCCGGATGTGCTCCGCTATATCGCGACATGCGTTACCTCGAATATCCGGGAACTCGAAGGCGCACTCATTACCGTATTGGCGTATAGCCGTCTGACCGAACAGCCTATTTCACTTCCTATCACCGAAGAGGTCCTCCGCGATCTTATCGGGCGGGACAAGATCCAGCCCATTACCGTTGAAGCCGTTCAACGCGCCGTGGCCGAATACTTCGATGTGCGCATCGCGGATTTGCGCGGCCGCAGCCGGCAACGTAAGGTGGCGTATCCGCGGCAAGTCGCTATGTACATGTGCAAAGAACTCATACCCAGCCTTTCCCTGAACGAGGTGGGCGAGGATTTCGGAGGAAAAGACCACACCACAGTCCTGTACGCATGCCAGAAACTCGCGGAAGAGAAGAATACCAATAAAGACACACGGGACCTGCTCTTGAGGCTCGAAAAACGGGTCCGCTCAATGACCTCCTGATACACAACGCCTTACCGCATCCGCGTTTGACCGCCTGCTCGTTCGGAGAAGGCGGTTCTTTTCTGTCTCTCACCGCTGTTTCGCGTTCCTCATGACGCCCCACATGCGCAATGAATGTTCGCGCGCCAGGTCTTCGGAGATGTCCTGCGGTTCTGCCATGATTTGACGAGCGATGATGGCGCCCGATTCCTCAATCAGCGGCAACACATCGGCATTGATGGCATCATCCGTTTCGCCGGGCTGGCACTTGAAAAGGAACCAGCGCTCTGTATGGCACGCGGTGCCCCCGTTCGCCGCAAGCGCCACAAGCGGGCCCAGGCTCTCGATTTCCAACATGCCCTTAGCTGTGTACGCCTCAAAATTGCACCCGAAATCCGGGTACTCTTTGTCTGCATCCAGCGGGAACCGCTTCATGAATAGCTCACCGTTCAGGCTGTAGGCCGCCCATCCGGGCGCGTTCTTTACCCCGATCTTCTGCGAGCCTTCGACCGCATCGTCCTGCCGCAACTGGATATACCGCTTGCCCCAGGTCCAGCGCGGGTCGCTCATGTCCGTGTAATGCCACAGCACCACCGGCCGCGCAGGCAAGAGCTTTTCCTCGTGGGAAATGTAAGGCTCTTGCGGCACAATCAGCCGGCCGCCCGGCGCCATCACGGTCAGCGCCCACGGCGCAAACGTCACATCCCACGGATTCTCATTCTTCAGCGTGTGTACAATCGTCACGGCATTGGCATCCGGTTCCATGGAGATGGCAAGTGATTTCTGAATGCCCGTTGTCTCTTCCACGGGCTGCACCAGCGTCAGAATGCCTCCTGTCACAGCCGCTGCCACGGGACCATTGTCCGGGGCATATGTTCGAGGTTTCTCCTCGGGCGCATGCCACAAGCGGTGACCGCCGTAGATGCGCCATTCCTCGCCGCCGGTCTTCCCAAGCTGGTCCTCATATTCCTTCAACAGGTTCTGGCCTTCGACGAATCCAAAGCGCATGATTCGCGGGCCCACATCCGTTGTCACAACCGCTTCAATCTCACCATTGGTGATTCGGTAACAGTTCTGCCATCCACCGTAGACGGTCTTCTCGATAAACACTTCCGCCGCGTGCGACATCCCGCAGGCCAGCAGCGACAACCCTGACAGCACGAATAGCGCGCGATTCATGAGGCGTCTCCTTTCACGAAAATCCGGCCCCAAACCTTCAAGTTCCTCCGCATCCTGATTTTAGTTCCCTTCACACTCACTGTCGAATATACTCCTGCAACGGAAAACCATGGGGGAGAGGGATGACTGCCCGCGCTTCGGGATTCCAGACACGGCTCATGCCCATTGACGCGATACCCGACTGGGAGACGCGCATCGCCCGGCAGGACGCCTGCTGGGAACGCGAAATCCTTGACCGGCCTGTTGTTATCATGACTGTGCCGAAGAGCCCGGCGGAATGTTGTCCCCTTGCCGAACACAGCTACTCTTCGTTGCGCGACCGCTGGCTTGACACAGACCGGCTCGTGGAATCGGCCGTCGCAACTGTCCGAAATACCGAGTACCTGGGCGATGCGCTTCCCCTGGCATGGCCCAACCTGGGTCCGGAGGTCTTCAGCGCATTCTTCGGCTGCGAGATGGAATTTGGCGAGACCACAACGTGGGCCATTCCCTGCATTCACGACTGGGCAGAGGCCCCGACTTTCAGGTTCTCGCGAGAGAATGCATACTGGCGGAAACTCGAAGAGATGACCGGCGCGTTGCTTGATGCCGGCCAAGGGCTTTTCTATACCGGCCTTTCGGATATCCACACCGGCGGCGACGCCATCGCCGCTTTTCGCGACCCACAGCAACTCAATATCGATCTCCTTTTCCATCCGCAGGAAGTCCGCGAACTTCTGGCATACGTCAACCGCGTCTTTTTCGAGGTGCTCGACTCTTATTTCGCCAAGCTCACGGCCCGGTGCCAGCCCATTACCTCATGGCCGGGGATCGTATCATCAAAACGCTGGATGGTACCGTCGAACGATTTCTCGTGCATGATCTCGAAAGAGATGTTCGACGAATTCTTCCTTCCGGGCATCCGGGAAGAATGCCGTCACCTCGAAGCCTCTGTGTACCACCTCGACGGACCCGCTGCGCTCCGCCACCTTGACAGCTTGCTCGAAATCCCCGAACTCGACATGCTCCAATGGGTTTACGGGGCCGGCAACGGCCGGGCAAGCGACTGGGTCCCCGTGTACCAGCGATGCCAGGCGGCCAAGAAGGGCATCCAGCTGTTTATCGAGCCCGACGAGCTGCCCGTCATCATCGAGAACCTTCGCCCTTACGGTGTTTGGATGGGCGTGAGCGTCCCCGACCGCGATGCCGCCGAGGTCGTCCTCAAGACCGTCGAGAAATGGCGGTAACCCCGATTCCGGAGTTCAGGGACAAGCTTGCGGCGTGAATCAATGAAGCCAAAAACCGGGACTGGCCAGAATGGCGCCAACCCGGGCCATCAACGGAGGACAGGTCTTCTTGCCCGCCCATAAGAGCACCACGGACGGACACGCCCGCGCTCCCTTGCATTATTTGCCGCCGGGCTCGGTCTCCTGTGCATGCGCCCGCATGTACGCCTGCAATTCTTCCTTGTTCTCCCGCCCGTCGATGTAGTCGCCTTCCCAGAACAGAATCTGCCGTGCGCCCACCTGCTGTGCCACGCCGAAGTTCTGTTTGAAGTCCTCGACGTTGTCGGGGACCCATTCATACAGCCACACGTCCACCTTATTCCCGGTCTCCGCCTGCAGGGCCTTGTAGGCCAACTCCGCCGAGCCTCCCTCGAGGTAATAACCGGCCGCCACCGCTGCGTCGATCAGGCCTTCGCGCGCCCACGTTTCCACGTCCAGCAGCATCCCCCGCAGATTGCCGTCGATCTTATCCTGGAAACCCCGGTACCCCCACGGCTGCATCACCATGACGGCAATCGGGATGCTCGGCCGTTTGGCGGTCACGAGAGTCCTGACTCCGCGCATGAATTCGGTGTGCGGAAGAGCTCGATAACGCACCCAGCGTTCGTCGCTGTTAGGGATTTCGTGCGGGTCAATGCCGTACCGCTTCTTGAATCCCTCCACCAGCGGGGTTTCATATCCCCGGTCGGCCACGCCCTCCGCGTCATTCTGGGGGTTGTCGCGCACATCCCCCGTGCGGATCCAATCGAGGAAAACGCCGTCAACGCCGTAATTGGCGATAATCTCTTCCACGACGGCCAATTTGTATTGCATGACCTCGGGGTAGGCGAAGCTGTGCTGGCTGCGGTACAGCGTACCGTCCCGTTTGCGCCAGCGCGTGTCCGGGTGCTCTTTGCTGAAGCGGCTCTGAATCCCCCAGCCGTGGTCGTCCTCGTTGATCGATATCCAGGCATGGATCTCGAGGCCAATCTCGTGCCCGTAACGCACAGCTTCGGCCAGCGTGTCGAACGTGCCGTAGTCGTACCGTTCCAGCTTGGCCAGCAATGCTGCGCGGTCGGCTTCGCTCATTCCGCCCGTATACTTCGCATGCATTGCCTTGTCCTCTGCCGAAACGGGATGCCAGAAATTGTCTTCATCCCATTTGCCCTGCGCATTCAATAAAGCGCTCTTGTAAAGCGACCGGCCGCCATCCAACACCCGCCAGTAAACGCGATTCCACCCCGACGCTTTGCACATGTCGAGCATGTGGCGTACGCCGTCCGGTCCCCATGCAACTCCATCCCGCAACATCCAGTCGGAATGGGTCACCGGCGCGCTCAGGATGAGTTTTTCCGAGGGTTCGGCCGGCGATTCTCCGGCGCCCGCACCGGGCCAGGCAATTGCCGTGAGCAGAAGCAGTGCCACGATAGAACACACAGGCGATGTTTTCATCACGATCCCCCATTCTTGAATGTCGCGACCTGCTGGTTTCCAAACGAAACAGCCCTTTCCACCAACTGCACCAGCATAGCGTTGGTCCCCAGCCACGTCAAAACTCGAGATTTGTATGCAGGCTATCCATCCATTCGGCCGGCGTTCGGGGCGGCCGCATGCACACATGCCCACAGGGCGTTTTGAAATAGAAAAAGAACAGTGATATAAAATGATAAATAGTGTTATGTATAGAGATAGATATACTAAAATAGCAACACTTTTCTCTCTCCTGCCGGTCATGGTCTTGTCCGGGCTTTGGGTGGGCGCCTGTCTTGCATCACACCGCTGCGCCAGGCAGGAACAGGCCGAGATCGACGCCAAGCGCGCTGAAATGGAAAAGCGAATGCGGCTGCGGGATGAGGCCTACGCGGCGTATGGCCAACTGAAGACCCTTGACGAGATGACCACGGAGGATTGGGAGAACCTGCTGCGGACCCTGGCCCCCGCCGCAACCTGCGAGCAGCTCGACGCCATCGGTCATATGTGATTGGCAACTTCCTCCGTACGTAGCGGCGGATGCGTGCGCTTCTACCGTCTCTGCACCGCCCGAGGGCAGTATTTGGGAGTTCGCCAACGACCATCTTGCACCCCACTAGACGGCAACTACCTGTCAGGCAATGAGTTAAGACAAGACCCACCGCTTCCGTCCTGGTGGCAGGATGCCTGCGTATTCCGAACCTTCCGTGTAAGATAGTGTCATAATCAGCAGGAACAAGATCGGTAGGGTTTCTGTAACCGTGAATCCCAACAAAGGGGTACGAAGGAGGGTCCGATGAGGAAGTCACTGTTGCTCGCCGCCGCGCTTACTTTGGTTGCAAGCTCTTTCGCCCAGGAGCCGGCCATGCAGGCGGCACAAACCGACGTGAACCAGCAAACGGACATCGCGGTGACCGCCTACAACAGCGGGATCGCTCTTGTGCGCGACGTCCGCAAACTCGACCTGCCTCAAGGCGAGGTCGAACTCAAGTTCATGGATGTGGCCCAACAGATCCGGCCCGAGACCGTGGGCCTGCGTTCGCTTGCCCAGGCCGGCTCGGTCGTCATCCTCGAACAGAATTACGAATACGACCTGATCAGCCCCCAGAAGCTTATGGAAAAGTATGTCGGCAAAGAGGTCAAACTCATCAATTTCAGCACCGAAATCGGGTTCTACGAGAAGGCCGCTGAACTTCTGAGCATCAACGAGGGTCCGGTCTTCCGCATCGAGGACCAGATATTCCTCGGCCATCCCGGCAACGTCGTCGTGCCTGAGATCCCCGACAATCTCATCGCGAAGCCGTCCCTCATTTGGCAAGTCAGAAACAATCTCGGCGCGCAGGAGCTGGAAGCCACTTATATCACGGGCGGCATCTCCTGGAAGGCCGACTACGTGCTGACCCTCGCGAAAACCGACAAGTCCCTCGATATCTCGGGTTGGGTCACCATGGACAACCAGTCCGGCGCAACCTACGAGAACGCCCGCCTTAAGCTCGTCGCCGGCGACGTCAACATTGCCCCGCCGCGGGTCGCGGCGAAAGGAATGATTGTGGAAGCGGCCGTCATGTCGGCGCCAGCGCCCATGCCCCGGGAAGAGTCCTTTGCCGAGTACCACCTCTACACCATCCCCCGGCGCACCACCATCAAGCAGAACCAGTCCAAGCAGGTCGCCTTACTGAGCGGCTCGGGCGTGCAGTGCGAGAAAATATATGAGTTCCGCGGCATGGTTGACTTCTATAGCAACCGGTTCCCGCCCATGAAGGACCAGCACGTCGACGTCTTCCTCAAGTTCCAGAACAAGGAAGAGAACAGCCTCGGCATTCCCATCCCCGCGGGCATCATGCGGATTTACCAGGAGGACAGCGAAGGCATGCTCCAGTTCGCAGGCGAGGACCGCGTCGACCACACGCCCAAAGACGAAGAAATCCGCCTGCGCATGGGGAAGGCGTTCGACGTCGTCGCCGACCGTATCCAGAAGGATTACAGTGTTATTTCCGATAACGTCCACGAGGCCGAATTCGAGATCGTCGTCCGCAACCACAAAGAACAGGACGTGGTGGTCGATATCGTCGAGCCTATGCCCGCCGACTGGAATATCTTAAGCAAATCCCATGAGTTCGTGAAGAAAGACGCGCATACCGCCGTGTTCGGCGTTCCCGTGCCCAAAGACGGCGAGGCTACCGTGACCTATCGCGTACGGGTACGCTACTGAAAACCAGGGCGCCCTTGAAGGAGCACGATGATGAAGAAAACCCTTGTCAGCTTGGCGATCCTGCTCGCAGCGGCCGGCTCAGGCTACAGCGCTGGGATGCAGGCTGTCCAAACCGGCGTAAACCAGCAGACTGACATCGCGGTCACCGCGTACAACAACGGCATCGCACTGGTGCGCGACGTCCGCGAACTCGACCTGCCCCAGGGCGAAGTCGAACTCCGGTTCATGGACGTGGCCCAGCAGATTCGCCCTGAGACCGTGGGCCTGCGTTCGCTCGCGCAATCCGGCTCAGTGGTCATTCTCGAGCAGAACTATGAATATGACCTCATCAGCCCCCAGAAACTCATGGAAAAGTACGTCGGCAAAGAGGTCAAACTCATCAATTTCAGCAACGAGCTTGGATTTGACGAAAAGAGCGCCGAACTCCTCAGCATGAACGAGGGGCCGGTCTACCGAATCGAAGGCCAGATATTTCTGGGACACCCCGGCAACGTCGTCGTGCCGGAAATCCCTGACAATCTCATTGCGAAGCCGTCACTCATCTGGCAGTTGAAGAACGACCTCGGCGCGCAGCAGTTGGAGGCCACGTATATCACCAACGGCATCTCGTGGAGGGCCGATTACGTGCTTACCCTCGCGAAGAACGACAAGTCGCTCGATGTCTCCGGGTGGGTCACGATGGATAACCAGTCCGGCGCGGCATACAACAACGCCCGCCTGAAACTGGTCGCCGGCGACATTAACGTTGTGCAAGCACGGCTCAGCCGCAGGGAGAGAAGCGCCGGTGGCCGGGTCCTGGCCGAAGGCGCCGAAGAGATGCCCCGGGAAGAGGCCTTCGCGGAGTACCATCTCTACACTATCCCCCGGCGCACCACCATCAAGCAGAACCAGTCCAAACAGGTCGCCTTGCTCAGCGGCTCGGGAGTCGAATGCCAGAAAATCTACGAATTCCGCGGCATGGTCGAGTTCTACAGCAACCGGTTCCCTGCCATGAAGGACCAGCACGTCGACGTGTTCCTCAAGTTCAAGAACGAGGAGGCCAATGGGCTCGGAATCCCTATTCCGGCGGGTATCATGCGAATCTACCAGGAGGACAGCGAGGGCATGCTCCAGTTCGCGGGCGAGGATCGTATCGACCACACGCCCAAGGACGAAGAAATCCGCCTGCGCATGGGGAAAGCCTTTGATGTAGTCGCCGACCGCATCCAGAAGGATTACAAGAAGGTCTCCGATCGCGTTCACGAGGCCGAATTCGAGATCATCGTCCGCAACCACAAGGAACAGGACGTCGTAGTCGATATCGTCGAGCCTATGCCCGCCGACTGGAGCGTCTTGTCCAAATCCCACGATTTCGTGAAGAAAGACGCGCATACGGCCGTGTTCAGCGTTCCCGTGCCCAAAGACGGCGAGGCGACCGTGACCTATCGTGTCCGGGTGCAATACTGACGAGCAGAGAAACCGCGGCCGGGGCGCTCCGTGCAGTGCCCTTGCCGCGGTTTTACGTCCGAAAGCCTTACCATTTCTCCAAGGGCGCCACTACTGGCGCGCCGTCCGGGGCCTCGCCCGATTTCACAAAGACCGCCAGGGTTTCGGTTGAGGCCGCGCCAACTTCACACTTAAACCCGATCATTCGGGTATTCGGGTTCTTGGCGTCGTAGTCATGAGGCGGGTTTTCTGTCTCGTAAATCTCGAGTTTGGCGCTTTCCGGAGACAACACTCGCAGCGACAGGGTGCGTCCGTCCTGCTCGAGAATCGCCGTGGCGTTATCCGAAATCGTCGCTTTTGCTCCAGTGACCATGCCCCAGCGGATGGAAGCGCTCTTTTCGAGCGAACGCACTTCGTCTTGTACCAGGACCGATTTTCCGATGAGCCGCACGCCGCGCCTGGCTTCGGCAAGCTGCCCTTCGTACGCAGGAGTCATGTCGACGATGGTATGCGGCGCATTCCCGTCGTCCGAAAATGCGATGATGGGCGCATAGCTTTTGACCAACTGCGGCTGGCCGTCAACGACAAGCGTGTTGTGGCTGAGATTGTTCAGCCGGAACACCGTCCACCGCTCACTGTTCTGGTTCATGTTCCAGAGATTGATTCCTATGGATTCCAGGCCGTGATAGTCCTGGCCACCCAAATCGAGGGCCCACCGTACGCCGTCCATGTCCAGCACGAACGAACCGGTATCCATGTGCCCGTGGTTGGTGCTGGGCGAACCGCCTTTGATGGCTACGTACGTGGCGGTCTCTTCCCAGGCGTTGCGGTGCATGGCTACGGGTGTAGGACCATCGCCATGCCAATGAAGCTGCCGGGGTGCGTGCAGCTCTCCAATGGCCTGAGCCCATATCAACAGAAAAGGCAGCATCCTTTCTCCGGATCCATCGGCATGGGGCGTCATGTTCGAGAAATCCTGTAATTCTCTCTTTTCTCGCCACAACATGTCCGGCTCCCGCCGCCGTTGCGCGAGCCAATGCATTGCCGGGGCGATGCCGCCCCGTGGGCCGCAATCCGAGAAATTGAAAAAGAGCCCTGTGGGTCCGGTCGCGTGAAGATAGAACTCGGGCGTTTTCAGGAAACCGGAAGCCGATGCCAGACCGAAATCGGTGTCCAACACCGATTCCAGCGCCGAAATCAGAATGATGTTGTACGTGGTGCCGTATTCCCAGTAGCTCGGCCCTTCGGGATACACGCCGTCCGGTTCGTACTCGTGCATGGCGAACGGCACGTTGACCACCGCACGTGCGATCACCTGGCGCGCCAGGTCCGGCTCGTCCTTGAGCACGGCCAGTGCCCCCGTCACCAGCCCCCCGTGGCATACCTGGTTCCAGTTGTTGGTGGTCTTGATCCACCCCCCGCTGCCTTTCATCGACGTGTTTAGTCCTTTGTCGACAATAGCAGTCTTTATGGCTGTTCGCGCGCCGGGCGCCAGACCGTTGTACAGCCAGTCGTAGCCGATGGCCAACGCGGCGGTCATCTCGGCCACATCAAGGAAATGGCCCGGATTCCAGTCCTCGAACGCCGCGGCCGCCAGCATCTCCTCCTCGGCGCGCCGAAGATAGGCCTCGTTTTTTGTCATTCGATAGGCAAAGGCCAGGTATGAAACGCGCTGCAGGCATGTGCGGGACACACCCAGCAGACGCCGGCCGACTACCTCTCGTTTCACGGGTGGCGCCGCCAGAATTGCATCCGCGCTGCCCTGCAGATAGCCATACGCCGCGTCGAGCAACGGGTCGGACTCGATCTTGGCCCTCAACCCTGCTTCCTCGGCCTCGGTGAAGAACAACCGCGGGTGCCTTGGTGCGGCGATTTCTACGAGCTTGTGCAACTCCTCCTCCATGGATGCCGACGGCGCCTGCGCCGCCGCCACGGAGCACAGGACCGCCAGTCCAGTGGTCAAGCAGCTTGTACGGCCCCAGAGACTGTTCATGATGAAATCCACCTATGTCGCGATTACGATTGGTTTCGGCACGCCCGCGCCCATCTGATGCGCGTCATTCAGGATTCTATAGGGCATATGCCCGTGGGGCAAGCCCGCCCACCGGCGCGTGCCAGGAGCCACGCCGGTGTCGTGCAGCGCGCGTGCCCCGGCCGGTTCGGGAGAATCGGTCCGGCCTGCCGCCCTTGCCTCGCAGGCGCTGTCCCCGGATGGTCCGCGCCGCCTCCTCCCGCTATAATGCCGTTGCCAGAACGACAAGGGGGTACCATGAGCCAGGCGCCGGAGTACACGATTCAACGCGCATCCGCCAAACCTGCGTTCGACGGAGCGTGGGACGGTCCGCTATGGGGCGGCGTGCCGGCGGTATCCATTGCCCGGTTTCATCCCGTGAGCAGCGCTCATCGCCCGGTGACCCATGCCAAGGTGCTGTATGATGCCGCCGCGCTGTACGCCATGTTCCGCGTCGACGATCGCTACGTTCGGGCGACACGCGAGGACCTGAACGCGCGGGTGTGTAACGACGCCTGCGTCGAGTTCTTCTTTGAACCAAAGCCCGGCGCCGGCTATTTCAATTTCGAGATGAACTGTCTGGGCACGTTGTACGCCAGTTACGTCGAGGATCCCACGCGCACGCCCGAAGGCCTGGGAAAGGCAACGAAACTCCTCAACCGCCAAGCGGGCATGATGCAGGTCTATCACTCAGTGCCCGGGGTTATCTTTCCCGAACGCCGGGAACCGTTGACCTGGGCCGTCGAGTACTCCATTCCCCTGGCGGTACTCGAAGAGTTCGCCGGTGCCATCGGCGACCCGGCCGGCCAGACGTGGCGCGGGAACTTCTACAAGTGCGCCGAAGACAATTCGCATCCCCACTGGGCGTCATGGGCACCCATCGGCGAAAAGCTCAATTTTCACGTGCCCGAGTCCTTCGCGCTGCTTCACTTCGCGGGGCAGGCCTGATATCCCTCGCGCGTGGTCAGAAATGAAACGCCCGCGAATGCGGTCGCGGGCGTGTCGAAAGGGGGATTTATACTGAACCGCACCCTCCTTGGTGCGTCATGCCGCATCAGCACGAAGGGGTTGCCCCGAGCCTGTTGAAGAGGTCCAGCGCCGTGCACACACCATTGATACTGGCGCGCTCGTTGAACATCGCAACGTTCGTCTCGAGCAAGCATTCAGGACAATAGCCGTGAGTCACCGGACCCTTAACCGCGGCAGGTTGCGGCAGCCAACGCCCGCTCATTCGAACGCGGTTGCATTTACAGCATTGAACCGTCATGCTATGCCTCCTTGTATGCCGTCTATCGGCCGATTAAGCCGCAAACTTCATCAGGTATTTCGAGATTAAGGAAGGAATTCCAAGCGCTATGTATCCCCACTGGCGGAAAAGGCCCGAGACCGAGAACGACTGGTTTGAAGCCCTCGTCAATCTCGCCCGGCATTTGCGCGGTCCGGACGGGTGCCCCTGGGACCGCGAACATACGGCTGCCCAGTTTTCGGCGGACGCGACCGAGGAAGCGGGTGAGCTTCTTGATGCCTTTGCAAACGGCGAGAACGCCGAGGTCGAAGAGGAGTGGGGGGACGTATTCTTCGTGCTTCTCGCCGCTGCTGCCGCCGCCGAGGCCGAGGGACGCTTCACCTTGCGTGAGGCGATGGAAAAAGCACACAACAAGATGATCCGCCGTCATGAACACGTCTTTGGCGACACGAAGGCCTCCAGTCCCGAAGACGCCGTCAACCGCTGGAACCAGATAAAAGCCCGCGAGCGCAACGGCGAGTAGTGCTCGACGACGCAAGCCGGCGCTTCTTGCTGTCTCTCCCGTTGGGAATAACCCCCTGAGCGTTGTTGCGGAAGGCAATGGATTGGGATAGACTCAGCTGCACGCGGTCAGCAAACCAGCACACAGAGCAAGAACTGAAATCACAAAGGAGCATTTCATGTCACTGGAAAAAGCGACGCAAGGTCGAAATCGGGGTTTTGCTTCCTGGCACGGCATACCGCTGCTTATCGCCGCGCTCGCGCTTGCCGCCGCTTCGGGTGCGTGGGCAGGAGAAGCGGATTCCAGACCGTCCGACATGAGTCCCGCCGTCATTGCTCCGGACCTGCCGATGGGCGAGCCGCTGCGCGACGACCTCGACCAATACGGCGGCTGGCTGGGCCTCAAAGGAGAACGCACGGGGTTTTTTCATGTGCAGAAACTGGGGAACCGCTGGTGGTTCATCACCCCGGCAGGCAATGCCTACTTTATGCTCCAAATGGGATGGACCGGCATCGAGGACGTGCCGCGCATCAAATCCTGGGGGTTTAACGCCGCCGAAGAAGATAACGGCATGCCCTACGCCAAGAACCTCGACTT
>Ga0209606_1000767_pt1 | contig 45089 bp, 33 predicted proteins | sample AD_UKC057_MetaG_FD_184412 | JGI IMG/M metagenome (GOLD analysis project Ga0209606, IMG submission 184412) | Active sludge microbial communities of municipal wastewater-treating anaerobic digesters from USA - AD_UKC057_MetaG (SPAdes) (version 2) | ecosystem: Engineered > Bioreactor > Anaerobic >... | reverse complement strand
AATTTTTTGAGTTCTGAGAGGGACATTCTGGCCAGGGAAGAATCAGTGCCAATAGAAATATGGCCAAACGGATGCTGCCCGAAATAGGCCTTTTTAAAATACTGACGCAGAGCGCGGCCTGGATTATCCTTAACTGCCTTCAGCGTATCAACTTTTCTCGACAGCTCCTTTTTATATTCGTCCTCATTAAAGGCAGGAGAGCTCAGACAATCGGCAGCGATTTGTAACAGCCTGGGCAGGAATTGAGACAGGCATTCGCCGCCGCCACTGGCATATTCTTCGACTGAGGTAAAGCTCAATCTGGCGCCCATAAAATCCAGAGCTTCGGCGATTTCTTCCGCCGTCATCGTGCTCGTTCCTTTGAGCAACATATCAGCGGTGAAATTGGCCAGGCCATCGAGCCCGTCAGGCTCAAAAGCGCTGCCTGCTCCTTTGATGAGTAGCCTGAAACTCACCAGGGGCAGCTCTGGATTTTGCCAGTAATAAACAATCAGCCCGTTGTCCAGGGTAATCTTTTCCGGTCTCGGTAATCTTTCAGTCGAAAACAACATAGCTGGTATCAATAATAAAATGATGGTCAGGACAGTTGAAAACTTGCTCATCTCTGGCCTCCTTCAGGCAGCAGGTAACCGGTGGTTTTATTCAGGTCATTAAAGTATTTCCTGGCCACCGAGGGAATGTCTTCCCGCTTGACGGCCAGATAGCTATCAATATAGGTGAAAAGGCGCTCATAGCTGCCGTAAAGCATTTCCATTGCCCCGAGCATATTGGCCTTACCGGAGTTGGTCTGCAGGCCGAAATAGAAACTGCTCAGGCCAATATTACGGGCCTTTTCAAACTCAGTTTCGGTCAACCCATCCTGGATTATCTTAGCCAGTTCCTCATCAATTATTTTTTCAATTCTGGTCAGATCGACACCGGGTCGTGGCTTGACCTCGATCATAAAGAGGAAAGGATCAATTTTTTCCTCAATGCCACCGGACACTGACAGGGCCAGCTGCTCCTGCCTGACCAGGCGCCGGTAGAGACGGCTGCTTTCACCTTCGACCAGCGGCTTCTGCAGAATGGACAGAGTAAAGAAATCAGGGTTGGTACAGGCCGGGCCATGATAAACCACCATGAAGGACGGAGTCTGGGCTTCTTTTCTGACCACCACTTCCTTGCGACCTTGCTGAGGAGGTTCGACTGTAATGATAGGCGGCGGGGGAGCCTGGGCGGGAATCTGGCCATAATATTTTTTTATTAACTCCATGAGTTTTGAACTCTCAAAATCACCGACCACCACCAGGACAGCATTGTTAGGAGCATAATAAGTCTGATAATACTGTTTGATATCATCAGGTCGCCAGCCCAGAATGTCACTCATCCAGCCAATCACATCCCAGTGATAGGGATGGGCCATGATAGCTGTTGCCCGGACATTTTCATAAAGAATAGCTTCATTGTTATTTTCAACACTCAGCCGGCGTTCCGAGGCGACGACACCTCTTTCTGATTCGAGTACCTGCGGGTCAAAAAGCAGATCCTGCATCCGGTCAGCTTCGAGCTCGACCATTTTTTCCAGGGCAGTGGAAGGGAACCAATCGGTGTAAGCCGTAAAATCATCGCCGGTGTAGGCATTGTTAGCGCCGCCATTAAATTCCATCAAGCGGTCAAATTCGCCCGGGCCGTATTTTTTGGTGCCGTTAAACATCATGTGTTCAATGAAATGCGAGACACCGGTCAAACCCGGCCTTTCACAGCGGGAACCGACCCTGAAAAAAGTGTAATAGGAAATATTGGGAATCTTGTGGTCTTCATAAAGGATTATCTTCAGTCCGTTGTCCAGCTGGAAAACTTTGATATCTTCTTTTTTAAAAGAAGCTTGAAGCATGACAGTCAGCCAGCAAAGACTGAGGATAAAAATGACAGCCTTTTTGGGCATCTGATACCTCCCCGGCTAAAATCAAAAAGCGAGCCACCCCTAGCTACCACTGACGGTGAGCAGCTAGAGGCTAAGCTGGTGCTTTTTTTCAGATCATAAAACATAGAGGCTATCATAAGCCGATGCTAAAAAACAGTCAAGGAAGCAAAGAGACAAACAGCTGCCCGGGAAGGCTGCGGAGGCGAAGGTGAATGGCGGGCGGTCAGATTCCATCTGACCAGCTTAGATGGCTGCGATCAAGATAAAAAGCGAACTCTCAGGCTCTGGCCAGAAGAAGAGTCTGAGGATCAAGCTCGAGGTTTAATTTTTTCAGGCTGAGGCGATCATGATCTTTGACCAGATTCACCTTGACCCGATCCTTTTCATTTTCCAGTGTAAAAATAATGTCAAATGAATCAAGATAGTCTTTCAGAACAAAGGGAATACCCTGCTCGTCAAATAAAGGATCATCGCCATGGAGAGAACAGCTGAACCAGAATTCGAGCTGGTGCTCAACAGCAAACTGCTTGAACAGTTTGACATCAGCAGCAGCCGGCAAATAAAAATTAAAACCATCCACGATGATGGTTCTGGCCGGGAAATTACCATGGACAAGAAGAGCTTCCAGGCCCTTGAGGACCTGCTCGGTGTCCATTCCTCCCTGCTGAAAATTCATGATAACCCGGCGGCGGACAATTTCGTCGTGGGTTTCCATCGCCTTCTGCAGGTTTTCGCGGGTAGCCAGGTTTTTAAACAGCTCTTCATACCAGGCGATGATATAGTCAACCCGGCTGCCGTAGGAAACATGAATAACTCCCTGGCCCTCGACCAGCCGGTTGAGAGCAATTTGCACCAGGCAGGCTGTCTTTCCTACTCCTTTGCGTGAGGCAAAGACGCCCAGGTTACCCGGTCCGAGTCCGCCTTTTACACTTTTTTCCAGGAGTTTGACCGGGCTTTTCGAGCTGAGAATTTTTTTTGCCATCCCCTGACTCCTTATCAGTTTTATTTGCCTTTTTCTTTTTCTATTTCCTGGCGGTGTTTGTCCATGAGCTCTTCGGCCAGATTTTGGGGCACCCGAGCATATTTTAAAAATTCCATGGTAAATTCGGCCTTGCCCTGAGTCATTGAGCGGAGAACAGATGAATAGCCGAACATCTCACTTAATGGTACCTCAGCTTCAATCGTGGAGTAAACACCAGTTTCGACTGAACTGATAATTATCCCCCGCCGTTGATTGAGGCTGGCGAAAACATGGCCGGAATATTCAGAAGGTGTCTCTACCACGACTTTCATAATTGGTTCGAGAATCTGGGGTTTGGCTTTTTTGTAAGCCTGTTTGAAAGCTCCCTGGGCGGCCAGTTGAAAAGCCAGGTCGGAAGAATCGACCGGGTGAAATTGACCATCGGTTAACACGACTCTGACCCCAATGATCGGACTGCCCAGCAACTGGCCCTTTTTCAGCGAGGCTTGAAAGCCCCGATCGCAGGAGGGAATAAATTCGCGGGGAATATGTCCACCCTTTATTTCATTGACAAACTCATAGCTACCTTCAAAAGGCTCAAGATAGCCGGTGACCCGGGCGAACTGGCCGGCTCCTCCCGTCTGTTTCTTATGGACATAGTCAAAGTCTGCCCGAGCGGTGATAGCTTCACGGTAAGCAACCTGTGGCTCGCCGGCTACCACCTCCACTTTATATTCTCTTTTCATCCTTTCGATGTAAACATCTAGGTGAAGCTCTCCCATGCCTTGAATAATTATCTGGCGTGATTCAGGATCAAGGTAGGTCCGAAAGGTGGGGTCTTCTTTGGTAAATCGAGATAGAGCGCGGGAGAGGCGGTCGGAAGAAATCTTATCAACCGGCTCAATGGCCAGCGAGATAACCGGTTCGGGAACATAGATGGAGGTCAGCGTATAGTTAAGTCCAGGTGAACAAATAGTATCACCGGAAGTAAAATCAATACCAAAAAGAGCGACGATATCACCGGCCAGAGCCTCAGTAATATCTTCCATGTGATCAGCATGCATTCTGACCAGTCGCCCGACTTTAAATTTCTGCCTGGAACGGGTATTAAACAGCTCATCTCCCTTTTTTATTTTTCCCTGATATATGCGCACATAGGTTAACTGACCATAGGGACCTTCCTCCAGCTTGAAGGCGTAAGCCACGCAGGGCAGTTCTGGATCGGCCCGAAGGACTACTGGCTGTTCATTATGATCGAGGTCAAGAGCGATGTTTTCCACCTCCCCGGGATGAGGAAGATAATTGACCACCCCATCCAGCAGGGGCTGAATGCCTTTATTGCGATAGGCTGAGCCAATAAAAATAGGGGTAAACTCTCTCTGAATGGTCTCCTGCCGGATGACTCGGTGAAGAAGCTCTGGAGTAACTTTGTCTTCCAGGATAGCTTCAGCCAGTTCATCGGAGGAGAGAGAGACTGTGTCCAGCAGCTCTTCCCGATAGCGATTGCTCTCATCACGCAGTTCGGCTGGAATTTCTTCTCGTTTAACGATCTCACCATTGGGGCCATCAAAATAGACGGCCTGCAGGTTGATCAGGTCAATCACTCCTCTGAAATTATCTTCGAGCCCGATGGGAATTTGCACCAGGGCAGCTCGCCGGCCGAGTTTGTTAATGATTTGATCCTTGACTTTAAAGGGATTGGCTCCAACTCGATCGAGTTTATTGATAAAGGCCAGGATGGGCACCTTGTATCTTTTAAGCTGTTTATCAACGGTCAGGGTCTGTGATTGGACTCCGCCGACCGAGCAGAGGACCAGAATGGCCCCGTCCAGCACCCGGAGCGAGCGCTCGACCTCGATGGTGAAATCCACGTGACCAGGTGTGTCGATGATATTAATAGAATGATCTTGCCAGCTGACATTAGTCGTAGCCGAGGAGATGGTGATGCCACGTTCTCGCTCGAGTTCCATAAAATCCATCGTAGCTCCACCGCCTTCTTTACCTTTGACTTCATGCATGCGGTGAATCTTTTTGCAGTAATAGAGTATTCGTTCGGTGAGAGTTGTTTTGCCGGAATCTATATGGGCACTGATCCCGATATTTCTCATCCTGCTTAATGCGTTGTCCATATAAAAAAACACCTCAAATTACTGATTAATGATTTTAAAAGCCTTAACAGGTAAGCAAAGGCAATGTTAAAAGCCACTTGCTGCTTAATTTTAGCACAATTCACAAAAAAAGCTACTCTAAATGGGGTCGGGCCAGCGGATTTCATTTATTATCAATAAGTTGTGGCGACTCGAGCCAAGAAAATAGACTCTTGGCCGGGAAGAAGGTCAATGGTAGAGTTGCTATAATATTGATTTTAAAGGAAATGCGCTGGCCCGACCCCATTCTTCCATCAGGCGAAAAAGATGGTGAAAACCAGAATAGCAATAATAGCCAGAGGAGATAGAACTTTGACGCTAAAAATCCACAGAGGCCTGGTTTTGAAAGCAAGGTTACCATGAGAGATTTCTTTCAAAGCCTGAGGGATACCCCAGACATAAGCCACAAAAATAGTTATAAGGAGGCCTCCCACCGCCAGCATGATATTGCCAAAGACCAGATCCATTTTCATCATCAGATTGGTTCTGGTCAACCACGGCGAGGCTCCATTGGATAGGGCGGAAGGTATACCGAGTAGAAAAGCTGCAGTTCCGATGACCGCGGCTGCCTTTTCTCTTTTCCAGTTATGCTCATCAATCAGAAAGGCCGTAGGTACCTCCAGTAAGGAAATAGTCGAAGTCAGGGCCGCTACAAAAAGCAATATAAAAAATAGAATACCGAAGATATATCCACCTGGTAGTTTGGAGATAATTAAAGGGAAAACCTGAAACATAAGACCGGTGCTGGCCTGGACCTCTTGAGGATTGATTCCCGGGGTGGCGAAAAGAGTGGGGAAAATAATGATTCCAGCTAAAAGGGCGACCAGCGTCGTTGAAAAGCAGACCCAGCCGGCCGAGGAAGAGAGATTCTCCTCTTTTGAAATATAACTGCCATAAGTTATCATGGTCCCCATTCCCAGGCTTAGAGAGAAGAATGCCTGGCCGACCGCATAGAAAAACAATCTCGGATTCATTTTGCTAAAATCTGGTTTTAGATAGAAAGAAATCCCGGGGCCAGCTCCTTTTAGAGTCAGAGCTCTGATGGCCATGATGATGATGAGAATAAAAAGCAGTGGCATCAGGACTTTCGACCAGCGTTCAATTCCGCCTTTTACTCCTCTCGAGATAACATAGGTGGTCATGACTATGACTACGAGGAAGCAAATCAGGACCTGGACTGGATTAGCTGCAAATGACGAAAAAATCTGGTCAGATCGGGCCCAGGTCATTTCTCCCCGAAAGGCGCCGATCAAGGTCTTATAAAGATAACCGACTCCCCAGCCAGCGATGACTGAATAATAAGAAAGTATACATACACCCGTAACCACTCCCATATAACCGACCATCTTCCAAGGAGTTCCTGGTTTAAGGGCTTTAAAGGCGCCTACCGGATTTTTCTGAGTATGACGGCCGATGGTCAGCTCAGTTAACATAAGCGGATAACCGATCAGGATTACAGCCAGAAGATAGGCAAAAACAAAGACTGCTCCGCCATTTAAACCAACCATGATGGGGAACCGCCAGATACTGCCCAAACCAATCGCCGAGCCGGAAGCAGCAAAAATAAAGGCCAGTTTAGATCCCCAGTTTCCTCTGATGTCGGGAGTATCCTTTGCCACTTTTATCTCCTTTAAGATGTTTCTTCCATAAAGTTATTTATCATTTTAATCAACAATTTTTACCATAAATAAAGCCCGTTGTAAAAGCAAAGAGATAAGCTAAAAAAAGTTGATGAATTTATTTGAGCTGGCCGCCAATCCAGTCGACTTGAAATTATCAACTATTTAAATTAAATTATAAGTTCTTAAATTATAATTTCATAAAGTTCAGGTTGTCATCATGAAATTCTTCTTACCCAAGGAACCAGCCTTTGCTGAGCACTTTGAAAAGATGTCCAGATGTTTGACCGAAATTACCGATATCTTTTATGAATTTTCCCATCATTTCGAGAACTCTGGCCAGTACTGGGAAAGAGCGAAACAGGTCGAACATCAAGCTGATGGCATCGCTCATGAAGTTATCAGGCTACTTAATCAGTGTTTCATCACTCCTTTTGACCGCGAAGATATCTACCGGCTGGTTCACCGCCTGGATGACATCATTGACCTCATCGAAAATGCTATTCATAGCGTCTATCTCTATAACCTTGATGAGAAAAAATATTTCTTTGATGAATTTGCCTCCTTTTCTAAAGAAGCAACTGATAAACTCAATCAGCTGATTGCCGAATGCTTTCGCGCCCAGAAATATACTCCGCTGATCGGCGAGCTTATCCGCAGCCTTCATGATCTCGAGGATAAAGGCGACCAGGTTTATGCCGAATCACTTAAAAAATTGTTCAGCGAGGAAAAAGACCCGGTTAATATTATCAAGTGGAAAGATGTGCTGTTTGTGCTGGAGACCATCCTGGATGTCTATCAGGCAGTCAGCAATACAGTTGAAGGTATTGTGGTTAAAAGCAGCTAATAATGGCAGCAGCAAGCTGGAGCTTTGGCTTTATAGTCTTTGTCATCGGCCTGGCCCTGGCTTTTGATTTTACCAACGGTCTTCATGACGCGGCCAATTCAGTGGCCACAGTTGTCTCCACCCGAGTTTTAAGTCCAAGGCAGGCTGTGATCTGGGCTGCTTTTTTTAATTTCGTGGCCTTTCTGATTTTTGGGACGAGTGTGGCTGAGACCATTGGCGTCGGCTTGATTGATATCAGGGTGGTTGATCCACTGGTTATTTTTGGCGGCCTGATGGGCGCTGTTATCTGGAATATTCTTACCTGGTACTGGGGCTTACCATCCAGTTCATCTCATTCGTTGATTGGCGGCTACCTGGGAGCGGCCGTAGCCAAAGCCGGCTGGGGTGTCATTATCGTTAAAGGCTGGATAAAAGTAATTTCCTTTATCTTTATTGCTCCCATTCTTGGTCTGGTTCTCGGTAACCTGATCATGATCCTGACTACCTGGCTGGTTAGAAACAAGCCGCTAAAAACTATTAATTACTGGTCACGCCGGTTGCAGTTGCTGTCAGCTGCTCTCTATAGCCTGGGTCATGGCGGCAATGATGCTCAGAAAACCATGGGGATTATTGCCGGACTGGTTTTTACTTCTGGCCACATGAAGACGTTTCACATCCCGCTGTGGATAGTGCTTTCTGCTCATACAGCGATTGCTCTGGGAACGTTAAGTGGCGGCTGGCGAATCGTCAAAACCATGGGTCAGAAAATTGTCCGCTTGCGTCCGATTGACGGCTTCTGTGCCGAGACGGCCAGCGCCATCAGCATCTTTACTGCCACTCATTTAGGCATTCCTGTTTCCACCACTCATGTTATTACCGGGGCTGTAACGGGGGTCGGGGTAGCCAGAAGCGCTTCCTCAGTTAAGTGGCAGGTTACTCTGCGCATTGTCTGGGCCTGGATTTTTACCATTCCGATGGCTGCTGTTATTGCTGCTCTCTTTTATAAATTTTCTCTGCTGTTTATGGGCTGACCAGATTGGTGACAGCGGTTAGCTTTGCGTCAAAACTTTTAATAGTCATGAACTGAGGTTTGAAAGCTGGACAGACAGTCAGGGGAGGCGAAGCGGCCCGGGCTGGCCGGCCACCCGCTGGATAATTCGGAGCGTAAAGAATAAGATAGAAGAAGCAATAAATGATCAGCCTAAAGTTAAAAAATAGAATACCAGCGGATAAAAATGAGTAAAAGTTTAAAGAAAAGAAGAACTCGCCGTGGATATTCTGTTTAAAGGAGCAAAAATGCCCGGGATCAGCCGCCAGAATAAACTTAACCTGATTATGACCAAGCCAGGTGTCCTGAAACTTAAAAAAGAAAAGCCTGTATTCTTTATCGCGGTTTTTTCTCTGTTCCTGTTCTTTCTGTGGAGTTTTTCCGTCATCTATGGACAGGCAGCTCAGGATATCGCTGCTTCTCCTTCCATCGAGAAAGCAGAAACCCAGTGGTATCTGATCACCCTCAGCGGTCAGAAAATTGGCTACATCAAGCAAAGCGGCCAGAAAATAAAAGAAAATGGCCAATGGTTCTATAAAAGTTATAGCGAATCAAAGATGTCTTTTAACCGCCTGGGAAAAAAGGCTGAGATCATCTCTAAGTCTGAATATTTGGAAATCGAAGACGGACAGCTGAAAAAAGTTGTGGCCGAGATGATCATGTCTTCCGAGCCAATCAAGGTTGAAGCTCAGGTCGAAGAGGGAAAAATTGTTCTAAAAACAACAGCCTCGGGCCGGACCTTCAGCCGTGAATTGCCCTCTACCGGCCAGCTGCTCGGCCCGGAAGGTATCAGTCAGTTAACCCGCAGTCGCCTCAGACAACCGGGAGATAAAATTGAGTACCGGACTCTGCTGGCCGAAATCTCTCAGGTGGTGACGGGCGAAAGGCAGCTCGTAGGCGAGGAAGAGATTGATTTCCATGGGAAAAAGATTAAAACCAGAAAGATAGAGGAGAAAACATCAGGGGTGGGTTCAACCCGGCAGGTCTGGATCGACGAAGTCGGACATGAAATTAAGTCAGTTGAGGTTTCTCCTTTTGGTGATTTAATAGTTATCGCCTCAACCGAAGAAGAAATTCTGGCAGGAGTTGAAGGCCTATCCATTAATGAGGATCAGTATCAGACCAGTCTGATTAAAGCCAATGTTCGTTTGCCTCAAGCCAGAACTCTTAACCGGCTGGTCATTAAAATTGAGAAGAAAAAGCCTGAAGGGGATTGGCCTGATCTTAACTGTGATTATCAACATGTCATCAGCCAGACAGCAGAGAGTACTATTCTGGCTATCAGCCGGGTTGATTTGAAAACTCCGTCCAGTAAAAAATTAACGTCAGAAGAGCTTGAGCGCTATCTTCAGGCCAATGCTTATCTTGATACTGATGATCCTGAGATCAAGAAAGTAGCGGCGGAGGTGGCCGGGCCAATCAAAGATCCTTATGAGAAAGCTTTACAGCTCAGGAACTGGGTTACCACCAGCATGACTTTTGATCTGGGAATTGTCTTTGCTCCGGCCTCAGAGGTTATAAAAAATAAAAGAGGTACCTGTGCCGGCTATGCCTCGCTGCTGGCTTCTTTGCTGAGAGCAGCCGGCATTCCTTCGCGCTATCTGATGGGCCTGGTTTATGTCAACGGAGTCTGGGGCGGGCATGCCTGGACTGAGGCCTGGCTGTCTGATCGCTGGGTGCCGCTGGATGCGGCTGTCCCCGGTCCCGGAGTAGCTGATGCCGCTCGCCTGGTGGTGGCAGTCAGTGGTCTGGAGGAAGGATTGGGAGAAAGCCTGACGGCCGCTCAGAAAATCTTTGGCCAGGTTAATATTGAGATTCGGGATTATAGCTTCGATGGACATCGCTACCGGGTTGAACCGGGACAGCCGCTCTACGAAGTCAAAGATGACGTCTATTTCAACCGTGGACTTCAGTTAAGTCTAAAAGCCCAGGCCGGTTTCACTTTTTATGATACCGATAAAGTCTGGCCCGACAGGACGCTGGTGGCTTTGAAAGGGCCGGCCGGCGAAACTATCAAATTAACCCAGGAAGGCTGGTTCCCGGCTGCTGACCTTGATGAATATCTGGTCAGTCAGTTAAAGAAAATGGTTAAAGATGGTCGCTTAGTCTATCAGACAGTTTGGGGGAAGAAGCGGCCAGTGGTTATCTCTGCGGACAGATCAGTGGCCGGTATAATCAATGGAGTTGATCTTTTTGTTCTAACGGCTGAAGGACAGAACTCAGAGCGACTGTTGGGCGAGGTTTTGAAAAATCTCAGCTGCCGGCTGGTTATAAAATAAATACCGGCAATAGATAAATAAAAAACCATGTCTGGCCAGCTGTTCATTACCGACCGCCCTGGAGGTTATCCAGATAAAGGGCGGCTGCTCCCAGAATGGCGATATTATCAGTAGTTGAAACTTTAATCTCAATTCTCTTCAGGGCCAGTGAATAAGCAAAAGTGGAAATAGCAGCCAGCATCGAGTCTTTAAAAAATTCATAAGACTGGCTGACCGATCCTCCCAGAATGATCGCCTCGGGGTCAAGGGCATACATGATGGCTTTGATGGCTTCGCCCAGGTGATGACCGTATTCTTTAAAGACCTTTAAAGCTTCTTCCTGGCCGGCTTTAGCCCGCTGGTAAAATTCTTTTCCGGGACAGTCATAGGATTTGAGAAAAAATTGGCCCGAAGCATAGCGCTCAAAATTAGCCTTAAGATAGGGGAGCATCCCGAATTCGCCGGCGCCACAGTTGGGACCTGAATAAAGCCGGCCATTGATGATGAGTCCTGCTCCCAGGCCGGTGCCGATAATTAACCCGACAAAATTATTATAAGACCGGCCGAGGCCGAAATACTTTTCACCGACTGCAAAACAGTTAGCGTCATTATTGATATAAACCGGGACCTGATAGCGCGCTTCGAGTATTCTTTTAAGTGGAACCTCTCGCCAGGCAGGAATGTTCTGGACGTCATAGACAACGCCAGTCTCCAGATCAACGATGCTGGGAATGCCGAGGCCCAGGCCCTGGACCTCAAGGCTAAAAACCTCGTCCAGAACAGCTGTCAGATCAGATAAAACCTCTTCTTCTGTCCCCGTACTCCGGATGACTCTGGCGGCGATTTTGACCACCCGGTCACCTTCGACCAGACCGGCTCGAACCTGCGTGCCACCCAGATCAACACCGATTAAAGCCATTGTTTTCCTCCTCGGGTTTTAAACCAGTTTGAGCTCATTCACTCTGGAGCAATTCACGCGCTACTCTTTTCTTTTTTCGTCTCATCTGAATTGTTTCATTACTGATAAGAGGCCTGGCCCAGAAACCTATACTCAAAATATAGCCAAGAGTCAGGTAAAGAACAAGCATAGCGGGACGAAGTCCAAACCGGTCTCCCAGCCAGCCGATAAGTAGTGGTACCAGAGCCCCGCCGGCTATCCCGGTACACAGAAGACCGGAGAAAGCTCCCTGATGAGCCTCAATTGAATTAAGAGCTAAAGAAAAGATAATTGGCCACATAACCGAAGCGAAAAATCCGATAAGAGAAAAACTATACAGATTAATAATTTGAGGATCAGCACCAGGCAGCTTAAGCGAGAAGGAAAGAAGACAGGGCGGCCCCCAGAGAGCCAGCGTCAGACAGACCAGAGCTAAGGAGACTGCCCCGATCAGAACCCCCCGGCTGTCCAAAAGTTTTAGCAAGAGTAAACCGAAAAGCCCGCCGATAGTCATCAGGCCCCAGAAATAGGAGACAGCCTGGGCTCCGGCTGTTTGCGGGTCGAGCCCGTGATAGGTTTTGAGAAACTGAGAAGCCCAGTTAGCCACACCCTGCTCGGTACCGACATAGGCCATTATTCCGAAGAAATAGAGGATAACGATTTTTTTCTTTAAGAGAATTTTATAGATGGACCAGGTGCCGGCCTTTTCCTCTTCTTTTAATTCGACCTGGGGAAAACGTGAGGCGGCAATGATGACCATCATCAGCAAAGCAATAAAAGCAAAGACCCAGTAAAGGGAAACCCAGGGCAGGTTGGGTGGAACCAGCTGGCGCAGACTGTTGAGCAGCAGATTCTGTTTTTCGGGTCGGGGAAGGTTTCTGACCAGATAGGAGTAAAGAAGAGGGCTCAAAAAGGAGGCACTGCCGAAAATAAGCTGGGCCAGGACAGAGTTAAAGGCAAAGTGCTCTTCGCCGCCAGCCACCCGGAGAAGGGGATTAATAGCTACCTGGAGAATGGCCATGCCCAGTCCAATGAGGAAAAGCGAAATGGTTGAGATCAGATAACCGGGGAAAAGGCCAAAAAGCAAAGCTCCGGCTAAAGCCAGGCAGAAGGCGCTCAGCATAACCTTTTTTTCACGGTACTTTTCGACCAGAAAACCGGCTGGAATAGACATAACGGCATAGGCGATAAAGAAAGAAAAAGGCAGAAGTCCGGCTAAGGCTAAATTCAATTTAAAACTGTCAATAATCTCCGGCACTAATGGCCCGATAATGTTGGTTAAAAGCGAGATAACAAAAAAGATTAAAAAGATCAGGCAGACCAAAAGATAATGACGTTGAGGCTGTTTAGTCATGTGCTCTCTCCAGTTGCCATATCTTTGCTGTCCCTTAGCTTACAACTAAAAAACAGCCGACACAATTCATATTTCCTTTTTTGGGCAGGGCTTATCGCTATTATTTACTTGATCTTTCAATTTAGCCTGATTGATGATTTAGACCAGGTCAGCTGTTACCGGAAGTGCATTGTACAGTTTATGGCAGGTTGCTACCGTCGCTCCAACCTAGAAATCTGAAGACCAAAAGGGCCACTGGCCAAACTGATATTTCATTCCTATAATATGCATGAAACTTTAAGACAATCAGGAAATATAAATTGCGTCCCGAATTTATAAAGATTGTAAAAAGCAGGCGGCGGACGGTCAGCCTGGAAATTAATCAAGAGGGAGTCTTGACGGTCAGAGCTCCTTATGGCCTGGACAGGACAACCATAGATGACATTTTGAAGCGTCACCAGCCATGGATCAGAAAGAAACGTCAGGAGGTTCAAAGGAGACAGGAGCTTTCCCGACCGAAAAAATTTGAGGATGGAGAAAAGTTCCTCTGGCTGGGAAAAGAATATCCATTGAGGATTGTGGCCAGAGTCAGGCCATCACTGGTTTTTACTGGAGAAAGGTTTGAGCTAGCGGCTTCATCCATTCTTTCTGCCAGGCAGCTGTTTGAGGCCTGGTTCAAAGAACAGGCTCGCTTTTATCTTTCGTCTCGGCTGAAGGAAATAGCCAGAAAAACGGGCTTTAAATATCAGAAGTTTCGGCTGTCTTCGGCTCAAACTCGCTGGGGTTCATGCTCAGCTAAGGGAACGATTTCACTGGTCTGGCGTTTGATGATGGCTCCGCCGGAAATTATTGATTACCTTATTATTCATGAGCTGGCTCACACCAAGGAAAAAAATCATTCCCGGGCTTTCTGGCGTTTAGTAGAGGAACTCCTCCCTGATTATAGAGAAAGGAGGCGCTGGCTCCGGAAAAATGGCTTTCGGCTTAAGCTCTGAGCACTCTGGCTTGAAGCTGCGGTCTGAAGATTATTTGACCTGATTTTTGCCGCTGATAAAATAGAAGGCGAAAATTAAACAGGCTGAGGCCAGAGATGAAGAAGATAAACCTTTATAATTTTACAAACGGGCAAGAACCACAGCCAGGGTTTCCAGGAGGAAACAGGCTCTCAACAGTAATTTTCTGGGGATCACTCTGGGGGTTAACTGAAGCTTCTCTCGGCTTTCTGTTGCACGGATTAAATATACCGGGTCTCGCGGGTTCTGTTCTGCCAGCGATTGCTTTTTATTTTCTTTATCGCCTTTACCAGTCAGGAGGTTCAGCCGGAGATGTCTTCGGGGCCAGCCTGATAGCAGCTGGTCTGAAATCACTTGATATTGTGGTCAGCCCTGTCGGCTTGATGGATGTCATTAATCCGGTTCAGGCCATCATCCTCGAAGGCCTGGTGGCCGCCTTAGCTTTGAAGGCTTTAAGCCGCTGGCCTGTCGGCTCTCGGGCCCGGATTATTCTTTGCGGTCTGTTATTTCCTTTTGGCTCAAACCTGGTCTATGGCCTGGCTGCTGTTATTGAGTCTTCGGTTTTTCATTCAGGTAATATCTTTCAGACCGAGCCGATCAGTCTGGCCAGCTTTTTCCTGCTGTCGCCTCTGGTCACAGCTTTTATTGTCACCAGCTGGCTGATGGCTGGTGAACTAAAAGGCCAGGTTCAATATAGAAAGCTAAAGCAGGCCGCTTCAGTCAGAACTGATTCTCTGGCGGAGATTGAGGGCCAGCCGCAGACATTTTTAGAGCGGCTGTCTTGCCGGCCGGCTGTTTCTTTAGCCATTTTGGCAGTAGCGATTTTGAGCCATTTTGCTCAGCTCTGGTTCTTATAAATTATAGTAGCTGTCGAATGAGGAAAGAAGGAAAATTTAGAAAGAGCAAGAATGACCAGCCAGCAAAACGTCAATAAAAAAGCAGCCATAGCTTCCTCCAGGGGTGAGGTGATGATTCGCACCGGCTGCCCTTCTCATAATTGCGGCGGGCGGTGTCTCTTACGGGTTTATCTCAAGGACGGGGTGATTACCAGAATTGATGGCGATGACCGGCCCGACACGATTGAAGCGCCGCAGCTTCGCCCCTGCCCGCGCGGCCGGGCTTACCGCCGTCGTCAATATCATCCCGATCGCCTCCGCTATCCACTGAAACGCACCGGGCGCCGCGGCGAAGGCAAGTTTGAAAGAATTTCCTGGGACGAAGCTCTCGACTTGGTCGCTTCAGAGCTCAGCCGGGTCAAAGAGAAATATGGCAATTCAGCTCTTTTTGTCCCTTATGGCACAGGCAGTTATAATCAAATCAATGGCCGCCAGACAGCCACCCGGCTTCTCCATCTCTTTGGCGGCTGCCTCGGCTTTTATAACTCTTATTCCTGGGCCTGTATCACGCCGGCGACTCTGACGGTTTATGGCACCACCACGACCGGCAACCAGCGGCAGGACTGGTTGAACAGCCGCTATATTCTGATGTGGAGCTGGAACCCGGCGGAAATGCGCGATGGCACCAACAGCGATTATTTTGTCAAACTGGCCAGAGAAAGAGGAGCTAAGGTGGTCTGCCTTGATCCGCGCTTAACACCCTCAGCTATTGCCCTGGCTGATGAATGGATTCCGATCAGACCGGGAACAGATGCCGCCATGATGTCGGCTATGGCTTATGTGATGATAACTGAGAATTTATATGATGCTGATTTTATCCGCACCCACAGTGTCGGCTTTGATGAAACTCAGATGCCACCCGGATTTGAAGCTGAAGAAACTTATAAGGATTATATCCTCGGCCGGCGGGACGGAGTGCCCAAAACACCAGGCTGGGCGGAGAGTATCTGCGGTGTTCCGGCCGAGACCATTGCCCGGATAGCCCGTGAATATGCCACCATCAAACCGGCCATGCTCTATTTAGGCTATGGCCTCCAGCGGCGGGCTTATGGCGAGCAGGCAGTCAGAGCCGCCTGTGTCCTGGCTGCCCTGACTGGTAATATCGGTATCCACGGCGGCTGGGCCAGTGGCCTGGCCAATCAGGCTCCAGATGGGGGTCCATTCTGGCTGGTTTTCCCGGTTGGCGAGAACCCGGTAAAAGCTTCGATCCCGAGTTTTCTCTGGACAGAAGTGGTCCTTCGCGGCCGCGAAATGGGGCCGGAAGATGGCGTGGTGGGCGTGCCGAAGCTCGATAACAATATCAAGCTTCTTTATGTTGTCGCCAGCAATTGCCTCATCAATCAGCATGCCAATACCAACCGGACAGCAAAAATTTTAAGCGATGAGAGTCTGGTCGAATTTATTGTTGTCCATGAACAATTTATGACGCCGACCGCCCGCTTCGCCGATGTGGTGCTTCCAGCTTGCACTCAATTTGAAACCTGGGGACTCGAAGATGGCTGGAAATATGGCGATGAAGTTATTCTGATGCCAAAAATACTCGAGCCACTACCAGAAACCAGAAGTGATTATGCTATTTGTGCCGAAGTAGCTGAGCGCCTTGGCTTTGGTGAGAAATACACTGAAGGGCGGGATGAAAAACAGTGGGTGGAGTGGATGCTTGATGTTTATCGGCAGACGCGCTTTCCTGATTTACCCTCGCTGGATGAATTGCTGGAGAAAAATCTCGGTGTCTGGGCCAGGCCGGTCACTGACCCGGCCGTCGCTTTCGAGGATTTCAGACGCGATCCGGAAAAGTATCCATTGCCGACGCCTTCGGGAAAGATTGAAATATTTTCTGCCAGGATCAGCGGGCTTGGAAAACAGGCTGAAATTCCAGCGGTACCCAAATATATTCAGGAATGGGAAAGCCCGTTTGGCGAGGAGGCTAAAAAATATCCACTCCAGGCCATTGGTCATCATTATTTAGCCCGCGTTCATTCGACCCATCACAATAACGACTGGCTGCGGGAAGCTTTTCCCCAGCGGGTCTTTATCAATCCGGTTGATGCTGAGGAACGGGGAATAAAGACCGGGCAGCTGGTCAAAGTTTTTAATGAGCGGGGAGCTCTGCTTTTGCCCTGCCGGCTGACGCTTAAAATCAGGCCGGGGGTGGTGGCCATTCCGCAGGGAGCTTGGTGGGAGCCGGATGAGGAAGGCCTGGATCACGGGGGAAATATCAATGTGCTGACCTCAGAACGCTGGTCGCCCTATGCTTTTGGCAATACCCAGCACACCATCATGGTTCAGGTTGAAAAATATGAAGAGAAGTAAGCAAGAAGCGAGAGAAGCCGGGAACGAGAAAAAGGGCCAGCCGGGCCAGATTCAGTACGCCTTTTTCTTTGATTCGAGTGCCTGTTCGGCCTGTAAAAGCTGTGTCCTGGCCTGCCGTGATAAAAACAACTGGCCGCCCGGCGTCAGATGGCGGCGAGTCTATGAGCTCTGCGGTGGCGAGTGGCTGCGGGTTGGAAATAACTGGGTGCCTGATCTTATTGCCTATAATCTTTCGCTGGGCTGTAATCATTGTGAGGAGCCGGTTTGCCTCAAAGGTTGTCCCTCCAGAGCTATAAGCAAAAGGCCTGATGGAATAGTCCTTATTGACCGGAAAAAGTGCCTGGGCTGCCGTTATTGCGAGTGGAGCTGCCCCTATGGCGCACCGCAGTATGATGTGGCTGCCGGCCGCATGACCAAGTGCGATCTGTGTTACGACCTGGTTGATCAAGGTGAGAAACCGGCCTGCGTTAGTGCCTGTCCGATGAGGGCCCTGGATTTTGGCCCACTCGATGAACTTATGGAAAAATACGGCCAGGTAAGAACTGTCTTTCCTCTGCCCGAAGCCGGCATCACTCGCCCAGCTTTTATTATCAAACTGCATCCCACGGCCTCGAAGGCCGGACCAGGGAAAGTTACCGTTGGTAACAACGAAGAAGTATAAATTAAACTTGACAAACAGCTGGATTTTTTATAATTTCAGCCAGAAATAATAAAGTCGTCAAAGGAGGCATTATGAAGATTCAGACTGAGAAACGAGCCGAATCTTTATTATTATTTTTGAAGAAAAAAAGAAGATCAATTCTTGTCTTGCTTTTTATCATTATCGCACTGGAAGCTTTCTCCGGAGTGGTAGCTGGTGAAGGCAGAAAGCTGTCTATGGCCCCGGTTAATAAAGCTTTTCTGGAATATATCTCCACACCATCGAAGGTTTTACACTATACCGCCGAGGGACATCCTCTGGGTTTAATCCCCAGTCCTCGTGATTTATCTTATTTAAGGACAGGAAGCATCCCCCGAGCTAAAGTGGTGGGTACATATCCAGATTCTTATGATCTGCGCATCCTGAATAAAGTAACACCGGTCAGAAATCAGGGGAGCTGCGGTTCGTGCTGGGCTTTTGCCACTTATGGTTCGCTTGAATCTTTTTTGATGCCGGCAGAACCACGTGATTTTTCTGAGGAACATCTGATCAATAACCATGGCTTCGACTATGGACCATGCTATGGAGGAACTTTAGATATGGCTACCGCTTATCTGGCCAGGTGGGGCGGACCTGTTAATGAAACAGATGACCCTTATGTTTCAGGCAACGGTTATCCAGCGGCCAAACATGTGCAGGAAGTAATGATGATCCCACCGCGCTCCGGTCCGTCTGATAATAACCAGCTCAAGCAGGCCATCATGGATTATGGAGCGCTTTATACGGATATGGTCTGGGATGACAGCAGTTATAACTCAACCAATAAAGCCTATTATAATCCTGGCAACACTGGCGGCGGGCATGCTGTGGCCATAGTTGGCTGGGATGATAATTTTGATGCGGCCAAATTCAACACCGCCCCTCCAGGCAATGGTGCTTTTATTGTCAAAAATAGCTGGGGTCCGAGCTGGGGAGATCATGGTTATTTTTATGTCTCCTACTATGATGCCTATTTCGCGCGCCAGGACGTTAGTGGGGTGGTCAAAGCTGAAAATCCAGGGAAATATGTAGTTAATTACCAGTATGATCCTCTGGGCTTGATATACAACCTTGGCTATGGCGTGGATACGGCCTGGATGGCCAATGTTTTTCAGGCACAATCCAGCCTCCCCGTTGAGGCGGTCGGCTTTTACACCTCCTCGACTGATAACTATTATGAAGTCTATATCTATGTGGATGTTGCCCCAGGACAACCGAGGTCTGGGCAGCTTAAGTCTACTAAAAGTGGATTTATAAATTCGCTTGGCTATTTTACAGTAGAACTTGATAATCCAGTTGCTCTTACAACGGGTCAGTACTTTTCAGTGGTTTTAAAGTTAAGGACAGTTGGCTATAATTTTCCAATCCCGGCAGAAGGACGCATTGATGGCTATACTTCCGCGGCCGTTTCTAACCCGGGGATGTGTTTAGTCAGCGAGGATGGAGTTAACTGGGAACTAATTACGGAGATTTATGATCTTGATAATTGTCTCAAGGCTTTCGCCGGGCTCACCCCTATCTACCCACCAATTAACCTTCGCTTAGCCTTACTCGAGAACAATTTTATCTTTTTTAAGGAAAAGATTAATCGACTGAGCTGGGCAGCTAATCCGGCTAACGGGACAAATATTGTCAGCCATAAGATCTATCGCAAAGCCAATAATGAAAGCACTTACTCGCTGCTGGCCACGGTGGGCGGCAACCAGTATTCCTTCGATGACCGCGGGCTAAAAGTTCCAGGCAATTATTCCTATCAGGTGACGACGGTTGATGAATATGAAAGAGAAAGTGATCCGGTGACGGTTTCTGCTTCACCGCAGATACCGGTTAAAACTGAAAAGACCAAAGCTTATCGAACCAAAGTGGCAACGAAGAATCTGGTTAATTCCAAATAAGAGATAAGGTGGAAAAAATGAAGCTAAAAATGACATCAAAAAATATAAAAATCACTATCTGTCTGTTTCTGTCTTTAGCTTTTCTGGCCGGTCAAAGCCTGGCAGCAGGAATTAAACCAAAAATTGAAGTTGGGCTGTCTTTCGGCTTGAGAACCTTAAATAATTCAGAGCTCAAAGATATCTATGGCCAGGGTACAAACTTTTTTCCAAGTGTCAGCCTGATCTGGAAAGGGCTGATGATTGGCGGTGGTTATGAGGCCGGGTTTAAAAAAGATGGACTGCTTGGTATTTATCAGGAGCCAGCTGAGCTAACGGTTAAGGGTGGCGAAATCTTTGCCGGTTACCAGCTGAGGTTGAAGAACATTGCTCCCTATATCAAGGTCGGGGTTGGCTTTTATTCCTATAAGCAGGTAGTTGACAGTGAGTATGTCAGCGACTATCCAGTTGATGGAAATAAAACCGGCTTAATCGTGGCTGGCGGACTTAAGTATTTTCCCCTGAAAAAGCTGTTTATCTCGGCTGAGGTCAAATATGGAGGCCTCAAGGTCAAGCCTTATGACACTGAGGTTGACCTGGGAGGTCTGCGCCTCAATGGTGGCCTGGGGCTTAGCTTCTGACCACAGGGAAGACAACCTGTATTTTGATTTTTTCCGGGAAAGTGTTGTTTTATCATTTTTAAACTTGACTCCCTGGTTTAGCTATAAAAAATAGGTCGTCTGGAGCCTGCCGCCAGCTAAAAGAACAGATCAGGCTGAAAAGAAACCATTGGCAAAAAAAGATTTCATTCTTATAATAGGCATGGGGACAAAAAATCAGGAAATACAGATTGAGTCCCCTGTTTCAGGAGGACAAAAATGAAGAGGGTAGCCTGTCTCATCTTAACAGTAATTCTTTTGTTTTCTCTGGCTCAGGCTAAGGTCGGGGAGGTGGTTAAGGTCATAAAAACTCCCGGGCCCTGTCCGACCGGACTGGCCTATGACGGCCGCTATCTCTGGCTGGCCGATAGCCGGCTGGATAAGATTTTTAAGATCGATCCAGTTTCAGGTCAGGTAATTAAATCATTTGATGCACCTGGCTTTCATCCGGAAGGCCTGGCCTGGGATGGAAAGTATCTCTGGCACGTAGATTCAGCCGAAAAACTGGTTTACTGCCTCGACCCTGAAACTGGAAAAGTTCTCAAGGCTCTGGAATCCAACAGCGACCAACCGCGAGATCTGGCCTGGGACGGTCACGAGTTGTGGATGACCGATGTCCGCCAGAAAAGCCTGCTCCGGGTTTCACCCGTCGATGGCATGATGATTCAGACTTTTCCGGCACCAGGTAGCGAACCGGCCGGTCTGGAGTTTGACGGGCATTATCTCTGGGTGACAGATCGAGCAATGGACAGAATTTTTCTGGTTGATCCTTCTTCAGGCTGGTGCCTATCTTCACTCCGTTCCTACGGTCCTTTCCCGGCTGGCCTGGCCTTCGATGGCCAGTATCTGTGGAATGTCGATTATGAAAATGATGAACTTTACCGGATTAAAGTTTTTGACAATGACCTCATGACCCTCTGGGACGAGAAAGAGCTGGAGCTTCGCTTTGTTAAGGAGTTTCGAAATTATGGCCCCGGTGTGGTCAATAGCCTTGATATCTACCTGCCCATTCCGGCCAGCCGTGATAATCAGGAACTTCTTTCTCCGGTTGAATTTCTATCCAGACCGACAGAAATGATCAAGGATAGCTGGGGACAGCAGCTGGCTCATTTTAATTTTAAAAATTTAAAGGCGCCCGCTCTGATTCAAACTGGCTGGACAGCCAGAGCTAAAATTTATGCGGTTGAGTATTTCATTTACCCGGACAAAGTTGGCAGCCTCGATCAGATTCCGGCAGAGATCAAAGAGAAATATCTGGCTGATGGCGATAAATACTGTATCCATGATCCCTTCATTCAAAATCTGGCTAAAAAGATCGCTGGTGATGAAAAAAATCCCTACTGGATTGCCAGGAAAATTTATGAGTATTTAATTGATCACCTGAGCTATAACCTTAAGCCGGTTGGCGGCTGGAATCCGGCCCCAACTGTTCTTCGCCGTGGCACAGCTTCCTGCTCTGAATATACCTATTCCCTGATTGCTCTCTGCCGGGCTCTCGGCCTGCCTGCCCGCTATGTGGGTACGGTCAGTCTCCGGGGCGATGATGCCAGTTATGATGACGTTTTCCACCGCTGGAATGAAGTTTATCTTCCGCCCTATGGCTGGATTCCCTTTGATGCTAATAAAGGCGATGTCGAGGCTCCTGGAGGACGTGCTCTGGGTATTGGCAATGTAGCTGCCCGCTATATTATCACCACGGAAAATGGTGGCGGCGACCAGTATCTATGGTTCGGTTATAACTACGGTTATACCTGGACATCAGAAGGTCAGTGTCGCCTGTCGGAGGAATCCTACGGCGAATGGCAACCTCTTGGACCTAAAAAATATCAGAAACCGGCCGAAAGAAAATCTAAATAGAATTTAGCAGAATTTCTCAATAAAAGGCTGATTTTTTGAAGCGAGGAAGATGAGCTCAAGCTTTTCAACCACCGACCTGGCTTCCTCTCCCTCTACCAGGGCCGAAGAAAAATTGATCAAATATTACTTGCCAGCCGGGTTAATGATATGTTTCTTTTTTTCGCTGTTTTTATTTGTCGCCCGCCCTCTTCCTTCCGGCCATCATTATGAACTGGCTTTAAAGCTTTCCCTGGAGCTCCTGGTTGTCTGGCTGATCTATTATCTCCGGCCTGAGTTTCTCAATCATAAATTAATCTTAGCCCTGATCCTGTTAGCCGGGCTGACCCTTGGCTTCTATCAGCTCACCCGGCCCAGGCCAGATCCGGAAATTATCGAAACCTATGAATCTGTTTTTAAGGATCTGGAAGAAGGACGGAATCCCTACTTAAGTAGTAGAATTTATCACCGCAATGGAAATGGCCAGGTTGTTTATCAGAATTTCAATTATCCACCCTTAGAACTTTACCCCTACTGGCTTTTTTACCGCCTGTTCCACGTCTGGGACATGACGAGTTTGAGCCTGTTTCTGATGTTTATTCAGCTTCTGGCGGCCATTATTCTGGTCTTAACCTTCAGGGGTTCAGGCCACAGTTATTTGCTGGCTTTTCTACCACTTCTGGTTTTTTCAGAAATTACCACCAATCCAGCCATGAATATGCTGCTGGTTTCAATTTTTATGGCCTTACTCTATCGCCAGGGAAAGAAGCCATCAACAGCCAACCGCCTGCTGCTGGCCATAGTTATCGGGCTGGGCCTCAGTGCTAAATTTTTCTTTATTCCCTTAGCCGCTACTTATTATTTCTGGCAGTTAAAGCTCAGGGATTTTAAAAGCTGGTTGCGGGTTGGCGGGCAAGCCCTTCTAGCGCTGGCCGTATCCTGGCTTTTGATGCTGCCCTTCGGACCTTTAAACGTCATTAAGAGCACCATTTTTTATAATCTTAACCTGGGTGAAAGAAACACCTACACCACTTTTTATCCTAATATTCTGTCCAGTTTTTTCTATTTAATTGGCCAGCCGCAGTTTTATGGCCCGGTGGCTGTCTTGATTTTATTCTTAGTTATTCTCTTTGGTCCTAAGCTCAGCCTTTATACCGCCTTTCTCCTATCCGGGATAACATTTTTGCTGGTCGCGCCCACTCCTGAGCCACAATATTTTGGGACTCTTCTCCTGCTGGCTCTGGCCTCTAAAATCTTAAAAATCTCAACTCAGCCAGCAGGGGTGATGAGCGGAGGAGAGGTTAAGTGAAACTCAATCTTAAAGACTGGCCTTTAATCATCTTCACCGTCCTGGTGCAGACAGCAGTTGGGTCTTTTATTTTCCTGTTTGGCCTGCTGGTGATTAATCGTCGCCACCTAGGTCAATTTGGCTCAGCCTGGCTTTTCCCCTGGCTATTCCGTCCGGTTCTGGATCTTCTTCTGCTGATGGGCCTCTCACTGCTTATTTCGTTGTTTCACCTTGGCCGGCCTTCCTCGGCCTATCTGGCTGTGGTCAATCTAAAAACTTCCTGGCTCAGCCGGGAAATACTGGCGGCCTGTTTGTTTTTTGCCGGTCTGTTAGTCTTGACTGTTTCTATTTTTTTGGGCTGGCCGCCCACCATTCTTCTGTTGATATCCTGCCTGAACATGCTGGTCGGGCTGGCTTTAGTTTTTATCATGTCAAAAATTTACCGCCTGCCCGCCGTCCCGGCCTGGAATAGCTTCAGAACGACTCTCTCTTTTTATCTGACCGCCCTCCTGACCGGGGCCGGTTTCTCGGCACTGGTCGGACCGTCTCTTTTTGAAGCCTGGCCTGACTGCAGGCTTCAGTTAACAGTCATTCTTCAGATAACCTTGTTTATCTCACTAATCTATATGATTTTGTTAGACCAGGTGACCGGCCTTTTTTCTTTGAAAAATGAGATTGAGCCTGAAAAATTTTTGGAGCTTAAGAAAATATCAACCATCCGGGTTCTGCTGTTGATTCTGGCTTTGTTAGCCAGCTTTTACATTTTCTGGCCAGCCGGCTCTGTCTGGCTGCAGGGTTATTTCTGGCCAGCTCTAGTCCTGGTTCTGATCATCATTGAGGAGTTGATTGGCCGGACTGTTTTTTTCAATCTTTACAGCCGGTTGGGGGTTTAGCAGCATTTTATTTTGTCCTTTTCCTTTTCAGGTAATGGAGATAGTTTTGATAATCCTCAAAATTATTGAGATGCCAGGGAATTCTGTCTGACGGAATATCCAGAGCTAAGGATTTGACCTCAGGCAGGAGATAAAGGACGCTCAATTTTCTTTCTTTAATCAATCGCTCAATGACCGGCAGTAGTGATCGCCGATAAAGAGCAAAGAGAGGATGAGGAATCTGGCTGTCGAGTCTCAGGTAGACCAGGTCAGGTTGACCGGGGACGGCCAGCATCAGCCTGACCAGATCCAGATCTATTTCCGGTTGGTCACAGGGAATAACCAGAGATAAGTCAGAAGAAGAAGCCATCAACCCGGTGAGAATTCCAGCCAGGGGACCGGCGTTTTCATAACGATCCTCAACCTGACGAACATTTTTTAACTCATAATGCTGGCCTTTAGACACGCTTATTATTATTTCCCGGAAATGGCCGGTTAACTGCTCGATGACCTGTTCGAGTAAGGTCTGGCCGTTAACCAGCAGGCTGGCTTTGTCGCGGTTCATGCGCCGGCTCTGCCCTCCGGCCAGAATGATGGCAGTTAGATCCTTAAAGGTCTGGCCATTTTCCATTTTTATCTCGCCTGCTTTTCCAATATTATCATATCATTAAAATTGAAGGCTGGCTTGATTTTTGGCTGAGGAGAAGGCCATAATGGTCATGATAATTCGGCCGTCAATAATTCTGGAGAGAGGGTAACCAATGATCACCAAGTCTTCCACAAAAAAGAAGCCGGTCAAAAAACACCAGACGCAGCAGTCTGAGTTTTTGCGGGCGATTGACCGGCGTTATCCGGGGACCGCAGATAAAATCAGGCAGGCCATAGAAAAAAGCGAGAGAGAATTTGCCGGCGGTGAACTTGAAGATAGTTTTCTCTGGGAACACAGCCTGCATGTCGCTTATTTAGCCTGGAAAATGGCTAAAGCTGAAAAAAAGGACGCCACTCTGGCTGGTCTGGCGGCTTTGCTCCACGATGCCGGGAAATTTCAAGGCGGCCTGTATCACCGGGAAAGGATCCCGGAGGAAGAAGCTTCAATCGAAGTGGCTTCTGGACTATTAAAAGCGGCTGGAGTTAAAGAGAAGGACCGGCAGCGGCTAAAGGATATTCTGATCGGTCTTCACCGGGAAGGGGTAGCCGGCGATCCTTTAACTGATATTATTCATGATGCCGATTTTCTGGCCAAATTCGGGCTGGTTGGGGTAGCTAATTTTTTCATTAAAACCACTCTCCGGGGGCGGAATTTGCATGGGGCCATTATGAATCATCTGAGTAAAGAAATGACCTATGCCGCTTCTCTGCCTCTTAATATGAGGACCCAGGCTGGCCGGGAGCTGGCGGTTAAAAAATCAGCCGAGAGTCTGGATTTTTATAAGAACCTCTTGCAGGAATTGAAGGAAACGCATGGGCTGTCCTATGAAATTAGAAAAAGACAGGTAGCTCTATCAACCGGGCGGAAAACAAAATCGCCTCCTAAAATTGATGTTTTTCTGGTTATGCCCAGAAAATGTGACCGCTGTGGAGGGAAATGGGAAATAAAGCCAGGGCTGGAAGAGGGAATTAAGTGTCGCCAGATTGTCTTCCATCTGGCCTGTGAGCGATGCGGCAATGCCTATCAAATAAATTTCTGCCTGCCCGCCCTGGCTTAAAGGTCGCCGGGCCTCAAGAGCTTGTTAATAATAAATCATTAACTGGTTGAGCTGAATTATATCCAGCTCGAAGGCACGAGATGAACAGACCTCCTGGCCTCTTCTTTCCACCCTGGATACTATCTTTTCACCCGGGTAAGGAAAGAGCTCGACAGCTGGTAAAAGTTTTGCGATATAAGGCAGATGATAACTTTATACAGGCCGCAGGAGGGCAGGTGAACTGGAAAAATTTAACGGCTCTGGCTCTGGTCTTTTTTCTGCTTTTAATTCTGACGGCCTGTGTCCCGGGGCCAAAAAGCGCTGAAAAGACGCCAGACGAGCATGGTCAGGTAGCTGGATTTATTTCAGGTCTCTGGCACGGTTTTATCTCGCCGGTAACTTTTCTAATTTCATTGTTCACCAAAAATATTAGAATTTATGAAGTCCACAATAATGGCGGCTGGTATAACTTTGGTTTCGTCCTGGGCGCTGGCTTATTTCTTCAGGGTGGGATCCTGGGCGGCCGTAAGGCCCGAAAGAAATGAGCGGCGGCCAGGGCTTAAGAGGACCAGCCTCATCCTGAGACTGGCCTGGTCAATTTCGATTTATCCCCCGCTAGCTTCCTAAGAGATAAAGAATAGCCTTAATTTTTCTTTATTGAGAGCTGAAAAGAGTGATAAAATCGGTCATGGGATTGGCTTTAAAAACTTTAAAAAACCTTAATAATAGCCAGTCCTGGAGAAAGGAGTTTTAAGTGAACAGCTACCATTTTCCGGTAAAACTATTAAATCGTCATCAAAACGGCTCTTCACGGCCTTTAACCCTGCTTGTTTTTATAACTTTATTTATCTTTTTCCTTTTCAGCTCATTTCAACTTGCCGCTCAAACACCGCCAGCCGCTTCTAGCTTCAAAAAAGCCTCTCTGCCACCCAATCTGGATGAGCTGGTGACCAGAGTTATGAAAACCTTTGAAGTCCCCGGGCTGAGTCTGGCCATTGTTAAAGATGGCCAGGTAGTTCTGGCTAAAGGCTATGGAGTAAAAAAACTCGGCGAGCCAGCTCCGGTTGATGCTCAGACCTTATTTGGTATTGCTTCCAATACGAAGCTCTTTACGGCGGTGGCTCTGGGGATGCTGGTGGATGAAGGAAAGATTAGCTGGGATAGCCGGGTGGTTGATTGTCTTCCTGAATTTATGATGCATGACCCCTATGTGACCAGAGAAATGATGGTCAAAGATCTTCTCTGCCATCGCAGCGGCCTTGGCCTGGGGGCAGGGGACTTGATGTTCTGGCCAGCCACTACCCTGACCAGAGAGGAGATTCTGCACCGGGTACGCTTCATCAAACCAGCTTACTCTTTCCGAACGACTTATGCCTACAGCAATCTGATGTTTGCGGTGGCGGGAGAGCTGCTGGAAAAGGTCAGTGGGTTGCCCTGGGAAGATTTTGTCCGGGATAAAATCCAGAAAAGGGTCGGGATGACCTACAGCAACACCCGCTGCTCGCTGGTGGCGAAGGCGACTAATGTTGCCTGGCCTCATGCTCGGGTTGAAGGTCAGGTCAAACCGATCAAACCCTATCTTCCGGATAATATCAATCCGGCCGGCGGGATTAACTCCTGCGCCGAAGATATGGCTAAGTGGATGCTGGTTCTGCTTAACAAAGGGAAACTTTTCGATGGGAACCAGTTAGTCTCAGAAAAAGTCATGAACGAAATAACTTCCATGGAAACACCGATACCAATCTATAAACCCGCTCCAGAACTGGCCGCGGCGGCTATGAATTTTAATGGCTATGGTCTGGGTGTCAGGCTGAGGGATTTCCGGCGCTATAAAGTGGTGACTCATACCGGCGGGCTGGCCGGCTATGTTTCTCAGGTCTGGCTGATGCCGGAAATCGGTCTGGGAATAGCCATTCTGACCAATCAGGAAGCGGATGAAGCCTACCAATCTCTGACCTATGCTATCGCCGATTATTATCTTAAAGCTCCGGCTCTGGACTGGGTTGGAGCTATCGCCAAAGTCAGGGAGAGAAGCCGCGAGAGGACCTCAGATGAAATTAAAAAAGCTTATGAGCAAAGAAATAAGGATTCAAAGCCCTCGCTTTCACTGGAAAAATATGCTGGTCTTTATCATGATGCCTGGTATGGAGACATTGAGATTAAATATGAAAATGGTCGGTTGCAGATGGCTTTCCAGCACTCACCTGATCTTTCCGGACCGCTTGAACACTGGCAGTATGATACTTTTGTTGCCCGCTGGTCTGACCCTGAACTCAGAGCTGATGCTTATGTGACTTTTTCTCTAAATCCTGATGGCTCGATAGCTGAAGCCAGAATGAAGCCTTTTTCACCGGATACTGATTTTAGCTATGATTTTCAGGACCTCCTGCTCAAGCCTGTTCCAGTTAAAAAATAATTGGTTGCGAGTCGGGTGGTTTCAGAACGATATAAGCCTTATTAAAGTTTTATAAAAGGTGTCAGTCCCGAGCAGGACAAAAATGGAAAGGCAAGAATTGAGGTTTATCTTTCCATGGTTCTCAGTAGTATTTATTCTTTTTCTGGGCGGATTCGGGCTGAGCTTTCCGGGCTGCCGCCAGCAGGCGGAAAAGCCTCAGGTCAAAGAAACAGAAGGGGTAAGGCAGGTCATCAATCCAGCTCACCCCCTCAAAGGCACTGTTCAGGTCGAAGCCGAGAAAACTTTTGAACTCAATCCCTATAAAATCCCTGACTTTAATTGGAAATACTTCCGGGTCCTGAGAGACAAGCAACAGATCATACTTTATGATCCAAATGAGCCGGCGGCTAAAATCTTTTCAAAGGATGGGGCCTATCTCGGCAGCTTTATAAGAATTGGCCAGGGACCAGGTGAGTTTCCCTCCTATACCGGATTTGCTCTCGATTTGGAGGGCGACGAAATCTGGGCGGTGGGCAATATGAAGGTGGCCAGATTTGACCGGCGCGGCCAGCTTCTCGGAGAATTTAAAATTCCTGACCAGTCAGCCTATTTTCTCCGGCCTGATTGTTATCTAACCGACCTGACCGCTATGGAAAATAATAGACGGGTCAAGAAGCTGCTGCTTAAAAAGATAGATCAAAATGGAACAGCGGCGGCAGTAGAGTTATTGAGTGGCTCCGAGCTGGGTCTGATCCGCTGGACCGACAGGGCCGGTGGTTTTTCTGAACCTTACGGAACTGATGATATCATCTGGTCAATGAATAAGGCTGAAGCCAGAATAGCCGTCGCCTTGAAATCAAATTACCAGCTTAGAATTTTTGACCAGGATGGCCGGAAGATGATGGAAATAGAGGTCCCGGCGGAAAGGATGTCAGTTTCAAGACAGGAAAAAGAAAAGCTTCTTCAGGCGGTTTTTGGTAAGGGAAAAAGCCCCGAAGAGATAGTAAAGAAAATGCTGGCCGTTTATCCTGATCAATTGATGCTGATGCTCAAGCTGAGTTATTTGCCAGGCGGTCAGCTCGGCGTCTTCAGGATTACTGCTCCTGGCCGCTGGCAACTCGATGTCTTTGACCGGGAAGGAACCTACCTCTACGCTCTGGCCTTTCCTGACCAGTTTTTAGAGAAATGGGACGCCCTTGGTTTCTTTGAATCGGGTTTCTGGTTGATAAACACTGGTGGCGACTATCCTGTTTATGAGGAATATCAGATCAAAAATTGCCCGGAGATTTTTTCATCTTCAGGCCGTTAGTCTGGTTCGGGTCATAAAAGAATTTCCCTGAGCCACAAGTTTAAGAACCTGCCTTTGAATCTGACGATAGACTCCAGACTGGTTGTCACCAGGAGAAAAGTTGTCTGATCAGAAGTTGTTCACCGGCTTTAGTTTTGCCTCCCAATTCTTCAGGTTGCCTGGATATCTGCTATAATTAATAACCATGATAGTTAGAAGAGCAAGCAGCGAAGATATGCCCTATGTATCCAGGATAGCCTGGCGGCTGGCCCTTGATTATCCCGGTATGGAAAATGATATCTTTTTTGTAGCCGAAGAAAGGGGAAAAGTTGTTGGCATTCTTGGTCTCAAGGATTTTGGGGATTTTCTGGAGATGCGGTCAGTTGGGGTTCTCGAAGAATACCGGCAGATGGGGACAGGCCGGAAACTGGTAGAAGAGGCCTTGAAAAGCTTTAAGGGCAGACCGGTCTATCTGCTGACCACCATCCCTCGCTTCTATGAGCCTCTGGGCTTTAAGAAGGTTGACAAAATTCCGCCTGCTCTGGAAAAAAATAATGACTGGTGTGCCGGTTGCGACCGGAAAAAGTGTACGGCTATGTTCCATTTAGCCTGAATTAGAGCGGCCCTGAAGCGAACTGATAATAAGTATGGAGTAAAACTGGAAGCTGGGCCTGACTGGATTGATTATGATTCCTGATTTTCCTGAGCTAAAACCAATCGAACTGAAGGATAAAGAGGAAGTTCAAAACTATTTAGAACATTTTCCTCCTGACATCTGCGAGCTGACTTTTGCCAATATCTACATCTGGCGAGAGTGGGAGAAACCTCGCCTGACAAAAATCAACGGCAATTTGTGTGTCCTGTGCTCACCTCCCGATGAGCCGGCTTACTTCCTTGAGCCGGTTGGCGAAAATAAACTTGATGAGACGGTAAACCTTGGCTTGACTTTAGTTTCGCGCTGGTCGCGACTTTCTGAGAAGTTTCTGGGGAAACTGGCTGGCCAGTATATAATTAATGAAGATCGGGACAATTTTGACTATGTTTATCTAACTCAGGAACTGGCTGAGCTCAGCGGGAAAAAATATGATGGGAAAAGAAACTGGATTAAAAGATTCGAAAAGCAGTTTAAATATGAACTGTCAGCTATCAATCAAAATGACTTGCCAGGCTGCCTGGAACTGGTCAGAGAATGGGGCCGGGAGAGTGCCGACCGGGAAAAACAGGAGGGAGAAGACAATCATACGGGAGCGGCCGTTAGAGCCATGGAAGAGGCCCTGCTTAATTTTGGTTTGTTCAGTTTTTCGACGCTGGCTGTTCTTATTGATGGTCGGGTCGAGGGCTTCTGCCTGGGCGAAAAATTAAATCCGGACACAGCCGTAGTTCATATTGAGGTGGCCAGCCGTGAATTCCCGGGACTCTATCAATTTTTAAATCGGGAATGCGCTCGCCGGGCCTGGCAGCAATTTCGTTATATCAATCGGGAACAGGATGCCGGTCTGCCGGGGCTACGGAGTGCCAAGCTTTCCTATCATCCACACCACCTGGTCAAAAAATATAACCTCTACCTCCCCTAGCCAGAATTATTATCTCACTCAGAGGCTGCTAGAAAATATAAAATCAATTTTTATTTGCTGGCTGTTTTGATTATAATATTAGCTCTTTTAGGAAAGAGGTTTAAGGCCGGGAACAGGAGAAGTCGTGGTCTTTTACCCGGTCTGGATGGTTAAATGACAGACTTTTACCTCTCAGTGTGTGGTGAGGAGGTTTAGATGAGCTGGCGTATTCTGGTCATTAATCCCGGTTCTACTTCTACCAAGATGGCCGTTTTTGATGATGAAAACGAGTTGTTCAAGGTCAATATTTCACATCCAGTCGAGCAAATTCAGCAATTTTCGAGAGTGATTGACCAATTTAATTTCCGGAAAGAAGTCATCCTGAAGGAATTAGAAAGGGCAGGGATTCCCAGAGAATCGATTCAGGCGGTGGTGGCCCGGGGTGGGTTGCTTCGACCTATTCCCGGTGGAACTTATGTTGTTACTGACAGGATGATTGAGGATTTGGAAGCCGAAGTTCAGGGCGAACATGCTTCCAATCTGGGAGCTCTGATCGCTAACAGCCTGGCGGCCGAACTCCACCTTCCGGCTTACATTGTTGATCCGGTGGTGGTGGACGAAATGGAGGATATCGCCAGGATTACCGGTTTACCTTTTATAAAGAGAAGAAGTATTCTTCATGCCCTCAATCAAAAACGGGTGGCCAGACAGGCAGCCAGGGATCTGGGGCGCCGCTATGAAGAAGTCAATTTTATAGTTGTCCATATGGGCGGTGGGATAAGTGTCGGTGCGCACCGGCGTGGCCAAATTATTGATGTCAATAATGCTCTCAATGGAGATGGGCCTTTTGCCCCGGAAAGAGCCGGCAGCCTGCCGAGTTGCGATCTGGTTGAACTCTGCTTTTCAGGCCAGTATTCTAAAGCTGAAATAAAAAAAATGCTGGCCGGAAAAGGTGGGGTGGTGGCTCACCTGGGGACCAACGATATGATAGAAGTGGAAAGGCGCATTAAAGCCGGAGATAAAAAGGCAGAGCTGCTGGTTAAGGCTATGGCCTACAATATTGCCAAATGGATCGGTGTAATGGCCACAGTCCTCACCGGTGAGGTGGATGGCATCGTGCTGACCGGGGGGCTGGCTTATTACCAGCAACTTGTAGATTGGGTCAAAGAAAGATGCCAGTTTATTGCACCTTTTTATTTATACCCCGGTGGAGATGAGATGAGGGCTCTGGCCGAGGGAGCTCTGAGGGTGCTGAGAGGGGAAGAACAGGCTAAGATTTACGAACAGGAAATAAGGGAGGAAAGCTGATGATAAAAAAACTGGAAGATTTAATTGCCAAAGTTAAAGGCAGTCCAAAAAAAAGGCTGGTTGTGGCCTGTGCTGAGGATCCTCACACCATCGAAGCTATTGCCCGGGCCCAGGGCGAAGGATTGGTGGAAGTAATCGTAGTGGGTAACCAGGAAAAAATCACGAAAGTAGCTCGGGAACACGGAGTCTCTTCGACTTTTCATCAAGTTATTGATGAAGTTGACACTAAAAAAGCTTTGAGCCTGGCCGTTAAGCTGGTCAGAGAGGGTGAAGGTGATATTTTGATGAAGGGCTTGGTGACCACTCCTGATTATATGAAAGCTATCCTGAATAAAGAAAGTGGACTTGTTCCTCCGGGTGGACTGCTGTCACATGTGACGGTCATCGAAGCTCCAGCTTATCCCAAGCTTCTGGTTGTCTCGGATGTGGCCGTGCTGGTTCTTCCTGACCTGGAACAAAAAGTAAAAATGCTGGGTTATGCCATTGAAGTTGCCCAATCCTTGGGAATAGAAAACCCTTACGCTTATCTTATCAGCTCAGCGGAGACAGTCAGTGAGAAAGTTCCTTCTACGGTTGATGGGGCCCTGATTAAAGTTATGGCGGAAAGAGGTCAGATTAAAGGGGCCAAGGTAGAGGGACCGGTCGGGATTGACATTGCTATTTCTAAAGAGAGTGCCGAAATAAAGGGCTTTAAGGGAGAAGGTGCGGGGGCAGCTGATATTCTTATTTTCCCCAATATTGAAGCGGCCAATATCTTTTATAAAACCTGCACTATTTTTGGCGGTGCCAAACTGGCCGCCATGGTTACCGGCGCCCTGGCTCCCTGTATTCTAACGTCTCGTGGTGATAGTGAGCTGTCAAAATTCTATTCTATTGGTCTGGCTGCTCTGCTGGTCGGGATGAGAAACAATCTGAAATAGCCAGACGGCTTCAGCCTTCACTTTAATATTCAGGAAAGTGTGATCAAACGGGCAGCTGTTTTTATCTTCCGGCCTCAGGCCATCAGGCTGCAAATGGCAGCCACATTGACCATATCATCAGCTGAGCAACCGCGGCTCAGGTCGCAATAAGGTTTCAGCAGTCCCTGAACAATCGGGCCGATGGCTTCTGCTCCGCCCAGCCTTTCCGCCAGCTTGTAGCCGATGTTTCCCGCATCGAGATCAGGGAAGATAAGCACGTTGGCCCGGCCGGCGACTGGCGAGCCCTTGCATTTTCTTTCACCAACGGCCGGAACTAAGGCGGCATCAGCCTGCATTTCGCCATCAATTAAAAGCTCTGGAGCTTTTTCCCTGGCAATTTTAGTCGCGCTGACTACTTTATCCACATAAGGATGACTGGCTGAGCCCTTGGTCGAAAAAGACAGCATGGCCACCCTGGGTTCCTGCCCGGTTACCGCCTGGAAATTCTTAGCTGAAGAGATGGCGATATCAGCCAGCTGGGCATCGGTTGGATCAGGTACCACGGCGCAGTCGGCGAAGCCCAGCAGTTTGTCGGGCCAGACCATGATAAAATAGCTGGAGACAATCTGGATGCCAGGAGCTGTCCCCACAGTATAAAGGGCAGCCCTGATCACATCTCCCGTAGCCGAAATATTGCCGCCAACCACAGCCTGAACTCTATCTTTGGCCAGCAGACAACCAGCAAAATAAAGAGGAGTTTGAACCAGAGCCGTGGCTTCTTCCAGGCTCATACCTTTGGCTTTTCTCCGGCCATAAAGATGCTCGGCGAACTCTTCTTTCCAGGGAGAGGTGACCGGATTCATGATTTCCAGGTCATCAAATTTAAGGTTATTATCAGCGGCTATCTTCTTTATATTTTCTGGATTGCCGATAAGAATCGGCTGGCCAATTTTCTCGGCGATTAATGTTCTGGCTGCCTGTAATGTCCGAACATCTTCCGCATCGGGAAAAGCGATTCTAAGATATCTCTTGGCTGCTTTTTCTCTTATTTCTGTTACAAAGTTGCTCCCACTCATCTTATCCTCCTGACTTTATCACCAGTTCCGTGGCACATCTCTTACTACTCTAACGGTATCTCTGGCCAGTAACAGTTCTTCGTTGGTCGGAATTACCCAGACTGCTAGCCGGCTGCCCGCCTTGGAAATCTTCAGACATTTTCCGCCGACCGCCTGCTGGTTGAGTTCTTCATCCAGCTCGATGCCCAGGTTTTCCAATCCCTGGCAGACCATCTTCCTGACCAAGGCAGAATTTTCACCGATGCCGGCTGAAAAGATAATGGCGTCGGCTCCATTCATCTCGGCCAGGTAGGCTCCGATATATTTTTTTACCCTGAGAGCGAACATCTTCAAGGCCAGTTCAGCCCGGCGATTGCCTTCTCTGGCTGCCTTCTCTATATCTCTCATGTCATTACTTATGCCTGAAACACCCAGCATACCGCTCTTTTTGTTAAGCAGGTTGAAAATGTCAGCCACGCTGCCAATTCCCTTGTTGAAAAGGTATTCCACCACAGCTGGATCTATATCTCCAGAACGGGTTCCCATGATCAAGCCTTCGAGTGGGGTCAAACCCATACTGGTGTTAACGGAATAGCCCTTTTTGATGGCTGCTGCCGAACAGCCATTTCCCAGGTGGAGGGTAATGATATTTACTTCTTCTCTGGGCTTCCCGACCAATTTTCGGTAGCGATAGGCTAAATACCGATGTGATGTTCCGTGAAAGCCATAGCGGCGGACCCTGTATTTTTCATAGTATTCGAATGGGATGGCATACATATAGGATTCGGCTGCCATAGTTGAGTGAAAAGCCGTATCAAAGATCGCCACCTGAGGGATCTGGTCGCCAAATATTTCGTAGCAGGCATAAATACCCTTGAGGTTGGCCGGGTTGTGCAGTGGGGCTAAATCGGAACACTCTTCAATCTGGGCTAAAACTTCCTTATCAATTTTGACTGATTTGGTGAACTTCTCTCCGCCATGAACCACGCGATGACCGATGGCATGAATATCATCCCAGCTGTGAATGCCGTTGATTTTGGTTGCAGGGTCTTCCATCCATTTTTTGATCCTCAGGATGGCTTCCCGGTGGTCATGGACGGGTTCAGTGGATTTAACCGGAGACTGGCCATCAGCTTCAAAATTGATAATGGCATCATCTTTTCCCACTCTTTCAATCAAACCCTTGGCTACTCGGTGGTCGCTATCAGTCTCAAACATCTCCAGGTCAGTATTGATGATCTGAAATTTGACAGAAGAACTGCCGCAATTTAAAACAAAGACATTCATTTTAGTCCACTCCTTTTAAATTATTAAAGAAAACTAATATATCAGAATAGGAAAGCCAATTTCAATAAATTATTTAGGCCTACCAGCTATTTTTTAGTCTTTTCCTCCTCTGGTTGGAATAGAATGGAAACGTCTCTTTTACCTCGCTCAAGATAGGGGACACCTTCTGTCATCCAGCCAGGAGCGGGTGCTCCTTTTAGATAATGGTCGAAGAATTCGTCCAGATGAACGGTCCAGTATTTTTGATTGTCTCTCTCCCTCAATCCATGTTTTTCACCGTTAAAGTTAAACATCCAGGCTTTTTTCCCGAGCCGTCTCATGGCGGTGAAGAATTCTATGCCCTGGTACCACGGGACAGCATCGTCTTCATCATTGTGAATGGTGAGGTAAGGAGTATTGACTCTTTCTATCCAGAAAATCGGCGAGTTTTCAATAAACTGAAGTGACCTTTCCCAGAGAGGAGCGCCGATGCGGCTTTGAGTCTTTTCATATTGAAAGGCCCGCGACATCCCTGTTCCCCAGCGGATGCCGCCATAGGCACTGGTCATATTGGCTACGGCTGCCCCGGCTTCACAGGCAGCAAAAAGGTCAGTCTGGGTGATGAGATAGGTAATCTGGTAACCGCCCCAGCTATGGCCCTGAATTCCAATTCTGCCCGGATCGATGAAGCCCAGATTGACCACGCTTTCCACCGCCGGGACGACGCATTTAAGAGCACTGGAACCAGGATAACCAACTTCATAGACAATGTCAGGCATAAGCAGCACATAGCCATTGGAAACATAGCGGGTAAAATTAATGCTGGTTCCAGGGCCAGGTGCATAATAGCGATGCAGCCCATCGCTCAACTTTTCATAGATATAAACCAGCAGGGGATATTTTTGTCCGGGATCAAAGTTTTCTGGTTTGATCAGAATAGCCTGAAGCTCCTGGCCGTCACCGTTGAGGTAGCTGATGAGCTCAGCCTTTCCCCAGAGATAATCGGCCTGCTGGGGATTGGCCTGGCTGATCTTTCTGGGATTATTAAAATCAGGTCCGCTCAGCCAGAGGTCGGGGAATTCCTCAAAAGTTTGAGCAGTGAAAATATAAACATCCGCTTTTCTGGCTTTCTGCAGCGAACTCAGCATTTTATCCTGATAGATCAGTCTGGTGGGCGGCTCGTTTCTGGTTGGATCCAGGCGGAAAAAGCCACTGGCCTTGGTCTTTTCATGGAAGGCAGACAGGATTAAAGGCTTCTTAATAGAAATGGATTTTTCATCCCGGTCAAGACGCTGATAGCGCAGGACGAGATTATTCTCCCGACCGAACTTCCCGGTCAGAAGCCTGGCCTCGGAACCGTCTGGCTTTATTTCCCACAGGTCATAGCGGTCATAAATAAGGACGGAGGAGTCGTTCTCGGTCCAGCCGGCCAGCCCATAGGCAGGCGGTTCGCCTGGGGTGTCCCATTCTTCCCTGAAGAAATTGACCCCAAGTTTGGAGGTCAGATCGAACTTTTTTCCGTCAGCCAGGCGATAGGTGAACCAGGCCCGGGGTCTATCATCATAAAAAATGAGGTAATTGGCTCCAGGAGAAAAACTGACCTGGCCGGGAAATTTTTCTAGGATTTTGATCCGGCGCCCCGTTTTGACCTCAACAGTATAATAATCGGCGTATTCTCTATCCCAGGAAATAAGCTGGCGGTAAGGGAGATTGTTGACGCCCAGAGCTTTCTGACCATCCTCAGATAACCTGATCTCTGGAATATCTGGAGAGCCTAGAATGAAGATGGGCTGGCCCTTAGCCTGGAAATGGCTGACAGCCAGATAATTCTTTTTTTTCTCTTGCTCAGCTCTTACCTTTTGCATCGGCTGAAGTTCGGGATCGGTGAAGCTCCAGATATCCACTTTGACTGGCTCGGGAGCATCTTCTGCCGGTGGCTCTGGAAGGGGAGCATAGCCGAAGTAAAGCAGGTTCCCGTCCTTAGAAAAAGAAGGTGCGCGGTTTTCTGATGGCGCCTGGTTAGCCGGAAGACCAGTCGTCCCGGGCCCGGCCAGTTCTACTGCTTGTGGTCTCTTTTCTTCCCAGAGATAAAGTTTATAGGCAGAAACTCTTTCCTGGTAGGAGTCACGATCGCTCAAGAAAGCCACTTTCTGCCCTCGGTCGTCAAAAGCCAGCTTCACATAGTGGCCCTGGCCTTTAAGCAGGACAATGGTTTTATCAGCGGCTGGTTCATAGAGAAAAGCTCCATCATCTTCTGGCTTTTTAGACGAGGTGGCATAAGCCAAAAAGCGGCCGTCTTTACTCCAGGTATATTCTGAGACTTCTTGAACCGAGACTGTTTTTCCCATCTCCAGGTGGCGAATGACGAGTTCCGTTCCCGGCTCTTTTTTCTTTTCTGCTTTCTTTTCGTCCTGTTTTTCAGTCGGCTTTTGACCGGCTTCTTTCTTTTCTTCGTGACCGCTTTGGGCTTCCTCTTTTTTCTCCGTTTTATCCTTATCGGCTTCTTTACCGAGCGGTGCTTCCAGTAGATAGGCCACATATTTAGCTGAGTCTTCGGCTATCTTGAAATTTTTAACCCGGTCAACGGTAACCAGCTCGCCAGTTTTCAGATTTATAATTCCCAGGCCGTTTTTAGGCTGGTCCTCCGCTTTTTTCTTGTCCTTTTTGGCTTTATCAACTTCGGCCTTGGGCGGGGCGATGGTATATATTACGAACAAGCTATCAGGCGTAATGACCGCTTCCTTCCCCCTCGGATAGCGAGTTTCTTTTCCTGTTTGAAGCTCAAGGACAACCAGTTCACCATCTCCTTCTGCTGGCACTAAAGAATAAACCAGCCAGCGGCCATCATCGCTGATTCTGCTTCCCTGGATCGATCTCCAGGAATCATAGACCTCATAAGTCAGGGGTTTTTTAGCCGTCTGGGCCCCAGCCTGGGTCAGGATAAGGCAGAAAGAAAATATAATCAGAACAATCAGTCCCGGCCAGCGCTTTTTAAGATCATAACCAGTCATAGTGACCTCCCCGGATTAAAAATTAAAAAGATAGTAAAACTATTTTTAAACAAAAATCCCTCTGGCCGTCAACAATTATTTTCTTTGTTTTGAGATTATCATCGGGTGCAGGAGAAGACGGTGAGGCGAATGTTTTTGACTGAATTGATGGACGGTGGCAGTCTTTACTGAATTTCTCGAAAGTGAGAGATGACAGCAGGGCGACATAATAATGAATTGAAAAAAATAGCCAGCTTGTGATAGTTTCTTGTCTGGTGTAAAAAACTGCTGCCATTACCGGGCTGGCTGCTTCGGGGCGGCAGGCAGTCCAGGATGAGGTCCAGCTGAAAAGACCTTAAATTTCCCGGCTGACATAAACCCTGAGCGAGAACTTTATGCCTGTATAGAGAGGTATTCATATGAAAAAGACATCTGGCCGCTTGATTTTAGCCGTCATCCTATTTTTTATCTTGACTGGTATGCGTTCGGTTCTGCCGGCAACCTCAGGGAATGAGAGCACTCCAGCCGGAAAGACCGTCTTAACCATTTCAATGGACAACCCGGCTTCCCACTGCTATCAGGTAACCCTTAGCTGTCAGGGATTGGAGGGTATCAGCTGCGATTATAAAATGCCAGTCTGGTCTCCAGGATATTACGGCCTTTTTGACTTTGCTGGAAATGTGCGGGCCTTTCGGGCTGAGGACGGTAACGGTCAGGAGCTAAAGTGGGAAAAGACCGGGTCGAGCACCTGGAGGGTAATAACCGATCAGGCAGAGTCTGTCATTCTTCACTATGAAGTTCTGGCCACTTCCCAGTTTGTTGGCCAGAGTTATCTCGGAGAAGACAGAGGATATGTTGTTCCGGCTTCGGTCTGTATGTATACTGATGAGCTTCTACACTCGCCGCTGATCGTTAAGATCAATTTAAACCCGGCCTGGACGACAATTGCTACCGGTCTTGATCCGGTTTCAGCTGATCAGCCCCAAACCTTTTTGGCCGCTGACTTTGATGAGCTTTATGACAGCCCGATTTTGATGGGAAACCTGGAATCGCTACCACCAGTTGAGATAGAGGGGATTCCTCATTACTTTATCGGCTACAAGCTGGGAAACTTTAACCACCAGCAATTCATGAACGAACTGAAAGCGGTGATTGAGGCTGGCCTCAGCGTTATTGGCGAAATTCCTTATCGCCACTATACCTTCCTCGGCATCGGCCCCGGGCAGGGTGGAATTGAACATCTTGATTCAGCCGCTGTGTCTTTCAGCGGGGACGGTCTGGATAACAAACAAAGACGAATTGGTACCCTGGCCTTTCTGGCTCATGAGTATTTTCATCACTTTAATGTCAAGCGTATTCGACCTTTAGCCCTGGGGCCATTTGATTATAGTCAGCCCAATCTGACCAATATGCTCTGGGTCTCGGAAGGTTTCACTGTCTATTATGAATACCTGCTGCTGTCCCGAGCCGGGCTCATGACGGGGGAGGAATTTTTAGAGGCAATGAGCAAAATAATTGCTTCGCAGGAAAACAACCATGGACGTTTCTTTCAATCAGCTACTGAGTCAAGCTATAACACCTGGACTCAGGGGCCGTTCGGTGCGCGACGTGGTGGCCTGCGCAAAACAATTTCATATTATGATAAAGGCGCCATTCTGGGATTTCTGCTTGACCTGAATCTCCGTCAGGTAACCAGGAATCGTCGGTCGCTCGATGATGTTATGAAAACATTGTATTTTTCTTTTTATAAAGAGAAAGGTCGAGGTTTCACCGACCAGGAATTTCGCCAGGTATGCGAAGCTGTAGCGGGATGTCCTCTGCCAGAGATATTTGAGTATGCCTCGACCACCAGAGCTATTGATTATCCTAAGTATCTGGCTTATGCCGGCCTGGAGCTGGAGAAGCCCGGGGAATTGTCCGGGGCTTATCTGGGGGCCCTGGTTGAGAACGTAGATGGCCGGTTGGTGGTAGCGGCGGTTGAGCCTGATTCTCCGGCCGACAGGACCGGGATGATAGCAGGCGATGAGATTAAGGCGGTAGATGGCCAGCAGGCCAAAGATTTAGATTTCAATCAATTGATTTCTTCGAGACAGCCTGGCCAGCGGGTGAAGATATCTGTATTACGGGGTGAGAAAAAGCTGGAAATCGAGCCTGTTCTCAGTCACCAGCTGGAAAAAAGCTTCCACCTTAAACCTGTCTCTAATCCAACCCGGCTCCAGGTTGAAATTCTCAATGGTCTGACCAAAAAGCAACTGCCTGATTGATCCGGCTGCTGTCTACCTGTAGAAAAGCTGCACACCAATCAGCCTCTGATTGCCTTTTTAGCAATAAGAAACTGAATGAGCCAGTTTCCACCAGTACTGCGTTCTGTTTTATTTCTGGAATATACCTGAAAAATAAATATAGATGGCCACGATGAGCACACAAACGATGACCGAGGCCACTACGTCCCACTTGGTCCAGCTGGCTCGCGTTGCTTTTTTATGCTCTTCAGTTACTGTTCCAAAGGTCAGGCCTGATATCTTTTGATAATCAGGTTCCTCTGTCATATAGCTGACCGCATACATCACAGCCACGGAGACAATAAAGATGAACAGGCTGTAATACTGAAAATAGATGTTATTTATGATCCATAAAAACGAGCCTTCAGTATACTTGAATCCCGGGATGAGCTTCACAGGCGTATCAATGGCTAACCTGAACAAGCCCAGGATAAAACCGGTGCCCAGGGCGGCCAGGCAGCCTTTGGCATTTAGTCGCTTGTTGAGGATACCGGCAAAAAACACCACAAAAATAGGCGGTGCCAGATAGGACTGGACGCCCTGCAGATAATCATACAGCCCCTTTCCGCCGCGAATGACAGGCAGCCAGGCCAGGCCAATGAGAACCATGACGATAGTGGCTATCCGGCCAATACGAACCAGATTCTCCTGGCTTACTCCCTTTTTAAGCCGCGAATAGAAGTCAATCGTAAAGAGCGTCGAGCAGGCATTGAAAACACCGGCCAGAGAGCTCATCAAGGCAGCCAGGAGTCCCGCCACGACCAGGCCCCGGACACCGATGGGTAACACATTCGCCACCATTAAAGGAAAAGCTTGCTGGGCCTGCTCCCTGATGATACTGCCGTCGGGACCGATGAGCTGCTGCTGGAGTACCGGGAATTTACCGCTTACCGCCAGTCCATAGCAGATGATGCCGGGAATGATAAAGATGAACAGGGGGAGGAGCTTGAAATAAGAGGCAGCGATTGAGCCCCGCCGGGCATGGGTTTCGTTCTTGGCGGCCAGGGCCCTCTGGACAATGTACTGGTCTGTGCACCAGTACCAGAGACCGATAATCGGCGCACAGAACAACATCCCCAGCCAGGGATAATTATCATTGAAATACCAGGCCATTCTCCCTGCCTCTTTGATTGGTGCCCAGGTACCGACGACGCCGTCAGGGATAAGTGGTTTCCAGAGATTAAACATTTCCGGCCCGACAATCTCCCGCAGTTTTGACCAGCCGCCAATGTAATGAAGACCAAAAATAGCGACCAGAGCAGCGCCGATAACCAGAATTATAGTTTGAATGGCTTCGGTATAGGCTACGGCCCTCAATCCGCCAATAACCGTATAAAGTCCGGTGATTAGAATAACTACAATTGAACCTACCCAGAAGCTATCCAGACCGAATAAATTGACATCGGGCAGAAGGGTGGAAAAAACCACACCCCCGGCAAAGACACCAACGGCAATTTTGGTCAGAATGTAGGCCACAAGGGAAATACCGGAGAGAACGGTCCTGGCTTTGGGCGAAAAGCGGCGTTCCAGAAATTCCGGCATGGTGTAAACTTTAGAGCGCATATAAAATGGCACCATGACCCAGCCCAGAATTAACAGGCACCAGGCATGAAGTTCATAATGGGCCATGGCCACGCCGTCTGTCGCTCCTGAACCAGCCAATCCCACCAGATGTTCCGAACCGATATTGGAGGCAAAAATAGAAGCCCCGACAATGAACCAGTCTAAATGCCGGCCAGCCAGAAAATACTGGTCAGTTGTCTGCTGTTTCTGGGTTCTGATTGACCACCAGGCAATGCCGGCAATGAGAGCGAAATAACCGATAATTACTATCCAGTCTATTGTGCCAAGCATGGTGCATTTACCTCCTGGTAAATAGAATCTGAAATATAAAATTTAGCTTTGAGTCATAAAATTCTATCATTGTTTGAGATTTAAGGCACATTTTTTCCCGGGACTAAAGTAGCAACCAGCACCTGGCTTGAAAGATGCAGAAAATAATTGCCAGGACCACAGAGCTTTATCCTTCGACTCTGGCCGTGGCTCCGGTGTTATCGTTAACATCGTCAGAAAGTATAAATCGGAAACTCCCGACTTGTCAAAGAAAAAATAAACTTCTCCTCAGGCTCTTTATTTATCGCTCAACTGGCTATCTATTTCAGTGCCTCGCGGTAGCGGTCCGGAGCGATCAATGGTTTTTTACTTATATTTTTTGTTCAATTATTTTTTTATCTACTTATTCAGGTTATTCAGGTTAGGCAGGAGCTTGAGTCCAATCTTGTTTTTAATAGACTTTTCCATCTGTTTCCTGGTGTCCGTCAGGCGATCTGGCTCGGGTGTTGACGTAATAAGAAGCCAGAAACAACAGCCTTGAATTCGTCTCAAATAAATGTTATTTATCAATGAGGTTGATGATTGAGGAGGAGAAATGAGAAAAAAAGAATTGAGCGCCGGCTGGATTATTTCTTTATCAATATTGGTTGTGACTCTAGTCTCAGGTTTTTTAACCTGGGCTTTTTTAGCCGTAGATAAAGCTCAGGCCAGCCCCGCAGGTAAAGCTGATGTCCAGATAATCGAGAACAAAGCCAAACCCTCTGGTTCAGAGAAGCTGATTTTAACTAAAGAGATTACTATCGGGAGACTCGAAGAAGGCGGAAGCATTTTTAATGGTCTGGTCGGGGCTGAAGTTACCTCTGACGGACGGATCATAGCTCTGGATTCCAGAGATAAGAAGGTCAAAATATTTGATGCAGCCGGCCAGAAGCTTAAAGAGTTTGGTCAGGAAGGGCAGGGGCCTGGAGAATGGACTTCACCAATTATCATTCAGCTTATCTCTGACCGGGAAATAATGGTCTCTGATGCTGGCAACCGGAAGCTGGTTTATCTTGACCTCGAAGGGAAGATGTTAAAGGAAGTTTCTTATGCCAAGAAACTGGCCATGATGAAAATCATTGACGCCGGTGGTCAATATGTAGGTTGTGAAATGGGGATGGAAGGGAATTCGATAGCCTACACCATTGCTAAATACGATGCTGAATTTAACCAGCTTTTTAAGATTGAGACCCTGCTCATGTCAATACCGGTAGGAGGGGGAAAGATTAATCCGTTTGATGTGGTGAATAATTTTTGCCTGGATAGTCATAAAAATATCATCTATTCCAGAATGACTTCGTATGAAATTAAATACTTTACCCCTGACGGTCAGTTATTCAGGATAGTTCGCAAGGAATATAAGCCGCAACCTTTTACCGAAAAAGATAAGGAAGAAATGCTCAAGCAGATGCCGGAGAATACCGGGGTAAACTTCAGAGAGCTGCTTGACTTTCCCGCTACCTACCCGGCTATTTCGAGTTTCCTGGTGGACGAGCTGGACCGGCTTTATGTGAGAACATATGAAAAAGGAAAGACTAAGGATTCTTATTTCGTGGATGTTTTCAGTCCTGAGGGGAAGCTTATCTACCGCTGTGAGATAACCGGGACGCCTATACTGGTCAAAAATGGCCAGCTTTACACAATTGAGAAGGACGAAGAAGGTTATCAATATATCTGCCGCTATAAGGCGACCTGGAAGAAATAAATTGCCGGCTCTCAGCAATCTTCGGCTGATAGAAAACGACGTGATTGGTTTCAATGTGGGGAAAAGTGAAACCTGAATCCCAGGTAAGTTAACCTTATAAACATCGGTCAACCCTGTTCGTCAGGATAGCTGATGACAAAAATACACGAGATGGAGATATGACTCCTATTATCGGCCAGGCTGAATCCACGGTCACTTATTCTCTGGATGAATCTATAAGCGATCATCCAGTTCTCAGGAAAATAGGTTCTCAATCGGGATCAAGCCAGGCCTAAAATTTGGCCTAAAACTCTCTTGACCGGACCAGCCAGGATTTCGATCAACGCTTGATTTTA
>Ga0209606_1000764_pt1 | contig 45271 bp, 32 predicted proteins | sample AD_UKC057_MetaG_FD_184412 | JGI IMG/M metagenome (GOLD analysis project Ga0209606, IMG submission 184412) | Active sludge microbial communities of municipal wastewater-treating anaerobic digesters from USA - AD_UKC057_MetaG (SPAdes) (version 2) | ecosystem: Engineered > Bioreactor > Anaerobic >... | reverse complement strand
GACGCGACGATGGTCAGGGCGGGCACCGGCAGGGCCCGGCTGTTGTCGGACGGCTCACCGGTGGTCGCGGGCCAGGCCGCGAATGCCGAGATGCTTGACGCGCGACTCAATGGAATGAAGGAACGGAAGGTGGTCCTGTACGGTTCACGGGGAGAAGTCTGCCGTGGCACGCTGGGAACCATCTCGGTCTACAGCCGCCACCTGCCGCATTTCGGCACGCGGGCGATGTGGGAGGGCGAGGACGGGACAAAGCCGGCTAGCCGTGACGCGATCGCGGCCGAGGCGATGTCGATAGACATGGGAAGGGTGTTCGGGGCCACCGTTGTTCCAGAGCCGGGACAGAACTGCGCCGGGGCAACATGGGCCAGGGACGCGACGCTGGATACGCCAACGCTGTATCAGCGGGCCTCGGTCCCACCGTCGCTGAAGTCCCTGGCCCGCGCAAAATTCCGTGGTTTGAGGGGATACGTCGCGGCTAGCAAGGAAGTTGGAGCCGCCTGGGAGGGCGAGGGAAACTTCGACCTGTTCACGGATCCCACCGGCGGCAGGCGATTCCTGACCATGTGGGCGCAGTTCGGCTATGGCTGCGGCGACCCTTCGGCCAGCCTGTGGGCCATCTGGGAAGTAATCGAAGACGGTAACGGGCCAGGACTGGTGCTGATGACCGATGAACGTGACCCTGGAAGCCTGTTTGTGCCCGAAGCCGCCGCGGACGTGGATGGTGACGGCGCGCCTGAGTTCTTCGCCCCGCAGACCATGGTCAGACAAGCCGGGCCGATCCTGGCACCGCTCGAAATGTACTCCATCCCGGATTTCGACTGTCCCTGCTGATTCCTGAAGCCGCTGAATCGCGAGTGCCGTCAGATCAGACACTTACCCTTGTAGTCGACGGCAACGTCGGCTTGCGCCGCGACGCACGGGTTTTCGTAGTCCTTGCCGTCGCAACCGCAGACCGGGTCGATGATTTCCGGGCATGAAACAGGTTTGGGCAGGCAGAAGCCGACCCCGCGGCAGGCGCCGACATCCTTGTAGCAGAAGCTGGACTTGCCGCAGTCGCCGGTCGCCGCGCACTGGATGCAGTCCACTGGGCATGTACTGCCGGTCTCGCCGGCAGCGACGTCACATGTTCCGTCGCCACACTTCTCGGAGTCACAAACCGGGACGCACGAATCCTTGTAGCAGGCCCAGTTCCCGAGGCAGTCGACGACCCACGTCAGCCAGAGACAATCGGCCACCGTTTCGCAGGCATCGCCGATTGCAGGCAGGCACTCGCAATCCTGCTCACCCTTGCCGCAAAGCCCGGCAAAGCCGAATTCCGTCTTGCACGTGGCCGGTTCGCACTCGGGGTTGAACTTTTTCAGGCAGGGTTCATCCACCGTGGTACCGGCGCATCCACACGTTTCGCCGTCCAGCACGCACTGGTCGTCGATGGTGTAGGAGTGCCCATCGTCGCACAGGGACTGTTTGCAGAACGGATTCTGGTCGTTCGAGCACGGATCGTTGGACACGCCGATGCAATGGCAGGGCAGCATCAACTCGGACACGCCGCACTTGTCGTCGACGGTCTGACTGTCTCCGTCGTCGCAAAGGGCAGGCTTGCACATGGGGTTCAGGATGTCGCCGCACGGGTCCTTTATCTGAGTGCCGGCGCAGACGCAGAGGTCTTCGTCCAACACGCACTGGTCATTTTCGGTCCCCGCGTCACCGTCGTCGCAAAGGGCCGGCTTGCACTCGGGATTCAGCACGTCGCTGCACGGGTCCGTCACCAGGTCGCCCTTGCATTTGCAGCCTTCACCGACCGGTTGACAGCGATCGTTGACCGTCTGCTCGGACCGGTCGTCGCAAAGCAACTCCTTGCACTCGGGATTCAGCACTTCGCTGCATGGATCGGTAATCGCGGTTCCGACGCACTGGCATTCGAGCGTCCCGCCCAGGCCGCATTTGTCATTGCGCGTGGCTGGGTTTCCATCATCGCAGGCGACCGGATCACACTCCGGGTTCAGAGAATCGACGCAAGGAGAAACGACCGCCGTGCCGCCGCAGACGCACAGATCGATCGGGCCGATGGACTCGGTCACACACTTGTCGTTGACGGTCGACGGATTGCCGTCGTCGCAAAGTACCTCCTTGCACTCAGGATTGATTCCCCTATCGCAGGCGGCTTCCAACGGCGTTCCGCGGCAGAGACAATCCAACCCGTCCAGCACGCACTTGTCGGACACGGTATCCGGATCGCCGTCGTCGCAGAGGTACGCCTTGCATTCGGGATTCACGCCATCCCAGCACGGATTCGTGACCGGGGTTCCCAGGCAGACGCAGTTGCTGTCCGGGTCCTCGGTGCACTGGTCATTGGTCGTCCAGATGTCGCCGTCGTCACACTTCTTCACGATGCACTCGGGGTTCAATTCATCGCTGCAGGGATCGGTTACCGCCGTCCCTTGGCACAGACATGTATCTGCTTCAATCACACATTTGTCGTCCGTGGTCAGGTAACTGCCGTCATCGCACTTCTCGGCATTGCATTCCGGGTTCAGCACGTCGCCGCACGGGTCCACGACCGCCACGCCCATACACAGACAATCGTCGCCGAACTTCATGCACTTGTCGTCCGTGGTCAGGTAACTGCCGTCGTCACATTTATCCTCGACGCACTCCGGATTCAGCCCCGGGTCGCATGGATCCTCGATCGGATCGCCCGTGCACTCGCAGATCATCGCAGCGTTCTGCCGGCAGCTGTCGTTCGCCGTCAGAGCGTTTCCATCATCACAGACGACATCCTCGCAGGTCGGGTTCAGTTCCTTCTGGCATGGATCGATGATCGGTTTGCCAACGCAATCGCAGTACAGAACACCGGCCGCGTTCTCGACCCAGTCGCAACGGTCGTTCACGGTCAGGTCGCTGCCGTCCTGGCAGTCCTTTTCCTCGCATTGCGGGTTCAAGTCCTTGGAACACGGGTCTTCCGGGATCACCTCGATCCCGCAGAAGCATCCCTTCAACGGGTCCAGAATGCATTCACCCCAGGCGCCGTCAGGCAACCGGCATTTTTCCGGGTTGCACTCGGGATTCTGGCCGGGACCGCAAGGATTCTTCGCAACCGGCGGCAGCCCGCAGGCGCACATCGCTTTCGCGCCATCTTCCGCGCCGCACGCACCCGCGTCGCCGGTCTGTGTCAAGCAGTCCGTGTAAATGCATTCCGGGTTCAGGATGTCCGAACATGGATCCAGCACGATCACGGTTCCACCGCACGCGCAGGTTGCGTTTCCATCCTGCACGAGCAGTCGGCATGCATCGTTCAGCGTGGCCGGATCGCCATCATCGCAAGCCCGTTCAACGCATTCCGGATTGATCCCCTGCGAACATGGATCCCACGGCAGGCATGTGCAGTTGCTATCCTGATCCTCCTGACAGACGCCATCCGCGCCGCCCGCGATCTGACACCGTTTTTCGCTGCAGGACGGATTGAGCGCCGCGCCGCATGGGTTGTCGTCAATCACGTCGGCTACATCCGGAGTTTCGGCGTCCGGGACGTTCGTGTCGTCCAGCGTCGTGTCGGGGTCGACGACATCCGGGTCCGCAGTGTCGGCTTTGGCGTCCACACTACCCAAGTCAACCGGTTCATTATCGCGTCCCTCGTCGGGCACAAGATTGTCTGCGGTGATGACATCCACGCCGGCCAGGTCGGTACCGATCACGTCAGTTCCAACCAGATCCAGCGTCGGAACCTCATCGCCATTACCGCAGCCGGCCAGCAGACCTGCGGCCAGCATCATCGAACATAGAAAGCGAGTCCTCATGACTGCCCCCGGAAATTATTAGACCTGATAAATATATCGAATGGCCGTTGCCTTTTACAAGGAATCCGGGTGTTGGGCGGCTGATTCAGGGCACTGTTGCTTGTTCTCACCGAGTATACGGTGTGAATACGCGGGCAGGATTCAGGACATCACTTACCGTAGCGGCCGTAGTCCCCGAGGGACTCTTCGATGCGCAGCAGTTCGTTGTACTTCGCGATGCGCTCGGAGCGGGACATCGAGCCGGTCTTGATGAAGCCGGTGTTCATGGCGACGGCCAGGTGGGCAATCGTAACGTCTTCGGTTTCACCGGAACGGTGCGACACGACCGCGTTCATACCGTTGACGTGCGCCAGGTTGATCGCGTCCAGCGTCTCGGTCAGGGTGCCGATCTGGTTGAGCTTAATCAGGATGCTGTTCGAGGCGCCCATCTCGATTCCCTTGGCCAGCAGCTTCGGATTGGTAACGTACAGGTCGTCGCCGACGGTCATGACCTTGTCACCGATGCGATCGGTCAGCATCTTGAAGCCTTCCCAGTCGAACTCGGCCAGGCCGTCCTCGATCGAGGCGATCGGGAACTTCTTCGTCAGGCCGACCAGGTAGTCCACCATCTGCGGGGTCGACAGCTTCGTGCCGTCCGCGCCCATGGTGTAGAGCTTCGTATCCTCGTTGTAGAAGGTGCTGGACGCGACATCCAGGCAGATGCTGATGTCTTCGCCGGGCCTGTAGCCGGCCTTCTCGATCGCCTGCACCAGGATCGCCAGGCCTTCCTCGTTGCTCTTCAGGTTGGGGGCGAAACCACCCTCGTCACCCACGGCCGTGTTCAGGCCCTGCTCCTTCAGGAGCTTCTTCAGGGTGTGGAAAGTCTCGGAGGCCCAGCGCAGACCTTCGCGGAAGGACGGTGCGCCCTTCGGAAGGATCATGAATTCCTGGATGTCCAGGTTGTTGTCCGCGTGCTGGCCGCCGTTGATGACGTTCAGCATCGGGACGGGCAGCGTACGGGCCGACAGACCGCCGATGTAGCGGTACAGCGACTGGCCGTTGGCGTCGGCGGCGGCGTGGGCGGCAGCGACGGAGACGGCGAGGATGGCGTTGGCGCCCAGCTTCGTCTTGTCGGGAGTGCCGTCCAGTTCCATCATGAACATGTCCAGTTCACGCTGCTCTTCGGCGTCCATGCCGATAACTTCCGGGGCGATGATGTCGTTGACGTTCTCAACGGCCTTCAACGTGCCTTTGCCCATGTAACGGGACTTGTCGCCGTCACGCAGCTCGAGGGCCTCGCCGGCGCCGGTGGAGGCACCGGACGGAACGATGGCGCGGCCCTGGGCGCCGCACTCGAGTTCGACTTCGACTTCTACGGTCGGAAAGCCACGGGAATCCAGTACCTCACGGGCGAAAACATCAATGATAGTGGTCATTTCAGAGCTCCTGCGTGTCAGAGAAGAAAAACCGGGGGAGGTTGATTCCCGTCCGGAAAAACCGGGGAACTATACCCTGTAAGGTGAGACGTCGCAAGATTACCGGCATATCCTGGTGAATTATTTCACAAACAGACCTGACAGCGACTACGACTATCCGCATCCGTTCCCTTTCTGCTAGGATTTCCCGGTACGTGTCGACCATTCGGGAGCGCCACCACATGATTGGAGACATATTGCTGGTTGCGCCCGGTCTGGGGTTCGAGGCGATTTTTCCACTAGGTCTTTCAACGCTCGCTTCCACTTTAAGACGCGCCGGGTACACCTGCACCGGACTGGATGACCGCGCCCGCCCCGGCTGCGTCGATGCCGCCCTGAAGTCGATCGAAGCCCTGGCCCCGGAACGACGACCGCTGGCAGCCGTGGTCGAGACATCAACCCGCAACGTGGGTTCAGTGATCAAACTGACCGAGCGCTTCGTTGAACTGGGCATCCCCGTCATCCTGATCGGTACCCCGGCCGCGACCGACCCGTCCGCTATGATGGACAGCCAGGACGCCTTCGCCGCGGTCACCGGAGACCCGGAAACAGTCGTTCCGGCCTTGCTGCACGAACTGAAGACCCGTTCCGGCCAGCCGATCGCGGGGGCCAGGTTCCGCGGACCGGACTCGGTGATCGTGTCAGGCGGCCCCGAGTTCACTCTGGACCCTGCCGACCTGGAGTACGACAGGACCGTTTTCCCCCTGTGCGACTACAGCGTTCACCCGCGTCACCCCGAATTCAAGCAGGCCGCCATCGAGACCTCCCGGGGTTGCCGTCTGAACTGCAGGCACTGCCCGGTTCCCAGGCGATACGCCGGGATCTGGCGCGCGCGACCGGTCGGTAACGTGGTGGACGAGATGGTTACCCTGCGCCGCGACTACGGGATCACTGATTTCGTGATCGAGGACGACCAGCCGCTGCACGACATCGAACGGTTCCACGCGTTCCTCAGGGCGGTCAAGACCAGGCTTCCCGGGGTTACGATGGCGTTTTCGAACGGCCTGCGGCCTGACCTGCTCGGACGGCAGACGCTGCAGTTGATGGCGGCTGCAGGCACGCGAGACATTTCGCTGGGTATCGAGAGCGGAAGTCCGGCCGTCCGCAAGGCACTGAACCGTCAGGCCAGCGGACGGCTGATCGCCGGCGTCATATCGGAAGCGCACCGCTTCGGCATGTCGGTCACCGGCTATTTCATGCTGGGCACGCCTGGCGAGACGACCCGTCAGATGGCGGAAACGTTCGTGATGGCGAACCGTCTGCCGTTCGACTTCGTGCACTTCATGGTCTACCACCCGTGGCAGGTCACGACCGGGCCCGCATCAAGCGCGTACGACACGTTCAGGACCGCCGCGTACCTGGGTTCCTACTGCAATCCCCTGCGGCTGGCGGCGCTGGCGAGGCGGGGCGAGATCCGGGCTGGCAAGGCCAGGGCCGATCTGGCGCGAATGATCGAATGGGTCAAGGCCGGCACGACCGGCGGCGGCACCTGGTGAATTCAGACGGTGGATTCCCGTACCCAGTCAAGATACCGGTCAAGCCCGTCCGCAAGCGGGAACGTAACGATCTCGGGAACCTGGTACGGATGATCCTTCCTGATAAACTTGATTACCTCGCGATTCTTCGTGTAAGTCGTCTTGATGAACAGCAGCACCTCGGAATCCTCGTGAATCTTTCCTTCCCAGGAGTAAATGGACGTGACCGGCGAGGTCACCTGGACGCAGGCCGCCAGGCGCTTCTCGACCAGCGTCCTTGCCACCTCCACTGCCTTTTCACGCGTCGGATAGGTCGAAATGGTCATCACGACATCGTTGATCATCGCAGCCCCCTGTTTTTTGATAAACGTGCGTTCGACTGAGCGTGTCAACCATTGTATCACATGTATACTCAGGTTCGGGTTGCGGCAACGGAGACGATCGTGGCCAGGGGAATCCCGTCAACCAGGGCGCTGTTGTTCCTGAAAGAACAAGGGGTTGCGTTCGACGTTCACCAGTACGAATACCGCGGAACGGGACACGTGGCGCAGACCGCCGCCGCGGCGATCGGCGCGCCGCCCGAGGCGGTCATCAAGACCGTCGTTTTCATGGTGGACGGTGATCCGGTGCTGGCGTTGATGGACGCGGCCGGCCGGGTCTCGGTTTCCAGACTTGCGGCGGCGCTCGGCTCGAAGTCCCGTGCCGCGGAATGCCAACCTGACGACGCGGAGCGCTTCACCGGATACCAGGTCGGGGGGATCAGCCCATTCGGAACCCGCCGCCGGATGCCCGTTGTGCTGGACGAGCTGCTGACCCTTCTGCCACGCGTTTTCATCAACGGCGGCAGTCGCGGCCTAATCGTGTCACTCGATACCGAAGATCTGATCAAGGTACTGGACGCGGTGGTCGCCAACATCCGCACCGACTGACCCGGAGCCGACAGCCGCCACCGAAATTTGTTGACAGAATGTCCCGTTACGAACATAATTCTGCGGCTTTCCGGCATCCAACGGATGTCCGGGTTGTTCATTTCAGTCAGACGGCGGCAGATGAACGGGTCGGCCCTGTTCCCTATCCGTGATGCGCCTGTAGCTCAGTCGGATAGAGCAGCGGACTTCTAATCCGCGGGTCGGGGGTTCGATTCCCTCCAGGCGCGCCAGCGCCGCCTTCAAGATTGCCTCGCTTTGCGATGGTGCGTGTAGCGCAGTGGTAGCGCACCGGGTTGTGGCCCCGGTGGTCGTCGGTTCGAATCCGTCCACGCACCCCATCACCGGGACGGCTGATGCGTCGGCCATTATTCCCGGTGACTAACGTCCCTTCGGGGGCGATAAAAGCCGGGTCGCGGTAACCCGCGGGTTACATGTCGACCCGGCTTTATATTTTCAGCCGACCGGAAGTCCCGGAATCCTCGAGCGGCCCTGCCGTCTCGACGACCGCCTTCCGGATTTGACATAGATAGCCTTTCCCAATGCGCCTGTGGCTCAATGGATAGAGCATCGGACTTCGGATCCGACGGTTGGGGGTTCGAGTCCCTCCAGGCGCGCCACGCAAACCATTGTCGACGCCAACACCAGCCAAGTGTTGCCCGGGGACAGATTGATCACGTCGAATTCATTTCTAACGCCAGGCTCATTGAACCGCGACGTCACCCGGACACCGCTGAAAGTCGTCAACCAGGGGGTCGAAGGTGCCATCGGGCTTGACCAGCCGGCAGACGGCCGGGAGTGACCTGACCGGCTCGCAGCCGTCGACGAGCATCGCATCATCCCTGATCACCTGCAGGCAGTCTGGGGTGTGGCAAGGACGCCAGCCGAAACCGATCGATGAATGGTTGTACCTGAAGGTAAGATCATCGATCCTGATGTCGATGAAGTCGATTCCGTGCTGGCCGCCAGGGTTATAAACGGCGTCGACCACGGGCTCGACGACACCATCGAACGAGGTCCATGCGCCGACGATCTCGAACTGGCAGCCGACGAACGAGCAGCTGACCGGCGTGGCCTGCATATAGATGTAACCAGGTGACTCCAACAAATCGTCCTGTTCGTAAACGAGGTCACAGACGTAGTCGACATCGTTGGCCGGGATGTCCTGGATCAGGTATTGCCGAGGCAGGCGGATGTCGAAACCGAAGGCGTCCGGTTCGACGGAATCGATCCGCGCCTCATCCATCGGAAGTTCGCCCGAACCGGCGTCGGGGTGATCGGCCACACTACACCCCGTCAGGATAAGTGTCAGGATTGATACAGACAATGCCTTCATTTCAATCCGGCTCATGACCTTCATCGTCAGCGTTCCAGGTCTTGACGCATCTGTACCTGAAATACTGCCCAAGCGCGTTCTCGTGAATGTGACCGCTGAACATGTGAACCGCGAACGCGGACCGGGGTTCCGTAGGCACCGGATTGGGCGTCGAGGTCCAGAAATAAAGCTGTTCGTCGCAGTACTTCCCCAGCTTGTCGTTCCATTTGGCGCACCCGTCCGTGGGATAGTCGGGCTCCATGATTGAGGCGAGCTCGGCGGTTGTGGGCAGACGCCATCCCTGGCCCTTTCGGGCGCAGGTCCTCATCGCGTCACCGAATGTCGCGGTTTCAGCGTCGATATCCCTGGCCCACGAGATACCGGTCAGACGGTCGTGGATCATTTCTTCGAACTGGACAAAACGATCGTCCGGCAGGTGGCCGACAGGTTTACCGCCGCGCACGCACCTGACCGGCAGGAAAAGGACCTTTTCGCACGCCTCGATATTTCCTCGGCGGTGCACGGTACAGAAGTTGGCGGTCATGTACGCCTGCGACGACGACCAGTACATCTGATTTTCGCCGCAGCCCGTCCCGAACACGGGGTCCCACATGCAGTCAGGCTCGCCGGCGTCCACAAGCGTGAACAGCTCGAGTATGTTCGGAACGCGCCACCCCTGACCGGGCAGGGAGATGAGTTCCGAACACCAGTTCTCGGCCGCGCTCAGGCCGAGCGGTCCGGAAGGCTGGATTGCCCACACCAGGCCGGTCAGTGTGTCGGTGGCGGTACCGTTGCCGTTGTCTTCAAAGGTGTGGTCGCCGTTTGCCGTCTGGGCATCCTGTCCCCACCAGCTATGACCGGGAGGTATGGCGTCACACGCCACGACCCCTTTGTCATCGATGCAGAAATCCGAACCTGTGGGAAGGACGTTGCAGCGGCAGTTCTCGTCACGTTTCTGTTTGCCGCCTTTCCGTTTGCCGTCGTTGTCCTGGCCACTGCCGCCGCCGCCACCCTCGTTACTGTCATCATCTATGTCATCATCGATGTCGTCATCGATATCGACAAGCCAGGTCGGACAATCGTCATTCCAGCACATCTCGACACAGGAACCTTCCTGACAAGCGCCGGTCTCACAAGGGGTGCCGTCCGGGGCCGTCTGCTCGCCACAAGTCCCGATCTGGCTGTTGTAGACACCGATCCTGCATTCCAGTTCCGACCTGGGGCAGACCGGATCCAACGTTTCGAAAGAATCACTATCGCCGCCCTGGTCGCCAGGGACTTCTTTTCCGGGATCAGAGTGACGCATATCCGATGGATTGACATCCAGGGCCGACCCGACGTCGGAATCCGGCGACGCGACATCCAGGAAGACATCGCCGCGCCCATGGCCGTCACCTGACGAATCGCCAGGCATGGCGTCCAGGACACTGGTGCCACCTGAATCAAAAGGCGGATGCGTTGGCCCACAGGCACAAATCAGCCCTGCTAACAAGGCAATGTGAAATCTTCCAGTCATGGAACTAATCCCGGGACGCTCGAAACAACCGACAGAATGCAGGATCGAAAGGAAACACCTTCCTACACCAATATAGGATATCAGCAGCCGTGTGGATCAGGGTGAAAAACATGACATAATAGCATTCTGTGGCACCTCCGCCTTTGACAAGGGAGACCGGGATGAAATCTGGTGCTTCAAGACTCTCCTCGGGACTGGTTCTTTTTCTGGCCTTGTCGGTGCTCTCGGCCGTCGGCTGCAAAGGCTGCGGCGACAAAGACGACGAACTGGTCGTCACCACCACGGTCGCCCGGACGGAGCAACCGGGATACAGCAGCGGCCTGCCGCCTGCACCACCCCAGCCAGTCGAGATCACGCCCGATTCGCCGTTGGACAAGCAGGCGGTTCATTACGGGATGTCTCTGGACGAACTGCTTCGACTGAAAGAGGCCCACCTGGCGCTGCCCGGAATTCCAGTGCCGGCCGGGACACCTCAGCCGAACCGTAAGCTCAAGCAGGTGGAAAAACCGCTTGACGGCGAGATTCCATACGAATCGGATCAGATCGAGGGCGGCCGTGACAGGGTGATTCAACTCCCGGCGTTCAAGGTGATCATCGCCACCGAGATGCCTGATGTGACAAGCGCGGATCAGGCGCAGATTCATGAGGCTCTGACGCGCCTCAGGCAGCTTCTGTTCAATGTGAAGGTGCCGGTCTTCTCCAAACCGGTGGCTTTTGTCGACTCAACGCTCGAAAAGCCTGAATCTCCCTGCGATTTGTCTATCGGTTTCCCGGTGCCTGCGGATCTTCCCGTTCCAAAAGGAATGAAAGTCCGGGAAGTTGCAGGATCCGGACTGTATGCCGGCCACATGCGCATCGCCGAGACACAGTTGACGGCTGAAACTTGGAAGGCTCTGACATCTCCGGAATTCAAGGCTTTATTCCCGCAGCCATGCGTGATGTCCATCGTGGCGCCGTTCGACCAGGCGCCGGATGGCGTCCAGACACCCATGGGAAACGGTTTCTTCTACTGCCGGAAGTAAAAGGATTGTAATGCCGATACGCCATTTCTTCCGCGTTTCGCTGGTCGCGGCCATGCTGCTTGCGATGTCCTGCGCCGACAACAACGTTTTGCCCGATCAGGGACCGTGTGTGCCGCTCACCTGCGCCGAAGAGGAACGGGAGTGCGGGTCCATGGCGAACGGTTGTGGCGGAGTGGTCTCGTGCGGTTCGTGCCCGGACGGACAGGAATGCATCTATGGCACATGCCGCGTCAAATGCGTCCGAGACTGCGCGAACAAATGCGGTGGCGACGACGGCTGCGAAGGAACCTGCGCCGACAACTGCGCCCTGACCGGCCAGGTCTGCGACGACGAATTTCACCAGTGCGTCGGAGACTGCGTGCCCGGAACCTGCACAACGCTCGATGTTCAGTGCGGCATCATCGACGACCGGTGCGGCGGACAGGTCGATTGCGGAAAGTGCCTTCCGGGTTCCTCATGCGAATCGGGACGCTGCACCGCCATCCCGGGAGACGGTCTGGGTCGCGACTGCGAATTCAACACGGATCCGTGCGAGGAACCATTTCCACATTGCCTGAAGCTGGCCGGCGAAAAGGCCTTCTGCACAGCGGAATGCGTGAGCGACGGACAGTGCGGCACGCTCCCGGTCACCGGCAGTGAAGATCCGGTCCAGAACTGCTGCGTTCCCAACGGTGACACCGCATACTGCATCCCGGCAGACCTGACCAGCTACATGTGCGAAGACCCGACGGACCCGTCATGGTGCACCAACAGCGAGACGTGTCTGCCGTCACCACTCGGTTCGTGTGTGTTCTGCTTCCCGATCGGCGGCGGCAGGGAAGGAGAACCCTGCGATTCGTTCAACGCGTGCGACAAGGCCCTGGGCTGCGTCAGGCCGATTGGGGAAACAACATCCACATGTCGACTGCTCTGCGATCCCTCGAACCCCGACGCGTGCCTGGACGGCGAAAATCCACGTCACTGCCAGGCCGACTCGACCCTGGGCAAATGGGGCTACTGCCTGGACGGCGCGGCCGATTGCGACCCCGCGCGGCTGGGTTCGGACTGCCCGACCGGCTGGACCTGCGCCCCCGACAAGGCCGATTGCACAACGTTTTCGTGCGTTTTATCCGGTAACAGGAAGGTCGGGGAGTCGTGCGCCGACTTCTCCGACTGCGTCAAGGACGCCTACTGCAACGATTCCGTCTGCGCCAGGATGTGCACGGCCGCGGTACCGTGCCCGGAAAACCACGAGTGTGTCCAGGGATGTTCGACCAAGGTCAAATACTGCGAGGCGGTGGGTGGAAACGCCTGTAACCCGGTCACTCCAGGTTCCTCGTGCCTTCAGGGACAGACGTGCGCCCCGAAGGGTCTGGAAAACTGCTCGGTCGGCGCCTGCTTCGTGGCCGGAAAAGGCGCGGCGGGCACTTCATGCAAATCCCACTCGGACTGTCTGGTGGATCACGTCTGCCTGGATACGGTGTGCCGGCGCCTGTGCTCGCTGACCAGGGCCTGCCCTGCGCCGGAATTCTGCTACTCCGCGTGCGGCGGTTACGACCTCGGGGTCTGCATGTCGGGCTGACGACGCGGCGGTTCGACGTGACGCAACCCCCAGACAAGCATCACGGCGGTCACCGCGGTGGATACGACGTCGGCGGCCGGCGCGGTCCACCAGACACCGTCAAGGCCCATCATAGGTGGCAGCAGCAGCAACAACGGAACGTAGAAGATCAACTGACGCGAAAGGCTGAGGAAAGCGGAGATGCCTCCACGTCCGACGGACTGGAAATACCTGGTTCCGAGCGCCTGCAAACCCAGAATCGGCGCGGTGATGAAAACGATCCGGATGGCCCGGACCGCCATGTCGACGAACTGCTGGTCTCTGGAAAAAAGGCCAACTATCGGACGGGGGAATACCTCGACCACCACCGCGCCGGCGCAGGCGGCCACGGTCCCCCACAGGACGGACAGCCAGACAACGCGACGCACCCTGTCGTGATTGCCGGCGCCGTGATTGAAGCCGGCGATCGGCTGCATCCCGTCGGAGATTCCGAACACCGGCAGAGACACGAACGAAGACATGGCGAACGCCACGCCCGTGATGCCTACCGCCAATTCACCGCCGAACCGCAGTACCTGATAGTTCAGGATCGAAAACTGGACGCTGCCGACGATGTTCGAGAAAAAGGGCCCCAGGCCCAGATAGAGCATGCTGCCGCACAGCCTCGGGTTCGGCCGCATCGTGGCCCTGGTCAGCGACGGGACCTCGGGATGCCGGAACAACCAGATCGCCGAGACGGTCGCCGAGATTCCCTCGGCAATGACGGTGGCCACGGCCGCGCCCATCACGCCCATTCCGAGCGGACCGATGAAGATCGGATCCAGCAGGATGTTGAACCCGGACCCCACCAGCATCAACACCATCGAGACCTTCGGATGACCGGCGGCCCGGATGTGAAAATTCAGCGTGAAGCTTGCGGCAAGGCAGGCGGTTCCAATAAGGGTGACCAGCATGTAACCGCGCGCCATCGGCAGAATCGATTCACCGGCACCCGACAACCGCAGAACCGGGTCGGCGAACACGACGGCCGCGACGGCCAGCAGAACGGACATCACCGCCGACATCCACAGACCGTTCGCGAACACGGCCCTGGCCCCGTCCCGGTCCTTCTGTCCCATCCTTATGGACACGATGGAACTCTGGCCCACGCATATCAGGATGATGAACGCGAACTGGATCATCAACGGCGGAAACGCGACCGAAGTGGCGGCAAGTCCATCGGGCCCGACCATCCGCCCCACGAATATCCGGTCCACGATGTTGTAGGCGGCATGAACCATCAGGGCGACGATCGACGGGATCGCGAACTTGAACAGCAGCTTTCCGACTGGCGCGGTCACAAGTTCGTTATGTTCGCGTTCCAAATCCACGACAGCTCCAGGGCCGGCAAGGCGCCGGACTGTCACAACGCCCGGCGCGGGGCGCAGAGTGTACCCCCATGTGACCGGTTTGTGCATCCAATTTGGACACTCGGCGATCAGAACCCGGTTATCATTGCGTCGCCGCGGTCATCCGACGCCGCGGCCTTTCCAACGGGGGGCGCGAATGATCAAAACATTGCACGGAACGGTCGATCGGTTCTTCGAAAAGGCCGTCGAAGCGGCGCCGGATCAGTTCGCCTGTCGGCCTGGTTGCGCGTCGTGCTGCCTGGTGGACCTGTCGGTGTTCGAAGTCGAGGCGGCCCTGGTTTCGGCCGTATTCGCCACCCTGCCGGACGATGTCAGGGCGGCGGCCGCGGACCGCGCCGAGTTGGGGCGGCACTGCTGCATGATCGACGACCGGACCGGCGGATGCATCGTCTACGGGGCAAGGCCGATCATCTGCCGCAGCCACGGTTTGACGATCCTGGCCGACGGCAACCTGGATCACTGTCCCCTGAACTACACGAAGACAACCGCCGACCGCAAAAATATCCTGGATATCGAAAGGCTGAACACCGCTCTGGTCACCGTGAACGCTGCTGCCGGACACGGCCCCGAACGAGTGCGCCTGGCCGATATCGCCATCAAAAATCGATGATCCAACAGTATTTTGAACGGAGCTGTTCACAATTGGCTTGACAATTCCCCTGCTTCCACCAATAATTCATCCGCTTTTTGCGTGGGCCCATAGCTCAATTGGTAGAGCAGCGGACTCTTAATCCGGAGGTTGAAGGTTCGATTCCTTCTGGGCTCACCTCTTTTCCCTTAAAAATCAAACATTTACATCGATAAGCCCAACGTGACGCAATGCCTGTATTTGGGCTGAAATGGGCTGTTTTTGGGCTGTTTTAGGTGGTCCGTTGTACAGGCGTTGTACAAGATCACCGGACGCTGGCCCGCATCCGGACTGGCCTTGCCTACGGTCAATGAAAATGACGACAGGCCCCGTTGTACAGCGGGCCATCACACCTCCGCAAATGCCCCTATTTCAAGCGACAGCGTGCGGCACGATAAATCCACCATCGGACACACTGAAGGGCCTTGAATCGAAGATAATCGTGTCGTCGTACCCACTGGAGATTCTCCCGGCGTCGAGGTGACCAACGGGCACCGACCGTCGTATCCGGCCCCTATTTCAAGTGAGGGCAAATAGGACCGGGACAGGAACCGGGACACAGGACAACCCCAGGCTTGCACCGGCAACCCCACCCCACCCCCCCCACCCCGGTTAGGTTCTCCGACGCCACCCCGGGTATCGGGTATCAATCAAGGGCGCGGCCGTTTCCCAGAGACAGGCCGAAAAACGAGGTTAAACCGTGGAAATCATTGACCACACCCGCGCGCGCCCGAGCACGCCCGTGCCCGCGCACGACGGCCGTTGATGGATAGTTAAACCTCATTTTTTCACCTGTGTCTGGAAAATGCCCGGACTCAACTGTGACCGGTTAAGGCCATCCCCATCGGAGGACCCGCGCCGTACGGCCTGGGGGTGGGTGAAAGTGTCCGACCTTGCCAAGCTTGACCAGGTAATCAAGATCAATCTACTCTCCCGGTGAAACATCAAACGTAGAGGTGCTCCATGCGTTGTTTGACCGCTATCTTCTTACTGCCGGCCGCCGTGATTCTTGCCGGTTGTGATACTGGTGAATACTTCCCCAGCGACGAATCAGCCGGCAACGACTCCGGTTGGCAAGATTCGGCGTCACTTCCGGATGTCGCAACGCAGCCGGATCCGGGTAACACTGCCAACGAATTACGCCTTTACAAGTCAGGCACCAGGATCAAAGCCAAGGTCCTGAAGACAGCGGACGGTGCGCAGGGGTTCGCCGGCTGGTACGACGTTGAGCTTGAAACGGACTGTTATTTCCGAACAACAAAAGATGGCAAAACGAGGGCCACACCAGCATCAGCAATGTATTTTGTGGAGACACCCGACTACTATTCAGACTCAAATTGCACGAAAAGGATCTACTACGTCTCCGGCACAAGGGAATGTCCCTACGATACAACTTGGGTTTACACTCCATTATCCACGGAAGATGTATGCCAAGTCAGTTCCTATCGATTCTATCGGAACTCATCCAACTACGCTGGAACAAGGATTTATCACCGCGATTCGGATGAAGTCTGCATTGACGCAACAGAATCAGTGGGCAAATACATCTTCCTGTCAAAATTGGGAGAAGAAGTCGACCCCAGCATCTTCGCGGAAGTAACGCCGGCCATCGTTGATTGACATATCCGGTTCAGCGCGGGTGAGTTTGGGAGTGTTGCGGGAGTATCTGGCGGCAATACTCACCGGCGGCGCGGCCAATACTGGCGGGGCAATCCTGCCATCGTGTGAGTTATGTGAGTTTTTTCTAACCCTAAGCGTATGGGAAGAAAGGAATTAGATCATGTATAGGAAAGTTTGGGAAACAACTCACCTCACTCACCGGCGGGGTCCTGGCGATCTGCGTCGACAGCGGCCAGTCGATACACCTTCCTGTGCTGAACCGCGCCGGCGTCCTCGATGCGGAAGTCACCGATGATTCTTCCAGTCAGGCGTCGCAACAGGTGTCCGGCCTTGACCGCTTTCCCGTGTTCGTCGCCGTGTCCAAGGTCAAATCTCTCCAGCATCAACGGCAACAGGCTACCGACACCGACAGCGGCCGTGCCGTGTTCATCGTTCCAGTCTTCAACCAGTTCACGATATGCGGCGTCTTCGTCGTTCGCGTCATCGTCCAGGCTTTCCTTGTTCGCCAGGAAGCCATCAACCCCGGCGACATTCAGAATTCCTCCCACGATCCGGGACCATGAATCGAAGCTACCCATGACCAGGGCACCTCCGGGCTGGCCAGCGACAATCCAGGCACGGATTATGGTCAGTATGGCGGCAACCAGCGCGGCACGATTCTTTGTGCACCACGGGATCAGGTCTGGAATCCGGAAGTTCTGACGTGCGGCCGGATTTGCGACCGGTGCAACCATCCGAACGTAGACAATTCGTCGCGTCAGTTCGCCGCTTGCCTGCGGGTTGTTACCGTTCGCAAGCCATAAACAGCGGGGTGAAACGTCGACAGTATCGTTTGAATACAGCAGACGACCTCCCCACTGGCGCCCGGTCAACGCGGCCGCCAAGGTCGCCCCTCGCAGTTCGTCGACATTGTCCAGAAGGATGATAGGCCGGCCCGCTGCCACGGCGCCGGTGATTCTCTTACCCAGTTCGGCATCATCCTTTGACGGTGGAATCACGGAAGCGGGCTGTCCAGTCGTGATGGTGCTTATGGCGTCGCACAACAGCGTTCCACCAGTGCCACGTTGCGTCTTGGATATCAAAAACAACGGCGTCGGCCCCTCGATGACATCCCGGACAAACGGCGTCAACAGCGCGGCGATCAGGTTCGCCGTCGATGCGTCATCCTTGAACGGAAATTCAACGAAAGGCTCCCACAACACTTTGACCGCCTCCGCAATGTCTTCAGATGTCGGCGCCTCCGGAATCGCCGGGATATAGAACCCTGGCAACGGCCGATAGAACACCTTGCCGGCGGCGTGATATCCCGGCGAGGAAGTAAGGCGGGAATCAGGACCAAGGACAGGCGCGGTCACGATCCGTGACAACACCGGCACGTCATCCGGCGGCGTGCTCAACATCGTTTTGATCAACCTGTCATGCGGCGGGACATCGAAGACTTGTCCATCCTTCGCCGGACGCACAAACCGTATCAGGTTGACCAGCAGGGCGCGGAAAGTGTCAACGTCATACGCTTTCATCACCGGGCCTGTCTGCGTGTCGTGAATCTGTAGCAAGCGCTTTCCGCCAGTGTCCTTGAACAATCGCGGCGTTGCCTTGTTCCATCGGCCAATGATGGTCCACGCGTTCCGCATCGTTGCCTGAAGGTCACCGGTCACGCTCAACGTGGCGCGTTTGTCCGGGTTACAGCCCGGTGCCCCGTCAACCAAGGCGTCGGCATCCGCGCCACCGATCAACCTAAGGGCGTGCCCCTCTGCCAGCGCGTCATCCGGCTTCAATAGGTTTTCAGCAGTATTCATGCTGCCCTCCCTGCGTCCAGGACAATCCCAAGTTTGTATCCCTGGCGCTTCATTGCATACCAGAAAGCCTTCAAACCGGCCCCGACTTGCGGGTTACCGCCCTTCAGCGCGTCCGGGTCGATGTAGTAATTCAAGCTGCGTGCCTTCATTGCCTCGATAGCCGGAAGCGCGGTCCGCCATGAAGCGCACCCGTCGATTCCAACGACCGTGACGTGCGCCGGGTCCAGGGCCGCGACAACGTCCGCCTTCAGCACGCCTTCCACCACAGCGACAGTCCCGGCGTCTGCGCGGATTGTGTCAACTGGCGGAAGCGGAACGTGCGCGGGTGAACCCGGACCAGGGCCGCCATCAAACTTCGAAGACAAAGCCCGGTATTTTCCACCATCGCCGGGGTCATCGGGCCGCAACTTCAGCGCGACAATCTCCGCTTTCACGTTGCGGACAGGGATCAGCAGACCAGGCAGGCCCTTGATGGTCCAGTATTCGCGGCCGCCAGCGGTCAACCGTTTAATGAAGCCGGGCACCTTTGCCAGCGTGTCATCACCGAATCGATCCGCAAGCCGGCCGGCGACATCGTGACGTGTCCAAAGTGTTCCGTTCGGCGGCAACGACCTGTATTGACGCCATTCAATCTCAGCAGGTGACAGGCCACGCCTCTTGAGTTCGTGCGCATGTTGCGGAAACAGTCGAAGTTCATTCAGCAAGGCGTTGTAAACGGCCGACAGCGTCGCATCATCGGCACGCTCAGGTGCAGGTTCCTTCATTGACGGTTGCGGCATCAGAACCGCACCGATACGATTGCCTTCGCCCAGGTGGTGAACCCAATACACGGCACCGTTTTGATCCGTCTTTTCGCGTCCGCCAGCATCGACGCGCCGGCAGTTTACGACACGGCCATCACGGGTCACCGTGCACCAGGAATCATGGCCACAAATCGGACACGGTTTCTTGCAGGTTGCTTCAATCCAACCAGAATTATTCATAATTCCCTCCCTGGCAGGCGCCCGGACGTTGAATCGCGGTACTGGCGGTAGTACAATGAATTTCTCAAGTTCCATTGTTTCCGCCCTTGCCGTCATCCACGGCCGGGGCCTGCCTTGTGTTTTCATCGGACAGCCGTAATGTTGCGTTCAAGCCAGCGCACGATCTCCGATTCCGGGATCAGGTACCGGCCGCCCCGCTTGCCACGTTCCGGACCGATCTTCGCGGCGTCGATTTCACGTCTTCGCAGAAGGTCCCGAAGGTAATCGGTTGAGCATCGCATCCGTTCGGCACCTTCACGGATGGTCAACAGGTTCGTGGTGTCAGGTCTGACGGTTCGCGTTCTAATCATCGTGTCCTCCATGATTGAAAAAGCCTCGGGTGCCGGCCGGCGAACCCATGTCCAAATTATCGGGCACGATCTGGCCATTGTCAACGCAACCTATTGATTTTATTCGATAATTTGATGCGGGAAATTGGCTATCAATTTATCCAATTCTCCAGAACGTGCGGTGCTGACTAGATAATCTGGAAGGTCACTTGCTGAGTTTTATTTCCCGGATGTCGCTCTTGATTGTGTTCAGGTGTCTTTTGAAGGCTTTAGACTGCAAGAAGCGATTGACCGACGTATTTCCGGGATTCCAGTAGTCGCCGTCCTCCCACCAATGATCGGGCCTTCTGGCATCGGCGCCGACAAACTGCGGCGCCGCCAACATGTACAGGACCGCCAGTTGCGGGTCAGTTATGCGGCGCTTGCTGCCGGCCTTGCAGAGCCCGCGAAGCGCCTTGACGATCTCGCGGCGGGCCGACGCGTGATCCTCTTTGATTATGGACTTGTGCTTTCCAGGCGATATTGGATAGGGGTTTGGGAGTTCAGCAAGTATTCTTGCCGCCTGAACCGCTTGAAGCGGCACCATACTGCGCCAGCCCCAATGCTTACCTTTCTCTGCCGCAAGCGCATACTTGGCTTGGTTAACCAGATTGTCGTGCGCTTTAGCAAGTGTGTTGATGGTGTCCTGGCCGGCACACTTTCTCAACCAAAGGTCCGTTTGTGTCCGCCATGTGCTTTGAAGGGCGGGGCAGTCGAACACCAAGGAAACAGCTTCGTCCTGGCCTTCCCAGTATGACCCGGCCACGCTAGGTGGAAACACCATATTGTGCAACGGCGGGTAAATGGGTTCGCCAAGTTTCAGTCCGGTTTCGGCTTCGCTCTCCCACCATTTTCTGAGTCTTTTCCACCGTTCAAGCGCGTTCGGATACACGGCGAAACACACTGTCTCCTTTGTCGCCATCACTTCACCTCCGGGCTTTTCGACTCCGCGACCGGCGACGGCGTTTCTGCCTCCACGATGACGGGTCCTGGCGTCAGGCCGGGAATCGACGGGACCGGCAAGGCGTTTGCAAGCCTTGTCTGCCGTTCGTCGACAATGTGTGTGTAAGCGCCAGACTGCATGATTGACGCGTGTCCAAGGGTGTTCATCAATTCAATGCCTGTGGCGCCGATATACTGAAAGCGCGTCGCGTAGAAGTGGCGGGTATCGTGCCAGCGAAGGTCACCACGGCCGATCGCGGTCGCGGCCCGTTTGAAGGCGTGCGATACAGACTGCGGCCGAACACGGGGTGTGTCCTTGTCATCGGGGTCCACGGGCTTGCGGACGCCTTTCTTCGGCACCCCGCGTCGCAGTTCTTCAGGCTCACCCTTCCGCCCCTTGGCCTTGCCGGTCACTACCATCGACACGACATCATCCACGACGAAGCCGGAAGGTTCACCACGACACTTTGACAAGGCCTGTTCAAGCGCATCCGGAATCGCGACCTTGCGCGTCCGGGTGGTCTTGCTCTTTGTCACGATCAGCCGGTGCGTATCAAAGTTGACATCACGCCAGCGAAGGTTCAGCAGCTCCCCAAGACGAAGCCCCGTCAGGATTGCCATGAAGTACACCGGCCGCGCCCAAGGTGCCAGGTTCTGAATCAGTCGCGCTTCCTCTTCGCCGGTAATGTCCACGTCGCGGGGTTCGCCTTCGGCCAAGGGTTCAATGCCGGCGATCGGGTTCGTGTCCAGTTCTCCCACCTTGACCGCGTATGACAGCAGGGCGCTCAGACAGAACACCTCTCGATTCACTGTTGCGGCCGACACCATCACCGGCGCGGGAGGTCTTGAACCGGACGGAAGTTCGCCGGCGGACCGCTTGCGTTCATATGCGGCACGCGCCAGGACACTTGACCGGCGTTCTTCTTTCAGGCGTTCATTCATGTACCTGTCCACGACGGACCGCGTTATATCGCGCATCCGGTACTTACCGAACACCGGCAACAGGGCCTTCAGGCTGACTTCGTGACGATCTGCGGACTTCTTATGCGCCTTGAACCAGTCCATGTATTGCGGCGCAAAGTCGGCCAGGGTCATCCGGTACTCTTGCGGCAACCCGGCCCGGCCACGTTCATAATCGGCAATCAGGGCGCAACGTCGTTTGAAAGCCAGTTCTTCACTGGAAAATGTTTCATGCACGTCCTTGGAACCAAGGCGGACGCGCATCGCCCACTTGTCACCGCGCCTCTTTATACCGACGTACTTACTGCCGCCATCACCCTTCGTTGCCATGATTCACCCCATGTAAACGGAAGCCGCCAAAAACAGCCCCATTGTACAGACGTTGAACATGCACCGTCAATACCTTGCGTTTATAGTGTAGTTTCAATAGGTTATTGAAACGAGCCAGCGGACTCTTAATCCGGAGGTTGAAGGTTCGATTCCTTCTGGGCTCACCCACTGCGCCAAAACTAATGGCGCTTCAATGGCGACTTTCGGGTCGCCTTTTTTTTATCCTGTTTTTTAGCTGAAAAGCGCTGATTACATCATGAAGACGACGTACTGGAGTACCTCGGTCATGTCGCCGGTGGTGAGCTGTTCGTCGTTGTGGAAGTTCGTGAACACGACGCGTCCGCCCTTGCTGCCGAACGGCTCGAACGACAGCATGAACGGTTCGACCGCGTTTCCATGCGAGGAGTTCGGTCCCCGGACGTGAACCTGGACGCCCTGCGGAACGGTTCCGACGACCGAGGTCAGCGGGCCCAGTCGGTATTCGACATCCGCTGTGGGCTTGCGCATGTAAGCCGACAGATTCTCGTCAATCAATTCCGCGGTAACGGTTCTAGGCGTAGTGGTGGCGCTGCCGGCAAAATCGCGCGGGAATGACAGTGTTCCGAGCACCTCGGGGAATGCCATGTACAGATAGACCAGCGCGTAATCGGATGCGTAGATTGACCCGCCCTTCTCAACGAAGGCGCGAAGTACCGGCGTGACTTCCGAGCCGTAGGAATTCATGATCAGGTCTGTCGCGTTGCCGCAGTTAAGGAACAGGATGTCGTAGTCATCGACCAGCTTGTACGGTCCCTTGCCGGTGTTAGTCTTGGCTGACTGGCCACGCAGCAGCAGGGAGCCCTGCGAACTCGGCGTCTGGCCGTCCTCGGTCAGGCCATCGAACTGATGATGCTTGAACCACAGCTTGATCAGGAGCTTTTCAATCTGATCCCAACTGCCCGTGACTACCGCGATGCGGGCCGGCTGGCCGGGGAAGCACAGGTCGCTGGAGGTGTAGTCGTTTACCACGCACTTGTCGATCCAGATGTTCTTGCTGGCCTTGAAGTTGCCCTTTTCCATGTAGATGGTCTGGGTTCCACAGGGGACATTGTCCAGCCGGTAATAACCCGCGTAATCCGAGTAATCCTCGATCAACACCGGGTTTCCATCGCAGTCGACCGTGTCCACCCATACGTGAACATAGGGCATGGCGGTCACTTCCTGCATGTTCGGGGCGCAGGTCATGCCGGTAATCGCGCCGTAACCGCACGGCTCACACGAACCGGGGTTGGCGCACTGGCCGTAATCGGGCAAGGGCCCATTATCCTTGGGACCAAGGTCGTACCACGTCGTGTCCTTGCGCTGAATGTCGAACGCGGCAAGGTCGCTGTAACCGCCATCACCGTGGTTCAGATCGTACGGCAGGGCCACGTCCTGGTGGGTAACCGTATCGGTATTCTGGACGATATCCATTCCCGCGGTGTCCACACCGAACAGGTCACGCGGGACATCGGCGCCGGTGATCGTGTCGCCGGCATTGGCGTCGTACTGAATAATCCCGTTGTCGGGCCAGACAAAGCCGTTGTCCGGCCGCACTTCGTCATTGCCGCATGACACGTATCCGGCGCAGAGAACCACACAGATCATCGACTCCACAAATCGCAAACGCCTGGTCATATTTAAATCCCCGAGGGTTACGGGAAAGAATACGAAGAGAGGTTGACCCTGTCAACGGAATAATGACGAGAAATAGGCAGGTTACGCAATCCGGATCCCCCGCGCGGCGCGCGGCAGGCCGGCCTCCTTCACGACCGCTCCCGGCTGTCATATAATCGGCGCAGAACTCCTTCGCCCTGTGGACGCGGTCGCGCTTCGGCCGCCTCCGGGCCCATGGCAGATCAATATGCACAAAACACGTGTCAAACCCTCGCGAATTCTCTGGGCGATGGCCCTTGTGTCTCTCTGGGTTCCTTTTTCCACGGGATGCTCGAACAGAGCTGACGTGCCGGCCACCCTGCCCCCGCTCCCGGTCAAAGTCATGACAGTCGAGACCGGATCACAGACGGTCAACAGACGGTTCTCGGGCTATACGCATCCCTGGGAGGCCGCGGGAGTTGGTTTTCTTATCGGCGGAAGGGTCACGTCGGTTCAGGTCAAGGAAGGCGACCGCGTCAAGAAGGGCGACCTTCTGGCAACGATCGATCCCAACGACTACGCCCTGATCGAACAACTCACCGAGGCGCAGCTCGACGCGATCAAGCCGAACTACGAACGTGTTGTCGGGCTGATCCAGGAAGACGCGCTGCCCAGGGCCAGGCTTGATGAAGTCGAGGGCATGTACAAGGCCGCCGTTACCCAGAAAAAACAGGCCGCCCGGCAGCTTGCCTACACAAAATTGAAGGCGCCCATCGACGGCATCGTGATGAATCGCGGAACCGCCGCCGGCCAGGTGATCGGGCCTGGAATGCCTGCGGTCATAGTTCTCAATATCACCAGGTTGAAGGTGAAATTCGGGGTTACCCAGAAAGAACTGGGACTCTTCGCCGCTGGAAACGAAGTCACCGTGACGTTCGACGGGATCGCCGACCGGGTGGCCGCGCGGGTCTTCAACGTGGCTCTGGTGCCCGACCTGACGACCAGACTTTTCGAAGTCACTCTCGAGATCGATAACGCCGATGAACGGCTTCGGCCGGGCATGATGGGCAGGATCGAGGTGCCGGTCAAACGGGCCGAGGGTTTCTTCGTTCCGCTCAGGGCGGTGAAAAGGGACTCCGGGCACAATCACGTGGTCTATCTGGTCGATGCGGAAGACAAGGTCGTCGAGCGACGGGTGGCTATTGGAGATCTGTTTGGCGACCAGATCCAGATCGTCGAGGGACTTGAAGGCGGCGAAAGGCTGGTCTTCGAAGGCCAGGCCTTCGTCACACCCGGCGAAAAGGTGACAGTGCAATGAACATCCCCCGATTCGCCCTGAATAACCGCGTCATCGTCTGGATGCTCGTGGCGGGCATGATGGTCTGGGGGTTGTGGACCTACAACACCATCAGCCGCCGCGAGGACCCCGAGGTCAAGATCTCGTATGCGATCGTGTACACCATCTGGCCCGGAAAGGGCGCCGAAGACATAGAACGGATGGTGACGACCAAGCTGGAAGACCAGATAGAGAAGCTCGGAACCATCAAGAACCTGACCTCGATCACCCGCGAGAACCTGTCCCTGATCATCCTGAACATCAACTTCGACGCCGACGAGCAGATGGAATGGCAACGCCTGCGAAACCTGGTCGACGAGGCCAGGTCCAATCTGCCCGGCGGGGTGATCGGCCCGATCGTCTACGACGACATGGGTGACGTGACCTCGATGGTGTACGCGCTCAGTTCCGAGACCGCGACTCCGACCGAGTTGAAAGTCTGGGGAGACCAGCTTAAACGCGAGATTCGCGCCGTCGAATCGGTCAGCAAGGTGACCTTCCTGGGCGAACAGGAAGAGGTGATCTACATCGAAGGCCCGATGGAGAGCTTCTCCCTGTACAACTTCTCGCCGCTCGTGGCTTCAAGGATCCTGGACGCTTCGAACGTCAATCTGCCCGCGGGTTACGTGCGCACACACGATCAGGATCTCCGTCTGGATACAACCGGAGCCTTCGAGGCGGTCGAGCAGATCGAAAACGCCGTCATCGACGTCTCGCGTGAGACGGGGGCGCCGTTGAAGGTCCGTGATGTCTTCTCGGTCCGGCGCGCCTACCGCGAACCGCCCATTTCAAAGATGCGGACGATCGGGGTCCCCAGCCTTGGCATCGACGTGAAGATGCGGGACGGGTTCAACGTGGTGGCGATGGGGCGCGACGTGAAAAAGGTCGTGTCCTCTTTCGAAAAGGGGCTGCCGGATAACATCAAGCTGACCCTCGTTCACGACCAGCCGCGCGAGGTCGACGAATTCGTCGGCCTTTTCATGGAGAACCTGTTCGAGGGGCTGGTGATCGTCATCCTGGTCATGCTGCTGCTGATGGGCATCAGGTCGACGCTGATAGTGGCGGTCAGCCTTCCACTGGCCATCCTCGCCACGATCGCGCTGATGCCCGCGCTGAACATCGATCTGGAAATGGTCAGCATCGCGTCCTTCATCGTGGCGCTGGGCATGCTTGTCGACAACTCGATCATCATGATCGACAACATCCACGTCAGGATGGAGCGGGGCGAACCTCCGGAAGAAGCCGCCGTGAACGGCACCCGTGAACTGATGATCCCTGCCCTGACCGGAACACTGGCGACCTGCATCGCGTTCATTCCGCTGCTGCTTCTTCAGGCCGAGATCGGCTCATACACCAGGTCGCTGCCGTGGATCATCACGGTCTCGATGCTGTTTTCGTACCTGATCGCGATCACCGTTATTCCGATCCTGGCCGCACGCTTCGTCAAGGTCAAAAAGGTCGACGTCACGGCGCGTCGGAACCGACCGGTGCTGCGTATCTACAGCAGGTTGATGCAAGGCGGCATGCGCTTCAGGTGGCTGGTGATCGCGGTCACGGTTCTGGCGCTCGCCGGGGCCGCGGCGATGATCCCGGTGGTCGGCATCTCGTTCTTCCCGACCTGGAACCGGGATCAGATGACGATCGACGTGCGGCTGCCCGAGGGAGCCGGCGTCGAGAAGACCGAGGAAATGGTCAAGGTCGTGGAAGAACGGCTTGCCCGGGAACCGGACATCGTCAACTACGCCGCCTATATCGGCGAGGGCGGGCCCAGGTTCCAGATCGCCGTCATGCCGGAATTCAACGCGCCCAACTACGCCAGGTTCATGGTCACCACCAGGGACAAAGCTGTGACCAGGGCTCTGGTCGACAGGTTGCGCAACGAGTTCAGGGCGTCTATCCCCGGCGCCAGGGTAATCCCGCAGAACCTTCTGCTGGCGATCCCGGTCGAGGCGCCGATCGCGATCAAAATCGAGGGTCCCGACATCGACGTGATGAGGGGAATCAGTCAGCAGATTCAGGAAATCCTGAAGACCACGCCGGGAACCGACATGGTTCGTGACGACCTCGGACAGGAAATCCAGAGCCTGAAGGTGAAGGTGGACTCCGAGGCGGCGCTGATGGCGGGGATCTCGAATACCGAGGTCGCACTGGCGATGCTGACGGCGCAGGAAGGCCTTCCGGTCACCGAGATACGCACCGAGGAACGGAAGGTTCCTGTTGTTCTGCGCTCCGACGAGGCCGCGCGAGACGAGAAACGAACCCTGGACGAACTCAGGGTTACTTCGGTCGCGACCGGGGCCAAGGTTCCGCTTTCCGCGATTGCCGAAATCGAACCTTCCTGGGCGCCCGGCGTGATCCATCGACGCCAGAACCACAGGGTCGTGACCGTGCTGTCGGACGTCAGCGGCAGGCTGGCATCCGAGGTGATGAAGGACGTGTGGCCCAGGATCAAGTCCCTGAAGATACCGGACGGCTACAAACTGCTCTCCGAGGGCGAGGAAAAGGAGCGTACTGCCGCGTTCAACCAGTTGATCGTCATATTCATCATCATCGTTCTCGGGCTGATGTTCATGCTGACGATCCAGTTCAAATCGATCAAGCAATCGCTGGTCATCATGTCCAGCGTCCCACTGGCCATCATCGGCGCGGTCCTGGGCCTCTATATCAGCGGCTACAGTCTAGGCTTCATGGAATTTCTGGGTGTGGTCTCGCTGGCCGGGATGGTTATCAAGAACGCGGTCGTCTGGGTCGAGTTCGTCGAACAGGCGCAGAAGGCCGGCGAGCCCCTTAAGGAATCGATTATCAAGGCCGGAATCGCCCGCTTCAGACCAATCGTCCTCACGGCCGGCACGACCATCGGCGGTCTGATTCCGCTTGGACTGTTCGGCGGGCCGCTGTGGGAAGGGCTTGCCTGGGCGATGGTCGCCGGACTGGCCCTGTCGACCATACTGACCCTCTACATTATCCCGGTGATTTACTACATCTCGTTCAAGAAGCGGCAGATTGCCTGATTGCGGGGGCTATTCGGGATCGGCGTACGGAACGGTCTCGGTGTAGAACGCGCTCTTCAGGGCGAATCCTTCGTCAACCGAGTCGCCGTCGATGTCGCAGTTCAGTGGTACCTCGAACCCGACCACGACGCCACCGAAGTTGGTCCAGGGCATGGCGCCACAATGATGCTCACAGTACGACGCGGTGCAGGGAACCGGCGTAACCGACGGATCCGGGGTAACGGTTTCCCACAGGCTGTAGTCCGGGGCGGTCAGGAAGTCGCAGATCTCGCAGGCGGCGTCCTTGCTGATGCAACCGTTCAACTCGCCATTGGTCATGCCGGTACAGGTGTCGTTGAAACGACCGGCCGCTCCCAGCTTCCTGATCGGAACCGTATTCTTCGGAAGATCCAGGGCCTCGTTGCCGCCCGAGCAGATCAACCAGCGATCCACAGGACCCGGCCTGAAGTTCAAGTAGGGTTCAGACTGGTCGACCGGGCTGTTGACGGTCTCGAAGTTGCACTGCGCGTCGACCTTCAGGTAGACCGTCGACGTGTATTCCATCACGTTGAAGTAGAAAGAATCGGGCACAAGGCCGTGATCGATGCCGACCACCTGATCGAACGGAAGGTTGTGCCACGCTGAACCGGCCGTTGTCTTGAGCATCAGACCGTCGCCATCGGGGATTACCTCTTCGATGCGAAGTATGATGTTCAGGCGGTAGTCCACGATGTCCGGGGCCCAGATGCCGTTGAGCAGGTTGGGCAGTTCCATCGGCGTCGAGGGCTCGGTCACGTCAAGCTGACGGAACAGATAGGTCTGACCCGCGGCAAGACACGACAGGCAAGCCGAGGACTGCGGAATGTCCTCGCCAGTCGACTGATCCGACCCGACGTCAACGGGATCCACCACGTCGGGAGTGTTGCCCGTATCGTCGGCGGGCTCGTTTTCATTGCACGCGACGGCAAGAACCGCCACGCATCCAGCGACCATCAGAATCCGAAATCCTCTCACGAAGTCACCTCGGGATGAGATGACGGGATTATACCTTTACGGGATGAAGCGGCAACCTTACATGTTGGAATCCCGACGAAAATCAGTTCAAACCGCGACCATCAAGGATCTTGACCGAATCCGGGCAGGCTGGTAATTTGCCTTCCGACCGGTGAAACTCGTCACAGCCATTGATATTGAACAAACCTACGGTGAACCGATGACGCTTCAAAGACTTGGATCAGCCTCAGTTCTAGTGGCCCTGCTTCTGACGGCCCTGCCCGTCGGCGCGCTTGGCGCCGGTTTCGAGTACGGTCCCCAGGGCCTTCACGCGGTCGGCCGCGGCGGCGCCTTCACGGTGGCGGCGGACGATGCCTCGGCGATTTACTGGAATCCAGCCAGGCTTGCCCTTTTTAACGGAACTCAGGCTTACGTCAGTCTGAACATGTCCCTGATGGACACGTCGTTCACCCGCGCCGACGTCAGCCTGCAGCGCGTGACCAGGGATCCCACCACCGGCCAGGTCATCTACGGTGATTTCTACAATCCGCAGCCGGAAGGATTCCCGCACAGTTTTGAAACGGTCACGAACAGCGACAAGTTGTTTCCACTGGGCGCTTCGGTCTTCCTTGTCAGCGACTTCGGTCTGAAGGACTGGGGGTTCGGAATCGGTTTCCACGCACCGACGGCGACCGGAAAGGTGACCTTTCCGAACACCTTCGATTCCGCGAACAAGTACATGTTCAGTTCGATGGACACGATCGTGATGTACGTGGACTTCTCGGCGGCCTGGAAGTACAAGGAATGGTTCGGTCTGGGCGTGACCTTCCAGTACGTCATGGTTCCGTACCTGAAGTACCAGATGGCGATCATGGGCCCGGCGTCCTACAGCAATCAGAACACGCCCGTTAACAACTCCAACGACATCATCACCGACGTGAACGTCTCGGACTGGGGCGCCTTCTCGATGATTGCCGGATTCTGGGTCAGGCCGCTGCAGATGTTCAAGGGCCTGAAGAAATTCGAGATCGGTTTCAACGCGCGGGTGGTGCCCTACAACGTTAACGCCACCGGTGACATCACCATCAGCGGCAACGAACAGTCGGTCTACGCGAACTACAAATCCACGATTCCCGGCGAACTCAGCTTCACCTACCCATGCCACATCCAGACCGGTATCCGGTACGCCTACGACTGGCAGGGACGCGAATTGTTCGATATCGAGGTGGACTACGTCTGGGAGAACTGGGCGGCGATGGACGCCTTCTACATGAAGATGCTCGAGGAGGTTGAGGGTCCAGGCGTGAATCTTTCCGCGATGGACGTCACCATTCCCCGCAACAACGTTGACACCCACAGCGTCCGTCTGGGCGGTCAGTACAACGCGATCGATCCGTGGCTGACGATCCGCCTCGGCACCTGGTGGGAATCCGCGGCCCAGCCTAGCGCATGGACCAACCTGGACCTTCCTTCGTGGGAACGTTTCGGTGTCGCGGTCGGCGCCTCGACGAACGTGTACGGATTCGAGATCGGCTTTTCCTACAACCACATATTCCAGATGCCGCGCGACGTGACCGATGGCGGAATCACCCAGCAGATCATGGACATCACGACTGTCGACGGCAAGGCGGGGACCGTGATGCGCCCCGGATACGTCGTGAACAACGGCCACTACGAAGGTTCGATCGACGTGTTCACGATCGGCTTCAGCTACACGCACAAACCGAAAGCGAAGGTCCGTCCCGACGAAATCCTGGACGCGACCCTCGATCCCGATACGATGCCGGTCGAATAGGCCTGTGCCGCGGACTGCTCCAGTCGTAACGGAGACTGCTCGATGAATAACCATGTCACGACCGTGATAAATGCCGATCTCTGCATCGGCTGCGGGAGTTGCGTCAGGGTCTGTCCACAGGACACGATCACCATCATCGACGGCAAGGCCAGAGTGACCGGGATGACTTCCCTGAACTGCGGTCATTGTCAGGCGGTCTGTCCGACCGGGGCTGCCAGGGTCGGAGCCATTGACCCCTCGATGGGCCGCTTTGCCGGTTTCCAGCTCGACGACCGCTGGCAGCCTTTCGGTTCAGGCGACGTGGCGTCCCTGGCCGGCCTGATGGCGTCGCGGCGCTCCACCAGAAACTACACTGACGAGCCGGTGTCGCTCGACGTTCTGCAGGACCTGGTGAAGATCGGGTGCCTGGCACCGTCCGGCACCAACAGCCAGCTCTGGACCTGGTCGATCCTGCCAACCCGCGCCCACCTGATGAAAGTCGGCATGCTGACGATGGGCTTCTTCGAAAAGCTGAACCGGCTGGCCGCGAACCCTATCGCGCGTCTCTTCTCGCGGCAGCTTCGCGAATACCATCGCGGGTACGCTTCACAGGTCGCGCATGGGATTGAAGAATTCAAGGCGGGCAGGCGGGACATGCTGTTTCACGGTGCTCCTTCGGCCATAGTGATCGGTTCCAAACCCGGTGCGTCGTGCCCGGCCGAGGACGCGCTTCTCGCGACCCAGAATATCGTCCTTGCCGCGCACTCGATGGGCTTCGGGACCTGCCTGATCGGCATGGAGGTCGAGGCCGCAAGCCATTCGAAACCGATCCACCGGGCGCTCGGGTTCCAGGATCACGAACGCATCTACTCCATGATCGTGGTCGGCCACCCGGACGAGAAATGGTGCCACGTCTGCGGCAGGCTCGAAACCGAGATCCGCGTGCTGCCAACGGTTGATTGACTGTTCGGGCGGCCGCCGATTATCATCCGACGATGAACCGCAACGAATACGGTGCAATCTTCGATCTGGACGGAACGCTGGTGGCGTCCGAAATCCTTTACCAGAAGGCCACGGCATACATCCTGAAGAAGGCCGGCAGATCAGCCGCCGAACTTACCCCCGCCGAACGCGCTGCCATTCCGGGCAGGTCCGCCCTTGAGAACATGCGCTTTTACCGCAACAGATTCGATCTGCCATGGCAGCCGGAGTATCTGGTGGCAAAGCGGATGGAACTGGTCGAAGCACTGATTAAGACACAGGGAGTCATGCTGATTCCCGGTGTCTTCGAGTTCTGCCAGGCAGTCAGGGAAGGCGGATTCGGCATGGCTGTCGCATCGTCGTCGCCGCGGCCATACGTGCGGCTGGTGCTTGAGGTAACGGGGCTTTCCGGGTTCTTCGAGACAATCCTGTCGGGCGATGACGTCGACCGCCACAAGCCCGATCCCAGGATCTTCCTGGACGCGGCCGACAGGATCGGCCTGCCTCCCCGGCGCTGCGTAGTCTTCGAGGACGCCGATTCGGGCCTTCAGGCCGCGGCGGCGGCCGGCATGAAGTCGATACTGATCAACAACGAAACCATCCTGCCCGAACAGAAGGCGAACGCCACGCTGGTGATCCCGCACTACTGCGGACTGAAACTGTCCGACGTGAAGCGTGTCATCAACGGTTCCATCGAACTGGTTGACTGACTGATCAGACTTTCCTTCCCGTTTCGCGAACAGGATCGGCAAGGCGTGTTCCGCTGGCGAACACCGCGGCCCGGCCGCTGCGACCATCCATCGCGACAGTCAGGGGGTTCGACGTTCGGAAATGAATGCAGTGAGCTGTTCTTCCGACCACGGACCAGTCCCTGGCTGCCGTCATGTTCAACCAGGAGTCCGGCCTTGAGTACCTGATCTTCATGTAACCGGCGTTGCGCGCCACCAGGTTATGAAAGAAATGGGTTCCCTGGGATGATTCGACCCTGAAGTCCTTCAGATCCATCTCGACGATCGCGACGGCCTCGCTGATGTCGGACCAGATCACCGGGATTCCCAGGAATCGGTCGCTGGAGCCCCACCTGCCGGGACCAATCAGCAGGTATCCGCGCTCCTGTCCCCGCAGGTCCGCGTTCAGTTCTGCGATTTCCTGCTTGATTTCCAGGGTTTCTGTCGTCAGAAAGCGATCGGGATCGACCATGACGACGTCGCTCAAACCGTTCACCTCGCCGTTTCCAAGCGACTCCGACGAATACAGAAAAACGTCTGGGTCCGCTGTCTGCCAATCCATCAAAGGGACCTCGACGAACGCCTTGTTGATGGCAAGTGGACGGATCTGCAGCACGAAAAACTCGGCGCGGCCGGATCGGCCTGGCGTCATGTTGGCCGCGAACTCGACCTCGATGGGCAGGGAAAATGCCTCCTCGCCGAGAGCCATCACGTCCTGGACGATATCGGCGAGGGGGAAGGTTCCATACTTGAGAACCCCGGAAAAATCGAGAACGCGTGGGCCGGGGCCGTCGAGATCCGGAATCATCGTGCCATTGAACGTATCCCATCTGGACGCCAGTCCAGAAAGAACGCCGTGCCGCTCGGCATCGCCAAGGTCGAGCAGTTCAAGGGTATCGACCTCGTCCTCCACCATATCACCGACGCGTGAATCGAGGCGCAACGCCCAGAATCGTTTCTGCGCGTTGTTCATCAGGTCACGCGACGTAAGGATGTCGGCGCGCGGGAATGCCGGACAGAATCGGAAGACCCGCCCGCCATCGACGATGGTTCGCCCGAGTCCGAGCGCGATACTGGCGATCCCGTCCGAGGATCTCAACGAGCCAGTCGGATAGAAATTGAAGGACTGGGCGACCCCGGACAAGTCCGGGTAAAAATGGATGCCGTGCCTGCGACCGACCATCTCCTGAACGATCACGGCCATCTTCTCGTCACGAGGTTTGAAACGGCCTCCAGCCAGGAATTGCCGCGCCCGGGCTTCGTAGACGCTGGAAAAGACGAGCTTGACCGCCCTTGTCAACTCTTGGTAGCGGGTTCCGATCTCGGCCGACGAATTTGGCACCATCACAGTCCGGTACACGCCGGCCAGCGGACAAGCCTGTGAATCCTCCAGCAGGCCGGAAGACCTGACAGCCAGGGGCACGTCGATCGACTGCACCAGTTCAAGCAGGCTCCGTTTCAGTTCGGCGCTCAGGTTTCCTTCCAGAAAACGTTCACGAATCGCCGCGTCCGACAATTCGTCCAACTCTCCTTCAATTCCGTTGTGTTCAATAAAATCATCGTATTCCGACGTCCCGATGAATGCGGTCAACGGAAGCGAAACATCCACACCGGGGTATCGCGAGGACATCGACATCATACTCAGTGACGAGTTCAGGAACGCCAGGCCGCGCCCCTTGCCACCCATCGACCCTTCGGCAAGCCTGACCATCTCGGCGCGTTCGCTGCGCTCCCAGTCGACAACGTCCACCACCTTGCCGCGATTCGCCGCGCGACGCGCCTCCTCGAACACGTTAAGCAGGTACGATCTGACTTCCTCGAGAGATTCGAAATTCGAGATGCTCAGCGGCTGAATTCTTCGTGCGAAGTCGATCTCGCCGTGCGCCATCAGCCAACCCGAAAAATGGTTGTGCCCGGCGTGCCAGCCGACGCTTTCGATCGGTACGCGTGCCAGCGCGTCGATAAACTCGGACACACTGGAAACGGTCTCGACCTCAAAGCCGTCCGGCATCCGGAAGACGAAGTCGCCAAAGCCAAGCTGGGTCACAATGAAATCCTTCAGGGTGACCGTCAATGACGACGAGTTCTTATCGGCAAAACAGGCTCCAAGACGCTCGGCGTGAACGCGGTTTCCCGGTTCGGCGGACTGCAGAAGCACTGGAAGCGTCGCCTTCTCATGGCGCACCATTTCAAGGAAGGCTACGCCCGCCTGATCATCCATGCGCCCGCCTCGCAGGTACTGCACATCCGAAATGATGCCGATGAGATAATCCTTGTATTCCCTGAATGCCGCTGCCGCCTCGTCGAAGTCGTGGACACTGATCACCTTCGGTCTGGAACGCATCCTCGCACGCCGCACGCTCTCCGATGCACCCTCGTTGATCAGCATCTGTGTCTGTTTGACGATTTGAGAATAGAGCAGGGGAAGAAAATACGAATAATGTTGAACCGAATCCTCGACCACAAGGATGACGCGCACATTGCCGACCAACGTGTCGTGACGAATGTTGTGGCGGTCCTCGGTGGCCTTGATCATCGCCAGAAAGACCTTGCTGTCGCCGGTCCAGAGGAAGACGTCATCGACCTGCCCGGTGGAAGCACCGCGGACCCGTTCGCGATCCGAGACGTTGTTGATAAGCAGCACGACCGGCAGATCCGGGTGGCCAGCCTTTATATCCGCGGCCAGTTCTCCGAACGTTTTGTCGCCGAGTCGCGGCATGATGATCACCATGTCGAAGCGCTTGTCGGACAGTGCCTCCATGGCGTCGGCGTGAGAGGCCGCATGCCTCACTCGTGGCGGGAAACTGAGGTTCAGGCCGCTGTACTCACCATAGAGCTGCTCGGTAAGCAATCCGTCCTGTTCGAAGATGAACGCGTCGTAGTAACTGGAGCACAGAAGTATTTCGTTGACCCGCCACCTTGTCAGTTCGTGGCCGCGTTCTTCAATGGCCTTGAGCCTCTGCAGCGACGAACGAATCTCGGCGTCGAACATCCTTTCATCCCCCTCGGGCGCGGCAAGGCCACCTTCACGGTCCGCCCATCCGTCACAGTATTGACTAAACAAGTACTTTAGGCTAGGAACACTTACGGCTGCAGGTGTTTCACGTTGTGTGAAGTCGACCTGCCCGGGCTGGCGGCTTCTGAACGTTTTTGCGGCAATGGCCTCGAAAGTCAAGCACTGCCCCCGGGGTTTCCCGTACTCGCCTCTGGAGGTTTCCAAATGACTCGTCAGGAATTTATGGAACAGGTCGCCGCGAAGAACCCGGCTCAGCCCGAGTTTATTCAGGCCGTGGCGGAAGTCGTCGACAATATCTGGGATATCGTCGAGTCGAATCCCGCCTTCAAGGGCACGAACGTGCTCGGAAGGCTTGTCGAGCCGGAACGCGTTCACACCTTCCGCGTTGCATGGGTCAACGACCGCAACGAGGTCGAGGTCAACCGCGGTTACCGCATCCAGTTCAACAGCGCCATCGGACCGTACAAGGGTGGCATCCGCTTCCATCCGTCCGTCAACCTGTCCATCCTGAAATTCCTGGGTTTCGAGCAGATCTTCAAGAACGCCCTGACCACGCTGCCGATGGGCGGTGGCAAGGGCGGCGCGGACTTCAACGCCCGTGGTCGCTCTGAAGGCGAGATCATGCGCTTCTGCCAGGCATTCATGAATGAGCTGTTCCAGTACATCGGCCCGGACACCGACGTTCCGGCTGGTGACATCGGCGTCGGCGGCAGGGAAATCGGCTTCATGTTCGGACAGTACCGCAAGCTCACGCACGAGTTCACCGGCGTCCTGACCGGTAAGGGCAGGACCTGGGGTGGATCGCTGGTTCGTCCCGAGGCGACCGGTTTCGGCGTCTCCTACCTGACTGACGCAATTCTGAAGAGAAACGGCCAGAGCTTTGAAGGCAAGACCGTCGGTATCTCGGGCTTCGGCAACGTCGCCTGGGGCGCCTGTCAGAAGGTCACCCAGCTGGGCGGCAAGGTCGTCACCATTTCCGGTCCGGACGGCTACGTTTACGACAAGGACGGCATCGGCACCCAGGAAAAGTGGAACTACCTGGTCGAGATGCGCACTTCGAACAACGACCGGGCCGAGGACTACGCGAAGCGTTTCGGCGTCGAGTTCGTCGCTGGCCGCAGGCCGTGGGAGCGCAAGCTCGACGTGGCGCTGCCGTGCGCGACCCAGAACGAAATGGGCGCGGAAGACGCCAGGAACCTGCTGAACAACGGTTGTGGCTGCGTGGTTGAAGGCGCGAACATGCCCTGCACCCCGGAAGCCGTTCACCTGTTCCAGCAGGCGAAGATCCTGTTCGCCCCCGGTAAGGCGGCGAACGCCGGCGGTGTCGCCACCTCCGGTCTCGAGATGACCCAGAACAGCATCCGCATGAGCTGGAGCCCCGCCGAGGTCGACGAAAAGCTGCACGGAATCATGAACTCGATTCATGAGGCGTGCGTGACCCACGGCAAGCGCGAAGACGGTTCCGTCGACTACGTGAAGGGCGCGAACGTCGCCGGCTTCATGAAGGTCGCCACCGCCATGGTCGAGCAGGGCATCATCTGACGCCAGAACCGCGATCCGGTGTTCAAACTTCACCGGATCGCGGCGAAACCCGCACGGTTACTTCCTGACATCCTTCAATGTTCGACGGTAGTCGCCAAGAGCTTCTTTCAGCATGGCGTCGCGGACTATGGCTGCGGGTATTGAACCACCGGGCTCGCTGTAGACCTCATAGCGGACCTTGCTGCCGCCCTGGCCATCCGGCTCGGCCTGCCAGTAACCCTTGACCATACCCATCCTGACGTAGGCGGGGTCCGGCGGAGGCCCGAACTGGTCGGTCGTGCCGAAATCCAGCCGCAGAACCTCGCCGTTGCTGACACGATTGATCTTCATCGTGTAGTCGCGATCGGACACGACCGGAGTCGCGACCCTGTCGTAGAACACCAGTTCATCAGCGCCGCGTTTTATGAAACGCCGCTCCTTGACCGGTGGCATGGCGATGGCGAACGTGTCCCAGGCCTTCGAGATCAGTCGTTCGGGCGACACGGGCGAGGTCGACTCAAAACGCAGAACGTAGAATCCCTTTGTCCTGCCAGGCTTGCGACTGACAACGATGCCATCCTTCGTGCGTTTCAATTCCTTGAAACCGTCGGTCTGCGCGACCGCCGGCCGGGCAACGGGGCAGACCAGCGCGACGGCCAGCACAAAAGTCGCGATGGTTGTCCCTGTCGTGAAGAACCTAGTCATCATAGGGGCCTCCGGGTCAGGTGATGCGGGCAGTTTAGCATACGGAAAAGGGGAAGGAATATCCCCGCGGTTATCCACGTACACGAATGAACACGACGAACGGCAGACATGCCAGGAGCAGTAAAATCAGGCCGAAGGGCGAGCCAGGTCGCGCGCCTGTCGAGGAACACCCACCGCCCGCGAACCCGCCATGATCCGCACCCGAACCAGTGTCCAGCACCACGGAGTCCAACGACGACACGTCCACCGTCGACGCATCGCGTGCGTCGACCACGAATAGATCGGTTGCCAGATCCGTTCCGACGGCGACATCGTCTTCGGTCGTTTCCACCACCACATCGACGGCAACCGTATCCACATCCCCGGCCTCCCGGACCTCGGCGTCCAGGATGTCGACAACATCGGACACGTCCTCAGCCACTTCCACCAGTTCGGCCGTCTCCACGGAATCAGGCACCGGAACCGGTTCAGCAGCCACCGGCATCATCAGACGCCCTTTGTGGATTACGAACGCCTCTTCCAACGGACCGAACTTGATTGACTCGGCCTCAAGTGCCGGGTTCAGTTCGTATTTCGGGTACATGGTCGACGTGACGATCAGCGCCAGCCGGTGCCCTGTATTGAACACCATAGCCGACTGAAGCAGGTCCACCTCGACCTCGTAGGTGACCCCGGGCTCGACTGGAAGAACCTGATCGCATGCTCCCCGCCTGGACAGCCTGATGGCGCCGTCTGAGATAATCCATGCCGATCCGTCCGGTTGCACGTCAGCCAGGCGGACCACGATATCGGCGTCCGGGTATTTCGTTGACACCTCGAAGACCGCCGACATGCGACCGATCGACTCGAACGGTTCGGCCAGCGGCTCGGACGCGAACATGACATAGTCGGAGCGGGACAAAACCTTGCCGAGTTCCATGCGACCCGATGTTCCGGTGAGATTTCGCCCGCCGACCACCGGCGAGTAGTCCCTGTGGTCAAAACCGATGGCCACCGGCAGCACCTGAGTCGGTTCGACCAAGTCGTCCGAGCTTTCCAGAACGCCGGCGTCCGAAATCGAAAACTCGCGGTACTCGTTTGGCAGCGGCCAGTCATCCGCCTCGCGCCATTCGTTTCCAGGAGCGCCTTCCTCGCCGGAACCCATCACGAAGTACCGGACATGCGGCCATTTGGCGATCTGGGATTTATCCCCTGCCAGACAGAAGGAAGTCCATCCCAGCAGGATAAGTTGCAGCGAGTCTTTGTGGCCCGAGGAATCGCCGAGGGCATTGGCAAGTTGCCAGTGATCCCACGGTCCCATGACCAGGTACTGGTGCGCCGACGCCCACTCGTCGCCACGATCGATATAGGCCCTGTACCCGGCGATGGTGCCTTCAGTGAACACGTCATACCAGCCGCCGACGTGAACGGCCGCGGCCTTGATCTCGCCCTCGATGCGGTCGAGCATCAATGGATTCCAGAAATCGTCGCATGTCCGATGTCCGGAAAGACTGCCCAGCATCGAAGACGCGCCGACCCATGACAACCAGCTCTCGACCGTGTCCTTCTTGAAGACGCCGCCATGAAACGCGGCAAGGTTGTACATGTCGGGCGCTCCCTCGCCGAGAAACTGGCATCGCATCGCATCGGAGGCGCCGGGCGCGGCGAGATACCCCGGGATGGCCAGCGCCGACAGCCCGAACTGCATGATGTTTCCGTTGCACCAGTCCTGGGTGAGCAGCCATTCGACCGTGTCCGGTCCATCTGAAGAATCATGGAAAAACGCGTCCGGTTCTCCACCCGAATCGCCGGTGCCCCGCGTATCCTGAATCACCAGCGCCAGACCGAACATGTCGACCATGTAGTTGATAACCATGTCGGCGATGTCGGAGGGCAGCGCCCCGAGCACGTTCGGGTAGGGCGTGCGCATCAGGACGGTCGGGTAGGGAGGTGTGAAGACCCCGGGGTCGGGCAGGAATATGGCGGTCGAAAGCTCGACACCATCGGACATTTCGGCCAGTTCCACACGGTCAGGTTCGGCGGCCCTGACGTCACAGACCGCGGCGACAGACATAAACACGAACAGGGAGAGGGCCAGTGCCGCTCGTCTGGTCATCGTATAACACCCTGAATAATCAATTACAATCACGCCGCCCACATGCGCGGGAATGGTACCAGCATCATTGTCTACGATCAATTCTCAATTCCATGTCCCGATTGACAAAGTGCCTCGCAACACCTACATATATCGGGAAGCCGCCATTACCACGGCAGGCTGCGACCACGGAGAATGCGATGGAATCCCGGGAAAAGCAGGATCTCTATGATGAATTCGGCATCAGTGCGGGCGCCCCGCCCGTCGATGCCAGGGCCGATCAGACAGATGAGCCAACGTTCACGTGTGCCGAGGATGGAATCCCGGTCGAAGAACTGGAATTCGATCCCGTGGCGGTCAAGGACTCCGAAGAGACGACCGTCACCGACGGGATCCCCGTAGACGTGATTCACGACCCGATCCCGGAACCCAAGGTACCGTCGATCGCGGGGATCGGAGATGATCCGGTGGCGATCGAACTGGCCGACACCAGGGACAGGTTGCTCAGGCTGGCCGCCGAATTCGAAAACTTCAAGAAACGCCGGATACGCGAACGTGAAGAGCAGCAGAAATACGCCAACGAAAGGTTGCTGAAGGATTTCCTGCCAGTCATCGACAACCTCGAACGCGCGCTGGATTCCGCCAGGCAGACCGGCCAGGGACAGGCGATCACCGCCGGCCTGGATCTGGTGATCCACGAATTCCTGAACGTGATGGCGCGGGAAGGTGTCACGCCGCTTCAATCGATCGGAAAGCCGTTCGACCCATCCTTCCAGGACGCCCTTCAGCAGATTGAAACATCCGATGTTCAGCCTGGAATGGTGGCCGCCGAGATCCTGAAGGGATATCTTCTGCATGGTCGCGTGCTCAGGCCCGCACTGGTGGTGGTCGCGCGCGAGCCGCAGGGTCAAGCCTGAGGCTTAACACACTCAATCGTCGCACAATTCAATAGTATTGCGGCATTCGCGATTTCCCGTGATAGAATCGTCCGGTTCGGTTCGCACTGGCGGGGGGCTTGATGAACGGATTCGATGCCAGGACACCAGAGCTGCTGGAAGTTCTATCCAGGTACCAGGGCAAGCGACTGTTCGTGGCGGTGATCGGTTCGCCCGACCCGGACGGTCTGGCGTCGGCCTGGTCCCTGAAAATCATCGCGAAGGCCGTCGGCGTCACGATGGACATCCTGACGTTCGAGATCCTGTCGCGGCCGGACAACATCGCCTTCTGCCAGATGCTGGAAATCCCGTTCAAGTACGTCGATCATCTTCCGCGAGTCGGCTACTCCGGTTACTGCGTGGTGGATCGCCAGAACGCACGCCTTCCGATCGGATACTCCAGAAAACTCGAACTGGTCGCGCACATCGACCATCACGTTGAAATCCCCACCGGCGCGATGTTCGCGCAGCAGACGCCGGCCTTTGGCAGCACCAGCAGCGTGATGGCGCACCACATGAAATACATGCTCGAACATTTCGAGCTCGATCCTTCCGAGGCCTGCCGCGTCGCGACAGCCCTGATGTTCGGGATCAGGACCGACACACAGAACTTCCTGACCGCCAAGGCACAGGACTACGAGGCCGCTGCCCTCCTGGCGCCGCGGGCGTCGACGGAACTGATCCGCACTATGGTCAACACGCCGGTCGGGCGCCCGTTCATCAACACACTGGCCGCGGCTCTCGGTGCAAGGGAAAGTCACAACGGTCTAACCATCGCGTTCGCCGGACAGGTCGCCAAAAGCGCGCGGGACACGATCGGCCAGACCGCCGACTTCCTGATTCGCGGTGACAAAACGACGGCAATCATCGTGTTCGGTGTCGTGGACAACTACATTGTCGGCTCCCTCAGGACCGTCGACGCCGATCTCGAACCGTTCAAGTTCATCGAGGGCTCCCTGTCCCGTGTATTCAGCTTCCCGATAGACTGCGGTGGAAGGACCTTCTCGGGCGGGTTCCAGATTCCGCTGAAGCTCGTCGCCGAAACCGAAATCGACGTCGTCGGACACCAGATCAGCGATTCCTTCTTCAAGGTCTGGTCCGACATCATCCGCGACAAGAGGCCTCGGGCCGCCTGGACAAGACGGCGAATTTCCAACCTTTGATCCCCAGGGATCTTTCCGTTGCACTCAGCGGGTCAATCGCGTATAATCCGTCCGCTTTTGTGCCCGATGGGCCTATAGCTCAGTTGGTAGAGCCACCGGCTCATAACCGGTTGGTCCCTGGTTCGAGCCCAGGTGGGCCCACCAGATACCGTGTGGTGGCGATGGGGTTGGCAATAAAGCCTTCGATGAAATCAATGGCCCGACGGCGGCCCGCACGAGCGGTTGCAGCCATGGGCCGGTTCTCACGGATACGGGGCGCCCTCATACGGCGCCTTTTTTGTATCCGATACTCCGGAAACCTTCGCACCTTCCAGCATTTTTCCGCAATTTCAACCAATCAGGAGGCGCTGTTTTGAAAGAAGTCATTAACGCTCTGCGTGCGCTGCAGGATGTTGATCAGGATCGGATCGACGCCGAGAAGGAACGCCAGGCCATCACCGACCGCGTCCAGGACCTTGTGGCAAGGGTCGCCGAACTGGAGCGGGAACAGTCAGAGAAGCGCGACAAGCTGCGCGAGGCCGAAAAGTGGTATCAGGAACGCGACCGTGAGTTGAAGGAAGACAACGAGAAGATCAAGCGCGCCCAGATGCGACTGAACGCCCTGAGCAAGCAGAAGGAATACGCCGCGGTTCAGCGCGAGATCGAAAGCCTCCGGCACGGCAACCAGGTCCGCGAGGAGGAGATCCTCAAGCTGCAGGCAGTGATGACCGAGTTCAAGGCCGCTGTCGACGAGGAAGAAAAGCTGCTGGACGAGATGCGCCAGGATCTGTCCCGCGAGCAGGCGTCCTCCGTGGAACGCGTCGCCCAACTCGACTCGCATATCGGCTCGCTCGAGCACTCCTACAAGGATTACGAGGCGAACATCCCGCCCGAGACCCTCAGGCGCTACAAACGCATCCAGAAGGCCTGGCTGGGGATGGCGGTCGTCCCGGTGGACACCAAGGGAAGCTGCGGCGGATGCCACAGGCGCCTGCCCCCGCAGCTCTACAACACGCTTCTGCGCAACGACGCTCTGCACACCTGCCCGTACTGCAATCGTTTCGTGTTCGTTGACGTCCGCGAAGCCTGCGAAGACGAGTAGTCCTCAGGCTCGGACTCCAGGACTCCACCCCAGTCGATTCAATCCCGAAAGCGAATCTGCGGAAACGGCAAGCGAATCTATTTGCGGCACGAGAAGGCGGTGTTCCTGAGGCAGGTCAGCGTGTTTCCCTGACTATCGGCGGTCACGATATCCAGGCATCCGTCCGCGTCCATGTCCACGACCGACATCTCAATCGGACTGGTTCCGGTTTCGAACTTGAACGGCTCGCTGAAACGGCGCTGGGCGAGATTGACGTATATCGAGACAGACGAATCATCCCGATCAAGCACCACGATGTCGAGATAGCCGTCGCCGTTCATGTCGGCGAGTTCCAGAGCCACGGGAGCCTGCCCGCCGTAGGGAATCGGCACTGGAGGTTCGAAGCCCACGCGCTCGCCCGTCTGGGCAAGAACGTTCTTGTCCCTGGAATACGACAGGACGATGGAATCACTGAGAAGAACGGCCACGTCAGCAAACTGAATCAACGCCTCGTCGGCAGGCGCGGTCCCGTCGACCGGGTTGCGCAGGAAGCCGGCCTTGATGTCGATGGGCGGACCGCCGACGGCGAAGTCACGGCTTCCGGAAGTTTTGGGCACGAACAGGCCAAGCTTGTCGCTGACGAACAACGTGAAATCGCCGGTTCCGGAGTTGGCGACCAGAAGATCTATCTCTCCGGACTTGCCCTGCGCGTAATTTGAAAGAACCTGCTTCATGGCGAACGCCGTGATCTTGACCGGAACGCGATCCTCCTGGATTAACATGGGCTCGATATCGTTCCCGCTGGCCGTCTTGGGCAGGAAGGTTCCATCCATTTTGCCCAGCATGGACTGCATTGTGTAGATGGGGGATTCACCATCGTAGTAGTTGATGAATGCCACATCCATGATGTCGTAACCGATCGAACTGAGTTCGTTGAAATCAGCGACGGTGCCAATGCTCGGCCTGGGCCCGGCGTCTATTTCCCGGTAGCTGGCCGACATCAGCGTATGCGACATCTCGTTGAAAAGAACGACGATGGCAGTCTTCGTGTTATCTCCCTGGGGGACTAATGTCGTCAAAACGATCAGGTCGTCCGGCCTTGTCTCGGGATCGGTCGTCCCCAGATAGCTGTGTACGTCGAAGTTGCCTTTGACCAGCCCCGTCAGGCTGGAAGAGGCGAGCGGGAGGGAGCCGGCCGGTTCTATCGGCATGCCGACGACCGAGTTGGACGCGAAGACCCCGATGGCGGTATTGTTCTCAATCGGGGCATAAAGAACCGCCGCGTCCATATAATCGGCCTTGGCGCCGGCCAGCGGGGCCGTGAAGTGACCTGTTTCCATGGAAAGCGGCTCCCTGCCAAGCACGGTCTGGTATGACCCCTCGAACCTGCGGCCATCCTGCACCTCGCGGTAGTAAATGATGACCAGGCCGGTTCCATCCTTGTTAAGCAGCACGATGTCCTGCGTCCCGTCGCCGTCCATGTCGGCCAGGGTCAGGTCACGCGCCGCACCGGCGAGCATCGCGATGCCGGGACGCATGTATTCGACACCCGTAAAGCCCTTGATGCCCATGAACACCTGAACCATGTTCGCGCCTGGGCAGAGCACGGCCACGTCGTAAACGGAGTTTCCATCGACATCGCCAACGACGAGCTTCTGGGGGGACAGACCGGTCAGCCAGAGCTTATCCAGCAAGACGCGCTTTGAATTGGATTCGAAGCCGGCAGCTCCGAGCAGGCCGTCCTCTGTTGAATCGATCACGATCAGGGTATCGGGATCCGCGCTCATCGAAGCGAAATTGACTGCTGCGAGCCCCGCGACGTCATCAATGTCTCCCTCGGGGTCTACCGTGCTGTTCTCACCCATGGTGGCAACGCCGTCCTGATTGACCGGGAACACCGTTACCAGCCCCTCGCCGCCCTTGCCGACCACCACCGCGTTACGGCCATTCGAGCTGAAGCGGCCAATCGCGACGTGTTCCGGGGACATGGCGCCAGGGTACAGTACCGCATCGCCCCATCCCACAAGATCGGCGAAATCATCCACGACCGACAGGATGATGCCGGTGGATTCGAAATTGTTTTCGCATGTGAACGCGATGTCCGGGAAACGGTCCGAATTCAGTCCACCGATGGCGACCTTGAGCACGCTGACGGTGAGAGGAATGGAGGCCATCTCGACGAAGGCATATCCCTCGTCCTGAACCATCACCACGATGCGTCGGGTATCTTCCACCCCACAGAAAGCGACAACATCGTCCGCGCCGTCGTCGTTCATGTCCGCGATGGCGATGACAGGGCA
>Ga0209606_1000762_pt1 | contig 45385 bp, 36 predicted proteins | sample AD_UKC057_MetaG_FD_184412 | JGI IMG/M metagenome (GOLD analysis project Ga0209606, IMG submission 184412) | Active sludge microbial communities of municipal wastewater-treating anaerobic digesters from USA - AD_UKC057_MetaG (SPAdes) (version 2) | ecosystem: Engineered > Bioreactor > Anaerobic >... | reverse complement strand
TTGGTGGGCCGTGCGGGGATTGAACCCGCGGCCAACGGATTAAAAGTCCGCTGCTCTACCGCTGAGCTAACGGCCCCACCTGAAGCGTTTTTAAAAGAACAAGGCTCTCTAGCAACTCACCGGAGGCCTGTCAAGAAGAAACTGGACACTTTCAATTTTCGAAAGGATTTTCCATCTGAATGGTCTCGTCGCGGCCCGCGCCTACGGAAACCAGGGCAATGCCGGCGCCGGATAATTCTTTCAGGCGCTGGACGTATTTCCGAGCGTTTACGGGGAGTTCGCCGATGTTCTGCGCGCTTGCGATGTCTTCCGTCCAGCCGTCGAATTCTTCGTAAACCGGCTCGCAGGTCGAAAACAGCTTCAGGCTGGCGGGGACTGCTTCGCGGCATTCGCCCCCGGCGGTTTTGTACCCGACGCAGATTTTGATTTTGGGAAGCCCCGTCAGAACATCCAGTTTGGTAATGGCCAGTGTGGATATGCCGGAGACCCGGACGGCCTGACGCACCAGCACCATGTCCAGCCATCCGCACCGCCGCTTGCGGCCGGTGGTGGCGCCGAATTCCTGCCCGACTTTCTGCAGATGATCTCCCACGGCGTCTTTGAGCTCCGTCGGGAAAGGTCCCTCTCCGACCCGGGTTGTATAGGCTTTGCAGATTCCCACCACCCTCGAGATGGCGCCCGGGCCGACGCCGCTTCCGCACGCGGCGTTTCCGGAGACCGTGTTGGAAGAGGTAACATAGGGATAGGTGCCGTGATCGATATCCAGATGACATCCCTGGGCGCCTTCAAACAGGATCTTCTTTCCCTTTTGGATTTCTCCGGCCAGAATCAGGGACGTGTCGGCGACATAGGGCCTGATCTTTTCCGCGTACTCCAGGTACTCGTCCGCGACGGTCTTGGGATCCAGGGGCTCAACGCCGAAAAAATTCTTGAACAGGAAGTTTTTTTCTTCCAGACTGTGGCGGACTTTTTCCAGGAGCAGCCCGGGTTCGTAGAGGTCGCCCACGCGGACGCCCGTGCGGGCGACCTTGTCTTCGTACGCCGGGCCGATGCCGCGGCCGGTGGTGCCGATTTTTTTGCCGGAGTTGCGGGCCTCGCGCGCCTGGTCCAGGCTGCGGTGATAGGGCATGATGACGTGCGTCTTTTCGCTGACATACAGCTTGGTGGAAGAGGGGAAAATGCCTCCTTCCTTCAGTTCCTTCAGCTCCTGAAGAAAAACTTTCGGGTCGAAGACCACTCCGTTGCCGATAATGCAGATTTTATGATCGTGCAGAATGCCCGAGGGAATCAGATGGAGAATGGTGGTCTTGCCTTTCACCACGATCGTATGCCCGGCGTTGTTGCCGCCCTGGAACCGGGCGACTACATCCGCCTCGAGCGTATAAAGATCGACAATCTTTCCTTTTCCTTCATCCCCCCACTGGGTACCGACAACCGCAACATTGGCCATGAGATTTTTTCTTTCCTACATCTTGATCGGTGTGATGGAAACGACATGCGGCAGTTTCCGCAACGTGTCCAGAATATCCGGCCCGACCGGTGAATCCGTGTTCAGGACGACCAGCGCTCTTTTCGACTGCGCGTCCCGGCTCAGGTGCAGGCGGGCAATGTTGACCTTGCGGCTGCCCAGCGTGGTTCCCAGATTGCCGATCACGCCCGGCTGGTCTTCGTTGGAGACGGCCAGCATGTATCCCTCCGGGGCGATTTCCACGGAAAATTCATTAATCCGGACGATTCTCGGATCATTTTTGCCGAAGACTGCGCCCGACGTACGGCTGGTCTCTTTGGAGGTCCGGACGGTCAGGGCAATCAGGTTGGTGTAGTCTTTGGTTTCCGAGCTTTTCACTTCAATAATCCGGATGCCTCTTTCTTTGGCGAGAACCGGCGCGTTGATGTAATTGACGGTTTCCGTCAGAATCGGATCCAGAAGCCCCTTGATGAGGGACACGGTGATCGGGGCGACATTGTGGTTGAGGATTTCCCCGCTGTATTCCAGCGTGACTTCCTGAATGGCGCCCGCGAGAAGCTGAGCCTGAAAAGTGCCCAGCTTCTCCGCCAGATCCAGGTAGGGACGGATTCCGGCCATCACGTCCGCGCTCACCGACGGGAAATTCACCGCGCCCTTGATTTCACCGGTGGTGAAGTAGGCGGCGATCTGGTGGGCGATGGCGATGGCCACGTTGGTCTGCGCTTCATCGGTAGAGGCGCCCAGATGCGGCGTGCAGATCACATGGTCCATGCCGACGAGCTCCATGTTTCTGGTCGGCTCATCTTCGAATACGTCGATGGCGGCGCCCGCGACCTTTCCGGATTTCAGGGCGTCACAGAGCGCTTTTTCGCTGACAATGCCGCCGCGGGCGCAGTGAATCAGAAAAACGCCCTTTTTCATTTTCGCAAACGCCGATTCGTTGACCAGATGCTTTGTTTCTTTGGAAAGCGGGGAATGCACGGTGATGAAGTCGGAATTGGCGTACAGTTCGTCCAGACTGACCATTTTCACGCCCATCTGCTGCGCCACTTCCGGAGAAATGAACGGATCGTGGGCGATGACGTTCATCTTCAGGCCGATGGCGCGGTCGGCCACGACCGATCCGACGCGCCCCAGCCCGATGATGCCCAGGGTTTTATTGCAGCATTCATTGCCCATGAAACTGGATTTTTCCCAGCGGCCCGCTTTCATCGAGGCGGCGGCCTGCGGAATTCTGCGGGCCAGCGACATCATCATGGCGACGGCATGTTCGGCGGTGGTGACGGTGTTGCCGCCGGGCGTGTTCATTACGACAATGCCGCGCTTGCTGGCGGCGGGAATGTCAATGTTGTCCACTCCCGCTCCGGCCCGGCCGATGGCGGAAAGCTTGGCGGCCGCCCCGATGATTTCGGCCGTAACCTTCGTGGCCGAACGGACAATCAGGGCGTCGCAGTCCCGAATGGCTGCCTTCAGCTCGTCGGGCTTCATGCCGGTTTTGACATCCACCTTGATGCCCGGCGTGTTGCCCAGAATGGCCGCAACTTCGGGCGCCATGGAATCGCTGACTAATACCCGTTTCATAGCGTTCTTACAAACTTTTGACCTTTTCGGTGAAGACTTTTTCCAGTTCGGCCAGCGCCGCCTTTAAATCCGCTTCTTCAATGGTCGGACCGCACCAGAAACGGTAGCCGGCCGGCGCTTCCTTGTAGGAGTTGATGTCGTGAGCGACGTTCTTCTTGCTCAGCTCCGAGGAAATGCTTTTCAGGAACTTGCTTTTGGCGTCCGCATCCATTGCCGCGACTTTCGGATGCGTCACGGAAAGGCAAACAGATGTGTTCGAACGGGTCTGGGGATCTTCGGCCAGAAATTCAATCCAGTCGGTTTTGGCCACCCAGTCGGCCACGACTTTCAGGTTGGCGTCGCTTCTTTTGACCAGACCGTCCAGACCGATTTTCTCCGCCCAGTCCATGGCGTCCAGATAGTCTTCCACGCACAGCATGGAGGGCGTGTTGATGACGTCTCCTTCAAAGATGGCCTTGTTGATTTTGCCGTCTTTCTTGAGGCGGAAAATTTTCGGCATCGGCCAGGGCGGGTCATAGGAATTGAGGCGCTCGACGGCTTTCGGGCTCAGAATCATCATGCCGTGCGCGGCTTCGCCGCCCAGACACTTCTGCCAGGAATAGGTGAGCACGTCGATTTTGCTCCAGTCGACCTTATTGGCAAACGCGTAGCTGGTGGCGTCGCAAAGCGAGAGGCCTTCACGGTCGGCCGGAATCCAGTCCCAGTTGGGAATTTTCACGCCGCTGGTGGTGCCGTTGGCGACGAAAACCACATCGGTCTTCCAGTCCACCTTGGAAAGGTCCGGAAGTTTGCCGTAGTCAACTTTCACGACCGCAGGCTTCAGCTTCAGCTGTTTGTTGACGTCCGTCGCCCAGCCGTTGGAGAAGCTTTCCCAGACCAGCACGGTAACCGGTTTGGGGCCCAGAAGCGACCACATGGCGCATTCGAAAGCGCCGGTATCGGAAGCCGGAAGAATGCCCACCAGGTAATCCGCCGGAATGTTCAAAACTTTGCGCGTATCGTTCATGGCTTTGACGATCCGTTCTTTTCCCAGTGCGGAACGGTGTGAGCGGCCGACCGGCGCGCCTTTCAGCGCGTCGATGCTCCACGCTGGCCTCTTGCTGCAGGGGCCGGAACTAAAGTTGGGGTTTAACATGGGTAACCATCCTTAAAATAAATTTTCTTAATGCTGGCAAGTTCATACCAGCATTAAGCGCTTTTCTCAAGAAATTTAAACCGTAAAAGACCTCCCGTGACCGGGAGTCCGGACGGTTGGGGGCGAAAGCACCCGAAAAAATAAAATAACACTTTTTGACTTAAGTCAAATACATTATAGTTCGCGCAGGTTATTAATCCATCAAACAAGATGCGGTCTTGACGGACGTACTGAAAAAAGGAGGGAAAAGATGACTGAAAATTTGGCCAAAATTGCGGATCTGACCGGCGCCTTTCGTCTTTTGGAGCTGGTTTCCTACCAGGAGCACTCCGTGGTCAGCCGGGAAATCATCCGGAAACCTTCCGGAACCATGACGGTTTTTGCCTTTGACGCCGGCGAGGGATTAAGCGAGCACACGGCCCCTTTTGACGCGCTCGTTTATCTGCTGGAAGGCAAGGCGGAAATCGCTATTGGGGGAAAGCCTCACCCGGTGAGTGAAGGGGAGATGATTCTCATGCCGGCGCACAAACCGCATGCGCTCAAGGCAATTACCCGTTTCAAGATGCTGCTGGTCATGATAAAATAAAAAACAGGAGGTGTTTTATGAAGTTCGAGATTACGCCGGGTGTAGATTGGGTTGGGAAAATCGACTGGGAGCTGCGCAAGTTTCACGGCGAGGAATACTCCACGCATCGCGGCTCGTCGTACAACGCGTACCTGGTGAGAGACGAAAAGACCGCTCTCATCGACACGGTCTGGTCGCCTTTTGCGAAGGAATTCGTCAACAATCTTGACAAAGAAATCGACCTCAACCAAATCGACTACGTCATCGCCAATCATGCCGAGATGGATCATTCGGGGGCTTTGCCGCACTTGATGCACCGGATTCCCGACAAGCCCGTATACTGCACGGCCAACGGATTGAAATCCCTCAAGGGGCACTATCACAAGGACTGGAACTTCCAGGTCGTGAAAACCGGCGACAAGCTGTCGCTGGGCAAAAAGGAGCTGATTTTCGTGGAAGCAATGATGCTCCACTGGCCGGATTCCATGATGGAGTACCTCACCGGCGACGCGATCCTTTTTTCCAACGACGCCTTCGGCCAGCATATCGCCACTGAGCACATGTTCAATGACTTGGTCGATCAGTCCGAGCTTTTTGAGGAGGCGACGAAATATTACGCCAACATTCTCACGCCTTTTTCGCCTCTGGTGACGAAGAAGATCAACGAAGTGGTGGCGTTCAACCTGCCGGTGAATTTCATCTGCCCCAGCCACGGCGTCATCTGGCGCGACAATCCCCTGCAGATTGCACAAAAATATCTGCAATGGGCGGCGGACTATCAGGAAAATCAGATTTCAATCATTTACGACACGATGTGGGATGGTACGAGAATGCTGGCCGAACACATTGCCCGCGGAATCAAACAGGCCGACGACAAGGTGACGGTGAAGCTTTTCAATATCTCCCGCCGCGACATCAACGATGTGGTGACCGAAGTCTTCAAATCGAAAGCGATCCTGCTGGGCTCGCCCACGATCAACAAAGGCATTCTCAACGCCATGTCGGCGCTCATCGAAATGATCACGGGGCTCAAATTCAAGAAAAAGAAGGCCGCGGCCTTCGGCTGCTATGGCTGGAGCGGCGAGAGCGTGAAGATTTTAACCGATCATCTGTCCAAAGCCGGCTTTGAAATGATCGGCGACGGCTTCAAAGCCATGTGGCAGCCGGGGGATGAAGCGCTCGCGCAGGCGCTGGCGTTTGGAAAGGATTTTGCGGGGAAAGTATAATTTTTGCTAAACAAAATCAAAAAAAGGGTGGAAGCCGCTTTGCGTTCCGCCCTTTTTTTATGGATGCTGGATCGTTTTACGCTTATTTGATGCAGACCCGGCGGACCTGGTTGAAATCCGTAACGCCCTGCAGCACTTTCTGGATTCCGTCCTGAAGCAGCGTGGTCATCCCTTCGGCCATGGATTTGGCGCGGATGACCTCAACCGTCTCATGTTTTTGCACCAGTTTCTTGATGGCGTCGGTGGCCACGATCAGTTCATGAATGCCCATTCTGCCCTTGTAGCCGGTTTTATCGCAGGCGTCGCATCCTTTGGCGCGGTACAGCTTGAAATCATTGTTGTAGGAAACGCCCAGTTTGTCGAAGTCTTCCCGGCCGTAGCTTTCCACGATTTCGTCGAATTCCTCCTGCGTGGCGTGATACTGCTCTTTGCAGTTCTTGCACAGCGTGCGCACCAGGCGCTGGGCGAGAATGCCCAAGAGCGCGTCCGCGAAGTTCAGCGGATCGATGCCCATGTCCAGAAGCCGGACGATGGTTTCCGGGGCGCTGTTGGTGTGCAGGGTGCTGAAGACCAGATGGCCGGTCAGCGAAGCTTCGACGCCCGTCTTGGCTGTTTCAAAATCGCGCATTTCGCCCACCATGATCACATCCGGGTCGGCGCGCAGAAACGCCCGCATGGCTGCCGCGAAGTCAAAGCCGATTTTGGACTGCACCTGGACCTGGCGAAGCCCGTATTGCGTGATTTCCACCGGGTCTTCCGCGGTCCAGATTTTCCGGTCCGGCCGGTTGATGACGTGGAGCGCCGCGTGCAGTGTGGTGGTTTTGCCGGAGCCGGTCGGGCCGACGACCAGGATCATGCCGTAGGGCTTGTTGATGATGTTGATCATTTCATCATAATTGCGTTTGAGCAGCCCCATGGATTCCAGCGGAAGCAGGGTGTCGCTTTTGGCCAGAAGCCGCATGACAATGTCTTCCACGCCGCCCTGCGTGGGAATGGTGGCGACGCGAAGCTCCAGTTCATCCCCGGAAGATCGCCGAAACTTGATTTTGCCGTCCTGTGGTTTTCTTTTCTCCGTGATATCCAGGTTGGACATGATCTTGACGCGCGAGATGATGGCGGACCGGTAGTTGAAGGGGACGGTCTGGTAAATCGCGCAGTCGCCGTCGACGCGGAACCGGATTTCCACGTTTTTCTTGCCGACGTTGGGTTCGATGTGAATGTCGGACGCCCGGCGGGTGGAGGCGTCGTTGATGATTTTATTGACGAGCTGCATGATCACGCTGTCGGTTTCCGCGACGATGTCTGCTCCATCCTCCTCTTCAGAGCCCGCGCTTTCTTCATCCATCTTGCCCAGGAGCTCCGTAAAGGAATGCTCGTCGTCGCTGGAGCTGAAGAACAGGTTGATGTATTTCAGGATGTCTTCCGACAGAGCGACGTCATACTTCACTTTCTTGGTTTTCAGAAGATTTTCGATGGCGTCTCTTTTGATGATGTTGTTCGGATCATCGACGATCACGTGGACATTGCCGTCGATTTTTTCCAGCGGCACCCACAGTTCGCGCTGGAGGTAGTCTTTCTTCAGGTTGGCGATCAAATCGCCGGGGATGATGGTTTTATCGTTGTATTCAATGAACCGGCAGCGGAAAAACTCTTCGAAGGAGTGGCCGATATCGTCTTTGGAGATTTTGTACTTGTTCATCAGGTACCGCTCGATGGATTCTTTCTGCTCCCGCGACTCCCCCCAGGCGGCTTCCAGTTCTTCTTCCTTGAGCAGGTTGCGGGTCAGCAGAAAATCGAACCGCGTTTTGCGGCGGCGCTGGAAGCGCTGCTGGTTGTAAAAGGCAACGCCCAGAACCTCGACGATCTCCATGACCAGTCCGATGTCTTCCTCGGTAAATTTGGTGTCTCCCCCTTTTTTGTTGAGAATTTGAATCACGCCCATGAGCTGATCTTTATAGAAAATCGGGGCGGCGAGAATCTGCCTGGTTCGGAATCCGGACTTTTTGTCCCAGCTTGCGTCAAAGGTCAGTTCGGGATCGATGGCCTTGAGTTCCGCCAGGTTGTATGCGTCCGCGATGTTGACGATGTTGAAGGAGTTGGCCACGTAGCCGGCGATGCTGTGATTGTTGATCGGAACGCGGATCTCCTTGAGCTGAGATCCCGCCAGAAACATGGAATAGATTTCGTTGTGCGGCTTATCGACGACGTACAGCGTGATGGAGTAGGCGTCAAACAGATTCAGGATGCCGTCTTTCAGGTCGATCAGGATTTGCGCAATGTTCTGCGCGGCGTGGATGCGGTTGGTGATGTCCTGAAGCTTTTTCTGCAGCCGCAGCCTTTCCTCCAGACTCACCTCGATCGTGGGTTTCGCCTTCGTGATCATCCGGTTATCTCTCCATTTTCGTTTTATTCATAAAAATCGCGTACATCCTAGCAAGCCGCGCGGGGAATGTCAACCAAACGAATTTGGCGCCGGGCGGATCAGCCGGCGGTGACGATTTTCGAGAAATCGGCGATTTTATGGAACAGCGCTGAGATGTCCGCCAGCAGCGACAGGCGGTTGAAGCGGATTTTCTCGTCGTTGTCCATGACCATGACGGACTCGAAGAAAGCGTCCACGGGGGTGCGCAGAGCGGCCAGCCGGTTCAGCGCCGCGGTGAAATCCTTCTCGGCGATGCCTTTCTCCACGCGCGTTCCGATGTTTTCAAAATTCGCGAACAGCTTGATCTCCGCATCCAGGGAAAGCAGATTGACGTCCACGGAGCCGCCGCGGAAATCCTTCAGGATGTTGTCGATCCGCTTGAATGCGATGGAGAGGGGTTCGAACTCCGGATTGGCCCGGAAAGCCTGCAGCGCCTGAATCTTTTCGATCACCAGAACAAGCTGGTCGATGTCCGCGGCCAGGACCGCGTCCACCGTGTCGTAGGCATAGCTCTGGCTGATGAGCTGGTTCTGCAGACGCCCCCGGAAAAATTCCAGAACATCTTTTTTGACGTCTTCGGCCGGCTTCTTCAGGACGTCCTTCAGAGCCGCCAGACATTCGTCGATCAGAAAGTTCAGGCCGAGCTCGTAGCGCCGCGACAGAATGATATTGATGACGCCGAGCGCCTGGCGACGAAGGGCATAGGGGTCGGCCGTGCCGGTGGGGGGCATGCCCACGGCGAAGAAGCCGACAATGGTGTCCATTTTATCGGCAATGCCGACAATGGCGCCTTCATCCGTCCGGGGCAGATCGCCTCCGGCGACAATCGGCAGGTAATGCTCGTAAATGGCGTCGGCGATTTCCGGTTTCTCGCCGGCCAGAAGCGCGTATTCCCGTCCCATGATGCCCTGGAGTTCGGAAAATTCGCCCACCATGAGCGATTCCAGATCGGCCTTGGCCAGAAGCGCGGCGCGGTCCACGTTTTTCTTGACGGAGGGCTTCACTTTGGAAGCAATTTTGACCGCCAGCTTGCGGAAGCGCATCACCTTTTTATGGGAGGTGCCCAGCAGCGTGTGGAACACGACTTTTTTCAGGGACTCCACACGGCTCTCCAGCGGGATTTTCTTGTCCTCCTCGAAAAAGAACGAGGCGTCGGCCAGCCGGGCCTGCAGTACGCGCTCATTGCCCCGGGCGACCACTTCGGGATTCCGGGCGCGGGTGTTGCTGACGGCGATGAAACAGGGCAGAAGCTTTCCCGCGTTGTCCACGACTGGGAAGTACTTCTGGTGCGCGATCATGGTGGTGGTCAGCACTTCCTTGGGGATCTGCAGGTAATTCGGATCGAAGCCGCCGCGAATGATCACCGGGTATTCCACGATAAAAGTGACGGTTTCCAGCAGGTCTTCCGTATAGAAAAGCTTTCCCCCGGCTTCGGCGGCCGCTTTTTGCGCTTCTTCGAGAATGAATTCTTTTCTCTCCGCGGGATCGGGGATGACAAAATGCTTTCGGGCTTTGGCGAGGTAATCTTCGAATCCGTCGACCGCAAAAGCCTCCGGGCTCATGAAGCGATGGCCGCGCGAGGTGTTGCCGCTTTCAATGTCTTCCACCTTCAGCGGAACGATTTTGCCGCCGTACAACGCCAGCAGCCAGTGGATCGGCCGGGCAAAGCGCAGATCGTAAGCCGACCAGCGCATGGATTTGCGAAACGGGATGGACACAAGAAAGTTTTTGAGGATGTCCGGCAGCAGGTCTGCGGTCGGCTGTCCGGCAATGGTTTTTCGCGCGCACAGATACTCGCCCTTGTCGGTCCTGATGGTTTCCAGTTCGGCGATCTCCAGACCCTGTCCCCGGGCAAACCCCAGCGCGGCCTTGGTCGGCCGGCCGTTTTCGTCAAAGGCCGCCTTTCGGGCCGGCCCCATTTTTTCGACGATCTGATCGGCCTGCTTCGGCGCGACGTCCGCAATGTGCAGCACCAGCCGGCGGGGAGTGGCCAGGCAGTGGACGGACTCGAAGGCGATTCGTTTTTCGGTAAGCGCCTTGCGGATCATTTCTTCCATGTCCACGACCGCTTTGGATAAAAACCCCGCGGGGATTTCTTCGGTGCCGATTTCAAAAAGAAGTTCGTTGCTCATCGTGTCTCCAGTTTTTCTAGTGATTCTGCAAAAGAGGGTATCCCAGTTCTTCCCGCTGCTTCATGTAGAGTTCCGCGCTCACCCTGGCCAGGTTTCGCACCCGGCCGATGTAGCTGGTGCGCTCCGCGACGCTGATCGCGCCGCGGGCATTGAGCAGGTTGAACGTGTGCGAGCATTTCAGGCAGTAGTCATAGGCGGGAAGCGGAAGATTTTTCTCCGCGATGCGCAGCGCCTCCTCCTCGTACATATCAAACAGCCTGCGCAGCATCGGAATGTCGGCCACTTCAAAGTTATACGTGGAAAATTCGACTTCGCCCTTATGGTGCACGTCGCCGTATTTGATTTTATCCGTCCATTGCAGGTCATAGACGTTGTTGATGCCCTGGATGTACATGGCGATGCGCTCCGTTCCGTAGGTCAGCTCGGCGCAGACCGGCTTGCAGTCGAAGCCGCCCACCTGCTGGAAATACGTGAACTGCGAGATTTCCATGCCGTCGAGCCACACCTCCCAGCCCAGCCCCCAGGCGCCCAGCGTCGGGGATTCCCAGTCGTCCTCGACGAAACGGATATCGTGCTCCAGCGGATCGATGCCGAAGCTTTTGAGCGAATTGAGGTAAAGCTCCTGGATGTTGACCGGCGACGGCTTCATGATCACCTGGTACTGGTAATAATGCTGCAGGCGGTTGGGATTTTCGCCGTAGCGTCCGTCGGTCGGCCGCCGTGAAGGCTGTACGTAGGCCACGTTCCAGGGTTCCGGGCCCAGCGCCCGCAGGCAGGTGGCGGGATGAAACGTTCCCGCGCCGACCTCCATGTCATAAGGCTGCTGAATGACGCAGCCCTGGGAGTGCCAGTATTGCTCCAGCGCGAAGATTAATTCCTGAAAAGTCACAATGTCCTCCTTGGGGAATGCCGGCAGGAACTCAGGACCGGTGATGCGGGTCCGAGACATTACTTCTGCCAGCGGCTACCTAGCATGAAAGGCCAGGGGGGTCAAGATACGGGAAGGGGGAAGATTGGTGGATAGTGGATGGTGGATAGAAAAACAGTAATGAGTGACGAACAATGAGCGATGAGTGGAAAGTGAAAAGATGTCATGGTGAGCTTGTCGAACCATGGGCAATGAGTCATGGGGAATAGGGCATGGGTCATTTTTCTGTTGACAGGCCGGGGAGTCTTTTCTATGAACAAGTTCATTGATGGGGGACGTTTGTCAAAAGCGTTTCTTTACTCCGGTGGAGCTGAATATGCTCAATTTTACCTTTCATAATCCGACGAAAGTTCTTTTCGGCAAAAACACGATCCATCAACTGGCGGGTGAAATTCCGCCCGGCGCCAGGGTGATGGTTGCCTTCGGCGCTGAAAGCGCCAGAAAATACGGCGTCCTGGATGAAGTTCTCAGGGCGCTGGCGGGATTTGACGTGACTGAATTCGGCGGCATCGAAGCGAATCCGGAATATGATAAGCTTTGCTCCGGCATTGCTCTGGCCCGCGAAAAAAAGATCGATTTCCTCCTCGCGGTGGGCGGAGGCTCCGTCATTGACGGAACCAAGTTCATGGCCGCCGCCATTCCCTTCGCCGGCGAACCGTATCAACTGATGGAAAACAAAGGCGCGGCGATCCGCCAGGCCCTGCCGCTGGGCGCGGTCCTGACGCTGCCGGCGAGCGGTTCGGAAATGAACAACCGGGCCATTATTTCTCGCCGGGCTGTAAACTGGAAACGCGCCGCCATGAACGACTGGTTTTTCCCTCGTTTTGCCGTTCTGGACCCGACAAAGACCTGCACGCTTCCGCCGATGCAAACCGCGAACGGCGTGGTCGATACGTTTGTCCATGTTCTGGAGCAGTATCTGACTTATCCCGTGCAGGGAAAGGTTCAGGACCGCCTTGCCGAAGGGTTGCTGCTTCTGCTGATTGAAGAAGGGCCGAAAGCGCTGGTGGAACCGGAAAATTACGATGTGCGCGCCAACCTGATGTGGGCCTCGACGCTGGGGCTGAACGGTCTGATCGGCGCCGGCGTTCCTCAGGACTGGGCGGCGCACCGGGCAGGCTATGAATTGACGGTGCTGTATGGACTGGACCATGCGCGGACGCTGGCCGTGCTGGTGCCGGCCATGCTGCAGGTCCGGGCCGGCGGAAAAAAGGAAAAGCTGCTTCAGTATGGCGAGCGTGTCTGGGGAATATCCTCCGGGGCCGAAGACGTTCGGATCACAGCCGCGATTGAAAAGACAAAGGCTTTTTTTGGAAGCATGGGCCTGCCGACGAGCCTGTCGGGATGCGGCATCGAAAAAGTGGATGCCGACCGGTTCATTGAACTGCTTGAGGAGCACGGCCTCACCGCCATGGGCGAGCGGGGCGAGGTTACTCCCGCGATGATGCGGGAGATTCTGGCGCTTTGCGCGTAAAGGAAGGAATTTAAGGATGCACAGCATTCTTCCTGAAATCGGCATTGCCGTTCTGGCGGCGACGGCGATGGGTTTTCTCTTCCAGCTATGCCGCCAGCCGGTCATTCTGGGCTATCTGGTTGCCGGAGCGCTGATCGGACCGCAGATCGGATTTTCGCTCGTTTCCCATCCCGACAACATCGAAGTCATCTCCGAGATCGGCCTGATCCTTCTGCTGTTTATCATCGGCCTGGAGCTCAATCCCGCCAAACTTCTTTCCTCTGGAAAAAAACTGATCTATGCCGGCGTGGGCCAGTTCATTTTCTGCGTTCTGATCGGTTTGGGATTTTTTGTGCTGCTGGGGTATCCCCTGGGCGGCGGACGCATCGAAGCGCTTTACCTGTCGCTGTTCTGCGCTCTTTCCAGCACGGCCATCGTCGTGAAGCTGCTCTACGACAAGTTCGAGCTGGACACGCTGCCCGGCCGCATCAGCCTGGGCATTCTTATCTTTCAGGACCTGTGGGCCATTCTGATTCTGGCGCTGCAGCCGAATTTCATGGATCCGAAGCTGCACCTGGTCGCGCTGGCGCTGGGCAAAGGCGTTCTGCTTCTGGCCGTCGGCTTTTTGCTCAGCCGATTCGCGCTGCGCTGGATTTTTGCCAAAATCGCCAAAACTCCGGAAATGGTGGTCGCCACGTCCATTGCCTGGTGCGCCTTTATGGCCGGGCTGGGCTCCTGGATCGGCATGTCCATGGAAATGGGCGCCCTGATCGCCGGCGCGGCGATTGCTTCTTTTCCCTACGGCGTGCATGTCACCGCCAAGGTCCTGCCGCTGCGGGATTTTTTCCTGACGCTCTTTTTTCTTTCCATCGGCATGAAGATTCCTTTTCCGGATGCGACAACGCTGACCATGGCCGTTCTCATCGTTTTGTTTGTGATCGCTTCCCGTTTCCTGACCATCTACCCGATTTTGAAGCTGTCCGGAAGCGGACGCCGCACCAGCTTCATCACCAGCCTGAACCTGGCCCAGATCAGCGAATTTTCCCTGGTCGTCGCGGCCCTGGGCGTCCAATACGGACACATTCAGCAATCGCTGATGTCGCTCATCATTTACGCGATGGCCATCACCTCCGTTCTGTCCTCCTATTTCATCAAGGGCAACCATGCGATGTACCTTGTCTTTGACCGGACGCTGACCCGTATGGGATTTCCCTCCAAAGCCGCCCGGGAAACCGCGGAAGAAGGACAGGAACATTATCCCATCGTGCTTCTGGGCTATCATCGCGGCGCGCGGGCCATCGTTGAAAAAATCGAAGAAAATGCCCCCGATCTGCTGGAAAAAATCCTCGTTATCGATTTCAATCTGGAAATTCTCAAAGAACTGGAAAACCGCCATGTCAAAGGGATTTTCGGCGACATCAGCAGCATGGACACCCTGGACCACGCCCACGTGGCCGGCGCCGAAGTTATTTTGTCCACCATTCCCGACATGCTGCTCAAAAACACGAGCAATCTGTCGCTCGTCAAAACGTGCCGAATGCTGGCGCCTCATGCCCTTATTGTGGCTACGGCCGACGCCGCCGAACAGGCGGAGGAGCTGAAGAACAGCGGTGCGAATGAGGTTTTGCTCCCTTACTCGCTCATCGGAGAGACCATCGCCGAAATGCTGCTGGATTGGCAGCAAAAAGGCGCATGAGGAAGGCGCGAATTAATTTATGGAAGTTGTTGACAACCGCTTGGACTTGTAATATGTAGCCCGCTGAATTTTTTCCGGCGGCCCTTACGCTTGCGCCGGGGAAAAATTTGAAAGTAAAACATGTTCCCCAGTAGCTCAGTCGGTAGAGCGGCTGGCTGTTAACCAGCATGTCCGTGGTTCGAGTCCGCGCTGGGGAGCCAAGACATAATCCAGCAAAGTCTGGATAAGTACAAAACCCGTTAGAAATAGCGGGTTTTTTTATTGTCTATTGTCCAATGCAGTGTTGTAATGTTTTTCAAAATCCAGAGTTTTTGGGGGCTCTTTAACAGTGAGATGCCCCCAAAATAAAAAGAAGAAAAGCAGCGAGCGATGTTGATCTGATGGTCATCGGCGACATCGGCCTCAGAAAACTATTCAGAACCCGTAAGGAAATTGCGAGTTATGGGAGTCAGCGTCAATTTCAAGCTGACGGGCAAAAAATAGATTTGACAATATCTTTCATTACACGTAATATAATTGCGTGTTAAATTAATAAATGTCATAAGCGAGCTGTGATGAAACTGAGGACGTTTTTCCGCAACCATCCTGTTTTTACCGTCGAAGACTTTGCCGGCTTTCTGTCTTCCGATGGAACGCATAATCTGAGAACACAGGAATCTCTTCTTGCCTACCATGTGAAAGCTGGAAATATCGTCCGTGTCCGCCGTGGCCTCTATGCATCCGTGCCCCCGGGGGCGTCTGCGGAAACCTATCCGGTCGATCCATTTCTTCTCGCTGCCCGAATGGCAAAGGACGCCGTACTGGCCTACCATACGGCCCTGGAGTTTCATGGCAAGGCCTATTCAGTGTATGAGCGCTTCACGTATCTCAGCAGCAAACCCATGTCCCTCGTCAGTTTTCGCGCTCATCAGTTCAAATGCGTCAGCTTGCCCAAAGCCCTTGTCCAAAAGAATGCAACATCCTTCAACGTAATAAAAACGGATCGGTCTGGGATGGCGATATCTGTGACCGGTCTGGAGAGGACTTTTGTGGATGTCCTGAATCGGCCAGACCTGACAGGAAGTTGGGAAGAGATATGGCGTTCTCTGGAATCCGTTGAGTATTTCGATCTGGATAAGGTCGTCTCATACGTCGATCTTCTCGGCAACGCCACCACGGCTGCGAAGGTCGGTTTTTTTCTCGAACAACACCGGGAATCCCTGATGGTCGATGAAACGCACTTGAAAACGTTGCGCGAGCGGCGGCCGCGCCGACCGCATTATCTGGAGCGCAGCCGACGGCAGGCGGGCCGTCTTGTTGCCGACTGGAACCTTGTCGTGCCCGAAGAGGTTTATGGAAGAACATGGGAGGAACAACTGTGAAGATTTCTCCCGAGACGCTCATCAAACAGGCGGAGGCCACCGGATTCCGGCCGGACATGCTCGAAAAAGCAGGCCTGCTGCTGCAACTGCTCGATGCGATCCGTAATCACCCCTTTTTGAAAAACAAGCTGGTCCTCAAAGGCGGCACAGCCCTGAACCTTTTTATTTTCGATGTCCCGCGCCTCTCTATCGACATCGATCTCAATTATGTGGGCGCAGCGGATCGGGAGGCCATGCTTTTAGAGCGGCCCAAGGTTGAGGAAGCACTGCAGGCCGTGTTTTCCCGCGAAGGATTTACAGTCCGGCGCGTGCCGGCGGAGCATGCGGGCGGGAAATGGCAGCTTCGCTATCCCGCTGCCAGCGGCCAGGGCGGCAACCTGGAAGTCGATGTCAACTTCATGTTCCGAATCCCCTTATGGCCGATACAAACTATGGATTCGCGATCAGTCGGCATCTGGCAGGCTGCGGGCATTGCCGTGGTCAACATGCACGAGCTTGCGGCGGGCAAGCTTACGGCGCTATTGTCACGGCGGCAAGCGAGGGATCTGTTTGATTGCAGCAATCTCTTTCACCTGGATGGCCTTGACCGGAAACGCCTGCGCCTGGCGTTTATCGTCTATGGCGCCATGAGCCGCAAGGACTGGAGAACCGTCACCCCGGGTGATGTGGATTTTGATATCGCCGATCTGGATCAAAAGCTGATACCCACCCTGCGATCCTCAGCGATAGAAAGAATACAGAAGGATAACTTTGGAAAGATACTTGTCACAGACTGCCGCAAAATTCTTTCCGGGCTTTTGCCATTTACGGACAATGAAATGGAATTTCTCGATCAGGTTCTGGACAAAGGGAAAATAGCCCCGGAGCTGCTGACCGACGATGCAGACATGCAGGATCGCATTAGACGCCACCCGCTTCTTGAATGGAAAGCCATGAATGTGCGGGAATTTAAGAAGTGATTAGGGCAAGCAGTGGCAGACCTCCCGCTTGCGTGGAGCTTATGAATATCTGCAAAGGCAGGGATGTTGTTTAGACGAACTAAGGCTTGAATTTCCGGAATTGCAAAGAAAGAATATAGGGGGTGCCGGATGAAAGTGGAAGGTGATCAGGCAAATGTCAAGAATAAAGATGTCACCCCGATATTTCACGATATTTCACAATGTTTTAAGAAGTTGTAATTCGATGAGCAATTAAAAAAAGTCTAAAAGAATCAGAAAACTTATTTGGGCAACAGATCGCCAAGACCTGAACCCAAAAACATGCAATTCACAGGTTGGAATTAATGACAGAAAAGGAAGCCTTATATTGCAATGTCTGGGGGGGGGTAACGGACACTTGAAGAACAATACACCCATCCCATATGATTTGATGAATAAAATCTCCACAAGGTTACGACATCTACTTATACGCGAGAAGATAGTAACTTGTGAACAGATAATAGACCATGCCGATGGTTATCCCCGTAAGTTGGATTCTTTGCCATAATGTTTTACCTCCTTCAAAATTTATCGTAATTTGGGTGGCCATAGCCCTTCTCTCGATACCCGCATTTTTATTATATCGGTGGAAATACTAAACGGCTTACAAATTGTTGGTGCAACTCTTGATAAGACAGCATCAGGATCGTTTTCCAAATAATCTGCCAGATGATTCTCCCTGATAATGTTGACGGCTTCTTCAACAGCCGTAACCAAATCGGAATGAGGAACTAAGAGCCTGCCCGCGAATTCATTGGCCTGCCACTCGAAATTGCTATATTCATCTTCAGGTAAATCAAGAATGAAGTTTTTCCAAGCCACTGGATCAATCAGATCAAGTGCCGATAGAACGTTCTTATGCAGGAAGAAATGGCCCACTTCATGTGCAAATGAAAACCGCATCCGATTGGCATATTTATCGTTCATGTAAAAATCATAATCAACAACAATGGCTGTCAAATCCGTTTTAAGATATGCATCCATCTCGGTTGAGGAAAAGAGATCATGTTTTGGTTCGGGAAGGAGGTTAAGTCGGAATTCAGCAATTTTTTCGATATCAACCGGCAGTGAATTTTCCGGCCAATATTTTTGTCGAAAGTCATCTACGACAGACCAGAGATCGCTTTTGTTAATCCATTTACATTTGAACTCGCTTACGTCCAAATATCAGCCCTCCTTCTTAATCATGTCGATCAACTTATCCAATTCTTCGGCTGTTGGTTTATCACTTCTGATTGTGCGAAAGAACATAGGCAAGGCTTTTAATACTTCTTCATTTGACCGGATGTCGTCAGGGATAATGCCAGCATCGATATTCGCCATATCTTTCATCTCCTTCCAGGTGTACGAGCCGATTTTAATACCTAACACACGGGCAATTTTTTTTAATTTTTCTTCATCCTGCGGTGGCGCTGACACGCCCCGTTCAATTTTGCTCCAGTTGCTGGCGTCCATTTCAACTTGTTTGCAAAATTCCCTGAGGCTTATTTCTTTTTTTATTCTTATTGCCTTAATGAATTCTCCATACATAAAAACCTCCTTATCTTTTTTATAAATCTCAACACGGTTAACAAAAAACTTATGGTAAATTATTTACCACATGTGGTATTATTATAACCACACACGACGAGAAGTCAAGAGTTATTTGTGGATGTGTGAATGCAGAATGCCGCCTGGCCGCTTTTTGTCCGCAAAAAATCCGCTAAAAAACCTCCTTTTGTCCGAAACTTCTTCCACCCATTTGGGGTAGAACTCCCGTGATACTTTTTCCTTCAACAATTTTGAGGTCAGATCCGTGTACGAGTGCCGATGTCCCCATGATGGCAAGAAGCTTGCCGAACTGGCCCGGCCACCTTTGGCTTTGGGTCATTATGACTACCACTGCGAGTGTGGGCGGTGAGTACAGGGAAAGATCATCCTGGAGGAAGGGACGGAAAGCATCCTGGTGGTTGATTCCTGTCTCTGCTGGCGCACCACTCGGAGAGCTGTTGGCTACTTGGTGACGATCCAGTGTCCTAAATGCCGGTTTTTTGCAATCTGTGGTTGATACATCAAATTTATATTCGTATAATGCGCCTGCGATGGAGGTGTTTTATACGGAATAAATTAACCATCTCAAATGCGTAGTGTCGGGGAAATCGATGAAACCCATTGTAAAAATGACGCTGGCGATGGCGGCGGTGCTTTTCTTCACGTCCTGCGCCGCCGGCCACAACGCTTGCCTGAAAAGCAGGATGGATCGTCATGAAGTCCGCTCGCCGGCGTTTTGGCAGGACTACCGGCGGGGCAACCTCGAAGACAGGCTTCATGCGGCTCCCGAACCGCTCCTGGATTATCTCCATCTGGATAACCGTTTGAACGGGTATGACACCAGACCTCAAGCGACGGTCGCGGATGATTCGTTCCGGCAAGATGTGCGGCAGGCCATGGCCGAACTGCCCGGGCCGGTTCGGGAGGCGGTGAAAGAAAAACTGATCGGAATCTTTTTCGTTCGCGACCTTGGAACGACGGGATACACGGAGGCGGTTGCCGATCCTCAGGGAAGGCCCGCCGCCGGTTTCGTTGTCCTGGATGTCGGATCGCTTCGACAGACCGCCAATGCTTGGGCCACTTCCAGAGAGAACACCGTTTTCCAAAATGACGGCGAGGGCCGGCTTCAGGTCACGCTGGAGGAAGCGCCAAATGACAATTCCAAAAACGCCATCCAGTTCATTCTGCTGCACGAGTTCGGGCACCTGGTTTCCATCGGCGAGCGCTTTCATCCGTCCTGGCTGGACGAAGCGAAACCGGCCGGGGCGATCGAAGATTACCTTTTCTATCCTCTTTCCTGGCGCAAGGAAAAAGACGGCTCGAATGTTTCTCTGTTTGAGGATGTTTTTCCGGAGCGTCGGGATGTGCGCTTTTACGGAGAGGCCCGCCTGAAATCCCCGCAGATGGCGGATGTTTACCGCCGCCTGGCCATGACGAATTTCGTTTCGCTCTACGGGGCGACCGGCCCTTTTGAAGACTTTGCCGAGTCGTTCGCGCTGTATGTCCACAGCGTCTGGATGAAAAAACCCTATCGCGTGCAAATCACGCAAAGCGGCCGTCCGGTTTTTCTCTACGAGTCCTGCTGGGACCAGCCGCGGTGCGCCGCCAAAAGGGCCGTTCTGGAAGAGTGGTTTTCGCGTTTTCGCAAGCCCTGACCCGCGCCGTTTGTTCTTGACTATTTCAACTCAAACTCGAAGGTGCTGACCACACGTATTTTTTTTACGGGCGTGCTGGTCGGACTGTAGGGCGCGGATTCATCGTTCCCCTCGCTGCCGAAAATCTGGATCATGCCCTGATTCGCTGAGCGAATTTTTCCGATCCGGGCGCCGGAATCCGAGGCAAACTGCTCGGCGGTGAACCGGGCGTTTTTGGTGGCTTCGGCAAGCAATTGCGGCCGAAGAGCGTTGAAGGTTGTAACGACGTATCGCGGATTGGCCATGCCTTCTCCCTGCTGTCCGTCCAGAAGGATTCCCGCCTTAAGCAGCTCTTCTGTGGCCCCCAGCGCCCGAATGACCATGTCGATGTTTTTGGTCGTCACCCGCAGAGAACTGGTGACCACGTAGCGGAACCGGTCGTTCTTTTCGTTCTGGCCGTATTCGCGGGCCAGCTTGTCAAGCGTTTTTGAGGGCTGCCAGGTGACCTCTTCATTTTTGAAGCCCTGTTTTTTGAGGAAGGCAATGGTGGCGTCCCGGTCGGCGATGATTTTGGCGTGAACGTCTTTCAGGTCTTCGCCCGCCCTGCGGAAGTTCAGCGTCCAGATGGCCTGGTCTGCCTTGACCTCTTTTTCCACCAGCCCTTTCACCGTGACCGTGCGGGTGTCCGACTTGAAGCGGGCGACGCCTTTTCCGATGAAATATCCCCCGAGGAGAAGCCCCGCCAGCAGGCAGACGCCGACGATGACGGCGGCCGGAACCAAGGAACGGTTTTCATGAGTGGTCATAGTTTTTCCTCCTTTTAAAAGGTTATTTTTTTTCCGCGGGAAACGTCAAACCGCCTCCAAAAAATCCAATGATGGAGACCAGCACAGCCATCGAAAGCAGGAGAATAAAATATATGACGGCTTCCGTCCCGAAAGCGGCGAAAGCTTCCGGACGAAGAATTCGCCAGAGAAACGCGGTGGCGGCGACGGCCAGAAGGATAAAGGAGGCGTATATTTTAATGCGGACGGGTTTCATGAACTTTGCCTGATAATTGACCCACCAGGTCAAAAAACCGGTGGCGATGGCCGGCACGATGAAAAGAATATCCGCCGCCAGGCAGTGCAGGGCCGTCGCCTCGAACGACCGCTCGCCGGTCAAAAGATAGAGAAGATAGAAAAACACCGGCGCCATGGAGAAGACCATGGGAAAATGAACAACCATCGGGTGCGGGTGGCGGCGCAGAAAAGGAACGCGCTCCATGAGCGCTTCCAGAGGCGCGGGCAAAAAAGGTTTTGCGTTCTTCTTTTTAAAAATTCCAATCTGCGGGTATTTGTCCAGAACGTCCGTCCCATGGGGCGCGGCCCCGATGGCCAGGGTCAGATCGCTTCCGGCCTGATGGCGCTTCATGTGAGACCCTGTTTTCCAGAGCTTGCTTGCGCTGACATCGATCACCCTGTCTCCATGCGCAATGCAGCAGGGCCTTCCGTCCCGGCCGTCAAATTGAGCCAGGGATTCTTCGTCGAATTCTTTCATGGCGCCTCCTTCTTCTGGAATCTGATTCCGGGCCGGCCGGCAAAGCCGAGGGCCTTTTGCCGCCCCACGGGTTGATTTGAATATCCTCGGCGCAGGCAGGGCAGAAGGCTTTGGGGTCCACATGGCCGCATCCGTAGCCCCAAAGGTCAAATTTTCTGCACTCCCGGCACAGGGGCGCGTCGCAGCCGTCACAATAGACGACTGCGTCATTTTTTCCGCAAACGCGGCAGCTCGTTTTTGTTTCGATGATTCTCAGTGCAAGGCTCCGATGCGGTTCTCCGCCGCTAAAATTGGTAACGCAAGCCGGCCGCAAGTCCATGGGATCTCAGGCGGGACTCGATGCCGTTCACAGCGACGGCGGCTTTATAACACACTTTTTTCAAAACAGACATCGGGAAGATGCGATTGCGCCTTGCGGGGGCTGAAAATTCATATTATGATGCCCACGTTTTTCAGCGGCGGCTCGCCGACGGAAACCTGGAAGAGGGGTTGTTTATGGGGGACAGGATGTTCATCATGTTCGTGCACCTGGTTCAGAACCTCGCGGTGCTGATGGTGATGGCCTATGTTACGACCCGCATTCCCTGGTTCGGCGATTTGCTGAATCGGCGGTTCTCTTTGAAAAACAGTCTGCTTCTGGGTTTGGTTTTCGGGCTGATTTCAATTTTCGGGACGCTCAGCGCCGTGAAGACGTTCGGCGCGCTGGCCAACTTCCGCGATCTGGGGCCGGCGATTGCGGGCCTGCTGGCCGGTCCGGTCGCAGGGGGAGTGGCCGGCCTGATCGGCGGCATGCACCGGTATTCTCTGGGAGGGATAACGGGCGTTCCCTGCAGCATTGCCACGGTTCTGGCCGGACTGATCTGCGGCGGTTTTTATCTGTGGAAAAAGGGCCGTCCGATCCGGATCCGGGAGGCAACCGCCGTCATGGCGGTCGTCACGATTCTGCACGGCTTTGTCATTACTCCGCTCATACTGGGACTTTCGGAAGAGATCCGGCAGATTCTGCGGACCGTGATGCTGCCCATGCTGCTGGTCAACTGCGCCGGCATCGCGCTGTTTTTTTTCATCCTTCACAACCTCAACCGGGAGCGCCTCAACGAGGCGGAGAAGCATCGCATCGACAGCGAACTGCGCATCGCCCGCGAAATTCAGATGGGAATGCTGCCCGCACCGTCTCAAAACGGAGATCCCCGCTTTGCCGTTCACGCCGTTTTGAAGCCCGCCAAAGAGGTGGGCGGCGATCTGTATCATTTTTTTGCAAAGGACAATGACCGGATTTGTCTCGCCGTCGGCGATGTGTCCGGGAAGGGCATCTCGGCGTCTTTGCACATGGCCATCACCCAGAAGCTCATCAAGGCGCTGGCGCTCTCGGGTGAGGAGCCCGCGGAGCTTCTGGGCCGGTTGAACCGGGAGCTCTGCGACGGCAACGAGTCGATGATGTTCGTGACGCTCTTTGTCGCCTTTATCCATCTGGAAAGCGGAAAGACCGTCTTCGGCAACGGCGGACACAATCCTCCCTATCGGATCCGGCGCGGCGATGTTTCGCGAATGGTTCTGGAGCCCGGACTGGCGCTGGGCATTCGGGAAAATGCGGTCTATACCAATCAGCGGCTTTGTCTGGAGGCGGGAGACACGCTTTTTCTCTATACCGACGGGGTGACCGAAGCCATGAACGGCCGCAAGGAACTTTTCGGCGAAAAACGTCTTGCGGCGGCTCTTTCGCGCCTGCGGGATTCTGATCCGGAAGGGATCTGCCGGGGGCTCCTGGAGGAGCTCGCTCATTTTGTTGGACAAAGCGAACCCAGTGATGATATCACCATGCTCGCCGTGCGGCTGACGGAAAAATCGAATGCGGCGGCCGGGGCGGTCCGCGGCGGCTGAGCCGGCGCAGGCGCCTTCGCGGGAAGAGGAGCGGTTGATGAAAGTATGGTCCAAAAGACAACAGGATGTAGTGATTCTTGCCGTTCAGGGACGTCTCGATGCGGCGACGGCGCCTCTTTTTGAAGAGCAGGTTTTGCCGATGATTTCCGCCGGGGACAAAAATTTTCTGCTGGATCTGGCCGGTCTGGACTACATCAGTTCGGCGGCGCTGCGGCGTCTTCTGTTCTTCGCGAAACGGGCGGAAGACCAGGGCGGCAGGGTTGTTCTTTTATCCGTTCAGAACCACATTCTCGAGATCCTGGACATGGCCGGCTTCACCCAGTTGTTCGCCATTTTCGCCGACCAGGATGAGGCCCTCCGTTCCTTTTGAGGAAAACGCCCATGCCCCGGAAACCCTCCAATCTCATCTATGGCGTCGATGAAAACCCAGGCCCGATCGCGCTCGTCCTGATGGGGCTTCAGCACATCTCCCTGATGTCCATCGCCTTTATTTTCCCCGTCATTATCATCGAAGCCATCGGCGGGAACCTGGAGGAAGCAGAGGGGCTGATTCGAATGGCCATGCTGGCCACGGGCATCGGGACGATCCTGCAGGGGATCAACCGGGGGCCGGTCGGTTCGGGCTATCTGTGCCCGCTTCTCAACGGGCCGGCCTTCCTGTCCGCTTCGCTGATGGCGGGCAAACTGGGCGGCCTTTCCCTGATCTTCGGCATGACGGCGGTCGCCGGTGTTTTCGAGGCTTTCTTCTCCCGTTTGCTGTCGCGAATGCGGGCCGTTTTTCCCGCCGAGGTGACGGGCACCATTGTGACGATGGTGGGGATCGAAGTCGTTCCCCTTTCCGTCCGGAAGTTTCTGGGAATCGACCCGACGCATTCCATGCCGGATTCGACGGCTGTTCTCATTGCGATGATCACGCTGGGGGCCATGGCCTGCTTCAATGTCTGGGGCAAGGGCAAACTTCGCCTGTATTCGGTGCTCCTGGGAATGATCGTCGGATACGCGGCGTCCGCCATGGCGGGGCTTTTGAGCCCCGACACCTTCCGGGTGATGATGGAAGCCCCTTTCTTTGCGCTGCCGGCCGTCGGCCATTACGGGTTTTCTTTTGAGTGGGTCCTTCTGGTTCCTTTTCTGGTCGCGGCTCTCTCGTCGGCTCTCAAAACCATGGGGGATGTGACCACCTGCCAGAAAATCAACGATGCCCAGTGGAAGCGCCCCGACATGGTCAACATCAGCGGCGGCGTCCTGGCCTGCGGCATCAGCAACATTCTGTCCGGAATGCTGGGCGCTCTGGGGCAATCCGTTTCGTCGAGCAATATCGGGCTTTCCATCGCCACGGGCGCAACCAGCCGCCGCATCGCCTACAGCACCGGAATCATCCTGATTCTTCTGGCCTTCTTCCCCAAGTTTGCCTCGATCTTCGTCATTATGCCCACGCCCATTATGGGCGCCTCGCTGATTTTCGCCGTGAGCTTCATGATTCTGGCCGGTCTGCAGATCATCATGTCCCGCATGATCGACGCGCGGAAAACCTTTGTCATCGGGATTTCCATCATCTTCGGACTCAGCGTTGAATTTGCCCCCGGTCTTTACCGGGATGTCCACCCGTGGATCAAACCGATATTCAGCTCTTCCCTGTCGCTGGCCACGATCTGCGCGGTGGTGCTGAATCTGATCTTCCGCATCGGCATCGCGAAAACCACCTCCCTGGTCCTGACCCCCGGCGAGAATCCGTCCGAAGACATCGACCATTTCATGGAGGAGCAGGGCCGCGCCTGGGGCGCCCGCAGTGAAGTCATCTACAAGGCGAAGGCGGCGATGATTGAATTTTACGAAGCCGCCGCCGAATCCGCTCTGACGCGAAAGCCCGTCACGATGACCGCCCGCTTCGACGAGTTCAACCTGGATGTGGACATGGACTACGAGGGAAAGCCCATCGAACTGGCCGCCTCAAGGCCCGACGCGAGGGACCTCCTGACGGATCCGGACGCCCCGCTCAAACTGGCCGGCTACATGATTCGAAGCCTTGCGGATCATGCCGCGATGGAGTCCGTTGCGGGCCGGAACCGCGTGCATCTCCACTTCAACCACTGATTTCACCGGTTCCCGCGAGCCGTCTCTTCGCGCTTTGCTGAACATCGGATCAACGACGGACATGGAAAGCGGAAGAAAGCCGCGGATTCGTCGGGTCAGCGCCGGATCGGTGTTTCCGGGGCCTCCGGTGTTTTGTCTTTGCTGAAAATCATATTGCCGAACATCATCATCAGAATCGTGAGAAAAATGACCTGCGTGACGATGCCCACGTTGATGAAGGGCAAAAGCAGGATGGAGGGAATGCTGAGGAACAGCAGAATGGTGATCAGCCCCCGGGGAGCGAAATACAGCAGGGGATTGAGCGGCAGGCGCAGGACGATTCTGAAGAAAAGCGCCCGGAAAATAAAAATGGACGCGGTAATTGCAGCCGCGATCATCAGGTTGTTGAGGTTGAGCAGGTCGGACAGCCGGGTGTAAAATCCGAACAGGATAAAAAAGAAGCAGCGGATGATAAAGGTCAGCTCGAATACGATATTCTTAAAGGCGCCGAGATCCGCGTTGAATTCATCGAAGTTGATCCATTTTGCGGAGAATTCGTTTTTGAAAAGAACGTTGTTGTTCATGACCAGGCCGAAGATCAGGACGACGAGCAGCGACGGCAGGTGAACCAGCTTGGCCAGCGCGTAAACCAGAATGATCGCCGTCATGATGATGACGTATTTGACGTGATGGCTGATCTTGTGCAGCAGAAAGGCCAGGCCGCCGCTCAGGAGGATGGATGCGATGAAGGTCAGGATCAGCTCGGCGATGAACCGAAGCACGCCTGCTCCCAGGGAACCGCTGCTCAGGAGGATGAAGTCAAACGCAAGGATGCCGATGATGTCGGAGATGGAGCTTTCGTAAGTGACAAATTCCCGGTCTTCCGGATTCAGACTCGCCGCCGAGGGAATGGCGACGGCGCTGCTGATCACGGCAAAGGGAATGATGTTGAGCAGGGAGGCCTGGAGGTCGTAGTGGAGAAAATACACCGCCACGTAAGTGAAGACGCCGATCGAGACGGCAAAAAGCACGATGGCCGATGAAACGGAGCCGATGATGAGACTGCTCTTGTCGCGGCGGATGGCCAGGTCAAGGCTTCCTTCCAGAACGATCAGGATGAGTCCGAGGGTGCCCATGATGGGAAGCATTCCGGACATGTCCGGAATGCCGATTTTGAAGGAAGATGCCAGGTAATTGATGAACATGCCGGTCGCGATGAGCAGAATCACGCCCGGAATCCTGGTGTATTTGGCGGTGATGTCGAAGATGTATGCCAGGAGAATGATGACGCAGAAGGCGATGAGAACGTAATAGGTCATGGCGTTTTGTCCTCCGGACTAATCCACGAAGCGTCTGATGTCGTTGAGTCTGCCGATGACGATCAGCCGGTCTTTCGCGCCCAGCGGACGGTGCGGATCACCCGACAGATCCACTTCGTACTCTTTGCCGAGCAGCGTGGAAAGGCTCTTTTGGGCCGGTGCGATTTTGACGGCCACCAACCGGATGCCGAAGCGGTTTTCGAGGTTGGCCGCTTCCAGCGTGTGACCGACGTATGCGTCAGGCACCTTCAGTTCGGCGATGATGATTTTATCATTGACAATCATGGTGTTGACGGCGTTTTGCACCATCAGCATGGCGGTCAGCTCCGTGGCGGTGTCTTCTTCGGGATGGATGATTTCCTCGATGCCCAGCTCGCCGAGGATGTTCTGGTGCATGGGATTGATGGCCCGGCCGATGATCCGTTTCACTTTCTGTTTTTTCAGCATGGATAGAATCAGCACGGAAGAACCGATGTCCTCTCCGACGGCGACGATGACGGCGTCGACGTCCGAAAGCGGCAGAGCCGAAAGCGCGGCGGGCTTGGTGCAGTCCATGATCATGACGTTGGTGATTTTGTCCTTGAGCTCTTCGGCGCGCTCGCTCCGGCGATCGATGCCGATGACTTCGTGGCCCAGCGACGTCAGTTTGGCCGCGAGCGACGAACCGAAAAATCCTAAACCGATGACGATGTATCTCATTTTGCCCTTCAATTCATTTTAATGTTCTCCACCGGAAGACGGTAGAGGTTTTGGGTTTGGGTTGCAAGAAAGCCCGATAACACGATGACCGGGCCGATACGGCCGACAAACATCAAAATCATCAGAACCACCTGGCTCGGCGTGCTGAGCGTCATCGTACCGGCAATGGACAGTCCGGTGGTGGAAAAAGCGGCCACGCATTCAAACAGCAGGTGCACGGGATTTCGGCCCGGATCAAAAATCATCATGAGCAGGAACCCGGCGAAAATAAACATCAGCGACAGCACAATGACCGAAAACGCCCTCACGATGGTGGAGGAGCCGATTTCCCGGTTGCCGATTTCCAGCCGGTCTTTCCCCCTTAAAAAAGACGCCACCGTTTTCACCGCGACCGCAAGCGTTGTGGTCTTGATGCCGCCCCCCGTCGATCCCGGGGAAGCGCCGACCCACATCAGAAAGATCGTCAGAAACACCGTGGGATACGACCACCCTCCCGGATCCGTCATGCTGAAGCCGGACGTACGCGCGTTGACGCTCGAAACGAGCGCCGTCATCCCCTGCGACCAGTTGAAGTGCTCCGGCAGGGGGCTGCCCGCCTCCAATGCATAATACAAAAACGCTCCCAGCACCAATAGCACAAGGGTCGCATGCAGCGCAAGGCGCTCGCCGACGGCCAGAAGCAGGACTTCGTGCGGGAGGTTTCTGCCGACCACCCGGAAAAATATAGATTTTACGTTGAACTTGAGGACTTTGTAGAAATAAAGCAAAAGAGGAAAGCCGATTCCCCCCAGAACGACCAGCCCGCAGAGGATGAACTGCAGGGAAAAATTCGATTGAAGATGCAGCGCGTTGAACTCCTGCGGATTGACCGAAAAACCGGCGTTGCAGAAGGCGGAAACCGCGTGAAAGACGGCGTTGTGGGTTTTGTGCATCCAGTCGCCTTCCAGCGTGCGGTAAATCAGGACCGAACCCGCCGCCTCCACCAGAATCGTGAGCAGCAGGATTTTCAGCAGGAGTTTGTACAGGCCGCCCAACTGATCGCCGGAAAAGAAATCCTTCAGCAGAAACCGGTCTTTCAGGGAGGCGGAGCCCAGAAAGAGGTAACTGAAAAATCCCGTAAAGGTCATAATGCCCAGCCCGCCTGTCTGGATGAGCCCCAGAATGATGTTTTTCCCCATGGGGGAAAAGACTGCGGAGGGGTCAACAATCATCATGCCGGTCACGCATACCGCGCTGGTGGCCGTGAAAAGCGCCTCGTAGGCGGAAATGGGCTGAAGCGTGGCGTTGGGCAGCATCAAAAGTCCGGCGCCGGCGAGAATCATGGCCAGAAAACTTCCGGCAAAAAGAAAAGAGGGGGAAATATTGATCCGATTCAGGGTGCCCGACAGGTGATGCATTTGCGTGGCCATCAGCGCGAGCGATCCCAGCAGAAGAGCTGTCCGGCCGCCCAGCGCGCCGGAAATCACGGACCAGGCCTCCGGAAATGCATGAAGGTGCGCAAGCAAAATCACAAAGACAACCGCCAGAACCAGGACGCGGAACACCACGGCGAACCATTTTGCGGCGCGAAAGGCCAGCAGTTCGATGAGCAGCTTGGAGGCAAACAATGCCGCCGCGAGAAGCAGGTAGGTCTGGTGGACGGCCAGGCTGTCCGCCGCGGTTTTTCGGAAGCCGAAATCAAAAAGGATCAGGCTGCCAAAGAGCAGCGTGGACAGGGCAAAGACAAAGCCAGCGAGCGCAATAATCGCCGATCCCACCGTGTTCGCCCAGTCGGACGCAACATAGAATTTTTTAAACAGGGCCTCGTTGTCGAAATAGCTCATGGGGTGAACGGTCTTTCTTCTTGCGGTTCTTCGGGGGAAAGTGTAGCACAGGTCCTGAAAATTATCAGTGAAAAATCCCGGGGGTTGGGTAACGTAATCCGTCGTGGCGCGCATCCGGAGTGATTCAACGGAAATCTGAACGAATGAATTTTTCAGGAGGCTAATGATTCGACTGCTCGGCAACCGCAATGTAATCTTTATTCTGGCCATCGTACTCGGCCTCGCGCTGCCGCAACCCGCCCGGTGGACAGTGCTGGCGATGATGCCCGCGCTGGCGCTGGTCATGACGCTGGCCACCATTCATGTTCCCAACAGCTATTTCCGTCATCCCCGGGCGATTCTCGCGCCTTCCCTGGCTGGCATCGCGATGACGTATATGGTGCTGGGGAGCGTCATTCTGACCGCTTCGGCGCTGCTCGTTCACGATCCACGTTTGTGGACCGGCTTCGTGCTGATTGCAGCCGTTCCGCCGGCCGTCGCGGTCATTCCCTTTACCGTCATTCTCAAAGGCGATCTTTCCTGGACGCTGTCGGGGACGGTGGCCTCATATCTGGCGGCCCTGCTGATCATGCCCCTGATGTTTCTGATCTGGATCGGGACGGCGTTTGCCGATCCGTACAAACTGATCCGGATCATGCTGCTTTTGATCGTTTTGCCTCTGATCGTATCGAGGCTGATTCTGTATTGGAACTGGGCCGGGCGGATCGAACCGTTTCGCGGCCTGCTGACGGATTGGGGATTTTTCATCGTTCTGTATTCGATGATCGGCGTAAACCGGGATCTGATCTTTGCGCGGCCGATGATGATTGCGCCGGCAGCACTGGTAGTGCTGGCCTCCACGTTCGGTCTGGGATTTGTGATTGAAAAGGCGGGCGTTCTCCTGAAGAAGGATCCCAAACGCATCACCAGCCTGGTCCTGCTGGGCACGCTCAAAAATCAGGGCATTGCCGGCGGCCTGGCGATTGCGCTCTTTGAGAAGGAAGCGGCGCTGCCTTCGGCCGTTTACAGCGTCTTCATGATCGTTTATGTCCTGTGGCTGGATTTGCGCCGGCGCAGAACATCGTCCGCGCCTGAAAGCCACGGCGGGTCTTAAGGGTAGCGCCGCAAAACGGCCCGGATGAGCGACGCGCTGTGCCCCAGCTGCACGCAGGCTTCCTCCTTCGTCATGACGCGGTTTTCCGCGCGGAGCCGATACCCAAGGAGGCGGCTGAGATTGGCGATGCGCGCGATTTCACGCGCCAGGTCCGCCTCAAACGTTTCATCGCTCAGGGTGATCCGGTACATGTGCCGGGTGATGAGGTGCGGCTCGTCCAGAATGACGGCCTCCACAATGCCGTCATTCCGGTCATGAAAAGCCTGATTGAAATCGTCATAGGCGATATTGTGCAGCGGCTGGGAAAGGTCGGTCAGGTAGTGCGCACAGTAGGCCAGATGATACCGGGCATACTTGCCCGCCCGCAGGTCTTTGTCGTAGGCGCGCAGTGAAGCGATGATCGCGCCGTACACGTGGCCTTCGGAATCCAGCTCTTTGTTTCTCTGGTTGTACCGTTCGATCTGATCCATCACCATTCCGGCGGTGACTTCCGCCCCGGCGTTGTTGTTGAACCAGTGATTGTACGATTCGACGTTGCCGGCCTTGATCTTGGCCAGGTCCGGCCCCGCGGCATTGTACCAGGAGTCCAGCCCCCCGGCCCTGGCCGCGGCCAGGTGGGTTTTGTCGTGCCAGGCCCCGGCCTGCGGGGCCAGGATCAGCAGTGTGAAAAGAATTGCCGGAAGCGGATATTTCATGATGCTCCTTTCATTTTCGGGAAGGGTCATTTCATCCGGCTGAACAAGATGCTGCCGACGATGAGCATGGCCGCGGCGAAGAGGAGGAGGATTCCCAGATCCATGATGTAGGGATAGTTGTTCATTCCCAGCAGCGCTCCGCGGACGCCGTCCACCGTATAGCTCAGCGGGTTGATTTTGACCAGGCCGGTCAGCCAGGAGGGCAGCCTCTCATCCAGCGGAAAAAGAGCGCCGGACAGAAAGAAAAGGGGAAACACCAGAAAGGCGGAGATGACCTGAAATCCTTCCAGGCTTTCCAGAAGCGAGCCCAGGGCCAGGCCCAGCGACACCAGCGCGACGGATGTGACCAGCAGAATCAGGAGCGCCTGTGGAATGCCCCGAAGATCCACGGCGGGGAACAGGAAGGAAAAGGCAAAGAGGATGATCACCTGCAGCAGCACGTCGGTGCAGCCGCCGAGAACTTTTCCGAAAAAGATGCTGATGCGCGCCACGGGGGCGACGAGAACGGACTTGAGAACGTCCAGCTTGCGGTCCCAGACAATATACAGTCCGAAAAAAACGGAACCGAAGATCACCGACATGGTCAGGATGCCGGGATAGATGTAGTCGCGGTAATGGACGTTTTCCACGGAGAGGCTCGCGCCGATGCCGCTGCCGAAGAGGAAAAGCCAGATCAGCGGCTGAACGATGCTGGAGACGATCCGGCTTTTTTCCCGCCAGAAGACCTTGAATTCCCGCCACCACACGGCGGAAATGCCCATCAGCTCTCTTTGCAGGAGACGGGAAGTTTTCATGGCTTCATTTCCCCCGCTGCTGATGTCTTGCAATTGTTTCCACCCAGCTTTCGCCGCGGGCCGCGTCGTCCTCGCGAATGTCGCGTCCAGTGAGCTTGATGAAAACATCGTTTAAGGTTGGCTTTCTCATTTCCACGCTGCGGACTTCGGGGATCAGACCGAGCAGCGCCGCCAGATGCAGATGCGCCGATTTCATGGTGACTTCCATTACGCCGTCCGTTACCTGGACGCCGGACACCTCGGGAAGCGACCGGATGCGGTCCAGCGGAGGCGATGCCGCGCGGATCGCCACGATGTCGCCTCCCAGGGAATCGATCATGTTCTGCGGCGTGTCCAGGGCGATGATTTTCCCGTGGTCCATGATGCCGACGCGGCCGCACATCTGCTGGGCTTCTTCCATGTAGTGCGTAGTGAGAACCACGGTGGTGTTTTCTTTTTGCGCCGTTTTGCGGATGTATTCCCAGACGCGGGCGCGCGTCTGCGGGTCCAGCCCCAGCGTCGGTTCGTCCAGGAACAAAACGGCCGGGCGGTGCAGAAGGCCGCGCGCCAGCTCCAGCCTGCGCCTCATGCCGCCGGAATAGGTTCGGGTCAGATCGTCGGCCCGGTCCTTCAGATCGACCAGCGAAAGCATTTCATCAATCCAGAGGGCGCGCACGCCTGCCGGAATTCCGTAAAGGCGCGCGTGAAGCTGAAGGTTTTCCCGGCCGGTAAGAATCGTGTCCAGCGTCGGGTCCTGGAAGACGATGCCGACGTTTCGCCGGACCTGCGTCGGCGATGACGCGATATCGAAGCCCGCGATGATGCCGCGGCCGGAAGTGGGCCGGATGATGGTGCAGAGCATGCCGATAGTGGTGGTCTTGCCGGCGCCGTTGGGGCCCAGCAGTCCGAAAATTTCTCCTTGCTCAATCGACAGATCGATGCCGCGGACGGCTTCGATTTTGCCGAAGGTTTTTGTCAGGGATCGGGTTTCGATGACGGCCATATCGTTAGGATTCCGGAGATTTTTCTTTGCGCATCATTTCATCCATTTCAGAATCAGCCGCATCATTCTTCCCCGGTAAGGCCTGGCGATATCCGCGACATCCGTCCGGTTGTAGCTGCGCAGGATGCTTTTGGCGTGGGAAAACGTTTCAAAGCTGTATTGGCCGTGATACCGGCCCAGACCGCTGGGACCCACGCCGCCGAACGGCAGGTGATGGGACACGATGTGCATGATGGTGTTGTTGATGGCGCCGCCGCCGAACGAGGTTTCCCGAATGATCTTTCTCCGGACGGCCTTGTCGTTGGCAAACAGATACAGGGCAAGCGGCTTGGGCCTTTCATTGATTCGGCGGATCGCGTCGTCCAGATCGTAATAGGAAAGGACCGGAAGCAGCGGGCCGAAGATTTCCTCCTGCATGACGGGGTCATCCCAGTCCGCCGGACTCAGCACGGTGGGCTCGATGTAGCGCGAGGCGGCGTCGGTTTTGCCGCCGCACACCACCTTGGTTTTGTCCAGAAGCGCCGTCAGTCGTTCAAAGTGCCGGTCGTTGATGATCCGGCAGTAGCGCGGATGCGTTGAGGCGTCCCGGCCGTAAAATTTCACGATCACTTTCGCCAGTTCCTCCAAAAAGGCGTCCCGAATGGATTCGTGCGCCAGCACATAATCCGGCGCGATGCAGGTCTGCCCCGCATTCAGAAATTTTCCCCAACTGATCCGGCCGGCCGCCGTTTGAAGGTTGGCCGTCTGATGAACAATGGCGGGGCTTTTGCCGCCCAGCTCCAGCGTCAGCGGGGTCAGGTTTCTGGCCGCCGCCGCCATGACCGCCTTCCCGACGGGAACGCTGCCCGTGAAAAAGATATAATCGACGGGCAATTCCAGAAGCGCCTTCGTTTCGGGCGCTCCCCCCTGAACGACGCAAATGTATTCCGGGGGAAACGCGGCGCGGATGATTTTTTCCAGGATGGCCGCCGTGTGCGACGAAATTTCCGAAGGTTTCAGGATGGCCGTATTGCCCGCGGCGATCGCGCCGACCAGCGGCAGGATCAAAAGCTGAAAAGGATAATTCCAGGGCGCGATGATCAGCGCCACGCCGTAGGGCTCTTTGTAGATATAGCTTTTGGACGGTCTCATAAAAAACGGGGTCGGAACTTTTTGCCGCGCCGCCCAGTCGCTCACGTTTCCAATCGCCAGCTTGATTTCGGTGTACACGCCGGAAATTTCCGTCGCGAAGGCGTCGGTGGCCTCCTTGTGCAGATCGTCATACACGGCGGCCAGAATTTCCTTTTCATGATCGCTGATGACGGCCTTGAGCTTTTTCAGCGAAGCAATGCGAAAAGAAATGCTTCTCGTTTTTCCCGATCGGAAAAAAGCCTTTTGTCCCTGCAGCAGCGCGTTCATCGCGGATGGTTCCATTCATGCGCCTCCAGAAGGTAATGCGGAAGATTCTAAAAACAGCCCGCCGTCCATGTGCGTCAACTATAAGCGCATGGCGCCGGCGTGTCAAGCGAAAGCCCCCTATTCCTCACTCATCGCTCGTTGCTTCTTCATCGCCAGTTTAACATTGACATCCGGCGGTGTTTTGCCTACAGTCCGCATGAGAAAACAGCAAAACGCTTTTCCATAAAAGCCAACGGAGGAAAGTGAACCATGGAGGGACTGACCGTCGAACGCAAGGGAAATGTTGAGGTCATCACACTGAACCGCCCGGAGGTCATGAACGCGCTCACGTACGACATGGTGCAGGGGCTGGGAGATCTCTTTGAGGCGGCGCAGGCCGACGACGATATCCGCGCGCTTCTCCTGACCGGCGCCGGACGGGCGTTTTCCACCGGCGCCGACCTCACCGGCAAAGGCAGCGCCAGAAAAGACGCCCATACGCCTCTGGGCATGCGCATCTCCACGTTCGGCTACTCGCGGATGGTGAACTCCATCTGGGCGTTGGAAAAGCCGGTGGTATGCGCCGTCAACGGCACTGCGGCGGGCGCCAGCTGCAATCTGGCCCTGTCCTGCGATTTGGTGCTGGCCGCCGACACGGCAAAGTTCATTCAGGTGTTTGTGCGGCGGGGGCTGATCCCCGATGGAGGCGGCACCTACTTTTTGCCCCGGCTGGTGGGTCTTCCCCGAGCGAAGCAGCTCATGCTGCTGGGCGAGGATTTGCCCGCTTCCAGGGCGCTGGAATGGGGGCTGATCTATAACGTGGTGCCTGCGGACAAACTGATGGATGAGGCCATGGAGATGGCGAAGCGGCTTGCCGCGGGTCCCACCCGGGCCATCGGCATGATCAAAAGCATGCTGAACCGTTCGCTGGAATCCGACCTCGCGGCGGCGCTGGAGCGCGAGGCCTCGCTGCAGGGGATCGCCGCGGGAACCGGCGACTTCATCGAGGGAGTCATGTCTTTTCTGGAGAAGCGTCCGCCCGCATTCAAGGGCCGCTGACTTCCGGCGGTTGCCATATGAAAAAAACGGACATCAATTCGATCCTGAAGGAAAACGAATCCCTCAAAAAAAGAAATCGGGAGCTGGAGAATCTTCTAAAGAAGAGGGTGCCGGGCCCGGTTCCTGTTGCGCAGGTACAAATCTACCGATCCCTGCTTCACCTGTGCCCCGCCTCCCTGGTCGTGAGCAGCCTGGACGACGGCGTCATCTATGATGTCAGCGACCGGTTTTGCCGGCAGTCCGGTTTTTCACGCAAAGAAGCCATCGGCCGGTCATCCGTGGAGCTGGGATTGTGGGTGGCGCCCGATGAGGAGCGGGAAAGATTTCGGGAGATTCTCCTGCGCGAGGGCCAGTGCCTGAATCAGGAGTTCCGGTATCAAAGAAAAAACGGAGAGGTGCTCACCGGCATGAATTTCGCGTCGCTGGTTACGATAGACAACCGGCGCTACGCCATCGCCCTGGTAATGGACATCACGGCCCGGAAACAAACCGAGGAAGCCCTGCGGGAAAGCGAGAACCGGTACCGGTTCCTTTCGGAGCACATGACCGATATCGCGTGGATTGCGGATGTGAACCTGAAAACCCTCTACATTACCCCGTCGCTCACTAAAGTGCTGGGTTTTACTCCCGCGGAGAGAAGCCGTCAGCGCCTGGACGAGAGAATGACGCCGGATTCCGTATCCCGCGTGCGGGAGGCTCTGGCCAGACTGCTCGCTCTTGAAAAAAAGGGAAAGCGAATTGCCGAAAAGCCGCTGACCCTTCTGCTGGAATATTATCACAGGGACGGCTCGACCCGCTGGCTGGAAACGGTCGTACAGGGCTTTCACAATACCCGCGGCGATTTGACGGTGATTCACGGCGTGTCCCGGGATGTGACCAGGCGCAAGCAGGCGCAGGACGAATTGCAGCGGGAGCGGATTTTCCTTCGGTCGGTGATCGACGGCCTGCCGGGCGTATTTTACATCGCGGATGAGTCGGATGGACTTTTGTTCTGGAACGGCAACTTCGAGAAAACAACCGGTTTTTCGGAAGAGGAAATCAGGAAGATGCCGGTGATGGGCCACATTGCCGAACCGGACCGGCGAAATCTGTCGAATAAAATAAAGCAAACAGCCCTGCAGGGAGAAATTTCCGTGGAAGCCGGTCTCGTCTGCAAGGACGGAACCGTCAGGGATTATTTGTTTCAGGCAAACCGGATCGAATATCAGGGGCGGACCTGCCGGATGGTCGCCGGCACCGACATTACCGAACATAAGCAGACCCAGAGCGCCCTCAGGAGCTTCGCCGAAGAACTGGAAGACGCCAACAAGGCGCTGCGCGTATTGCTGCGCGGCCGGAACGAAGGGCAAAAGGCAATTGAAGAGAAGCTGCAGGCCAACATCAACGATTTGGTCATGCCGTATTTAGAAAAGATCGGAAGGGCGATGCGGGAAGATCCGTGCAAACAATACCTGAATGTTCTGGCCGGCAATCTGAAAGAGATTGTGTCTCCCTTCATGAAAAATGTGCAGTCTTTGCAGAAGTACCTGACCCCCCAGGAAATTCAGGTCGCCGATCTGATTCGCAAGGGCATGAGGACCAAGGAAATCGCCGGTGTGCTCAACACGTCGGACAGCACGATCGGAACGCACCGGAACAATATCCGGAAAAAACTGAACCTGACCCGCCAGGGCGTCAATCTTCGTTCCTACCTGCAGTCGCTTCAGTAGCGCTCCCGGCAAAACGGCCGGCTGCGGGGTTACTCGACGGGAACCCACCGGTAGTTTTCCGGTTCCCTGATCCTGCTCACCTTTTTGTACTTGTCGAATTCCGCCCTGGTCTTTGGAAAGTCCAGCGTGTAATAGGCCTTTTGAAATTTTCCGTTTTCCACATTCTGGACGATGCCGGCGGAATGCATGACGCCGTTTTCCTCGATGCTGAACAGTTCGCTGGGGTACTTGTCGCCCAGAAGAGGCAGCGCCTTGCCCACGGCCTTTCGAATGGCGTAAGGATCACGGGCCGAGCCGGCGATGGTCATGGCTTTGGCCAGGACATGCATCGTGTTGTAGTTCAGCGCGGATTCCCACGTCGCCGCTTTTTTGTAGGTTTCTTTGTATTTTGCGGCAAAACCCGCGGAAGCGGGGTAGGGAAGATCCGCGACGTTGGCGATGCCGATCATGCCTTCCATCAGCTTCCTGTTTTTGAGGATGTCCGCGATATAATCCATGCGGGCCTGATCCGTCAGGACAAAACCGCCTTTGAACCCCATGCTGCGCACCTGCTCGACGGCCAGGGCGGTCGTCGCCGAAGGGCCGCCGATGAGAAGAAAGTCCGGCCGGGTCGCGAGCGCGGAGGTCAACTGCGCGGAAAAATCCGTTTCCGTGTAGTAGTTGACAGGAATGTCGCCGATGATCTTGCCGCCTTTTTTCTCCCAGACCGTCCGGAAATGTTTGCGCCAGGCGTCGCCGTATTCGCCCAGGGTCACGACCATCGTTCCGTTGCGGTACCCCTTTTGCCAGGCAACGTCGGAGGCGGCCTTGACAAAGGAGCGAAAGTCCGGCGTGGGATTGATGAGCAGCCGGTTTCCCTGGTTGTGGTGCGTGTGCACGCTGGAATAGCCCACCAGCAGAAATTCACCGCCTTTGGCTTCATTGATCTTCAAAAGGGCGCCGATGGTCGTGGCCAGCGAGTTGAACACCACGGGGGCCTTGTCCTGGTTCACGAATTTGCGGGCGTTGATGATGGCCTGGTCCATGCCCGCGCGGTCGTCCAGCCGTTTGAGCTTGAAGGTGAAGGTTTCCCCTTTGACGGAGATTCCCCCCGCTGCGTTGATTTCCCGAATGGCCATGTCGATGCCGTTGATGCTGTCCTGGCTGTATTCTGCGGCGGGTCCGCTCAGAGGGCCGCTGTATCCGATGACCACTTCTTCCGCGGACAACGCCGATGTCCAGGCCGCCAATGCCAGAACAAACATCGAACCTAACAAGATTATTTTGCCGATCTTCATGGTTTTTTCGCCTCTCGGATTTTTATTGCCGCTGTTTGATTTTGTGGTCAAAATCCTGACCGCCACGGCCGGATTCATACCACAGCTTCAGCCGGAATGCACCTGTTTTCAGTCTCTTTGGTCCGGATTTCCCTCTTTTTGGACCCGCATGGCTCGGGGCAGGAGCATAGGTTTCCGGCTCCATTTCAGATCCGATCCGTTCATAAAATCTTCTTGACAGGCAAACAGGATTCCTGCTGAGAGTGATCACCCGGTAGCCCCGTCCATTCATCACGAGGGACGATTTCGATGGTGCGGATAGGGACCTGACCATCCGGTAATATTGCTTTTTTACCCTCGTTAATTATGGTATCATTCAACCATTGTAATTAAAGTCTTAACAACCTTTTAAAAAGACGACCTGATCTTCCCGTAGAGGTATTTTTGTAATGCCGACTTTTCGTTTCAGCAAGAATAGTTTTCTCGCAATGATCTTTTGCGCTTTTGTCATCGTGACTGCCGCAGGCTGGTTTTTTACCGGTTCCCTTGTAGAAATGGCAACACGCACCGTGAAGGAAGATGTTCATGATGCCAACCTCATCATATCGCTCAACCTCATCAATGAATTAAAGAAAATTCAAAACGCAGCGGTGGCGGTTGCCGGATCCCCCCTGACCCTTCCCGTTCTGCAGGTCCATGTCCCTGAGAATCTTGAAAAGGCAAACAACATATTGGATCGCTATCACAAATCTTTGGATGCGGCTGCCTGCTATCTCATCAATCATGAAGGATTAACCCTGGCCTCTTCCAACCGGAACGCAAAGGACAGTTTTGTGGGGCAGAATTATACGTTCCGGCCCTATTTCCAGCAGGCGATAAAAGGGGACGTGTCCCAACATTTCGCTTTCGGAACCGTATCGAAGAAACGTGGAATATTCGCCAGTGCACCCGTCAAGGATAAAGAAGGTAATATCGTCGGGGTTGTGGTCATAAAAAAGGAAGTCGAGGATATTGAGGCCAGTCTCAAACAGTACATCTGGTTTCTGGTGGACCAAAACGGCATTATCTTCATGTCTTCACAGCCGGATGTCCGTCTGAAAAGTCTGTGGCCTCTGGATCATCAGCTTCAGCAAAAAATAATTCTTTCAAAACAATACGGACCGGGACCCTTCCCACCCGTCATGCCCGTACAATTCCAGTGCGGGGGGGAGGTAAGTTTCAAGGGTGGAAAATATCTTGCGGAACAGATGGCCACACCCTACGAGGGCGTTTCCGTAGTCCTTCTCTGGTCAACTGCGCAGATCACCAATTACCGTTGGTTCGGCATTATTCTGACCCTGCTGACCATCTTATTGACATTAAGTTTTCTTACAGCCGTTTATGTGTTCACGCAGTCAAACCTCAGGATGAAGAAACTGCTCAAAGAGAGCCAGTCCCAGTCAGCGGCGCTGGCCGCTTCCGAGCTGCAACTCACGGCCCGCAGGGACGAACTGGAGCAGCAGAAGGAATTGCTTGCTCAGGCCGAGGAACGCAGTCGACTGATCCTTGGTTCCATGCAGGAAGGTATCTGGGGCCTGGATACGGAAGGCAGGACCACTTTTGTGAACCGTGCGTCATTGGACATGCTGGGTTATACGGAAGAGGAAGTTATCGGCAAACAGATGCATGAGCTTGTCCACTATGCCTATGCGGATGGATCGGCTTATCCGCACGAGAAATGCCATATGTATAAGACATTCGTGGACGGCACACCACGAACCATTGAAAATGAGTTCCTGTGGCGCAAGGACGGTTCCAGCTTCCCGGTGGAATACACCACGACACCGATCTTGAAAAACGAGTCTCTGGCAGGCGCGGTGGTCACGTTCCATGATATCACCAAACGCAAAGAGGCCGAAGAGCGAGTCAATGCCTACTTCAACAGTTCAGCAGACGGCCTGCTGCTCCTTTCTCCGGAGCGTGGATTCATTCACGCCAATCAGACCGCGGCGGCGATGTTCGGTTTTGAAAGCATTGCCGACCTGGTCAAGTGTGGTCCTGTAGAACTTTCCCCGCCATACCAACCTGACGGGAGACCATCGCCGGAAGCTGCCATGGAATACATCACAAAAGCCATGCAGATGGACACACCGCTGCGTTTCGATTGGATTCACAGGCGCAAGGACAAAACGGATTTTCCGTGCGAAATTACGCTCATTCGGCTGAAACTGGCTGGAGTGCCCAATCTGCTCACCAGTATTCACGACATTGCCGAGCGCAAAAAAGCGGAAGAAGCGATTCATGTCATGGCGGAACGCTACCATATGATTTTAGCCAGTCAATACAGCGGCATTCTGGTTGTCGCGGAAGATAATAAAATCGAGTTTGCCAATCAGATTTTTTGCGAACAATTCGGTCTGCCCGAAACCCCGGCGGAATTAAGCGGGTTGACTGCCGAGAAAATGCTGCAAAAAATCATGAAATCCTACGATAATCCCACTGAGGCTATTGCGAGGATCAAAGAAATTGTGACTCAGGGAAAAAGTGTTTTAGGAGAAGAAATCTTGATGAGTAACGGACATACCTACTCAAGAGATTATCAGCCGATTTTGATTGATGGTAAAAATAGCGGTCGAATGTGGCAGCACAGAGATGTTACTGAAAGCAAAAAGATAGAAAAAGCGATTCTGGAGGCAAAAAACAGAACAGACGCCATCCTGCGGGCTTCAACCAACGGAATTGTCACGATCAATGAAAAAGGCATGATGGAAACCTTCAATCCCGCCGCGGAAAAAATATTCGGCTATGCGTTGGATGAAGTGGCGGGGAAGAACGTATCTTTGTTAATGCCGGATGAACATGCGGACAAGCATGATACCTATTTGGATAATTATCTCCAAACAGGCATTAAAAAAGTTATCGGGAAACGCGTGGAAGTTACCGCGAAAAGGAAAAACGGCGAACTCTTTCCCGCGGAAATCGGAATCAGCGAAGTATTGCTGAAAGACGCCAAACTCTTTACCGCCATCATCAATGATATTACCGAAAGAAGGAAAACGGAAAAGGAGTTAGTGCAACGGATGGAAGAACTGGAGCGTTTTAACCAGATCACCATCAATCGAGAATTGAAGATGATCGAGCTCAAAGAGAAAATCAACAGCCTTTTGAAACAGTTGGGAAAAGAGGAGATGTACAAGATCGTGGAATAGTAGGCAGATCAAAAAACTTGCGGCGAATATCAAGTCGGCAAATGCTCATCGAGAAAGGAGAAAATATGGATAACAGCGAAAAAAGCGTGATCAACACTACAATGGCGGAACAGGTCCTGGAGCAGCTTCCCACGCCGGTCATGGCGGTCAACAAGGATTTGAAGATTCTTTTCATGAATAAGGCCGGACGCAATTTTCTGGGTAAATCCTGGGACGACTTGCGCGGGCAGGCCTGCGCGAACATGTTTAAATCACTGCATTGCGACACCGCCGACTGCTGCATGAAAAAGGCGATCAGCGAGGGCAAACCCTTTTCGTCGCGCAATGAAGTTGAAGCCGGTGGCCGCAAAGTGCCGATAGAGTATTACGCCGCGCCCCTGACGGATGAGGAAGGCAATATCATCGGCGGCCTGGAGTATGTGCTCGACATTACCGAAAGGGTCAAATACGAGATTCAATTGCGCGAGCAGGCGCGCACGATCCGCGAAATTTCAACGCCGGCCATTCAGCTGTGGGACGGCGTTGTCGTCCTGCCCGTCGTGGGCGCGATTGACTCTGTCCGCGCCAATCAGATGATGGATATCATGCTCAACAAGATTGCCGAAACGGCCTGCAAGGTCATGATTCTCGACATTCAGGGTGTGCCCGCTGTGGACACGGCTGTAGCCAATCATCTCATCAAGGTGGTCAAGGCCACGCGACTGATGGGTTGCCAGGCCATTATCTCCGGGATTTCCCCCGCCGTGGCGCAGACCATCGTCGGACTGGGCATTGACCTGGGCGTGAAGACAACGACGACATTGCGCAATGCTTTGGCCGAGGCATTCGAGATGATCCAATGCGAAGTCCGTTTGGTGAAGCCGTCCAGGAGGGGCGAGGCATGACGCAAGACCTGATCGTCGGTTCGCAAGCGGCCTTGAATACTATTCAGGGATGCCTGGTGGTGACCCTGCAAGCCGATCTCTATGACGACTTGCTTTCGAGAATCCGTCAGAGCATTCTGGAAAGCGTTCACGCTGCATCCATTCGAGGGGTTTTTTTCGACATGAGCTCTGTCGGGGTGCTGGATTCTTACATATTCAATCATCTTGCGGACACTGCCAAAATGACGCAACTCCTGGGGGCGCGGACCGTATTTGTCGGTTTTCAACCGGGGGCGGTTTCCGCTCTTGTCGATCTGGACATTGATACAAGCAATATCCAGATGTTGCGAAACATTGAAGAGGGAATTGAATACCTGGCTGCTTTTGCAGCCCGCCGGGAAAAACATCAGAAAGATAGTGAATACTCTGAAACCACAGGAGATGAAACGTTACAACCGGACGAAGCCTGGAATGAAGCCGATGATGGAAGGCAATGATGAAAAAAGGATCCTTCTGACGGAGTCCTGGGATAAAGAACAAGCAATAATTGAGACCAGGCATTTTGCAGCAGGCGTTGGATTTAACAAAACGGATCAGGTGCTGATTGCCACTGCGGCCTCCGAATTGTCCTCGAACATTTTACGCTACGCCGGCAAGGGGGAACTGCTCTTGAAAGTCGTTCGGAACATAGGGCGAATCGGTATCGAGATGGTTGCTGTTGACCGGGGAAAAGGAATCGCCGATATCGAAAAGGCCATGCAGGACCATTACTCAACCACACAGGGCAGCCTTGGGCTCGGTTTGCCCAGTGTACGCAGGATCATGGACGACTTCGAAATCGAATCGTCGCCGGTAAAGGGAACACGTATTCTCGCGCGTAAATGGAGGGCCCATGAGGAACGTTGATTTCCATTACGTATTTCGAGCCCTCCTGGGCGCGCCAACTGAATGCGGTGACACCGGTATTATAAAGTTGGACCATGGGCGGTGCTTCCTCGGGCTGGTTGACGTCCTCGGTCATGGAGGACATGCCTATGAGGTTGCCTGTCTCGCGCATGATTATCTTGATCAGCATTTTACAGATGATCTTGTCGGTCTCATGCAGGGACTCCATGAACATCTGAGAGGGACCCAGGGAGCCGTGGCCGCCTTCTGCTGGTTAGACATCAACACGGGCGACCTCGCTTATGCAGGAATAGGCAACATTACAGCAAGGATACTTGGACCGCGGGCCTTCAAGATGGTGTCCCGGGATGGCGTTATTGGTTATCGAATCCCGTCCGTAAAAGGACAAAAATATAATTTTTACCCGGGTGACATTTTAGTGATGCATTCCGACGGAGTTCGGGAGCATTTCAATACGCTGGATTGCACAAGTCTGCTCAGTGGCACGGCAGAGACAATCGCAAAAGGGGTTCTTGAAAAATTCGGCAAACAGGATGACGATGCGTCATGCATCGCGATGAGGTTTTTACCATGATAGAGATCGGACAATTGTGCATTCTAAACTCCGATATGGTCGTTGAAGCGCGAAAGAAAATTCGCTGGCTGTCTATAAGTCTGGGCTTTCCCGAAATCCACGCAACGCGTTTGGAAACGATTTTTTCCGAAATCGGCCGCTTCAGCTGCCGAAACGGGAACCATCTCGATGTCATGATTGGAATTGATCTCAAGGATAGTCCTGTTCTGGTCATGAACTTTGAAAGCCGTGAGACACTTGCTACCGTTCCCGGCATTGCTCATTTTTTCGACGCGATCCGGGTCGAAACGCTGGAATCCGGAGCAAGCCTGCTTTCCACTCGCAAGAACCTGCCGGATATCAACTACCGTCCCTCTCCCCAATTGATCGAAGAACAAAGGGAAATGCTCGCCCGTCAATCCAGAAACGAACTGCTCGAGATGCTGAAAGGAAAAAACGAGGAACTGGAAAACAGGGCCATTGAATTGAACAAAATAAGTCTGGCCATCATCCACAGCCCCGTGTCGGTTATGATCACCGACCGGGACGGTCGAATTGAATATGTAAATCCCAAGTTCACCGCGATGACAGGCTACCACGCCGAAGAGATACTGGGGCAAAACCCGCGCTTCCTGAAGTCCGGAAGCCATAGCGAGGAATTTTACCGGAATTTATGGACAAAGATTCTGTCCGGCCAACAATGGTATGGAGAACTATGCAATATCCGCAAGGATGGCAGTATCTTCTGGGAGTCGACCAGCATTTCCCCCGTTCAGAACGCGGAGAATGAAATCACTCATTTTGTTGCAGTAAAGGAAGACATCACCCAGCGCAAACAGATGCAGAACAGCATCGATAAGGAGAGACAAACTCTGCGCGATATGATGGACAGCAGTCCCGTTGCTATCGGGATATCGATGGGCGGCAAACTGCGTTATGCCAATCAGACATTCCTCAAGATACTTGATATACGGATGGGAGATCCCATAGCACAAGTTTATCTCAATCCAGAAGACCGTGTGCCTATTATCGAGAAACTCCAAAAAGAAGGCATCGTCAGTAATTATGAAGTCAAAATGCGGGGAATGGAAGGCAGAGTTATCGATATCATGCTTACATTCCTGCCGACGACGTATGACGGCGAACCGGCCATCCTGGGATGGCTGGTGGATATCAGCACATTGAAGAAAATGCAGGAGGAATTGGGAACCAAAGTTGAGGGGTTGAAAAAGGCGCGCAAAGCTACGCTTAACATTATGGAAGATCTTGATGTGGCTCGCAAGGAAGCCGATTCTGCCGCTCAGGCGAAGGCGGATTTTCTGGCCAACATGAGCCACGAGATCCGCACCCCCATGAACGCCATTATCGGATTTTCCAATCTGGCGATGAAGACGGACATGGACCGCAAGCAGCGCGACTACATCAGCAAGATTCAGCAGTCGGGAAAGCATTTGCTCGGCATCATTAACGA
>Ga0209606_1000760_pt1 | contig 45401 bp, 46 predicted proteins | sample AD_UKC057_MetaG_FD_184412 | JGI IMG/M metagenome (GOLD analysis project Ga0209606, IMG submission 184412) | Active sludge microbial communities of municipal wastewater-treating anaerobic digesters from USA - AD_UKC057_MetaG (SPAdes) (version 2) | ecosystem: Engineered > Bioreactor > Anaerobic >... | reverse complement strand
AATCGCAGCCGCGCAAGGTCTCGCTCGTCACGCACGACGAGTGCAGACGTGTGTAGAGCACGGGCGCCCGGACGATGTCGCCGTGAGCCAGCGCGAGGATGTAGTGCTTGTCGATGATGTCCTGGAAAACGTAGGCGCGGAAGAGGCCGTAGCGCGTGTCGAGCGTGCAATGGGCGAGGTAGATCGTCTGCCCGTAGACCGGGCGGTCTTCGAGCTCGCGTGGCGCAAGCACTGACCCACTGGCATGTTGCAACGCCTCGGTGAGGTGGGCGAGTCGTTCGGAGATCGGCGGTGTGGAGTCGGCAGGCATGGTGGCGGGATGGCGTGGAGTCGTGTTTGAGGGGAAGCATGTCTGAACCGCCGGAAAAGGCTAGGGCGCAAGTGAAGGCGGCCATTACGCATAGGCGACTTGCGGGTTGCCTACGGGCGTGTCCCCCGCGACAGTTTCGTCGTGCCGATCGTCGACGCCCATGTGCATCTCTACCCGCCGGATTTGAACCGTGATCCGATCGGCTGGGCGGCGTCGCACTCCGAGACGCACTGGGCGATCCTGTGCACGCGCCGTCGCAAGGACGGCCGCGGGGTGCAGACGTTTCCTTCCATCGACGAATTGCTTCACTCAATGGATGCGGCGGGCATCTCGCACGCCGTGCTGCAGGGGTGGTATTGGCAGTGGCCGGAGACCTGCGAGTGGCAAAACCGTTTTTATGCCGAGTGCGTGCGCGCGCATCCGGACCGGCTCAGCGCTTTTGCGACTTTCAATCCTGCGGCCGGTCGCGATGCCACGCTGGCGGAGATACAGCGCGCGCACGACGACGGGCTCATTGGCATCGGCGAGCTCTCCCCGCATTCGCAGGGCTACGACGTCGGCGATCCGATCTTTGCCGAGGCCCTTGAACTCGCGGCCGATCTTCGCCTTCCGGTAAACCTGCATGTGACGGATGCGGACTCCGGGGATTATCCCGGCAAGGTCCTCACGCCCGCCCGCGACTTCATCTGGCTCACACGCCAATTTCCGCGCACGACGTTTATCCTCTCGCATTGGGGGGCTCTCCTCCCGATGCACGATGAGGAGGCGGAAAACCTGATCAACGTCTTCTACGATACGTCCGCTTCGCCCTTGCTCTACGATGCGACGATCTGGCGGCGTTTCCTGGAAATCGTGCCGGAGGAGCGCGTGCTCTTTGGCTCGGATTACCCGCTCAATCTTTATCCCAAACTCGATATCGAGCCGAGCCTGCTGCGGCTCGTCGAAGAGGCGAAGGCCTCGGGAATCGATTCGGATATTTTCGGCGCCAATGCGCGCCGGCTCCTCCGGTTGCCCAAACGCGCCTGACTCCGGCGCGCATCGTCATTTCCCCTGAGGCTTTCCCCTCAGAAGTGGCCGACGATTCGTAAAAGCGGGGCGAAACCCGCCCTGTTGCTTTGCCCCGCTTGACGGCGTGCTTGCTGCTCGTGGATAAGAGATCCAGTTGCCCCACCCGGGCGCCGTCGCTCCCGGACAACCTGCCTCGCGAATTGCTCACCCCTTCACCGAAATTCTGCCACGGCCGCCACTGTTGTGGTCTGCCCCTTGCGCGAGGCGCCTTGGATTTTCCCCCCGTATATCATCCAAAATCCAGAAATCCCATGAAACCGCATTATCAGATCGTCGTTTCATCGAGGTGGCGCGACTTGCTTGGTCTGCGCCGACCTTTGCTCTCCGTGTGGATCGTCGCCTTCGCATTGTCGGGCGCTCTCTCCTCAGCGTTGGCTCAGTCGATCATCGTCGACCACACCTGCACCCGCCTCACGGACATCCCGGCAGCTGCGATCACCGACGCGAAGGCCCGGCTGCACATCGCCTATGGGCACACCTCGCACGGCAGCCAGTTGATCGATGGCATGGAGGGCCTGGTCACGTTCATGAACCGCTTCCCGAACGATGCCTATGCCGACGACCTTTTCGCTTTCAACTCCGGTGGCAGCGGCGGCGCGCTCGATTTGCGCGACACGCCGTTCTCTGGCGCGAGCGATCTCGGAAACCCCAACCGCACCGCGTGGTCCTCGGCCACGCGCACGTATCTGGCCGACAATCCCACGGTCAACGTGATCGTCTGGTCTTGGTGTGGCCAGGTCGATGGCAGCCAAGCCGACATCCAGTCCTACCTTGATCAGATGAGCGCGCTGGAACGTGACTACCCTCAGGTGAAATTCGTGTACATGACCGGCCATCTCAATGGCGGCGGTGCTGCCGGAAACGTGAACGTGCGCAACAACCAGATCCGCGCCTACTGCCGGACCAACAATAAAATCCTCTACGACTTCGCCGACATCGAGAGCTACGGTCCAGGTGGCACCACCAATTACATGGAGCTCTTTGCCAACGATAATTGCGACTACGACAGCGACGGCAACGGCAGCCTAGACCGGAATTGGGCCACCGATTGGCAGGCCACCCACACTCAGAATCTCGATTGGTACGATTGCTCGGCGGCGCACTCGCAGGCGCTCAATGGCAACCGGAAGGCCTATGCCGCGTGGTATCTCTGGGCCCGACTCGCGGGTTGGTCCGGTTTACAAACCGCAGACACCACGGCGCCCTCCACACCAGGCGGGTTGACGGCGACCGTCTTCTCGCCGACGAAGGTGCAACTCGTCTGGACGGCTGCGACGGATGCCGTCGGAGTGACTGGCTACCGCATCTACCGCGATGGAGCTCTCGTCGGCACCAGCACCACGACCAGCTACATCGACACCGGGTTGCAGGCAGGCTCTCAACACCAGTACACCATCGTGGCGTACGACGCGGCGGGCAACTTGTCCGTCGCCAGCGCAGCGGCTCCGGCGACGACCGTCACCGAGCCGAGTCTTTTCACGGCGCTCTCGGTGCGCGGGCGCGTGGGCACCGGAGACCAGACTCTCATCATGGGTCTGGCGTTCACTGGTAGCGCCACGAAGTCCGTCTTCCTCCGCGGCGTCGGACCTGCGATGTCCGAGTCGGTCCCCGGCTATTTGCGCGATCCTGCGATCGCCTTGTTCAACGCCCAGTCGGTAAAGCTGCAGGAGAATAACAACTGGAGCGGCGCCAGCGATCTGGCTGCCGGATTTGCGCGCGTGGGCTTGTCGCCTCTGGGCAATGGCGCCGCGGATGCTGCGCTCCAGACGGATCTCCCCGCCGGTCCCTACACGCTGCATCTCACCGATGCCGCTGATACGGGTGGGATCGTTCTGGGCGAAGTATACGATGGGGACCCCGCGACGGTCTCCACCCGCCTTGCCGCACTTTCCGTCCGCAACCAAGTGGGCGTGGATGACGACATCCTCATCGCCGGATTCGTGATCGTCGGTACAGCTTCGAAGCAGGTGATGATTCGTGGTGTCGGCCCCGGACTTGCGCAGGATTTGCCGGACTCATTCCTCGCCGATCCGCAGCTGGAGGTGCTGCGTTACGACACGGTGTCGCGCACCTGGTCGTCGGTGGCCTCCAACGACAACTGGGGTGGCAGTGCCGAACTGGCCGCTGATTTCGACGCGCTCGGGATGGGGCCGCTGGCGGGCGACTCAGCAGACGCGGCACTCGTGGTCATCTTGGCCCCGGGGATTTACACGGCCCACGTGCGAGGCGCCAACGCCTCGACGGGCGTCGGCCTCGTCGAGATCTACGAGATGCCCTGATTTCGGCGTACGCCGCCGGTCGGGCGCCCACTCGGGGCCCGGCCGGGACTTGGCGGCTTAGACTTCGTAGTCGAGGTAGGGCGCGAGCCACTTCTCGACATCGGCCTCCGGGCGCGACGCGCGGCGGGCGTAGTCGGCGATCTGGTCGCGGCCGAGCCGGCCGACGGCAAAATACTTCGACTCCGGGTGCGCGAAATAGAATCCGCTCACGCTGCTGGCCGGGTACATCGCGCAGCTTTCGGTGAGCTTGATGCCGGTGGCGGCTTCGACGCCCATCAGCGACCAGAGCTGCGGCTTCTGCGTGTGGTCGGGACAGGCCGGATAACCCGGCGCCGGGCGGATGCCCTGGTATTTCTCGCGGAGAATCTCGGGCATCGTGAGGCGCTCGGCGCGGCCGTAGCCGAAGAAGTCGCGCGCCTTTTTGTGAAACAGCTCGGCCATCGCCTCGGCGATGCGGTCGCCGAGCGCTTGGGCCATGATCGCGAGGTAGTCGTCGCCGTCGGCCTTGAACTCGGCGGCGAACTTCTCGACGCCGGGGCCGGCGGTGACGGCAAACGCGCCGATGTAGTCGATGCGGTCGCTGGTGCGCGGAGCGACGTAGTCGGCGAGGCAGTGGTTGAACTGGTCGGCCGGCTTGGACTGCTGCTGGCGCAGGAAGTGGAGCGTCTCGACGACACGGCTGCGCGCTTCGTCGGCGTAGAGCTCGACGCTGTCGCCGACGGCGTTGGCCGGGAAGAATCCGACGATGGCGCGCGGATCGAAGCGTTTCTCGGCGACGATGCGCGCGAGGAGCGCCTGGGCGTCGGCGTAAAGCTTGGTGGCTTCGGCACCGATTTTCTCGTCCTTGAGCAGCTCGGGGAAACGTCCGTGCAGCTCCCACGCGGAGAAGAAGGGCGACCAGTCGATGTAGGGCACGATCTCGGCGAGATTGATGTCCGCGAACACTCGGGTGCCGAGAAACTCGGGGCGGGCGATGCTGGCGGCAGCCCAGTCGCACTTCGGCGCATGGGAGCGCGCCTCGGCGAGCGAGAGAAGCGGCGAGCGGGCTTGGCGCGCGGTGAACTCTTCGCGCTGGCGCTGTTGCTTTGCCTGCACCTCGGCGACGTAGGCGGGCTTGAGTGTGGGCGAGAGCAGCGAGCCGACGACGTTGGCGACGCGCGAGGCGTCGAGCACGTGGAAGACGCCGGGCGCATACTCCGGGGCGAGTTTCACGGCGGTGTGCGCGGCGCTGGTGGTGGCCCCCCCGACGAGCAGCGGGACGGTGAAGCCGGCGCGCGTGAGCTCCTTGGCGGCGTGCACCATCTCGTCGAGCGACGGCGTGATGAGGCCGGACAGGCCGATGACGTCCACCTGCTGCTCGCGGGCGACCTGGAGAATCTTATCGAACGGCACCATCACGCCGAGGTCGATGACCTCGTAATTATTACAGGCGAGGACGACGCCGACGATGTTCTTGCCGATGTCGTGGACGTCGCCTTTGACGGTCGCGAGGAGGAATTTCCCCTGCGGACGGGCGGCCTGACCGGACGCGACCGCGCGGCGTTTTTCCTCCTCCATGAAGGGCGTGAGGTAGGCGACGGCCTTCTTCATCACACGGGCGGATTTCACGACCTGCGGGAGAAACATTTTGCCGGCGCCGAAGAGGTCGCCGACCACGCGCATACCGTCCATGAGCGGCCCTTCGATGACGGCGATGGGTCGCTGGTATTTTTGCAACGCCTCGGCGGTGTCGGCCTCGACGAAGGCGTCGATGCCCTTGACCATGGCGTGCTGGAGGCGGGACTCGACGGACGCGTCGCGCCAGGCATCGGCGGCGGAGGTTTGAGATTTGAGATCTGAGATTTGAGAGGAGCCGGCGCTGGAGGTTTTGATTTCCTCAGCGAGGGCGATCAGGCGCTCGGTGGCGTCGGGCCGGCGGCAGAGGAGGACGTCGTCGACGTGTTCGCGCAGGGCCGGCTCGATCTCGTCGTACACGCCGAGCATGCCGGCGTTGACGATGCCCATGTCGAGTCCGGCGCGAATGGCATGGTAGAGGAACGCCGTGTGCATGGCCTCGCGCACGGGGTTGTTGCCGCGGAAGGAAAAGGAGACGTTGGAGATGCCGCCGGAGACTTTGGCGTGCGGCAGGGTGTCCTTGATGATCTTGGTGGCCTCGAAGAAATCGAGGGCGTAGCGGTTGTGCTCCTCCATGCCCGTGGCGACGGTGAGCACGTTGGGATCGAAAACGATGTCTTCGGCGGGGAAACCGGCCTGGTCGACGAGGAGCCGGTAGGCGCGGGTGCAGATGCGGACCTTGTCGTCGCGCGAGGCGGCCTGGCCCTGCTCGTCGAAGGCCATGACGACGGCGGCGGCACCGTAGCGGCGCAGCAGGCGGGCGCGGCGGAGAAACTCGGTTTCGCCTTCCTTGAGCGAGATGGAGTTGACGATGCCCTTGCCCTGGAGGCACTGGAGGCCGGCTTCGAGGACGGACCACTTCGAGGAGTCGATCATCACGGGCACGCGGGTGATGTCGGGCTCGGCGGCGATGAGGTTGAGCAGCTTCACCATCGTGGCTTCGCCGTCGATGAGCGCTTCGTCGACATTGACGTCGATGATGTTGGCGCCGCTGGCGACCTGTTGGCGGGCGATTTCGAGGGCGGCGGCCCAGTCGCCGGCCTTGATGGCTTTGGCAAATTTGGGCGAGCCGGTGATGTTGGTGCGTTCGCCGACGACGAGGAAAGAGGAGGCGGAAGTGGTCACGGAAAAAGGGCGTGGAGGGTGGCGGTTCAGGCGACGGTCAGCGGTTCGAGTCCACTGAGGCGCAGGGCGGGCGCGGCGACGACGGGGCGGCGCGGAGCGATGCCGCGCACGGCGGCGGCGATGGCGCGGATGTGGTCGGGCGTGGAGCCGCAGCAGCCGCCGACCATGTTGACGAAGCCGGCGCGGGCGAAGTCGGCGAGCACGGCGGCCATGTCGGCGGGGTGTTCGTCGTAGGCGCCAAAGGCGTTTGGCAGGCCGGCGTTGGGGTAGCTGGTGACGAAGCACTCGGCCTGGTTGGCCAACTCTTCGACGTAGGGGCGCATCTGGCGGCCGCCGAGGGCGCAGTTGAGGCCGACGGAGAACGGCTGCGCGTGGCGCACGCTGTGGTAGAACGCGGTGACGGTCTGCCCCGAGAGCGTGCGACCGGACTGATCGGTGATGGTGGCGCTGAGCATCACGGGCACGCGCTCGCCGCGCTCGTCGAAGACTGACTCGATGGCGAAGAGGGCGGCCTTGGCGTTGAGCGTGTCGAAGATCGTCTCGACGAGCAGCGCATCGACGCCGCCTTCGAGCAGCGCGCGGGCTTGCTCGGCGTACGCAGTGACGACCTGCGCCCAGGTGACGGCGCGGAAATCGGGGCGGTTGACGTCGGGCGACATCGAAAGGGTGCGGTTGAGCGGCCCGATGGCGCCGGCGACGAAGCAGCGGCGGCCGGGCGTGGCGGCTTCGGCGGTGCGTGCGGCGCGGCGGGCGACCTGAGCGGCGGCGAGGTTGATCTCGGTGACGAGCGACTCGGTCTGGTAGTCGGCCTGCGAGATCGAGGTGGAGTTAAAGGAATTGGTTTCGACGATGTCGGCACCGGCGGCGAAGTAGAGGCCGTGGATTGCCTCGACGACCTCGGGGCGCGTGAGGCAGAGCAGGTCGTTGTTGCCCTTCAGGGCGTGCGGGTGGGCGGCGAAACGGTCGCCGCGGAAATCGGCCTCGGTGAGTTTGTAGGTCTGGATCATCGAGCCCATCGCGCCGTCGAGGATGGCGATGCGGGACGTGAACAGCTCGCGCAGGGCGGCGAAGGAGGCGGATTCTTTAAGACGCGCGGAGGACATGAGTTTTCGAAGGCAAATGAGAGCCCGGAAAAGTCCAATGGCAATATGACAAATCAATAAATCCGAATGCGAGGATTTGTGTGGCTGGCGGCAAATTTTATGGCCTTGTTCGTGATGATTATAGGTGCCGTTTGAAGGCAGGTGGCGAAAAAATTCATTGCCAGCGCCGGGCGGCAATCGCTCAAGTCCCGAGCTTGTTCGTCGTTCTTTGTCTCGCTCAAGGCAGCGGGGAAAGCCGTGAGAATCGGCTACAGTTGCGCTGCGGTAACGCATCAGACCAGACCTCCACCGCGTGGTGAACACGCGCGGAAAGCCAATCGGCCAGCAGCCGGTGAAGGCGGAGGCGAGGCAGCCCTTTTGTAAATCTGAGATCTCAAATTCGAGATCCCGGATGCCAAGGGACGACACATGCGAAGTCCGAAGACTCGTCCTTGAGTGCTCACGCGCTGGCGCGATTTGCGTGCGCCGGTCGCGAAAACTTCATCGCAAAAATGAAGCGTGAGAGCAGTACGCACGACGTTCCGGACGTCGTGGGTTGGCTCTTACCTTAACCCGATAAGAGAAACACAATCCATGACCTCCACATCCCTGTCCCGCTCTGCGGAACGGTTCCTTCTGGCGTCCGCCCTCGTGGCGACGCTGGCCACGGCTGCGCACGCGCAGGAAGCGGCGGCCCCGGCTGCCCAAGAAAAAACGGCGTCCTCGGACGACCATGTCGAGTTGCTCGACTCGATGGTCGTGTCCGCGACCCGCACGCCGCAGGATTTGAAGTACACGGCCAGCAGCGTGAGCGTGGTGCCGCTGGCCACCCTCGCCAACTCGCAGGTGACCGATCTGCACACGGCGCTCGCGCAGACGCCGGGCATCGTCGTGACGACCACGGGCGCCGCGGGCTCGCGCAGCACGGTATCGCTGCGTGGCTCCAGCTCGGCGCAGACGTTGTTCATCGTGGACGGCGTGCGGATGAGCACGCGGCAAAACGATTTCTACATGGCGAGTGTCTTTGGCGGCGCCGATCTGGCCGGCATCGACCGCGTCGAGGTCCTGCGCGGGCCGCAGAGCACGCTCTACGGCAGCTCCGCAATGGGCGGCGTGATCTCGCTGACCACGGCGCATGGTTGCGGCACGCCTACCGGCAGCATCGTCGTGGGTGGCGGCAGCTTTGGAAGCTGGGGCTCCACGGTCACCGAGTCGGGTGGCACTCAGAATCTCGGCTACAGCGCCTCGGTGGGCTATTCCGAGACGGACAACGATCGCGACTACAACCACTACGAGCGCTGGACCTACTCGACACGCGTCGAGTACACGCCGACGCCCGCCACGCTCGTGGGCGTGACCTTCCGCGGCCAGAACGCCGATCTCCAGGAGCCCAACGCTCTCCAATACGCTTCCAATCCGGGCGACCTCGAGTCCGACAACTACCTCGGCACGGTTTACGGCCAGGTGCGCGTCGGCGAATCGTTCAAGTCGCGCCTGACGGCCGGCTGGCATCAAAACGCCTACGACTGGGCCGACTCGTGGGGCGCTGACGATTATCAGACCACGCGCCGCATCCTCGACTGGCAGAACACCTGGGAGGCCGCCTCGTGGGCCACGGTGGTCGCTGGTGCCAATGCCGAGTGGTCGCACTTCGACTCGACCACCGTCACTGGGCAGCTTTCGGATCGTGCCAACGGGTACTATCTGTCGACCCATGCGCATCCGGTGAAGAATCTGACCCTGACGGCCGGGCTTCGTTACGACGATTTCAACACCTCCGGCTCCGCCACCACGTGGCGTGCGGGTGTGGCCTACTGGATTGAGGCGACGCAGACCAAGTTGCGCGCCACCTATGGCACGGGCTTCAACGCCCCCTCGATGACCGAGCGCTACGGCTCGTCCTGGTACAACCCCAATCCCGACCTGCGCGCGGAGAAGTCGCGCGGCTGGGATATCGGCTTCGACCAGCATCTCTGGGACGGCCGCGTCACGCTCAGTTCGACCTATTTCCACAACCGTTTCCGCGACATGATCGACGCCCAGCCGGTCTCCGGATCGTGGATGTACGTTTACGGAAATATCAATCGCGCGACTTCCCAGGGCGTGGAGAATGCCGTGCTGCTCCAGTTGACCAAGGCTGTCAGCTTCCGCGCGGCCTACACCTATCTGGATGTGCGCAACGACACCGCCGACACGCGTGTCGCCTATAAGCCCCGCCACACTGCCGACGCCGATCTCCAATGGGCGATCGACTCCAAGTGGACGGTCGGCACCGGCCTGCACATCGTCGCTGACCGACTCCGCTCCGCGACCCTTGAGATGGAGGATTACACGACGGCCCGCGTGTACGCTTCGTACGCCGTCAACGACCAGCTTCGCATCAAGGCCCGCGTCGAGAATGTCCTCGACGAGAAATACGAGGAATCCTTCGGCTACCCCGCGCTGCCCATCGGCGTGTTTGGTGCCGTGGAATGGCGCTTCTAAATTGCGTTATTAGCCATGACGCCTCCGCGCCGACTCCTCTTATTTCTCTTTCTCATCTGTTGTACGATGGGGGAGGGGTTGTGCGCGGAGAACCCTTTGCCGACCGGCGCGCCGGTGCGCGTTGTGTCTCAGACGGTCGGCACCGACGAGCTTTTGCTGGCGCTGGCCGAGCCGGAGCAGGTCGCGGCGCTAAGCCATCTCGCACGAGAGCCGGCCTATTCCGCAGTGGCCGCCGAGGCGACCCGCTATCCGCAGGTGGAAAACCTGTGCGACGTCGAGGGCGTGCTGAAATTCCGCCCGACGCTCGTGCTCTTCACCCATTACAGTCGCGCCGAGCTCGTCACGCAGGTGCGCCGTGCCGGAGTGCGCGTGCTGGTGCTCGACCGATACAAGACGCTCGATGATGCTTACGACAACCTTCGCCTGCTGGCCCGCGAGCTCGGCCCCGAGACGGAGAAACGTGCGGAAAAACTGATCGCCGACTGCCAGGCACGCGTGGCGGATTTGGCCAAACGCTTGCAGGGAGCGCCCAAGGTGCGTGTGATCGCGCCTTCCACCTACGGCATGATCCCCGGCGACGAATCGACTTTCCAAGACATGTGCGACCACGCAGCCGCGGAAAACCTCGCGGCGACGCTGGGCGGACTGCACGGCCACGAGCCGCCGCCCAACGAATCGATGATCGCCTGGCCCATCGACCGCGTCGTCGTCGCTGGCGAAAATCTGGATCGCCGCCCTGGCCCCCTCACGAATCTGCCTCCATACCAGTACATGCCGGCCGTGCGTGAGAAGCGGGCCGTCGTGCTCCCCGAGTACCAGTTGAGTTGCGTGACGCATCATCGCATCGAGGGCTACGAGACCCTCGCGCGCGCCCTGCATCCGGAGCTGTTCCGATGACGTCGCCCTGGGTGCAACGCATCGCACTTCCGGTCGCGCTGACGGCGCTGCTGATCCTTGCGTTGATTTCTCTGAGCGTGGGTGACCTGAGGCTGGGCCTCGGCCAGATTTGGGACGGACTTTGTTTCAACGACCAGCTGGCTGCGACGGTCCTCTGGAAAATCCGCCTGCCGCGCCTGCTGGTGGCGATGCTGATCGGCGCCGCGCTCTCCGCGAGTGGCCTGGTGTTGCAGGCTTATTTTCGCAACAGCCTCGCGAGCCCCGGACTCCTTGGTGTGAGCAGCGGCGCGGTGGCGGGCGCCGTGGTCGTGATCGGCGCGGGCCTGGCGGGCTATTCGCTGATGGTGGTCCCGACGGCATCGGTCGTCGGAGCACTCGTGGCGACTTTCGCGGTGGTGATTTTGGCGCGGCGCGGTGCGAGCACGGAGCGGCTGTTGCTGGCCGGCGTGGCGCTCAACGCCCTGCTAGGCGCCGTCACCAGCTACGTGTTGTCGAGTTTCACGCTCACCTATGAGCGCAACGCCCAGATCATGTTCTGGCTGCTTGGCGGCCTCGAAGACCGCACTTGGGAACACGTCGCCATGGCTTCGCCCATCGTGCTCGCGGCGGCGCTGCTGTGGCCCCTCGGGCGTCCGATGGATTTGCTCAGCCTTGGCGAACGCGAAGCGCAGAGCCTCGGCGTGGATGTGCGCCGGTTGCGCCGCTGGATGCTCGCCCTGGCAACGTTGCTCACCGCCCTCGCGACCTCCGTCACGGGCACCGTTGGGTTCGTCGGATTGATCGTGCCGCATGTCTTCCGCCTGCTGCTCGGCCCTGAGCATCGGCGGCTGGTGCCGGTCTGCCTGATCGGCGGCGCCGCCTTTGTCGTGGCGTGCGATCTGATCGGGCGTTCGGCCGGAAATCTGCGACTGGGCATCGTCACCTCACTGATCGGAGGACCCTTTTTCCTATGGCTGTTGAGACGACAAGCATGAACGCCCTCGACATCTCGGGTGCGTCGGTCGCCGGCCGCCTGCACGATCTCACGCTCCAAGTGCCGCCTGGCGCGCTCGTCGGCCTCATCGGCCCCAACGGCGCGGGCAAGTCCACGTTGCTCCAACTGGCCGCCGGCGTGTTGCCCGCGAGCGGCGGTGTCCGCTGGGATGGTCGCCCGCTGAGCGAGATTCCCGTGATGGAGCGTGGACGACTCACCGCGTGGGTGCCGCAGGAGGCACGTTTCGAATTTGGTTTTTCGGTGCGAGCGGTCGTCTCTCAGGGACGCTTCGCACATGGCGACGACGACCACGGCGTCGATGCCGCGCTGGCGCGTTTCGATCTGACCTCGCTCGCCCGCCGCCCGGTGAACCGCCTCTCCGGCGGCGAGCGTCAACGTGTGCTATTGGCGCGCGCTCTCGCGACCGAGGCCCGGCTGCATCTCTGGGACGAGCCGCTGGCGCCGCTCGATCCACGCCACGTTCTCGAAGTGCTGCAACTGAGCCGCGAGCTGACGCGTGCCGGCGCCGCGATGTTGATTTCGTTGCACGACCTGCGCGTGGCCCACTGCCTCGACATGGTCGTGGTGCTGCAGGACGGACGTTTGCGCGCGGCGGGCAAGCCGGCCGATGTCCTCACGCCTGCGCTGCTGGCCGATGTTTTCGGCGTGCGTGCGCGCACCGCCCCCAGCTTGATCCTCGAATTACCATGAGTGACGCCACCACCGAAGCCGACCACGAAGCCCGCATGCGCGCACTGAAGGAAGAGATGCGCGCGAAGACCCGTGCCGCCGCCGAGAAACGCGGCCTGCTCGCCGTGCACACCGGTAACGGCAAGGGCAAGTCCACCGCCGCCTTCGGCATGCTGGCGCGTTGCGTGTCGCACAAATACCCGAGCGCCGTCGTGCAGTTCATCAAGAGCGGCGACGATGCCGTGGAGCGCGTGCTGCGCGGCCCGTACCTCAAATGGCACCATGTCGGCGACGGCTTCACCTGGGAGACGCAGAACCGCGCCGCCGACATCGCCAGCTGCCGTGCCGGCTGGGAGATCGTGCGCGGCTACCTGCGCGACCCGCAGCTCCGCTTTCTCCTGCTCGACGAGATCAATGTCGTGCTCTCCTACGATTACCTGCCGCTCGCCGAAGTGCTCGCGGACATCGAGGCTCGGCACGAGGGCCTGCACGTCGTCTGCACCGGGCGCGGCGCGCCCGAGGCGTTGATCGCGGCGGCGGACCTCGTCACCGAGATGCGCGAGATCAAGCACCCGTTTAACGCCGGCGTGAAGGCGCAGCCGGGGATCGAGTTTTGAGCGGCCCGATTCCGGTACGTTTCCTGCGACGCGTCGCCCGATGAAAGCTCTCTCGATCCTTGGCACGTCCTCCAGCGCGGGCAAAAGCTGGATGACCACGGCGGTGTGCGCCTGGCTGCGCAGCCAGGGCGTGCGCGTGGCGCCGTTCAAGGCGCAGAACATGTCGAACAACGGTGCGGCGCTCTTCAGCGGCGGCGAGATCGCGCGGGCGCAGGTGGTGCAGGCCGAGGCGTGCGGGCTGCTGCCCGTGCCGGAGATGAACCCCATCCTGCTCAAACCGAGTGGGGGCATCGGCTCGCAACTCGTGCTCAACGGCGAGGCGCGCGGACACTACCGCGCGCTCGACTACTACCGCGATTTCGACCGGCTCTGGGAAAACGTCACGGGCGTCCTCGATGGGTGGAAATCCAAGTGCGACGTGCTCGTGATGGAGGGCGCCGGCAGTCCGGTGGAACTGAATCTGATGGACCGCGACCTCGTGAATCTGCGGCCGATCCGCTACCTCGACGGACGCTGGCTGCTGGTGGGCGACATCGACCGCGGCGGCGTCTACGCGCAACTGGCGGGCACCTGGAATCTCATGCCCGAAGAGGACCGCGCACGCGGGCTCGGCGCGATCGTGAACAAGTTTCGCGGCGATATTCGGCTATTCCCCGATCCGGAGATGTGGCTCGCGCCGCATGCGCCGGGATTGCGCGTACTCGGCACGGTGCCCACGCGCTTCGACCTCCAGCCCGAGGAGGAGGACGGCTTGACCGACGCCGATGCGGATCGCGGGCAGGGCGAGACGCTGGCATGGGTGCGCTACCCGAGCGCGGCGAATCTCGTGGATTGTCAGCCTTGGTGGGACGACACGGGCGTGCGGCTGCGCTGGACTGCCGATCCGGCGGTGCTGGCCGAGGCGCGCGCCATCGTGCTGCCGGGGACGAAAAACACCATCGGCGACATGCGCTGGCTGCGCGAGACCGGGCTTGACCGCGTGATCTGCGAGGCGGCCCGGCGCGGCACCACCGTCATCGGCGTGTGCGGCGGTTATCAGATGCTCGGCGAGTGGCTGCGCGATCCGACTGGCGTGGCCGGCGACGCCGGCGAGGAGCGCGGGCTCGGCCTGCTCCCGCTGGAGACCGTTTTTCGTGCGCCGAAGATCGTGTGCCAGACCGTCGTGGAGCACGCCGGGAAACGCTGGACCGGCTACGAGCTACACATGGGCCGGACGACGCAGCTCGCGCCTTGCGAGCCGCTCAACATCGTCTGGGTGGACGGCGTCGCCAAGCCCGAGGGCGTGCGGCGTGGCAATGTCATGGCGACCTACTTGCACGGCTGGTTCGACCTGCCGGAGCTGCGTGCCTGGGTGGCGACGCAGGCGGGCTTCCGCGAGCACCGGGCGCATCGCGTGCCGTGGCCCGAGAAGCGCCAGGCGATTTACCGGCAGATGGGCGAGCACATCGCACAACACCTCAACCTGGATCCGGTTCGCCGGTATCTTCAACTCTGACGCACCATGCTTCACGGACACGGAGACGACGGCTACCGCTACGGACGGGAATTCAAGGCGAACTTCAGCAGCAATGTCTGGCTGCCGACCCGGCTGGAGGCGCTGCGCGATCACCTGTTCGCGCGGTTCAATTGTGTGACGCGTTATCCCGAGGCGGCGGGCGAGAGCCTGGAGTCGATGATCGCGGAGATTCAGGGCGTGCGCGTGGACAATTTGCTCATGTGCAACGGAGCGACGGCCGGCATCTACACCGTGGCGCATGCGTTGCACGGGCGCCGCTCGACGGTGGTGTTTCCCACGTTTTCCGAGTACGAAGACGCCTGCCGCGTCAACGGCCACGCGCTGGACTTTCTGCAATGGGATGCCTTCGTGGCCGGAGCGGAGCCCGAGGGCGATGTGGTCTGGGTGTGCAACCCGGACAACCCGACCGGGGCGGCGTTGAGCGCCGACTGGCTGCGCGCCCGGATCGACGGGCGACCTGGGAAACTCTGGGTGATCGACCAGGCGTACATGGATTTCTGCCTGGAGCCGGCGCTGGCGCTCAAAGAGGTGCTCACTCGGCCCAATCTGATTTTGGTGCGCTCGAAGACGAAGCGCTTTGGCATCCCCGGCCTCCGCCTCGGCTATGTCGCGGCGTCGGCCGAGCACATCCGCACGTTGGCGCGTTTCTCGCCGCCGTGGTCACTCAACGTCATGGCCATCGAGGCGGGAAAGTTTCTGCTGAAAGACCGTTTCGAGCCGGTGCTCGCCGAGTATCTGGCGGAGACGCAGCGATTCCGTGCCGCGCTGGCGACGATCCCCGGAGTCGAGCCGTTGCCCACGCAGACGGGGTATTTTCTCGTGCGCCTGCCGGCGGACCGCGATTCGACCCAGTTGAAAAACGATCTGATCGAGCAGCACGATATCCTGATCCGAGACGCCGCGAATTTCCGCGGTCTCGATCACCGCTACGTGCGGCTGGCGACGCAGCGGCCGGAGCACAACCGACTTTTGGTGGAGGCGCTGCGCGCATGGATGGCCGCTTGATCGCACTGGCACCGTTGGCGCTGGGCTATGCGCTCGATCTGTCGCTCGGCGATCCGTGCTGGCTGCCGCATCCGGTGGTGGGCTTTGGCCATGCCATCGGCGCAGGCGAGCGCTGGCTCAATCGCGGGGCGGCGTGTGTGCGTTTTCTCATGGGCAGCGCTCTCGCGCTTGGACTGGTGGCGGGTGTCTATTTTTTGACGGCGTGGGTGCTCGCCGTGGCGACGCGCTGGCACGCCGGCGCCGGCGTGGTGCTGGCGACGACCGGCGTGTTTTTCGGCTTGGCCAACCGGACGTTGATCGCGGAGGGCCGCGCGGTGTTTCGTGCGCTCGACGAGAGTCTCGATGCGGGCCGGAAGCGGCTCTCGTGGATTGTCGGGCGCGACACGGCGCACCTCGATGCGCAGCAGGTGCGCACCGCCGTGTGCGAGACGATGGCCGAGAATCTGAGCGATGGCGTGGTCGCACCGTTGTTCTACTACGCGCTCGGCGGCGTGCCGGCGATGATGGCCTACAAGATGGTCAACACGCTCGACTCCATGATCGGGCATCACGATGCGCGTCATGAGTGGTTCGGAAAGACGGCGGCCCGGCTCGACGATCTCGCCAATCTGGTGCCGGCGCGCCTGACCGCGCTCCTGATGATGTTGGTGGCCGGCAGCGCACGCGGGGCGCGTTTCGCATGGAAATACGGCCGGGCTCACTCGAGTCCCAATTCAGGTTATCCCGAGGCGGCGCTCGCGGGGATTCTCGATGTGCGCTTCGGCGGCCCGCACACCTACGACGGCGAACTCGTCGAAAAACCGTGGATCGGCGAAAACGCCCGCATGATCGCATCGGGCGAAGTGGAGCGCGTGGCGCGGATCAACCATGCCGTGTGCGCGGCGGCTGTGGGGATTGCGGGAGTGTTGCACGCAGTCGCGCCCAGTGGCACGCTGCTCGGGATTTTTCACCCATGATACCTGTTTCGTCACATGGCAAACCGTCCCCCGGGGGGCTTTCCGAGCCGGAGCAGCGCACGGCCACCCGGTTGTGCGTCGAGACCGGCATCCTGTTGTTGCAGCACGGCGCCGAGAGCGCGCTGGTTGAGACGGTGACGCGCCGCTTGGGGCTCGCCTTCGGCGTGGAGCGCATGGAGATCGCCATTCTGGCCAATGCGATCGTGGTGACCTCGCTGAGCGAGCGCCATTGTATCACGACGGTCCGGCGCAATGTGGATCGAGGGGTCAACATGCACATGGTGACCGAGGTCCAGCGGGCCATGCTCGACGTGGAGGCCGGCCGCCTCGACGTCACCGGGTATGAGGCGAGGCTTGCGGCGATCAGGCCGCTGCGCTACCCGCGCTGGTTGGTGTCGCTCATGATCGGTTTGTCGTGTGCGTGCTTTGCCCGGCTGGCCAAGGCCGATCTTCCCGGTTGCGGTCTGGCGTTTGTCGCGGCCACGGCGGCGATGTACATCCGGCTCTTTATCGCCCAGCTGCACTTCAATCCGCTGGTGAACTTTTTCGTATCGGCGTTTGTGGCGACCTCGATTTCGGGACAGGGCGTGCTGCACAAGATCGGAGCAAAACCGGAGATCGCGATGGCGACCTGCGTGCTCCTGTTTGTGCCGGGATTTCCGCTGATCAACTCGGTCTCGGACATGGTGAAGGGGTACATGAACACCGGGCTGTCGCGCGGCATGGGCGCGCTGCTACTCTCCGCGGCGACGTGCGCGGGGATTCTGTTGGCCATGTCGGTCTGGCATCTGTGGGGGTGGCTATGAATCTGTTTCTCGGACTCCTTGAAAACATGGTGCTGGCGGCCATCCCGGCCGTTGGCTTCGGCCTCGTGTTCAACGTACCGCGGCACGCGCTGATCTATTGCGCGCTCGGCGGGGCGATCGGGCGCGGCGGACGCTTCCTGCTCATGGGCACGCTGGACATGCCGCTGGCGTGGGCGACGCTGCTGGCTGCTGCTGCTGTGAGCCTGCTCGGAGTCTATGTGGCGCAGCGGATGCGGGCGCACCCGAAGGTGTTTACCGTCGCTGCGATGATCCCGATGATCCCCGGCGTGCCGATCTTCAAGGCGTTGATCGCCGTGGCGCAGATGCAGGAAAAGGGGACCACCGATGAGTTGCTGGCGACAGCGCTCCAGTCGGGGTTGACCGCGGGCTTCGTTGTGGCGGCGCTGGCCATCGGCCTGGCGGTGCCGGGGCTTTTGTTTTATCGCCGCCGTCCGGTGGTCTGAGGACGCAGCATGGGAAAACTCATCTATCTTACGGGGCCGGTGCGCAGCGGAAAAAGCCGCCGCGCGGTGGAGCTGGGCCGTGAGTGGGGCGACGGCGTGGTCTTCGTGGCGACCTGGCGCCCCTTGGCCGGCGATGCCGAGATGGCAGAGCGCGTGCGACGGCACCGCGCCGAGCGGCCCGCCGACTGGCGCGTACTGGAGGCACCGCACGCGGTTGGCGATGCACTGGCGGCGATGCGCCCCGCGCCGAGTGGCGTGGTCATGGATTGCCTGACGCTGTGGTTGAGTGACCGCATGGAGTTGTCGGACGACGCCATCGTCGCGGACTGGGAGGCGGAGCTGGCGCGGTTTCGCGCGTCGCCCTGGCCCATGGTGATCGTGGGCAACGAAGTCGGCTGGAGCCTCGTACCGGAGCATCCGGCGCTTCGGCGTTTCCGCGATCTGGCGGGCACCCTCGGGCAGCGTACGGCTGCGGCGGCCGACGAGGCGTGGTTGTACGTCGCCGGCTGCCCGGTGCGACTGAAATGATTTTCACATGAGCTGGACCTGTCCCGAAATCCCCCCACTGGCCAAAGAGCTCGAACCGCAGCTGCGCGCGCGGATCGATCATAAAACGAAGCCGCCCGGGTCGCTCGGCCGTCTGGAGGAGCTCGCGCTGCAGATCGGCCTCATGCAGGCGACGACGACGCCCGTGCTGCGCTCGCCGATCGTGCTCGTGTACGCGGGCGATCACGGATTCGCGGTCGAGGGCGTGAGCCCGTTTCCGCCAGAGGTGACGCCGCAGATGGTGCAAAACTTCCTCGCGGGTGGTGCGGGCATCAACGTGCTCGCGCGGCAGGCCGGACTGCCGATCAAGGTGATCGACGCAGGTGTGGCCAATCCGCTGCCGGTGCATCGCGATCTGATCGACCTGAAGGTGCGAACCGGCACGCGCAACGCGCTGCACGAGCCGGCGCTGACTCCGATCGAGGTCGACCTTTGTCTGGAGCGTGGCAGCCAGCTGATCCGCGAGCTCGCGCAACATGGTACGAATGCGATTCTGCCCGGAGAGATGGGCATCGGCAATTCCTCGGCGGCGGCGTTGCTCTACAGCGCGCTGCTCGGCCTGCCGCTCGACGAGTGTGTCGGCGTGGGCGCCGGGCACGACTCCGCCGGCCATGCCCGCAAAAAGGCGATTCTTGCGCGCGTGCAGGCGCGCCATCCGGGCATCACGACGCCGCGCGAGGCGCTGGCGGCTTTCGGCGGTTGCGAGATCGCGATGATGGCTGGCTCGATGCTCGAAGCGGCGGCGCAGCGCATGCTGATCATGGTCGATGGTTTTATCGCCACCTCGGCGCTGATCGTGGCGTGGAAGATCAATCCTGCCGTGCTCGATTACTGCGTGTTTGCCCACGCTTCGGGCGACGGCCCGCACCGACTGGCGGTCAATGCGCTCGGCGGGAAGCCGCTGCTCGATCTGGGCATGCGGCTCGGCGAGGCGACGGGCGCGGCGATGGCGTGGCCGATCGTGCGTGCTTCGGTGGCGTTTCTCAACGAGATGGCAACCTTCGACTCCGCGGGCGTGAGCAAGCAGAGCGAGGCGAAGGTGTGATCCGATGACGGCGTGGCGCAACGAGCTGAAAACGGTGGCGGCGGCGTGGATGTTTTTCACGCGGCTGCCGCTGCCGGCCCGTGTGCGCGTGGAGGGCGCCGATCTGCGGCTGGCCGTCACGTATTTTCCATTGGCCGGCTGGCTGGTGGGCGGCGTGGCGGCGCTGGTCTGGTGGCTGGCATCGCGGGTGTTTCCGCCGGCGGTGGCGAGCGGGCTGAGCCTGCTGGCCACGCTCGTGGCCACGGGCGCGTTGCACGAGGACGGGCTGGCGGATGTGTGCGACGGCTTTGGCGGCGGCTACACGCGGGAGAAAATCCTGGCGATCATGAAGGACTCGCGGATCGGCGCGTTTGGCGTGATCGGGCTGGTCGTTGGGCTGGGATTGAAATGGCAGGCGGTGGCGGCGCTGCCGGCCGCGCTCGTACCGGCGCTCTTGGTGGCGGGGCATGCGCTGAGCCGCGGCGCGGCGGCCACGCTCATGGCGACGCTCGACTATGCGCGGCCCGAAGGAGAGCCGACGAAGGCGCGGGCGCTGGTGATGCGGCTGGGCGGCGTGCGGCTGGCGGTGGTGCTGGCGGTCGCGTTGGCGTCGCTGGCGCTGTTGCCCGTGGGGTTGTGGTGGGGCGCGTTGGCGGTGCTGCTGGTGCGCTGGGTGATGGCCCGCTGGTTTCTCAACCGGCTCGGTGGTTACACGGGCGATTGCATCGGGGCGACGCAGCAGGTCGCCGAGCTGGCCTTTTATCTGAGCGCACTGGCGTTTGTTTAGGACGACGATGCCACTCGTACTGATCCGACATACGCGCGTGGATGCACCGGCGGGCATTTGCTACGGGCGGCATGAGGTGCCGCTGGCGCCGAGCTTCGATGCAGAGGCGGGCGAGGTGTGGTCGCAGTTGCCGTGGCCGCCGGATGTCGTGTGGACGAGTCCGTCGGAGCGCTGCCGGAAGCTGGCGGAGCGGCTGGGCGGCGAGGTGCGCGTGGACGACCGGCTGCGCGAGTTGCACTTTGGCGAGTGGGAGGGGCGCCCGTGGGAGAGTTTTCGTGGGCCGGAGAGCGAAGCGTGGGCGCTGGACCCGTGGGGGCAGCGTCCGCCCGGCGGAGAGTCGGGTGAGGAACTTTGGAAACGGGTGGGGCAAGTCCGTGCGGAGCTGGAGGCCGCAGGCTCGGCCGGGCACGTGGCGGTGGTGACGCATGCCGGGGTGATCCGCGCCTGGCGGGCTCAGGCGGAGGGCCGTGCGTGGGCGGAACTATTGGCCGAGCCGATTGGTTTTGGCTCGGTGCATTTGCTCGGGTGATCGCCGGGGCTGCGTTGAGGCCGGGCCGGCGGGGCTGGTGGCGCGGCTCACGCCCGAGGAGCCGTGAGCAGACCGGTCTGGCGGAGGGCTTCGTAGGTGGCGATGCCGGCGGCGGTGCTCAGGTTGAGCGAGCGCAGGTCGGGGTTGGCGTGGGGGATTTTCACGCGGTGTTCGACGCCGATCTCGTCGTGCAGCCAGTCGGGCGAGCCGGAGCCTTCGTTGCCAAAGACGAGGCCGTCACCGTCGGCAAACTGGGCGGACCAGAAATTCTGCGTGGTTTTCGTCGTAAACAACCACAGGCGGCGCGGGGCGACGGGGCTGGCGCGAAACGCGGCCCAGTCGGCGTGTTCGTGCACATCGAGCGCATACCAGTAGTCCATGCCGGCGCGGCGCAGGTTGCGGTCGTTGATCGCAAATCCGAGCGGGTGGATGAGGTGCAGCCGAGAGCGCGTGAGCGCGCACATCCGGCCGATGTTGCCGGTATTTTGTGGGATTTCTGGAGAGAAAAGGACGACGTGCAGCACGTCGCGCAGTTTCACGAAACGCCATGGGGCCTCAAGTCAGCAGCTTGGGTTTTTTACTAACTCTTAAACCATTCGCCCTTTACCCGATTTGCCCCCCACCTAGGGTGTCCGAGCCCTTCGTGAATGCCGCACGCGTCAAGCCCCTGGTCATCGTCGATGATGAAACGCCCTATCTGGAGATGCTGGAGCAGATCCTGCCGGAGGCGTTGGGGTGTCCGGTTTACACGTTTTCGCATCCGCTGGATGCACTCGCACGGCTACGCGAACTGGATGTGGGGTTTGTCGTGAGTGATTACGACATGCCGCAGCTCAACGGTCTCGATTTTCTCCAACGCGTGCATGAGATTTTGCCCGCGGTACCCTGCGTGATGGTGACGGGCCATCATGTGCAGTTGAAAAGGGAACACTATGCCCGGCTGCCTGGACTGCGGGTGGTGTTGCGCAAGCCTGTCGAGTGGCGTGATCTCGCCGCAGTGGTGCGCAAGTATTGGAGCGAGCCGGCCCTGCCTCCTCCTCCGACGAGTGCGTTTTATTGCGGGGCCTGACGGGGCCGCGGCGTTTAGCGCCGGCCCTTCAGGGCTTTCTCGGCTTCCTGCAGCTCGGCCTTCTTTTTGAGGTCATCGCGCTTGTCGTAGAGTTGTTTGCCCGTGCACAGGGCGAGCTCGACCTTCACGAGCGCGTCGCGGAAGTAAAGACGGAGGGGGACGAGTGCGCGGCCGCCCGCATCAAGGGCCATGGCGATTTTTCGGATCTGGTGGCGGTGGAGCAGGAGCTTCCGCTTCCGGCGCGGCTCGTGGTTGAACTGGTTGCCCCAGGCGTACTCGGCGATGTGCATGTTGTGCAGCCACAGTTCGCCTTTTTCACAGCGGCCGAAGGCGTCGTTGATCTGGGCCTGGCCGGCGCGGATGGCTTTGACCTCGGTCCCCCGCAGGGCGATGCCAGCTTCGAATTTTTCGTCTACGAAATAGTCACGCAGCGCCTTGGCGTTGCGGATTTCGGAGTGGCGGGGCTTATCGTTATTCTTGGCCATACCCGGAGAGAGTGAGACAAAACAGGCGGCACCGCCATCGCAGAGCCGCCCGGTAAAAGAGTGCGCTGGAGGCGCAGTTTATTTGATGACGGCCAGCTCGTGGCTGATCTTGCCTTCGATGATCTCGCGCAGGGCGATGTCTTCCGGGGCGAGTTTTTCGAGGGACTCGACGAGGGGACGATTGCCGTGGCGCAGCTGTTTCACGCGGCGGGAAACCACGTTGATCAACACGTTGGGATCGTTAATGACTTTTTGCGCTTCTTTCAGGTAGTCGTCTCTCATGGTGAGTCGGGACAGGAATGAAACGGAACTGGCTAGGTCAATGGCGGGCTGGGTCAAGGGTGAATTTCCCGGCTTGCCGGACCGTGCCGGAGTCCGCGAGCGTGGGTCGATGCTTATCGCGTGGACGACTCTGCCCTCCGTCGAGGCCGCCAACCAATTGGCGGCCGATGTCGTGGCACAGGGATTGGCGGCGTGCGTGCAGGTCGATGGCCCGGTCACTTCGCATTACCGCTGGGAGGGCAAGGTGGAGCAGACGGAGGAATTTCGCCTGTGTTTCAAATTTCTGGACTCACAGCAGGCGGCGCTGGAGGCCCATGTACGGTCGGCACATTCGTACGATACACCCGAGTGGATTGTGGTCCGCGCCGAACATGTTGGAGAAAAATACTTGTCATGGGCACAGGCGGTTTCTACATCCTCGCCCCTTTAACTCACTCACCTCGTCAATTTCCAAGTCATGTCTCAGCACAAAAGCCTCCAGGGTTCCAAGGGTATCGTAGTAAAGCGCAATGTCTTGAAGCGCTACGAGCGCGTCGATCTGCTCAAGAAGCGCGGTCAATGGAAGGAAGGCGATCGCGTGCAAGGTCTGCGCAAGACCGCGCCCGGCGTCTAATCCGCCACCACATTTTTTACGAAGGCAGGCTCTCCGCCTGCCTTTTTTATTGTCCCGGTCCGGTTTGTTGTTGGTTCTAGCCGTCCCATGATCGACCTCGTCAAGCAGCTGATCGACTTCATCCTCCATATCGACCGTCACATGGCGGAGATCATCGCCCAGTACGGGCTGTGGACGTATGCGCTGCTCTTCGTGATCATTTTTGCGGAGACCGGACTGGTGGTGACGCCGTTTCTGCCGGGCGACTCCCTGCTTTTTGCCGCCGGCGCGTTTTGTGCGAAGCCGGAGACGGGGCTTAACATCCACCTGATGGCGCTCCTGCTGTGGGTTGCGGCGGTGCTCGGCGATACGCTCAACTACTGGATCGGCGCGAAGCTCGGCCCGGCGGTCTTCAAGCGCGACGACTCGATCTGGCTCCGCAAAAAGCACCTGGAGCGCGCGCATGCCTTTTTCGAAAAATACGGCGGGCGGGCGATCATCCTCGCGCGCTTCGTGCCCATCGTCCGCACCTTCGTGCCGTTTGTCGCCGGTGTTGGCCAGATGAGCTATCGCCGCTTCATCGCGTTTAACGTCATCGGCGGTTTCGCCTGGATCGGATTCTTCACCTACGCCGGGTTCTTCTTCGGCTCGCAGCCCTTCGTGCAAAAGAATTTCAAGCTGGTGATCCTCGCGATCATCTTCCTGTCGGTGGTGCCGATCATCGTGGAGTTCTGGCGTGCGTGGCGCGAAAAGCCCGCCGCGGCGAAATAAGCCTGCCGCTCGACTTCCTCCGCCTATGCGCGGTGGCTGAAAATGCGTTGCCTCGTGTGGGCGCGGTACGCACGCTCGACGGCTCATTATGACCGACGCGACTCCCGCCGCACCTTCTCCTGCACCGAGCGATTTCATCCGCGATATCGTCGCCCAGCATGTTGCGGAGAAACGCTACCCGCAGATCGTCACGCGTTTCCCGCCGGAGCCCAACGGCTACCTGCACATCGGCCACGCCAAGTCGATCTGCCTGAATTTCGGCATCGCCCGCGAAAACGGCGGCCAGTGCAACCTGCGCATGGACGACACCAACCCGACCAAGGAGGATGTCGAGTACGTCGAGTCGATCATGCAGGACGTCAACTGGCTGATCGGCGACTGGGCCGACCACTGCCTCGGCTTCAAGGCCCACGGGCAGACCCCGGTGACCGTTTCCGTCAACGGCCAGCCCGACTTCCAGATCCCCGCGCATTTCCCGGCCAAGGAGAAATCGGTCGCGCTCGAGCCGTTTTTCGCCAGCGACTATTTCGACCAGATTTTCGAGTACGCCGTCGCCCTGATCAAGAAGGGCAAGGCCTACGTCTGCGACCTCTCGCCCGAGGATACCGACAAGTACCGCGGCGCGCCTGACAAGCCAGGCACCGACAGCCCGTACCGCAACCGCTCCATCGAGGAGAATCTCGACCTGTTCATGCGGATGAAGGCCGGAGAGTTCCCCAACGGCGCCCGCACGCTGCGCGCCAAGATCGACATGTCGCTGCCCAACGTCTGGCTGCGCGACCCGCTCCTCTACCGCATCCGCCACACCGCCCACCACCACACGGGCGACAAGTGGTGCATCTATCCGATGTACGATTTCGCCCACTGCCTGAGCGACTACATCGAGGGCATCACGCACTCCATCTGCACGCTCGAGTTCGAGGTCCACCGTCCCCTCTACGACTGGATTCTGGAAAACCTCGGCCTGCCGCGCCCGCTGCCGCACCAGTACGAGTTCGCGAAGCTCATCCCGAGCCACATGATCGTCTCGAAGCGCAAGCTCATCCACCTCGTCAACGAGAAGCTGGTGAGCGGCTGGGACGACCCGCGCCTGCCCACGATCAGCGGCATCCGCCGCCGCGGCGTGCCGGCCTGCGCCCTGCGTCGCTTCGCCATCGGCGTCGGCGTGACGAAGTTCGACAGCATGACGGACATCGCCGTGTACGAACACGCCGTGCGCGACGAGCTCAACTCGATCGCCCTGCGCCGCCTGGCCGTCGTCGATCCGATCAAGGTCGTGCTGACCAACATCCCCGCAGGCGAGACCATCGAGGTCGATGCCGTGGATAATCCGCAGTCGGAGACGCCTACCACGCGCAAGGTGCCGTTCACGCGCGAGGTCTTCATCGAGCGCGAGGATTTCGCCGAGGTGCCGCCGCCGAAATATTTCCGCCTGAAACCGGGCGGCGAGGTCCGCCTCAAGTACGCCTGCATCATCAAGTGCGACGAGGTCGTGAAGGATGCCGCGGGCAACGTCGTGGAAATCCGCTGCACGGCCGATCTCGATTCGCGTGCGGGTGGCCCCAACTCCGGCAAGAAGGTCAAGGGCACCATCCACTGGGTGAGCGCCGCGCACGCCATCGACGCGGAGGTCCGCCTCTATGATCGCCTCTTCACGGCGGCCGAGCCCGATGCTGGCGGCGACTTCACGAAGAACGTGAACCCGAAATCGCTCGTGACGGTGACGGCCAAGCTCGAGCCGTCGCTCGCCTCCGCCACGCAGGAACAGCGTTTCCAATTCGAGCGTCTCGGCTACTTCACGCTCGATTCCAAGGACAGCGCGCCGGGCAAGCTCGTGTTTAACCGCACGATCACGCTCAAAGATACCTGGGCGAAGTAAGGCATCGTCGCACGCTTCGACGTCTGCCGCTCACGCTGGCGGCAGACTGCCTGCGGGCGCATCAGTCGATGTGGATGGTGCGATTGTTTTCGCCGGCGAGCGCCTGCCAGCTGGCGAGCGTCTCGGGCGAGATGCCCTGCGTGTGCGCCCACTCCTCGGCCGCGGCGGCGTTGGTCACCTGCAGTTGCCGGAACACGCTGAACTGGGCGAGCGTGCGGCGCTGGGGATTGGAGATCGCCGCGAGGTTGGCGTTGGCAAATGCGAGCTCGTTTTCCGACGCCCAGTGCGCGGCGGCGGTTTGGAGTGCGTCGTCCTTGATGGCCCCGGCGGGCAGGCTGGCGACCCAGCTGGCGGCGGCTTCGGCATCGCGCTCCAGATAGGAGGTCATGACCATAGACGAGAGATAGGGCGATTGGAGCTTGTCGCAGTGGCGGCTGATCCAAGCGGCAGCCTGGGCGGGATCTTCGCTGCTAAGCTGGGAGAGCGCCTCACTGATCTTGTCGTTGTCGAACGTGCGGGTCTCGAGCACGGCGAGACGTTCGGCGGGGGCGTCGGGCAGCTGATCGTTGTCGATCGCATTTTGCAGCATCCTGAGGAGCTCGGGGTCGCTTTGCCGGCGCATCCAGGCGAGCGCCGCAGGCTGGTCGGAGTTGAGCCAGTCGGAGAAGCCTCCTGTGAGGAACTGCCGGCGCTGGTCGTCGGACAGATAGCGTTGGGCAACGGCGGCGATCTGCTCGGGATAGTGCTGGAAACGGTAGCGCACACCGTAGTCGAAAAGGGCGGCTCGCTGATCGGCCGGCAGATACTGCGCGAGGATATCCAGTTTAGCGGGGTCGTCGGAGCTGTTGAGATTGTGGATGGTCTCGGACGAGGGCTGGAGTCGTCGGACGAGTTCGCCGAGCTCGGCGGGCGTGCGGTCGAGGTAGGCGCGCAGTAATCCGCGGGTGGCTTCGGTGTAGAATGACTGGTTTCTCTGACTCTCCACCCACGCCAGCGCTTCCGAGGGTTGCCCCTCGGCCCAGGCGTACAGGTAGTCTTCGACGGCCTGATTTTGCGTTTGCTGCGGTAGGCGCGCAAATGCGGCTTGGGCCTGCGCGGGTTGCTGCTTGGCGAGGTAGGCGAGGATTTGTGAGTAGCGATAGGCGCCGACTGAGAGGCCCGAGGTCTCGACGAGCTCGAGTGTCTCGGCGGGGTGGGTGGCGTGGAGCTCGCTGATGATCGCGTTGACCAGATAACTGCGGTCTTTTTCGCGCGGGAGGTTGTCCCGCATCCAGCGCAGCGCGTCGGCGGGGCGGTTTCGGCAGAGCACGGAAAGCGGGATGGCGAGTGCGTCGTTGCGGTCGGGGTAGCGCGGGGCCGACTGGATGAATGCGAGCGCGCCGAGCGGATCCTGCTCAGCCCAGGCTTTGAGGATTTCGGTGCGCTCCATCTCCTGAAGGGTGGAGTTGCGCCCCTCGGACCAGCGTCGGAGCTGCTGGATACCCTCGGTGAGTCGGCGGTTGTCTGGCGCGTCCGCTCCGGTCTCGGCGGCCTCGTGCTCCCGTTGCTCGGATTCGGCGGTCGGGGCCTGGTCCAGCTCGCTGGCGTGTGCACCTGCGTTGGCTGGCCGGCCCAGTTTTATCACACCGAAGGTGCCTGCGGAGCCGATGACTGCGCCGGCGAGCAGGCCGCGCCAGAGCGGCGCAATCGTGGGCGTTTTCATGGGGAGGTTTGCGCGAGGGTGGTTGTGGCGGGCGCGGTGTGCTCGACGAGGTGCAGTGTGCCCGTGCCGAAGCTGAGTGTGATCTGCATCTTCACCGGCTGCGGGTCGTCACCCTGGCTGATCCAGACTTTCACCTCGCCGCCTCGTTTGAAGATGCCGCGCTCCTGGCCGGGGGCCATCGAGGGAACGATCAGGAGGGCGGATTGTTCGCCGGACCGGGTGCGGATCGTTTCAAGGCGCACGGCGGTGAGCGTGACCGGGTAGAGTTTCCCGTCGAAGATCGCGAGTGCCGTGCGGGTGTCGCCCGGCTTCGCCTGCCAGTGCCGGGTGCTGACGAGCGCCGAGATGAGGTCCATCGGGGCATCGTCGGTCAGGGCGAGCTCTCGGGATTCGCGAGCATCGGCGCGGTCGGTGTGGATGGCGCGTTTCTGCTCGTAGTCGAAGCGCGTGGTGCTGTCGCTGAGGCAAAAGCCACGGCCGGTCTCGGTGATGTCGAGGATGCGGCCCGTGGACTGGTCGAGCCGGACCTCGGCGTGGTTGGTGTACGGATAGAGCACACGGGCCAGTCCGTTGGAGGCGATGTCGATGGAGACCTTGCGGGTGCCGTCGGTGGAGGCGCCGGGCTGGGCGGCGTCGATGCGGATCTCGCCGACGCCGATGAGCACGCCCCAGTTGAGCCGGTAGCGGAAGGACTCGCCGGCGCGGATGAGCGCGAGTGGCTCGGCCCGCAGTGGCAGGAGTGCGAGGATCAGCAGACAGAAAAGGCGCATGGTGGCTGGGTGTCAGCTCGCACGGTTGGCGAGGCCGAGTCCGAGGTCGAGTTGGTTCTCCAGGCCGAGCGCCCAGGCCTCGACTCCGCGCTCGCGCAGGGTGGCGGCAAAGTCTTTGGCGAAGCCGTGCACGGTGTACACGCAGCGCGGGCGCACCAGCTCCACGAGGCGGAGCAGCTCGTCGAAGCCCGCATGGTCGGACAGGGGAAACGCGGTGTCGCAGCCGCAGCGGTAGAGCGTGCTCTTGTCGAGTGCCCAGCCGGAGGCGAGCGCCGTGCGGGCGCCGGGGATTTTGCGCAGAAACCCGCTGTCGCGCGGCTGCGGCGGCGCGATCACGACGTGGCCGGAGACGGTGCGCGCGTCGAATTCCTCGTGTTGCGGAAACTCCAGGCCGAACGAGCTGCACACGCGGGTGAGCCGGTGGACCTCGTCGTGCAGCATGATCGGCAGCCCGGTGCCCGCGAGCCCGGCGAGCAGCTCCTGCGCCTTGCCGAGGCTGTAGCCGAGCAGGACGGGCGTGGCGCCGTCGGCCAGCGTCTGCCGGCACCAGTCGGCGATGTCGGCCATCACGCGTTCGCGGGCGGGAAACTGGTACTGCGGGCGGCCGAAGGTCGTCTCCATCACGAGCACGTCGGCGGGCTGTGGCGTGCAGAGCTCGGAGGTGAAGCTGGCCTGGAGCTTGAAGTCGCCGGTGTAGAGCAGGCGGCCGTGCTCGGCGTGTTGCAACAGGCACATGGCCGAGCCCGGCATGTGGCCGGCCGGGAGCAGGGTGACGGCGCAGTCCGGTGTGAGCGCCTCGGTCTGGCCGAAGGGGAGCTGGTGCATCGTGCGCTTGCCGGGCAGGCGTGCGCGGAAGAGCCGGCCCGTGCGCGCCGTGCACAGGATTTCGCCGTGCCGCGCCATGTGGTCGAAGTGCGCGTGCGAGACGAAGGCGTGCTCGGCCGGCTTGTGCGCATCGAGCCGCCAGCCGATCTGCGGCAGATGGATGCCGTTTTTCTCCTGGATCTGCCAGCTCATGCCTCGGGCGGCGTGCCGGCGTTGGCGGTTTCGGTGGCGAAGTACTTCCGCTTGGCCAGGCGCCAGGCCGTCACGGCGAAGGCGGTGAGCGGGATGGCGAGGATCATGCCCATGAGCCCGCCGAGCGCGGTGCCCCAGAAAAAGATGGCGACGATGATGATGACCGGATGCAGCCCGGTGCGGTGCCCCATGATCTTCGGCGTGAGGAACCAGCCCTCGATGTTTTGCACGATCAGTTTGACGAGCAGGACCAGCCCGACGAGCTGCCAGCCGCCGCCGGGCTGGAAAAACGCCAGCGGCAGCGCGACCGCCAGGCCGATGGTGGTGCCGAGGTAGGGCACGATGTTGAGCAGGCCGAGGGCGAGCCCGAGCGCCATGCCGAACTTCAGGCCGACGATGGAAAACCCGATCGACAGCAGCACGCCCATGATCAGCCCGATGAGCAGTTGCCCGCGGAAGAACGAGACCACGATGCTCACGAATTCGCTGGCGAGAAACACGACGTCGTCCCGGATCTTTTCCGGGAGAAACGGAAGGTGTTCGCCGAGGCGTGCCGTGGGCTCGGCGCGGGACAGCAGGAAGAAAAACAGGTAGATCGGGACGATTGCGAGCTGCGTGCCAAAGGCGAAGAGCGAGAGGAGGCCGCCGCCGGCCGCCTTGAGCGAGGGGAGCGCCTGGGCGAGCAGTCCCTTGGCCTCGCCGCCGAGCGAGTCGAGGATTTGCCGGACCGCAGGATGGTCGAGGTGCTGCTTGGCCAGCTCCACCCATGCCGGCGCGTGTTGCTCCACGTACGCGCGGATGTTTTTCCAGTAGTCGGGTAGGTAGGCGATCAGGTCGAGCGCCTGGGTCACGAGCGGCGGCACGATGATCACGAGCGCCCCGGCGAGCGCCAGCACCGCGGTGCAGTAAAGAACGGTGACGGCCGCCCAGCGCGGCAGGCGCAGGCGCCGCTCGAGCAGATCGACGACCGGACGCAGGATGAGCGCGAGGATGCCCGCCGCCGCCAGCGGCCAGAGCACGCCCGAGAAAAACGCGAGCAGTTGCCCCGCGGCGATCACGGCAAACACGACGAGCGCCGCGATGGCGACAAATGCGATCACGGCCAGGGCACCGCCGACGAGTTTGCGTTGGCTGGGCGAAAGGAACGGGGCGGGTGCGTCGTCAGGCATGCCGGCAGCGAAAGCACGCCCGTGCTCCACCGCAAGCCAGCTTCATTGGGGCGCGATTCCGTGAGGGCCTTGCCGCCGACGATGACGCCGCCCGGTGGAGTCGGATGGTAGCCGGCGGACGCGGTGGAGGCAGACAGTGAGTTGTGGCAGTGGCTGTGGAGGCCGGAAAACCTCAACGCCGTGTGTCGATGGAAGCGCGCCTGCTGCGCGGATGAGCACCCACTCCATCGTGCAAGCCGCGCTCACCAACGAGTGGCTCAAGCAACAAGGAGTCGTCTCCCTGCATGAAAGTTGGATTGCCTACCATTACCCCGACGGCGCCGAGTGATGGAGACTGGAACCGCCCGGTACGGACCCGTACGCAGGGTGGTGTGGGGGCCGGAGGCTAACTACCTCCGGCTACCCGATTGGGCCCGCCTTCCTGGCTGCGGAAACGGCCATGGATCTTGAAAGTTGCCTCAACCACACGGACCGACACGACTGCGACAATCACAGCTAGAAAAACGTTCCCACCTCCAAGATTGGTCACCCCGATTCGATTCAGCAAAGTGACGACGACATTCGGGACTGCGACCATCGCCAGCAAGACGGCTGCGATGCGGCTTTTCCAGCGCCATAAGAAACCCGCAATCACGGCATAGAAAACACCATCCGCGATGACTCCCGGGAGTAGCCACATCCCAATCACGATGTGGAGTACCCCAATAAAGATAAACCCAATGGCTCCCTCTTTGATCGTACGTGCTGCGTCTTCGCGGGACTCAATCTTCGACAGGAGCCCTGACTTCTTAGTGGTGGTGTCGGACATGATGGGTGGAGTGCTTTTCGCCGAACGTCTACGGATGAGCCACGGCGGGCCGTGGACTGTGATTGGAAGGCGGGCAGTTAACCGCCGTTGGCCTCTGGCCGCTTGTTCGCCCTCCATTTTTCATTTTGAGCTGGGGATTTCGGTACCGAGTAACTCGAACTCAGTGAACATCCCGGCCATGATCTCACGACCCGGCAGAAGGATGCAGCCGATCAAACGCTGCCCTCGTGCCTCTTCTCCTTGGATGACAACGCACGGAGTCCGCTTCTTCTCGGCATCGACGTGATATGCGTACTGAGGAATCGTGATCTTCATCGGAACACCAATCGGCTTACCGGCATCGGCCAAGACGAAGACTGCTCTTCCTTGATTCACATCATCCGGGGTGGCGGCACGAGCACTCACGCAAGCAATGGTCCGCAGTTCCGGCCATGCCACCGCCGGCTCATCCTTTCCGGAGGCCAGCATCGGGAGGAAAATCGCGAGGCAGGAGAGTAGGCGCTTCATTCGGCTAACAGTGTTATTAGCCCTTACTGCGTTTCATGACCTGAATTGGGATGGGGCGCGTGGGCATGGGGTTGTGGGTTCTGGAAGAAGATTTTTCGAATTCGCATCGGGGCGATGCGGGGCGGCTGTGAGGTCGCCGATCAAGATTAGGGAAGCCCTGAAAGTCGAGCCTGTTGGCAGGCGCGGCTTTACGGCGGTGGGGCGAAAAGTGAATGGCGGATTGTTTAAGGTGCAGACTGAAAATGGCGACCCGCAGGGAGCGGATAACGCGCTCACCTGACGAGTCGCGTCCGGCGTCCGCGTCGCATGGCGCCAATCTCGCCTTCGTCGTGCCGGCTTGCGTCGGCGGTGCGTCGAAGGCGTTTCGCGGCCCGCGCGCCGACGATGCCGCCACGATCCTGCCGGTGGGCGGACGTGGCGGCACGGGGCGGGTCAGTCTTTGCTCACGGAGAATTCGTAGCGCCCGGAGCCGACGGTCAGATGGACTTGGCCATCCTGCGCGATTGCCTGGACGACTCCGGGTGCGGATGCGGCGGGCTTTTCGCCTTCGCGCACGGCTTCGGCGTTGCGAGCCGGGACGACGATCTCCGCGCAGGTATTGGCGGGGACGGTGACGGCCAGTCGCAGACCGTCTTGGGTGCGCGTCCATTCCGAGCGGATCAGGCCGTGGGGCGTTTGCAGGTGGCAGGTGGCATGATCCAGCGCGTCGGCTCCGACGAGCGGGGCGATGCGGAACTTTTTGTAACCGGGCTCGACGATCTGCACGCCGCCGAGGTGCCCGAACATCCAGTCGCCCACGGCACCGTAGGCATAGTGGTTAAAGGAGTTCATCTCCACGGGGCCGAACTGGCCGTCGGCGCGGATGGTGTTCCAGCGTTCCCACATGGTGGTCGCGCCCATGCGGATCTCGAAGCCCCACGAGGGATAGTCCTCGTTGAGGAGCAGGCGCATGGCGAGGTCGTCGCGCCCGATCTTGCTGAGCGCGGGCAACAGCCAGGGCGTGCCGAGGAAGCCGGTCTTCAGGTGGAAATTGTCGGCGGCGAGTTTCTCGACGAATTTCCCGGCGGTGAGCGTGCGCGCGTCCGGATCGGCGATCAGGTCCATGCCGAGCGCCATCGCGTAAACGGTCTGCGTACCGATTTTGAGGGAGCCGTCGGGGTGGCGGTACGCCGCGACGAACGCCTCGCGGATCTTCGGGACCAGCGCCGCATCGCCTCCCAGTTTTGCCGGAGGATGCGCGTGTCGCCGGTGGCGCGCCACACGGTGTAGGGGACGATGATGAACGCGTCGGACCAGCCCACGCCGGTGACGTCGAAATAGTCGCGCGGTTGCGGCACGATGGCGGGGAGGTTGCCGTTGGGGCGCTGTGCGTCGCGCAGGTCGTCCATCCACTTCGAGAGGAATGCCCGCGTGTCTTGGTAGCGCGACGCGGTCGTGGCGAAGACGGCGAAGTCGCCGGTCCAGGCGAGGCGCTCGTCGCGCGCCGGGGTGTCGGTGGGGATGGAGAGGAAGTTGCCCCGCTGGCCCCAGCGGATGTTGCGCACGAGCTGGTCGATCATCGGGTGCGCGAGGCGCAGGTCGCCGGTGTTGCGCAGATCGGAGCCGAGGACGACGGCGGCGACGTCGCCAGCCTCCGGTGGCAACGTGGTGCCTGTGACTTCGACGTAGCGGAAGCCGTGCTGGGTGAACGTGGGCTGGTACACCACCGTCTCGTCGCGGGCGAAGGTGTAGGTGTCCGTCGCCTTCGCGGTGCGAAGGCTTTCGGTGTAGAGGCGGCCGCGGCGCTCGCCTGGCGGTTGATCTCCTCCGCGAAACGGAGCCGGACGGTCTGGCCAGCTTTGCCGGTGAGCTTGATCCGCGCGAAGCCGATGAGGTTTTGCCCGAGGTCGTACACGTACTCGCCGGGCACCGGCTCCGAGCGCGAGCGGGCCGTGACCAACTCGGTCGCGCGTACCGGTTCGTCGGGCTGCGGCACGAGGACGCGTGAGTCGCCCGGCACGACCGCGACGGGGAGCCATTTCGAGGCGTCGAAGTCTGCGCGGTCCCAGCCGGGCTGCTCGCGGCGTGCGTCGTAGGTTTCGCCGTCCTGCAGGTCGGCCTGGACGAAGGGGCCCTCGGATGAGCGCCAGCTCTCGTCGGTCACGAAGTCCTCGGTCGAGCCGTCTGCGTAGGTGACGCGGAGCTTGGCGATCACGGCGAGCGTGTCGCCGTAGATGCCGGGCCAGTTGAGCCCGACCTTGCCGCGATACCAGCCGTCGGCGAGCGCGGCACCGAGCGCGTTGTCGCCGGTGTGCAGCAGGGGTGTCACGTCGTAAGTCTGCGTCTGGAGGCGGTGTGTGTAGTCGGTCCAGCCGGGGGCGAGGAACTGGTCGCCGACCTTTTGGCCGTTGAGCGAAAATTGGTAGACGCCGTGGGCCGTGGCGTAGAGGCGCGCGCGCTTCACCGGCTTGGCGAGTGTGATGACGCGGCGGAATAAGGGCAGGGCGCCTGCGGCGACGGACTGGCCATTGCTCGCGGGCGCTGGCTGCGGGTGGGCGATCCATTTTGTGTCCGCCCATTCGGCGGCGGGCAACCCGGTCTCGAACCAAGCCGGGGCGCTCCACGCGCTCTCGGTGCCGTTGCCGTCCCAGATCTTTGCCTGCCAGTAGTAGCGCGTCGCCGGACGCAGCGGTCGAGAGGCGGGCAGGGCGATGTCGGTCTGCCGGTCCGAGGCGACGCGGCCGGAGTCCCAGACGTCGTCGGCGCCCTCGGTCGTGCCGACGCGCACCCGGTAGGCGCCCTGGACCGTGCCGCGGGTGTCGGCCTCGATGGACCACGCCAGCGAAAGGGCGTCGCCGCCGATGCCGAGCGGATTGATCCGGCCATTAGTCGTCATTTGCCCCACCGAGAGCGCATGTGCGTCGGTGATGGCGGCAAATCCGAGTACCACTGAGGTAATCGCGAGGCGGAGGATGGCGGATGTGCCCGGACTGGGTTGGGCGAGGCGTGTGCGCAGCCAAAAAAGCATCGCGCATTCAGGGCTCTGATGAGCGCCCAGCGCAATACTGTGGAATGGGCGGGCCGTGGCCGGTGGGAGCCCCGCCGGCACCGCGGCGACGATCCAGCCGGCGGAGTGAGGCGGTGGCCCGCCTGCTGGGATGGGTTAGCGTTTCGCGACGAACCACTCGACGGTGGCGGAGAGGGCGTGCGCGCCGTGTTCGTCGTGAAGATCCACGCCGACCTCGACGAGCGCCCGGCCCTTGGTGGTGAGCGCCGCGACGAACTGCGCGTCTTGTTCGCTGGAAATGGAGGCTTTTGAATGCACGGCGCCCTGTGCCGGTTTTCTGAACTTCGTTTCCATGCGCCGTACGACGGGGACGACCTCGAAGCCCAGCGTGCCGTATTTCTCCAGGAGGAGTGCGCCGCTGCTCGCCTCAGCCAGCGTCATCAACGCACCGGCATGCACGGTCCCGAGGTGGTTGTGGTAACGTGGATCGGCCGGCAACATCAGGAGCGAGCCCTCTTGGGAAGAGCTGGCGATGCCGACGAGTTGGTTGAAGGGAAGCTCGGTGACATTCATGGCAACGTGGGGTGAGTCGATCGATGCGGAGATCAACGGCACAAACGCGCGCCGTGGGCGGGTTCAGCTCGCGCCGAGGAGGGCGTCGAGCAGGCGTTGGTTGGCTTGCTCGTTGTGGACGATCGCGTCGTGGACGTCGGGCCGGAGGGTTTCGAGCGGCGAGGCCGGGCGCTCGCCGCAGATATCCACGCCGCAGATGTGGTGCGAATCGAGGAGCGTGTGGATGACGGGCTCGACGCTATCGAGGGTGAAGTCGCCCTGGTCCCAGTCGGTGCGCACGAGGGCGGGGGAAAACACGTCCTTGTCGATGCTCAGATAGACGTCGTCGGTGTGAATGGTGCTCCAGAGGCGCTCGGGCGTGGTGGTGGGGAGTTCGGAGACGAAGTGAATGCGCTGGCGAAGCTCGGGCGGAACCTGGCGGGTTGCGTCGGCGGGCGGGCCGATGACGACGGCGTGTGCGAGTAGCGACAGATTGAGAAACGCGTGGCGAATCCACGAGCCGCAGGAGAGCAGGCCGGGCAGGGCGCTTTCGTAGCTGTCGGTGTGGTGGTCGAAAAGCACCAGCGTGAAGGGGCGGGTGAGGCGGGCGATCCGGGCGAGGGCGACGTAGTGGTAGTTGCCCGAGCCGATGAGGGTGATGGGCGTGGCGTCGCCGGATGGCAGTGCGCGCTGGATGGCGCGAAACGAGGCTTCGGAGCAGTACCGGCTGGTCTGGCGCAGGGCGTGAAAATCGATCCAGCGGTGTTCGTATCGGGCGCAAAGCTCTGGCTGCTGGGCATAGGTGCCGTCGAAATCGAGTACGGTGATTTCCGGGTGGCTGAGGCTCATGATGCGACTGTAGTCGAATGAGATGGCTCTGCTCATAGGACGGGCGGAGGGAAAAGAAAACTGCAAATTCGTGCGGCGCAGGCGGCGCGGCTGGGCGATTGACAGGCGCGGGCGAAACGGGCGAGGCTGCGCGCCTTACGGCCCTGTAATCGTACACAGGACCAAAACTTCATTACATATGTCCACGTCTCCGCTCGAAGAAATCCGGCACTCGGCTTCCCATGTGCTGGCCACGGCAATTCTCCGCGTCTTCCCCGACGCGAAGCTCGATATCGGACCCGCTACGGAAAGCGGTTTCTACTACGACATCGATCTGGAGCACAAACTGACGGCCGAGGATCTCACGAAGCTCGAGGCCGAGATGAAGAAGGTGATCGACGAGAACCAGTCTTTCCGGCGCTCGGAGGTCTCGCGTGAGGAAGCGGTGGAGCTCATCAAGAAGAGCGGCCAGGAACGCTACAAGCTGGGCCGTCTGGCGGACGTGCCGGAGGGCGAGGCGATTTCGTTTTATCAAAACGGCGAGTTCCTCGATCTGTGCGCGGGGCCGCACGTGCGGTACACGAAACAGATCAAGGCGTTTAAGCTGCTCTCGATCGCGGGCGCGTACCATCGCGGCGACGAGAAGAACAAGCAGCTCCAGCGCATCTACGGCACGGCCTTTGCCTCGAAGGAGGAGCTCGCGCAGTACCTGGAGCGCATGGAGCAGGCCAAGCAGCGCGACCACCGCAAGCTCGGTCGCGACCTCAAACTTTTCGTGATCGACGACGACGTGGGCCAGGGCCTGATCCTGTGGACGCCCGCCGGCTCGGTCATCCGCCAGGAATTGCAAACCTTCATCCTGGGCGAACTGCAAAAGCAGGGCTACTCGCAGGTCTTCACGCCGCACATCGGCAAGCTCACGCTCTACAAGACCTCGGGCCACTTCCCGTACTACAAGGAGTCGCAGTTCCCGGCGATCATGGACCCCGATCAGCTCGCGCAAATCGCGCACGAGGGCTGCTCCTGCGCCGACATGACCGCACGCCTCGACGCCGTCTCGACGAGCTTCCGCGAGGAAATCAACCGTCGCGCAGGCCGCGAGGTGATCCCGGCCGACCGCACGAAAGCCGACGACACGCTGCTCGACGGCTTCCTGCTCAAGCCGATGAACTGCCCGCATCACATCAAGATCTATGCGTCGCAGCCGCACTCGTACCGCGACCTGCCGCTGCGGCTCGCGGAGTTTGGCACCGTTTACCGCTGGGAACAGTCCGGCGAGCTCAACGGCATGACGCGCGTGCGCGGCTTCACGCAGGACGACGCGCACCTCTTCTGCACCGAGGAGCAGGTCGCCCAGGAAGTGCTCGGCTGTCTCTCGCTGGTGAAGATCGTGCTGACGACGCTCGGCATGAGCGACTACCGCGTGCGCGTCGGTCTGCGCGATCCGGATTCCAACAAGTACACCGGCACCAAGGAAAACTGGGACAAGGCGGAGAACGCCTGCCGCGAGGCGGCCAAGACCCTCGGCGTGCCGTTCACCGAGGAGCCCGGCGAGGCGGCGTTCTACGGCCCGAAGATCGACTTCGTGGTGCGCGACGTGATCGGCCGCGAGTGGCAGCTCGGCACCGTGCAGGTGGACTACAACCTGCCTGTGCGCTTCGACCTCTCGTACATCGGCGCCGACAACCAGCCGCACCGCCCGGTGATGATCCACCGCGCGCCGTTCGGCTCGATGGAGCGCTTCTGCGGCGTGTTGATCGAACACTTTGCCGGCGACTTCCCGGCCTGGCTCGCGCCCGAACAGGTGCGCCTGGTGCCGATCAGCGAAAAGACGCTCGATTACGGCAAGGACCTGCTCGCGCAACTCCGCGCTGCCGGCGTCCGTGCCGTGCTCGACGAACACAACGACAAGCTCGGCGCCAAGATCCGCCGCGCCGAGATCGAGAAGGTGCCTTACACCTTGGTACTTGGCCAGAAAGAGGCTGAGGCGAAGGCCGTGAGCGTGCGTTCCCGTGCGCGCGGCGACGAGGGTGTGCAACCCTTTGCCGAGTATATCGAACGCCTGGTGCAGGAAATCCGCACCCGGGCATTGCCGGCCAAGAAGGTTTAAGCTTGATTGGCGGGGCGCGCACCGGAGTGCGCGCTCCCTGCCATGCCCCGCCACACCTTCGCCACCGCTCTGGGCCACTGCGCTTTGTCGTGGAGCGAGCTCGGCGTGTCGCGTTTCGAACTGCCGGAGGCGATGGCGCGCCCGGGCGACATCACGCTGCCGCCGCCGAATATCCTGTCACTGGCGGGACGGGTGCAGCGGCATATGGCGGGCGATTTGCAGGATTTTGCCGACGTCTCCTTTGATTGGAGCGATCTGTCGGAGTTTCAGCGTCAGGTGTACGAGGCGGCGCTGGCGGTGAAGGCGGGCTTTGTGCTGTCGTATGGCGAGCTGACTGCGGCGCTGGGGTTGTCGCGCGGGGCGGCGCGTGCGGTCGGCTCGGCGCTGGGGAGCAACCCGCTTCCGCTTTTGGTACCGTGTCACCGTTTTGTTGGCACGGGTGGGAAGATGGTCGGTTTTTCGGGGCAGGGTGGTGTTGCCACCAAGGTGCGTTTGCTGGCCCTCGAGGGCGCCCAGTTGCTCGCGGAGTAGGGGCGGTTTTTTCTGCGGCGGCAGCACTCGCTGGTTGCGCATTGCCTTCCAGGTGGTTCTCTCGGGGTTTCCCCTCCCAAATGCGAGTCCTTGTTGTAGAAGACGAACCCACCGCACAGCGCGTGATCAAGATGTTCTTGGAACGCTCTGGTTACGAGCCGGTGCTCTTCGACGACGGGCAAAAGGCTTTTGAGCTGGCGTCGTCGGCCGATTCGCCGCCGCTGATCATCCTCGACTGGATGTTGCCGGGCATGGACGGACCGTCGTTGTGCAAGGCCCTGCGCGCGGCCAAGCCCAAGATCCGTCCGTACGTGATCATGCTCAGCTCGAAAACGGGCAAGGAGGACGTCGCGGCCGGACTTGATGCGGGGGCCGATGACTACGTCTCAAAACCTTTCAACATTGGCGAGATGCAGGCGCGCCTGCGCGTGGCCTGCCGGGCCATCCAGTTCCAGCACGAGATCCAGCGCCAGCTCGACGACAATGACCGGCTCAACCAGCGCAACAACCTGCTGAGCGAAATCATCAGCAAGCAGCGTGAGCAGATCGCGCTGGCGGTCGCGCCTGCGCCATCCAGTGAGGTGCCCGATTCCGACGCGTTTTCCCATGAAGACGTGCGTGGTGCGCTCACGGTCTCGGTCCCCGAGCTGCGCCTGCAGTTGGACGGCGTGTGCCCTTGTGAAAGTGTCCCACCGCTCGATCCGGTGTTTTACGGTGCGTGGAATGCCGTGATGGTGGCCTCGACTAAACACTGGACCGACCTGCTGGTGATCGGCTCTGGCGAGACCCTCGGCTATCTGTTTGAAAAATCGCTCGGGCGCGCCCCGGTGAACATGGTGGAGAGCCAGAGCTTCTGGGCGGAATTGGCGCGCGTGGTCGGTCTTGGCCTGATCCGCACGGCGGAGCTCAAGGGGCGGACGGGCGTGCTTCCGATGATGTCGCGCACGTTCCCCCTCGGTTTGGGACCGCAGGGAAACCTGCCGCCGCTGCCAGCGCAGACGCAGGCCTACGAGTTGAGCATCGCCGGTCGTCAGATTTTGATGACGCTTTCGGCGCAGCCGGAGGCTGCGTTGACCGTGGCTCCGAAGCATCTGCGCGAGCTCGATATCCTTTCAGAGGCGTTTCCGCCGAATTTCGCGAGCAGCATCCCGCTGTTCAAGGAGGGGGCGGTCATGACGGATCGCTTCATCGAGAAGCTGATCTGCCGGGAGCAGGACTTGCAGGAGGAAGACACGGTGCTGCGAGTGTACCGGCCGTCGCCGCTGGCCAAGTTTATTCAAAGGAATTCGTAAGCTTGCCGTCATGAGAGGCGGGAAATACCCGCTTCATCCGGGCGTTGCTACGTAGCATTCCCCGCGCGCTTGGATTGAGCCGCCGGGATCTTGCGCGTTCTATCCCTTCACCCCCCGAAAGCCCCCCAAAATGCGTGTACTTGTTGTCGACGACGAACCCACCGCTCAAAAAGTGATGCAGCTTTTTTTGGCGCGTTCTGGCTACACGCCGATCATCCACTCCGACGGAAGCAAGGTCCTCGAATTGGCACAATCCGAGGACCCGCCACCGATCATCGTGCTCGATTGGATGCTGCCCGGCGCCGATGGCCTGACGATCTGCAGGGCTCTCCGTACGGCCAAATTGAAGTCCCGCCCGTACATCTTCATGCTCAGCTCGAAGACGAACCGCGACGATGTCGCGGCCGCCCTCGACGCCGGAGCGGATGATTACGTCACCAAGCCTTTTCATATCAACGAACTGCAGGCGCGCCTGCGAGTGGCGAAGCGGACGATCGAGTACCAGCAGGAGCTCTTGCACCAGATCGCCGACAATGAGGCGCTGCACCAGCGCAACAGCCTCCTCGGTGAGTTGATCAGCAAGCAACAGCCGGCGTCGGTCCCCGCGGCGGCGCCCGTGGTGCCGCCAGCTTCGCCGGTCCCCGCACCGGCTGTGGTCGTGGTGCCTGATGCCGCGCCTGCGCCCAAGCCACCCAAGACGGACGTCCTGTTCACGACGCACGAAATTCGCTACCTTCTTTCCGCCACACTCATGGAGCTGCGGCTGGTGCTTGAGCGTGTCACCCTCCGTGCGGATGTCATCGAGCCGAAACTCGTCAACTACGGCGCATGGAGTGCGATCATGCTGCACACGAAGGGTTACTGGATGGATTTGCTCCTGTTGGCCAAAGGCGAGGCCAGTGGTAAACTTTTCGCCCAGTCGCTCGGACGCGTTTCCACGAGCATGGGGGAGAACGAAGTGTTTCTGGCCGAGCTGGCGCGTGTTGTCGGCCTCGGCTTCACGCGCACACTCAACACGCGGCAGGCCTCCGCCGTGCAGCCGCTGCTGTCGCGCACCCTGAATTTCAGCGGGCGCACCGGGCTGCCCCGTCTCCCACTCGATACGAAAGTGTACGATCTCGTCATCGAAGGGCAGGAGGTTCAGCTGCTGGTGATGCTCAGCGACGATGCGGCCATCCGGGTGTCGCCCTCCAGCCTGCGCGAGGGGGACATCCTCGCCGAGTCGTATCCGCCGCCTTCGCGCACCGAGGTGCCCATCTTCAAGGAGGGGGTGACCATGACCCCTCGTTTTATAGAAAAACTCGTGGATCAGATGGAGGTGGAGCCGGCGGACTGGACGCTGGCCATCTACCGGCCGTCGCCGCTGGCGAAGTTCTTCCAGCGCGGTGTCCGCACGCTTAGCGCCCTCGACTGAGGTTGGACCAGTGGCGCCCCCGCTCGACTGGGGTTTGCCGCCAGCACGTGTGCCGGGCGGATGCAAGCCGAGCGTTGACCCGGCTGCGTGGCGCGGCTTCATCGCGCGCCATGGCCACGACTCTGACCGTCCACCTCAGCGAGCGCAGTTATCCGATTCACTTTGGCTCGGATCTTTCCGCCGAGGTGCGTGCGTTTGTCGGCGAGCTGACGTCGGTAGGGCGCAAGTTTGCCGTCATCACCGACGCAAATCTTCAGGCGAGCCAGGGCGGGGCGCTGCGCGCGATGTTTGGCGAAGCGGCGCCGATGCTCACCCTGGAGCCCGGCGAGGAGACGAAGTGCCTGGAGCAATTTGGCCGTGTGCTCGATTTTCTGGCACAACACCGGCTCGACCGCACGAGCGTGCTCTTTGCCGTGGGCGGCGGTGTGGTGGGCGACCTCTGCGGCTTTGCGGCATCGGCCTACCAGCGTGGCATCGATTTTGTGCAGGTGCCGACGACGCTGCTCTCGATGGTGGACAGCTCCGTGGGCGGGAAAACCGGGATTAATCTCAAGGCCGGCAAAAACCTCGTGGGCGCCTTCCACCAGCCGCGGGCGGTCTTCATCGCGACCGGCCTGCTCGCCACGCTGCCGCCGCGCGAGTTTGCCGCCGGCATGGCGGAGGTCATCAAGTACGGCCTGCTCGGCGATGCGGCGCTGTTTGCCCGGCTTGAAAAGCATACGCTGACCGTCGCGAGTCCGGAGCTGGCGGAAACGGTGCGGCGTTGCTGTGAGATCAAGGCCAAGGTCGTCGAGGCCGACGAGCGCGAGCTCGCCAAGGAGGGCGGTCGGGCGTTGCTCAATCTGGGGCACACTTTCGGCCATGCGATCGAGCAGGTGACGGGCTATGGCACCTACCTGCATGGTGAGGCGGTGGCGGTGGGCATGTGCGCCGCTGCGCGGTTGTCGCAACGCCTCGGCTATCTGACGGAGGCGGCAGTGGCCCGCGTGGATGCGGTGGTCGTGGCTCACGGGTTGCCGGCCCGGTTGCGCGAGCCGCTCGCGTATGCCGACCTGCATGCCGCGATGGCGCGCGACAAGAAGGTGCGTGCCGGCACGCTGCGCTTCGTGGTGCTCAAATCGCTCGGCGAGGCGGCGACGCAGGGCGGCATTGATCCCGCTCCCGTCGAGGCCAGCTTCCGCGCCGTCGGCGCGGTCTAAATTTAGGGTCGAAGCCGGCTCCCAATTCTGTCTCGCTGCCTGCCACCCCCACATGGCCGCAATCGACGAAGCGATCGTCCGCGAATATTTCGAGCAAAACGGCTTTTTTGTCCGGCAGGCTCGGAAATACCAGGTGCAGGCGCGCAAGAAGACCGGCGACGAGGAGGTCGATCTGCTGGTGTACAACGCGGCGTGGCAGCGCGGCAGCCGCCGGCCGGAGTTTATGCTGTTCGCCAACGAGCTGCCCTATGTGCACCGCGCGATTGTGGCGATCAAGCCATGGCACACGGAGGTGTTTTCCCCGAACATACTGAAGGGCGCGCCCGAGATTTTCGGATTTCTGGAGGGCAATGTGCTTAAGCAGGTCTCCCGTTTCTTCCCGGCCGGCGCCGGCGAAACCGACGAGGCAGACGATCCCATTGCCAAAATCCTCGTGCTGCCAGCCCTGCCGACTGCCGAGCCCTACCGGTCGCAGAGTGTCGAGCTGCTCAAGGCTCGCGGAGTCGACGCGATCATCTCATTCCGCACCATGCTGCTCGATTTGATCGAGTCGATCGACAGCAACCGCAACTACGGCAAGAGCGACACGCTCCAGGTCATCCGTGTGCTGAAAAACTACGATTTGCTGAAGGACGCACAGATGGATTTCCGTCCGGTGACGCGCCGCGGCAAAACCCAACCCGCTTCCCAATCGTGATCCATCCCACTGCCATCGTAGAACCGGGCGCCAAACTCGGCGCCGATTGTGAAATCCACGCCTACGCCGTGATCAAAAGCAATGCCGAGCTGGGCGACCGTGTGGTGGTCCACCCGTTTGCCGTGATCGGCGGCGACCCGCAGTTCCTGAAATTCGACCCCGCGACTCCGAGTGGCGTGCGTGTGGGGCACGACACGGTGATTCGCGAGCACGTGACAATCAACCGTGCCATCCACGCCGGACAGTACACGGTCGTCGGCGCGCATTGTTTCCTCATGGCGACCTCACACGTCGCGCACGACTGCGCGATCGCGGATGGCGTGGTACTCGCCAACGCAGTCCTGCTCGCCGGCCATGTGACGGTCGGTGAAAACACCTTTCTTGGAGGCAGCGCGACGGTCCATCAGTTCGTCCGTATCGGCGAAGGCGCGATGGTCGGTGGTGCGGCGCGCATCTCGCGCGATCTGGCCCCGTACACGATGACGGCGGAGCGCGACGAAGTCGCGGGCTTGAATGTCGTCGGCCTGAAGCGCCGTGGCGTGCCGCGTGAGGCGATCCGCGAGCTGAAGGCGGCGTTCCACCATGTTTACGGGACGCCGGGAAATATCCGTACGCTCGCGGCGCAGGCTCTGGGCCTCGGCGGCGATCATGCCTTCCGCACTCCTGAGGCGCGGCGATTCCTCGAGTTTTTCTCCTCCGGCAAGCGCAGCTTTGCCCGCCCCGTGCGCGGACGTGTTGCGGCTGATGAGGCGGAGGTCTGACGCGCTTTTTATCCCCATGAAACCCCTCGCAATCACCTGTGGAGACCCGGCGGGCGTAGGCCCGGAAATCATAGCGGCTTGGCTCAATGCGCACCCGGAGGCGGCCTCCGAGGTTGCGGTGCTCGGCCATGGCACTTGGCTGGAGACGCTGCCGGCGGCGGTCACTAAGATCGTGGTGGTCGAGCCCGGCTTTGTGTCCGTGCCGGGCCAGCCGAGTGAGGCGGGGGCGCGCATCGCGCTGGGCGCGATGGAGCGCGCGGCGGCGGGTTGCTGGGCCGGCGAGTTTTCGGGCGTGGTCACCGGGCCTGTGAGCAAGGATTGGTTGGCGCGCATCGGCTATGAGTTTCCCGGCCAGACGGAGTTTTTTGCGGCGCGCTGGGGCGGGGTGCCGACGATGGCATTTTGCGGCGGCACGCTGCGGGTCGTGCTGCTCACCTGGCACATCCCATTCCGTGAGGTGCCGGCGCGGCTCACGCGCGATGAGTTTTCGCGTGCGGTGCGTGCGGCAGACGAGCTGGCGCGGGCCGAGGGGATCACGCAACCGAGGATCGGCGTATGCGGGCTCAATCCGCATGCCGGCGAGGCGGGGCTGATCGGGCGCGAGGAGCGCGAGATCATCGATCCGCTCCTTGATGAGCTGCGGCGCGAGTTCCCCGGACTTTCGCGCGCCGAGCCCAGTGACACGCTTTTCCACCGCCAGGCGCGGGGGGAGTTCGATGTGACAGTGGCGCTCTACCACGATCAGGGGCTGGCACCGCTGAAGCTGGTCGATTTCGACACGGCCGTGAACGTGACACTCGGGCTGCCGTTTGTGCGCACGAGCCCGGACCATGGCACGGCCTTTGGCATCGCGGGCAAGGGCAGGGCCAGCACGACGAGTTTTTCCAACGCGGTCGAAGTGGCCCGCCGGCTGATTGCGCGTCGCGCGAGTTGACCGGCGGCTACACGAGCCAAGCCAGGCCTCCGCCGACGAGCAGTCCGAAGAGATGGGATTCCCAGGAGACGCCGTCGCGCGCAGGCGCGATGCCGCCGAGCATGCCGCCGTAAAACAACAGCACGCCGGCGGCGATGAGGAGGTCCTCGGTGGTTTGGTGGAGACCGGTGATGGCGAGTAGGTAGCCGAGCAGTCCGAAGATCACGCCGCTCATGCCCATGTGTGCCGCACTGCGTGCCAGCAGCCAGACGAGGAGTCCGCCGCCGAGTGCGGT
>Ga0209606_1000759_pt1 | contig 45483 bp, 37 predicted proteins | sample AD_UKC057_MetaG_FD_184412 | JGI IMG/M metagenome (GOLD analysis project Ga0209606, IMG submission 184412) | Active sludge microbial communities of municipal wastewater-treating anaerobic digesters from USA - AD_UKC057_MetaG (SPAdes) (version 2) | ecosystem: Engineered > Bioreactor > Anaerobic >... | reverse complement strand
GCCAGCATAGCGCAATACTCACATCAATAAAAAAAGCGATGTTTGAGAAAAGTTGTGAAACAGAAGCACATTCAGAAAGAATGGCAGTATTATCAAAAAAGATTGGTGAACATATAGGCTTATCCCAAGAAGAGATAACAGCACTGGAACTATTATCAAATCTTCATGATATCGGAAAGATAAGTATAGATGAAGGTATTCTTACCAAACCTGGAAAGCTTAATGAAGAAGAATGGGAACAAATAAAAAAGCATCCTGAGGTAGGTTATCGTATAGCTCAAACAGCCCCAGATCTAATGCATATATCAGAATTTATACTGTCACATCATGAAAGATGGGATGGGTTAGGCTATCCTCAAGGATTGAAAGGCAAAGAAATACCTCTTTTGTCAAGAATAATTGCAATTGTTGATTCTTATGATGCAATGACACAGGACAGGCCATACAGTAGAGCAAAAACTGCCAAGGAAGCAAAAAAAGAGATACTTGATAATGCCGGAACTCAGTTTGATCCTGTTCTAGCTAAGCTGTTTGTCGAAAAAGTATTGTCCTGATTTAAAAAAGAAAGAAGAGAAATTCACAAGTATATACACCAAAATCAATTCAATAAATCCTTTTTATTGTTTGCAGCATATTTAGATGATATAGTAATTAATAAAGTGAATATGATTAGGATATTTAAATGAATAATGAAGTTGGCAAAACTGGTACATATATAACTAAAAAAACTAAATATTTTCTTTTCGTCATGTCCATAATAGTGATAGTATTGATTAGTGTGATGTTTTGCATAAAAGTAATAAAAGAGTCAGCTGATGAACGCGTGGAACTAACTGAAAACATAGCTCATGTGCTGTCTGTTGGTATACCTTATGAAGTATTTGAAACATATAGTCAGGACAAATCTTTTTTATCAGATTCTCTGTATATGGAAGTAAAACAGAATTTGGAATCATATGCTTCTCAAAATGACGAAGTTAGAAGCATATCCGTTTATTATGTGAATGAAAATGTATTACACGAATTCATTCAAGCTGGTAGTATGCCAGAACCTGCTGACTATGATACCTATAAGAAGGTTATGGAACAGAGTATTGAAAAACAAAGTGATTCATCATATATTCCAGAATTTTCTAAAATCGGTAAAAGCAGTTCTTATACATCCACTATTATAAAAGACAGCAGATCGGAAAAAGTAATTGGTATGCTAATAATAGAAATGACTACACATTCTTTGTTTACTATAATGTTGGAACGACTGCTGCTAACAATATTTATTTCCGTTTTTATTCTTTCGGTTTTTATCGGAATAGCAATTGTGCAAAACAAAAACAGAATGTTGTTAGATGAAAAGAAAAGACTTACAGAATCTGTAAAAGCATTGAATGTAGGTGAAATGCTTTTTAGAGGTATTATCCAACAGGCTGTTATAGGTATATCCATAAATAGTGCAAATAAGGATTTTGTGCTAGAAACGGATTTGTTGGGTGTAAATAAAGCATATGAAAGAATAACCGGTTATACAAAAGAACAGCTTATGAGTAAAAAGTGGACGGATCTTACTCATGAGGATTTTCAAGAAAAAGAAAAAGAATTGATGCAGTCGCTTTTGAAAGGTGAAATAAAGAGTTATCAGATTGAGAAGAAGATAGTAAGGGCTGATGGAATTATTAAGTGGGTAAATGTAATTGTATCAGGATTGTATCTTGGCAGTAAGGCAAATCAGAAATATTTACGTATAGTCGAAGATATAGACGCAAGGAAAAAAATGGAGCTTTCTCTGATTGAAAATGAAAAGGACAAATCCATCCTAATATCAAATATGACTGGCATGGCATTTAGAACTAGAAAAGATATGGCATTGGTAATGGAATTTGTTTCATCAGGCTGTTATGAGCTTACAGGTTATCCTGCAGATAGGTTTACAGGAGACAATAGTATATCCTACGAACAGATAATTGATAATAAATATGTCGACTATGTAACAAGCAAACGGAAACAGGCAATTATAAATAAATCAAAATACAGTGTTGAGTATGAGATACTTACTGCATCAAAAGAAAGCAAATGGGTATACGAACAAGGAGTGGGCATATATGGCCCAATCGGTGAAATGATATATATTGAAGGTTTGATTATTGATATAGATAAAAGCAAAAAGAAAGAGCTGGAGTTAAGATATTTGAATGATCATAATCCTCTGACTGGATTATACAGTAAAAGTTATTTTCACGATATTTTAAACAGGGAAGTGGAAGATGGGATAGCAGGAAGCAAAGCGGCTATGCTTATTAATATCCGCAACTTCAGTCTGCTAAACACGATATATGGTTATGAATATTCAGAAGAAATTATTAAGGAACTTTCAACGCAGTTAAGGATAATATGCTTAGGAAAGTATCAGATATTCCATATTTCAATAGACAGGTTCATAATATACATAAAAGCATATGAAGACAAACAAGCTCTTATAGATATCTGCAATAAGATATCATCAATGATATACAGAAGATTTATAACAAAAATTGTAGGCGGGAATATGGGAATATACGAATTTGATTGTTATATGACTGATGTAGATATAATTATCCGGAATGCTTCAATTGCAGCAGAAAATGCAGATTCTTCACGCAGTTTCGCATATATGTTTTTTGATGCTGATATGGAAAAGAAAATCATCAGGAAATCTATTATAGAAAAAGAGCTTACAAAGATATCTTACTCAGATGAAGAAGACAGGCTATATGTTATGTTCCAACCGATAATAAGTTTACAAGATGGTAAAATAGATGGATTTGAAGCTCTTGCAAGATTTAATTCAGAAAGTCTAGGTAATATTCCTCCAAGCGAATTTATTCCTATAGCAGAGGAAAAACATCTTATAGTTGCCTTAGGTAAAAAGATAATGAGACTTGCTTTGGCATTTATTAAGCAATTGGAATCAGATGGTTTTGATAAAATTTATGTGTCGGTTAACATATCTGCCATACAGCTGCTAAGGGATGAGTTTGTTAATGATATTATAGACAGGGTGTATGAATATTCAATTAAACCAGAGAATTTAGTACTGGAAATTACAGAATCTGTTCTGGCTGAAAATTATATAGAAATAAATGAAAAACTTTCTTTGTTACAGAAAGAAGGTTTTAAAATTGCTATTGATGATTTTGGTACCGGTTATTCCTCCTTAGCAAGAGAAAGCGAACTAAATGTGAATTATATAAAAATCGATAAATATTTTATGGATAAACTACTTGTTGTTGATGAAGAGTATGCAGTGACATCAGAAATAATATCAATGTCTCATAAATTAGGACATTATGTTGTTGCAGAAGGTGTCGAGCATGCTTGTCAAAAAGAATATCTTAGAAAATATGGATGTGATTATTTTCAAGGATATCTATTTTCAAAACCCCTTTCAAAGAAAGATGCAATCCTTTTAATCAAAAAAAATCACCTCTGATGCATATACCGCAATCAAGAGGTGAGTTTCTTAATAATGATTTTTATTATTTATTATCAGATTAATGCTGCATGACTCTTGGAAGATATGCTGCTTGTTTTACCCAATCTTCAACCTGAACAAGAGTTGGAAGATTTCTTACAAGCTCTTTTTGAGCATTTACTTCTTGAAGTTTCTTGAAAAGATTTTCTGGATTGCGGGTTGCAAGTTCAACTACTGTATCAACACCGGCTGCTTCTAGAAGTTCGGAATACTGTCCTCCAATACCTTTAATTCTCATAAGATCAGCATGATTTGTCCACTTGAGAATAAGTTTTTCAGATATACCAGTCTTTTCTGCAAGTTCAGTTCTTGCCTTTTTTGTTGCGCATGCTTGCAAGAATTTTTCAACTGATCTTATTCCATGAGCTCTAAGAGTTTCTTCATAACTTTTACCAACACCTTCTATTACACTTATTTTTGCCATTTCGACATATCCTCCTGAATTTTATATTTTTATTATATGGCTTGTTATAATCCTCTACAGTGATATTGTCACACAATTTTCACAATTAATCAATACAAAATATTAATAAAGATAGATTCTTATGTAATATATTGGTTTAATAAGAAAAAGAATTTCATATTATAGTCATTTTAGAATGAAATACAATAAAATTATTACAATTCTGATTTTACTTCTTATACCTTGCTCTGAAGCCAAGTATAGATTCCAAAGTGGTTTTTATAGAGTTAGAATGGCTTATAGTATGTTTGAGTTTAATAACATTCCCATTGCTTAATAATATGTGCAGAATTCCTCCGCGATCAGGATCATCCTCATCTCCAGCGGTATATGCTTGGAAAAACAGTTCGCCTATCATATTATATGGTATTTCAATATTTGACGGATCTTCAGCAAGTATAGAAGATATAGGCATTGTTTTGTATTTTTCCTGATAATTAGCCCAGTATCGCATCATTTCAGCGCTTCCTTTGAAAAAACCTATCCCACTAGCCTTTATTTCTGCAGATTTTTTCGCGCTTTCTGCTTTTTGAAGTTCAGCAGAAAGATGAGCTAGTACAAGCCTATCATTATATAATATGACATAACAGGTTATTATATTTAGAAGAGAAAGTTTTTTCTGTGTTGTAATAATCCATACAACATTTGAGGAGGATGAAGCTGTCTGGTTATTATTATTCGCATTATTTTGAATATTTCTGTTATTTGCTCTTGAACCGCACTGGGTGCAAAATTGCTGATCAGGCTCTAACTTGTTGCCACAGTTTGTACAAAACATATTTTTTACCTCCGAATATACTTAAATTATATACTTGTAAATGGATTCTTGCAATCTCATTTAGTATAAGTTTATAATGCAATTTTTGAATAATTATTAGTGCAATAACATTTGAATATTTTGTCAGAAAATTATTATTGATAACGAAATTAATATTGAATAATACTTAAAAGACAGTAGACTTGCATTGTTATAGGTATTATAATGCATTTATAGGATAACAGTTGTTTATCCTGACAATTCATTATTCAGTTTTGAATGGTAAAATTCATATTGATTGTTTTATTATTCATAATAACATGTATTAGTGGTTAACAGTGTAAACGCAGTAAACAACAGCTTATCAAGGAGAAGTCAGATGAACTATATTATTGAATATGAAATCTGCGCTATCATATGTGTCATCATCATTTTTATAAGTTTTTTAAGAAGCCATTTCTTTCCAAGCATGCAGAACAAGCTGTTTGGAGCATTGCTTGTTTTTACCATCTGCGATCTTACTCTTGATGTTATTACGGCTATAACGATTGAACATGTCTTATCACTTCCTTTCTGGCTGAATTACTTACTGAATACTTTATTCTATTCAATGCAAATGGTGTTTCCGATAATAGCTCTATTTTATATAATATCACTTTCTGGTAAGCTTTGGTCAATGAGCTTGAAAAAAATACTGATATCAATATTTGCAGGAGCTGTAGCACTAATAGCTATTATATTCATTAATCCGTTCACTGGAATTATTTTTTACATTGACCCTGTGCAAGGATATTTATATGGTCCTTTTTTCAAAGGGTTGCATGTTATCAGCACATTTTATCTTTTGATTATTGTCATTTATCTTTTAAAACATAAAAAAGCAATACAACGTAATCAGCTCATATCAGCCGTGTGGTTTGTTAGTCTTGTCATAGTAGCGATTATTGTCCAACTTATATATCCTAACCTTTTGATACTTGGCACAGTTGTGGGAATTGCAGTAAGCGTAATGTATTTTATGCTTCAAAATCCTAGAGATATGGTGGATTACAGGACAAAAACACTTAACTATAATGCTTTTATACAATGTTTAAACGAACTGATTATGGAAAAATCCAAGCTTTATTTGATTTCTGTTGATTTATATAACATGCCATATATAAACAGGATATTCGGTATAAAAAGCAGTAATATGCTTTTATCCAGTATTGCAGAATTTTTGAAAGGGGACAGCAGCAAAGTATGGGTTTTCCGTACTACAGATACAAGATTTGTAGTGATAACACTTGAGGAAAAAGAGCATGAGTCTGTAAAAAGCAGAATAAACCAAAGATTCAACCAGCCATGGAATATTGATTCAAGCCAGATAATACCTTCTTTTGCCGTATGCAGCATAACAAAACAGGATGTATTGGATTTCGGACTAGATAATCTTGCAAACACTATGGACATTGCTCTTTCCAATGCTGTAAGAAATAAGGAAAAGAATCCTTTAAGCATGATTAATGAATGCGATATTGAAGAGTTTTCATACCTTTTAGAAGTAGAAGCCGCATTACATGAAGCCTTATTTGAAAAAGACTTGTTATGCATGTATTTTCAGCCAATATACTCTTTAAAAGAAAGAAAATTTGTAGGTTTGGAAGCTCTTGTTCGTTTAAATCATCCGAAATACGGTCTTTTGCTGCCTTCTGAGTTCTTGCATATAGCCGAAAAAAATGGGCATATGCAGAAACTTGACCAGATAGTGGTCAGAAAAGTCAACGAATTTATAATTGAGTATAAACCATATGAAAAATTAGGAATGCAGTTCATTTGCATTAATTTATCGGCTGCTGAATTTGTGAGCAACAGGATGCCCAAGAAACTTACTGATTATATTAATGAGAATATCACTGAACCGGAAAGGATTTACTTTGAAGTGACAGAGACTGTTGCAGCTTCTTCAAAAGAAAATCTTCGTGATTGCATGAATGAGTACATATCAATGGGGTTTAGATTTGCTCTTGATGATTTCGGAACAGGATATGCAAATATAACTCAAGCGATTGAGTTGCCATTTTCACTAATCAAGATTGACCAGTCTCTTTTGACGGCATCTCCATCAATTCTTAAAGATATCCTTCATATGATGGAAACTTTAAATAAGATAACTTTGATTGAAGGTGTGGAGACTAAGGAACTGCTTGATATGATCGATCAGATTGATAGCGGTCTTGTCCAGGGTTTTTATTTTGCCAGACCGATGGATATACCTTCACTTCTTTCTTTTTTGAAAGATTACAATCATAATTGATTTATGATATAGTTATGCTATAACAAGCTATACAATTCAAGAAGAGGTGAATATGCAAAGCAGAGTATCAAAATTATTGTACAAGTCATTAAAAAATATAATACAGCCTTATAATAGCACGACAGATTATACGCGTGTAAGACAGGATTCTGAAAATCTTGCAAGAATGCAGAATATAAGCAGGAAAGTCGAACTGGAATGTATTCCTTTGGATAACTGTGTAATGGAAATGGTAAAGGTTCCCAAAGCGCCAAAAGAGAAAATAATTATGTATGTGCATGGCGGCGGATTTACTACAGGAAGCATAGTAGTATCCAGGAAATTCATAACGGAATTCTGTCTTCGTGCAGGCTTTAATGCTGTAAGCTGCGATTACAGGCTGGCACCTGAGCATGCATTTCCTGCACCTTTAGATGACTGTATTGCTATGTACAGTAAACTTCTGGATATGGGATATTTAAGTAAAGATATAGCATTATTGGGAGAAAGTGCCGGGGGCACGCTTATACTAGCGCTTACACTATACTTAAAAGATAATGATATGCCTCTTCCTGGATGCGTATGTCCGATGTGCCCGGTAGGAGATATGACAGGCACATTAGACAGTAGGGAGAGAAATATTAAAGTTGAAGCTTTATTAAGATATGATATAGACGAGAAGATACGTAATAATTATATAGGGGACCATGATGTCTGTAATCCCTATATATCGCCTATATATGGAAATTACATGAACTTCCCGCCTTTAATGTTGCAATTGGGTGAGTATGAAATACTTTATGATGATTCAATGCTTCTTTATGAAATAGCTAAAAAGAATGATGTTGAGGTGGTCTTGTCCGTCTGGGACAAGATGTGGCATGGATTCCAGATATTGTATGGTATGCCCGAAGCAAAACTAGCTCACAATGAACTTATAGCATTTATTAAAAAACATTTCGACTATGATGATCTTGCTGATTATAGAAAGATATACGAATAATTGAGGTGCGCATATGAACAAGCCTGATTATACAACATTGAAAGATAAATCAGAATTTGTATGGTATGTGAATATGTCATACTATACTATGGCAGAACTTGCTGATGTTACGTTAAATGATTTGTTTACTAACTATAAAGCATCATTAAAGTTGTATTCCAAAGAAAATTTTGAAAGGTTTTACAGCAGATTTCCTATGCATGATAAACTTAGAAAACTTAATCCTGCAACACCTCCCATTTCGTATGGGCATATTGATGGTTTAGGAGTTGAACTGGTTTTTCCTGAAGGAAATGGAGAAGTAAACTACAAAAGAAGTGACAGAACATATGCTGAATGGATAAAAATACTGTGTAATGAAATTGATTTTTCAAAGCAGGGTCTTGCGCCATATTATCTTGAATACAAGGATAAGATGTCAAAAGCCATGGATAACAGAAAGATTGGATTCAGCTACGGTTATGAAGGTCCTATTACCACCGCTTATACCATGATGGATCTTAAACTGTATTATGATCTTTATGATGAACCGGACTTATTGAAGGAATTTTTAAGAATGCTTTCCATAAGTATAACTCAGTTTAAGAAGTTTCACTGTGATGCAAATGGTTCAGATTACAAAAACACATCTTATATGTGCGATGACTGTGCTGCATTGATATCTGCAGACATGTGGGAGGACTTTGTTATACCGTATATGGATATCGTGTATTCGGATGTTGGAGCGAGTAAAAGGTCTCTTCACTCGGAAGGTATGATTTATAAGCATTTAAAGAGCTTAGAAACTTTAGGAATTACTTGGTTTGACCCTTCAGTATCACCAAAACTTGATCCTTTGATAATATCAAAAAACTGTGCGGTCCCATTCATATGGCGGATGTGCGAGATATATCACAGCCTGCTTGACAAAGAGCTTGCAATGGATTTTGTTTTTTCTGCAGTAAGAGATGGTGCAAACGGATTATTTACTACAGTAAGAGAATTATCCGATCATGACATAGCAGTTGTTGAAGGTTTTATTGAAGCATGCGAGATTGTTGAAACCATGAAAAAGCAAGGAGCCGATAATCATGATGTCGGTAAGTTAGTATCTAAAAGAGGTCAAGCCATTTTCTGGGACAGATGGCGAAATGAATTTATCTAAAAATATATTAACTGATTGATTTAATTAAATATAGTGCTATAATTTACATAAAATAGGTAATATGCAAGATGAAAAGGTGCAAGAAGGGTAAAAGGTGACAGCTATTATTTATACTTTCGTACCATACTTATGGGTAACCATAGTGCTTTCAGCTATAATATTGTTTTTGATTGTTTATGTTTTCAAAAATACGAACATACTAGGAGGCCGATATTTTCTAGCAACTTTGATTTTGGCATTATTCTGGATTATTGCTCAAGGGTTGGAGATGTCTGCATTAACCTTGAAAACGAAACTTATGTGGGCAAATATCCAGTACATACCTATACTATGCATAACATGTTCATATCTTCTTATGTCACTAAGATTTACAGGTAATAAAATTCTGAAAAAGAAATGGCTGTATCCAGTACTGTTTAGTTTTCCAATTATTATGAATATTTTGATTTGGATCGATGATATATCATTCTTATTCCGTCAAAATGTTACTTTAAACACAACTGGTTCTTTTTTCACTATCTCCAAAGATTTTGGGCCTTTGTTCTATATTATGGCCACGTTCAATTATCTGATAGTGCTAATTAACTGTGTTGTACTATTACAAGCCATTAAGGATAAAATAACCATATATCAAAATCAGCTGAAACTTTTACTGCTGGCTGTAGCTTTTCCAGTAGTTGCAAACTTGGTATATATTACTCGGATTGTTCCTTTTCGTGTTGACCCTACCCCTATAGTATTTAGTTTATCCTCTATAGCTATCTTCTATAATATTTTCCGATATAAACTTTTTAATGTCATCCCGATTGCACGAAGCATGATACTGGATAATATAAAGATAGGCATTATAGTCTTGGATCTTCACGGAAGATTTTTGGATATTAATAATGCTGCAAGAAAAATGCTGGATTTGAAATCACAAAATATTATTGGCACATTATTTGTCGACAAGATGAATCACATCCCTGAATGTATTCATGCATTTAAAGAACAGCAGGAGACTGTTATCGAAACAGATTTTGATTATATGGGAAGCTATGCATGCCATGAGATTTCCTTTAATGTATTAAGAAGGCCGGATGAGGAACCTATCGGGTGGGTTATTCAAATATATGATATTACTAGCCGTAAGATATCTGAAAAAATTGTGCAGCATGCCGCTTCTCATGACCCTTTGACTGGACTGCCAAACAGGGCATACTATAAGACTTTATGTAATGCAATGATTGAAAAAGCAAAGAAGGCAGAATCCAGTCTTGTATTAGCATATGTAGATATAGATAATTACAAGAATATAAATGACACATATGGGCATGATGTAGGGGATAATGTGCTGGATGTAATTGCGAAAAGGCTTGTAAAAGTACTTCCTGAAAAATCCATCATATGCAGGATAGGTGGAGATGAATTTGTAGCTATGTTTCCTAATGATAGTAATGCTGATTTTTTACATAGGACAGGGGAGGTAATATTGGAAAGCATAAATAAGAAGATACCGAAAGCAGGAACGGAAATATATATTACTGCAAGCATAGGTTTCTGTATTTTTCCTGATAATGGAGAGGATATTGAGGACTTGCTAAGACATGCTGATACAGCAATGTACAAGGTCAAAGTTAATAACAAGAATGGATATTGCATTTACTCAGAATAGCTTATCATTTAGCATATAAAGATGACACTATTGCGCTTACTGCTTTTTGAGGGAGCAGTTTAGACAATAAAACAAAAAGTCGGTATTTCATACCAACCGTATATAACGGTTTCAGCTTTTTCTTATCAACAAGCTTTGCGATAAAATTTGCAGCTATATCCGCAGACATACCGTTAATCTCGTCATTTTCCATTATGGAAATGGATTTTTTGATTCTACCGCTATAAATATCATCGCCAGTAAGGTCAGTTTTTCTTGATGCTGTAAATCCTGTTTTGATATCACCTGGCATAACGGAACTTATTGAAATGTTGAAAGGACGCACTTCGTGAGACAGAGCTGATACAAAAGCATTTATTGCAGCTTTTGAAACGGAATAATATGTCTGAAAGGGGATTGGAATGGCTGCTGCTACAGAAGATATGCAAATAATATTTCCAGCTTTTTTTTCTCTCATGTATGGGATAACTGCTTTTACGGTATTGATAGTTCCGAATAAATTCACATCAATCTGTTTTTTTGCATCGTCCAAAGAAATGAACTCTACAGCTCCCGCAACTCCAATACCTGCGCTTGTGATAAGAACATCTATCCTACCGCATTCATCATAAACCTGTCTGAGTGCCTTATTAACAGACTCTGACAACGACACATCACAGCTAATGTGCCTAATTTTTTCATTAATGAAATCCCTTCGACTCAGATTATATACCAAATAACCTTTACTAATTAACTTTAATGCAGTTGCAAGACCTATACCGCTGCTTGCGCCTGTTATTACAGCTGTCTTTGTATCCATTACAGATTATGCCTTTCCAAAACTTTTTTAATAATCATAACTGCCTCATCAATCAGCGCCTCTGTATGAGTAGCCATTAGACTTGTCCTTAATAAGCATTCGTTAGGAGCTGTTGCAGGGGGTAGAGAGCAGTTTACATATACACCTTCATCATATAGCTCCTTTGCTATCGTAAGTGTAGTAATCATTTCATAAGTATAAATAGGTATAATAGGAGTCATGGAATCACGTGTCTTTATACCTTCTTCCTTAAGTTTTCTTCTAAAATAGGATGATATATCTGTGAGTCTTTTGGGAAGTTCAGGATGAGCCTTCAGATGTCTAAGAGCGGTTAATGCGACAGCACAGCTAGATGGCGTCATGGATGCCGAGAAAATAAAAGGTCTGGAACTATGACGGACGTAATCTATGATTTTTTCATCAGCTGCCATGAAGCCTCCTAAGCTTGCAAGCGATTTAGAAAATGTACCCATGTATATATCCACTTCTTTTTCCAGTTTATAGTAACTAGCAGTACCTCTGCCTTTCTCTCCTATAACACCTAATCCATGAGAATCGTCTACCATTACTCTTGCTCCATATTTTTTTGCAAGATCTACGATTTGAGGAAGATTCGCAATATCTCCACCCATCGAAAACACTCCGTCTGTAATAATTAACGCGCCAGATGTTTCAGGCACTTTCTTTAACTGGTTTTCCAAATCTTTCATATCATTATGACGGTATCTAAGCAGCGTGCCATATGATAATTTACAACCGTCATATATCGATGCATGATTTTCCTTGTCACATATTAGATAGTCATTGTGCCCGGCTATAGCGGATATTATACCTAGATTTGTTTGAAATCCTGTTGAGAATACAAGAGCGGATTCTTGGTTGAGAAATTCAGCAAGTTCATTTTCCAGTTCCAGATGAAGCTGTAATGTACCGTTTAGAAATCTTGATCCTGAACAACCAGTCCCATATCTTTCTATTGCGTCAAGTCCGGCTTTTATTACATCCGGATTAGTCGTAAGCCCTAAATAATTATTAGAGCCGAGCATTATTTTTCGTTTGCCTTCCATAATGACTTCTGTATCCTGTCTGGATTGAAGAGCATGAAAATATGGGTATATACCTATTTCACGTATTTCATCTGCTGTAGCAAACTTATAGCACTTTTGAAAAATATCCATTACTACCTCCAAAATACTTGGTACTGCTTTGTTTTATCAATAAATAATGATTAATATGGATTTCCCCCGTAATATATCCATCTTAAGTATTTATCACCAAGTGATAATTAGGTTTGATTTTACACTACAACAAGGTGTATTGTCAATGATTTGTAAACAAAATAGTTATCCAGTAAAGTGAAAAGTTAAATTCCAGAGGAAACGATTACAGATATTTAAATAATATTTAAATATTAAAGTATTATAAAAGACACGCACTTAGGATTTAAAGTGCGTGTCTTGCAAGATTTTGAAAAAAACAACAGTATATTAATAATAGAACTTTACTGATATGAGTATTATATGGAATACTGTCAAACCTATCAAAGATGCTATCATGAATGACCAAGCAAACATTTTATGTTTTTTCTTTGTCAGGTAAGTCATAACAAATGAAAGCACAAGAAATATTCCATACAAAAGCCAGGATAGTGCTGAAAGGCTCATATCTATTGGGGTTGATGTAAACAATTCATTAACTGCAATGAAAAATATCAAGCTTAGAACTGCTGCTATTATGACTGCTAAAATCGTTTTAAGTATTTCTTTCATTTTTTCCTCGTTAATCTTCGTCTCTAAGCGGTACGATTGTACATATATCAACCCAGTCGCCACCTGAACTTCCTGGCGTATCATTATTGTAATAATCATCTATCTCATACCCGTCAATAGATATGATGCCGCTATAGTAAGAAGTCCTTTCATAATTTGTGCCTTCGTTTTCAGTAACTATAACATTATAACTTGTAGGTCCATTGCCGTCATAGTAATGCAGGCGAACAGTATATGCTTGACCCCAAAGAACAGAATCCGAGGCTTGAAGAGTGTAGTGCTCTGGACCATAGCTGGAAGTATCATCAATATCTAAGAAACCTCCGTCGGAAGTGTATTTGGAATCCCAGTATGCAGTCTCGCCGTTTGGATTGGTTACATACAAATCTACATCCGGTTGACTATCCCAGGTTAAAGTAATATAAATCGCATTTGTAGGTACTGTGGAATTAATAATAAACCATCCATAAAGGTCATGTGACATGAAGTGCTCATTACCATTTTCATCGTTGTATATAATACTTATCAAAAAGCTGTTCTCACCGCTCTTCAATGGAACTTCCACAGCATAAGTAGAAGGAGAGGTTCCATTCTTTGTGAGATTCTGGCGGAAAACTTGTCCTTTATCGGATATAATCTCCACCATGTCACCGACTTGCTCTCCCATCATATTTAAAGTATCCAATGTGCCGGATATGATATATGTCCCGGTCTCCACAGTAAATCCGTTTGCAGGGTCAGTAACTTCAAGGTCAGCAATAGTACCTGCAAAATTATTCTTTGCGTCCTCTAATATTTTCTCATACTCGTTTACACTGGTAAATGTCCCATATCCTGTAGTTGTAAGTCTTGTGTCAAGAAAACCTGCATCATAGGAAGGTGTGGAAATAGTTTTGGTTGCAATATCATATACTATTTTTTGGGTGTTATCTCCAGGAAAGTTAGGATCATATATCTTAATAGTTATCTTATCTGCAGTTTTTTCATATCCATAAGCAAGTACTGAATGGCCTGCTGATCCATAAATACCTACTTCGACAGGTTCTTCCCAGAAGTAAATCGCATCCATTATGCAACGTACCGATACAGAGTTGTCCATTCTGTAACCGGTAATATTACCATTTTCATCCTTTTCAACATAACTTGAGAACATCCTCTCAGTATCCCACAATATTGAAGATTCTTTTGTAGTATATTGGAATGCTTTTGTAGCAATAACGTCCTGAGGCGTAATTATATCTCCTGAGGGAGAAACTCCCATCTGAGGTGTTCTGAATAAATCGTATAAAGCATCTGATGCGGACGTCTTTTTGTTAAGATAATACCATTTTGCGAATGTGCTCATGCCATAACACTCACCGCTTGAGAATATGCTGGAACCGGAGTTTACTTCAGCAAAACCATCTTTGCTTGGCAAGAAATTTGTGGCATATGAACCAGGATAGGATTCAATATCATCAAGTATATAATAAGTGAATGTGCTTGCATGGAATGTCATGACAGTAAACTGTCCTGCTTCCTTGTCTATGCTGTGTGTCATCATCTGTGTTAGTTTTCCAGTTTCATCAATGTAGAGGCCAACAGGTATCCTTTCAGCTTCTATAGAATTTTGGGCATACTGGAAAGTAATCAGGATAGGCTGTGTAAGATCCTCATAACCACCTAAATCCAGATGAAGTGCGGTTTGAGAGATTGATTCTGGAGCATTAGTGAATGTGCCTGTCACAGTACCGACAGATACATTTACCTGCTGGTCAACAGCTGCAGCAGGAATAGTTACAAAACTTCCTGACAGCACGCTATTTGAAGGCAAGGCTACTACGCCTCCATTGTTATCCACAGTTGCAGTCGCTTCTACAGATACATTCTGTTGAGTGAATCCTATTGAAGCTGATCTTCCTGGAGTCTGTGAAGGCTTGAAAAAATCAATTATCTTCGGGCCTAGGAAAATCCCGGCTCCAATCAATGCGACTACAAGGATTACCACTACAGCAATTACACCGCCTTTGCTCTTTTTGGGCCTGTATGGAGGCGGATTAGGAGCATTGAAGGGCTGTTGATATGGCTGCTGGTAAGGCTGTTGGAATTGTTGCTGGTTTTGAATTGGCGGTTGGGTATTACCCAAAGTAGCGCCACAATTTGTGCAGAATTTTGAACCATCCGGTATCTGCTTACCACAATTAGTACAAAACATAATTCTACCCCCTTATCTATGTTTTTTCGGACTAAAAGCGTTTAAATTATTTAAGATCACAATTACAACTTGAATATATATAAACTATAGTACAGTGTCAATAAAAATATAAATAATTTTACGGGCTGTTTGCAGGTTGCGACTTCAAAGCAAATGATGATGTTATTATCTTATATGATGTAATCTTTTTTATCCTTGATTCCGTCATATCTATGAACATCCTGTATATCCTATAGTCATTATTAAGTTCAGGGTGAAAGGTTAAACCTATCTGATTACCATAACTGACTGCGACAATCAAACCATTTACTGTTGCAAGGATTTCAACATCATCTGATATGCTTTCAACATATGGAGCTCTGATAAAAGTCATAGGTACGATGCCTATACCCTTAAAATCCGCTTCGGTATGGAAACTGGATATCTGTCTTCCATATCCATTTCGTTTTATGCTTATAGGCATAGTAGCTAGATGTGGAGTGTCGCCATTGGAAATCTTTTTTGCAAGTAATATTAACCCTGAGCAAGTTGCTAGGACAGGAAGACCGTTTTGTATGGATTCCTTTAAGAGATCCATCATGCATAATTCTTTTAAAAGCTTTCCTTGAACCGTGCTTTCACCGCCGGGAAGCACAAGCCCGTCAATAGGATGTTTTTGCAAATCATTCTTGTTTCTTAATTCAACTGTTTTTATGCCCATATCATTAAGCATTTTTATGTGCTCGGCAAATGACCCTTGCAGAGCAAGTACCCCTATATTCATCTATTTTCCTCTTTCTGCCATTAAAAGCTGTATCTCCTGTTCATTTATTCCTATCATTGCTTGACCTAAATCTTCGGAAAGATAAGCTAATTTTTCAGCATCGTTATAGTTTGTAACTGCCTGGACTATTGCTCTTGCACGTTTTTTAGGATCACCGGATTTAAATATTCCTGAACCAACAAAAACTCCTTCTGCTCCGAGCTGCATCATAAGTGCAGCATCTGCAGGAGTAGCTACACCGCCAGCTGCAAAATTAACTACTGGCAGTTTTCTGTTATTATGAACATAAAGAAGTAGGTCGTATGGCACCATAAGTTTTTTTGCTTCATCAAAAAGCTCATCTTGTTTCATGGATGCAATTATACATATTGAACGCGTAATCATCCTTAGGTGCCTTACAGCCTGAATTATATCTCCTGTACCCGGTTCGCCTTTGGTCCTTATCATAGAGGCTCCCTCAGAAACTCTTCTTAAAGCTTCGGAAATATCTTTTGCACCACATACAAATGGTACTTTGAAATTTGTCTTGTCTATATGATATACATCATCAGCAGGTGAGAGGACTTCAGATTCATCAATATAGTCTATTTCTATTGCTTCAAGTATCTGAGCTTCTACGAAGTGGCCTATCCTGCACTTTGCCATAACTGGTATTGATACAGCATTCTGTATTTCTTTAATCATTTTAGGATCGCTCATTCTGGATACTCCTCCAGCTGCACGTATATCAGCTGGAATTCTTTCCAAAGCCATTACTGCGCAGGCTCCCGCTTCCTCAGCAATTTTCGCCTGTTCTGAGCTTGTTACATCCATAATAACTCCGCCTTTAAGCATCTGTGCTAATTCCTTATTAAGTTCATATCTTGTTTTTTGCATAAATATCTCCTTTATTTATATTACATTAATAGAATATGATATAATTGAATATAATGATATAATCAAAATGATAGAAAATGATAAGACCAGATAGGAGATTCAATGCTTACATATAACCTGAATAACACAATAAAAACTCCTTTGTATGAACAGCTGTACTCCTTAATAAAAAAAGATATCTCAACAAGCAAGATAAAAAAAGGTGACAAGCTTCCTTCAAAAAGGCTTATGGCTAGACACATGCAGATTTCTGTGATTACTGTAGAAAATGCTTATAATCAGCTGAATGCAGAAGGGTATATATATACAGTTGAAAAAAAAGGTTACTTTGTTTCTGATATAAGCAGGACAACAAGTATTATAAAACTGAAAAAGGAAGAAAAAAAAGAAAATCCAGTAACAACAAGAGGATATTTTGCAGATTTTGTATCAAACAGGATTGATATTCAGGGATTTCCGATAACTGTATGGAGTAAACTTATAAGGGAAGTCTTATCAGAGGATTCTGGAAGAGATATTTTGAAAAGCGCTCCATTGGAAGGAATTCATGAACTTAGATACGCTATATCAGACCATCTGTACTATTTTCGAGGACTAGATGTAGATGAAGATGAAATAATAGTCGGTTCTGGTACTGAATATTTATATAATCTCTTGATCCAACTGCTTGGTAATGACAAGATATATGCCACTGAAAATCCTGGATATCCAAAACCTTACCTCATATATAAAAGCAATAAAGCTATTTGTGTACATATACCTATGGATGAGCAGGGTATAGATGTAGGGTATTTGAAAAAAACTGAAGCTGATATAGTACATATAACTCCTTCTCATCACTTTCCTACAGGCGTGATAATGCCTGTGGCACGAAGATATGAACTGTTAAAGTGGGCGTATGAAAATAAAGACAGATATATTATTGAAGATGACTATGATTCAGAGTTCAGGATGTACGGAAAACCTATTCCTTCTTTAAAAAGCATAGATGAAATAGGCAAGGTAATATACATTAATACATTTTCTAAAACCATATCACCATCTATAAGGATAGCATATATGGTACTTCCTTCTGAATTAATGTCGAGGTTCAGAAATGAATTGTATTATTATACAAGCACGGTCGCGTCATTGGAACAAAAAACACTGGCGCTTTTCATATCCCGCGGATATTTTGAAAAACACATTTACAGAATGAAAAATATATATCGAATAAAAAGAGACGCGATAATAAATTTTATAAAGACCAGCTCTGCTTCTTCAAAGTGTGAGATACTGGAATCTGATTCAGGGCTTCATTTTCTTTTGAAAATAAAAACTGATAGTAAAGATGAGGATGTGATTGATAAAGCGGAAAAAGAAGGGATAAGAATCTCAACAGTATCCAGGTACTGTTTTAACAGAGAATCTTTTTTGGAATATCATAAGCTTGAACATCAATTTATTATTAATTATGCTGGTATTGAGACCCAAAAAGCTATAGAAGCCTTAAAAAAGCTTTTTACAATAATATTTGTATCATAAATCAGATAATTTTTTTCTGTCGGTTATGACTATACTGCCTCTGGAAAGCCTGACCATATTCTCTCCTTGGAAATATTTAAGCATTCTTGTCACAACTTCTCTAGCTGTACCAATGTGGTTGGCTATTTTTTCATGTGTTATTATAAGTTCATTGCTTTCTTCTATGTTGCTTTCATATAACAGGAAGGAGGCAAGACGGGAGTCCATGCCTTTAAAAAGAATCTGATCCATCAGCCACATGACGTCAGTGAATCTTGAAGCCATTAGCTGGTTAGTATAATTTGCAACAGCATTATTTGTATTCATTAGCTTCTGATATGCAAGAACAGGTATTATCCATATTGCTGTATCTTTTTCTGCTTCTATAATAACTTCAAATTGGATATTAGATAACATACAGGATGCAGAGAACAGGCACATATCCATTTCAAATAATCTGTATAATGTAAGTTCTTTTCCTTCATCTGAGATAATATATGCTCGTAACTGTCCGGATTCGACTATGTATAAACCATCACAATCCTCGTCACCTCTGTGAAGAACAGTGCTTTTTTGAACATCCTTCTTTGTAACTGAATTATTTAAAAACTGTTTCTGCTCTTGAGTAAGCTGATCCCATACGGGAAACAAGCTTTCCATTTTATTCATCAAAACCTCCGTCTTATATGAAAAATAGAACTATACATCGATTATACCATAGGAAAGGAAAGAATAAGCAGAAAAAAAAGACTGCCTGTAAATATAACTGACAGTCTTTTAAATGTGATATTGGAAAAATTTATTTAAATAAACAGATTTACATTGGACTCCTCAGCATCTGCAAGATATGCTCCTACTCCGCCAAGCTCTACACCTTCAATGAGTTCCTCTTCTTTGATTCCCATTATATCCATACTCATCGTGCAGGCAACAATTTTAACTCCTGCCTTTATAGCTTTTCTTACAAGTTCCTCAAGAGAATCTACATTCTTATCTTTCATAACTTTTTTTATCATAATAGCTCCCATACCTCCCATATTCATTTTGGAAAGTTGGAGTTTGTTGATTCCTCTTGGCATCATCATGCCAAACATGGTTTCTATAAAAGATTTCTTTACTTTTTGTTTTTTGGATTTTCTAAGTACATTTAATCCCCAGAAGGTAAAGAACATTGTTACATGTCTTCCCATTGCTGCGGCACCATTAGCAATTATGAAGGATGCGATTACTTTGTCCAAGTCACCGTCAAACACAATGATTGTCTTTCCGTCATTTCCAATTTGTGCAGGAACCGGTACAGAACCTCCTCCTTTTTTAACTACTGCGACATATGTCGCACCTACCTTATCATTTGAAACTAAAGTATTTCCAGTACGTCTGCACCAAGCGGATATATCTCTAGCAAAACCAGGGTCAGATGCTGTGACTTCTAAAGTCTGACCTGGTGCCATGGTCTTCAGTGTTTCAAAAACCTTCATTATGGGTCCGGGACACTGCAATCCGGAACAGTCCAGGCTTATTGACGCCATTGCTTTGTCGTCTCCCTGACGACCGCTGTCTGATACGAAATATGATGCATGATCTTCCATTTGAAACTCCTTGTAGTGTGTTGATATATAAAAACGTGTTCCTGCTGGATAAACTGAAACTTTTGTAAAACCTTTTTCTTTTAACAATCTTAACGCATTATATGATCTGACTCCAATAGTGCAGAAAATTAATATATGTCTGTTCTTATCGAGTTCATCAATCCTATCACGAAGTTGCCCTAGTGGGATATTTACTGTATTCGGTAATGAAAAAGCCATTCTTTCCGCTTCTTCCCTTATATCTAGTAACAGCATATCCGGATTCTTTTCTATCGCGTCCCAATCAGTAAAAGTTACAAGACCCTTAATAAGGTTTTCTGCTACGAATCCAGCCATATTGACAGGATCCTTTGCTGAAGAGAAAGGAGGTGCATATGCAAATTCAAGATTCTTGAGATCATACACGCTTGCATTTAATCTCATTGCAGTTGAAATGGTATCTATTCTCTTGTCTACTCCATCACGGCCTACTATCTGAGCGCCGTAAATTTTTGAACCATCTTTTGAGAATATGAGTTTTATAGTAAGCGGAAGCGCTCCGGGATAATATCCTGCATGAGAATTCTGTGTGACTATAATAGTCTCATAATCTTTACCTTTAACAAATCCTTTTCTTGTCATGTATTTCTCATTGTAACCGGTATTTGCGGCAATAAGGTCAAATATGCGCACAATAGATGTGCCTTGAGTTCCTGCATAAACAGAATTTATGCCTGCAATATTATCTGCAGCGATTCTGCCTTGTTTGTTTGCCGGTCCTGCAAGAGGTATCATTGTTTTAGTCTTATCAATAAAATCCTCGACTTCTATAACATCGCCAACAGCATATATGTCATCATCTTCTGTCTTCATATGATTGTCTGTAACAATACCGCCTTTAGCATTTAAAGATAGTCCTGCTGCTTTAGCAATATCAGAGTTTGGGCGCACTCCTATTGATAACAGCACTAAATCGGTATACAGTTCTTCTCCATCTTTAAGACATACATTTATACCGGTTCCTTTCTCTGAAAATGAAGATACACCGTTATTAAGGATAAGGCGTACGCCGCTTTGTTCGATGTTCTCATGGATTAATTGTGCCATCTCATAATCAAGGGGTGTCATAACCTGATTTAACATTTCCACAATAGTCACATTCAAGCCGATTGCTTTTAAATTTTCAGCCATTTCTAAACCGATAAAGCCTCCACCTACAACGACTGCGGATTTCACTTTCTTATCTGATATGTATGCTTTTATACGGTCTGTATCGGGAACTGACCACAATGTCATTATCCTATTAGAATCTATTCCAGGTATTAAAGGTTTTATGGGGGATGAACCTGTTGATATTATAAGCTTATCATAATCCATCTGATATTCGCTTTTATCAGATTTCATAATAGTTATCTTTTTATTAGTTCTATCAATGCGTATTACTTCTTGCTTTATAAATACATCAATATTATATTTCTGTTTCATTACTTCAGGAGTTAAAAGCAATAAAGAGCTTCTCTGTTTGATTACGTTGCCTATATGGTATGGAAGCCCGCAATTTGCATAAGAAATATATTCACCTTTTTCTATTATTGTGATTTTCGCTTGTTCATCAAGACGTCTTAATCGTGTAGCCGCGCTTGCTCCACCTGCAACACCTCCGATTATTACTACTTTTTTTTGCATCTGCTTACCTCCTGTTAATTAATTATCAAGTATATGATATCACTTGGCTTATGAAAAAAAGTGACAAAGTCACCATAGCGGTATCTTCTACATAAAATATACCAGTATTAATAAAAAAAGTATATTATTAATCTGTTTTGATATAAAATATACTTAATCGGAGGAATAAAGAATGGAGACAAACACAAAAAAGTATTCTTTGGCATTTAAAATGACTGTAGCTGTGTCGTTCGTTGTTATGGTGATTATTAATGCGATTGCCAACATAATTCCAATTAATAATATTACGACAGGAGAAGTTTCAGATTCATATCCTAATCTTTTTGCTCCATCAGGAGTGACTTTTTCTATATGGGGAGTAATTTATTTGCTCTTAGCATTATACTGCCTTTATCAATTTGGGATATTTCAAAAAAAAGCGGTTTTGGATACTCCTTTATATTATAGGGTCGGAACGCTTTTTATAATATCATCAGTCACTAATGCCGCATGGATTTTCGCATGGCACTACAAGGCATTAGAATTAAGCCTTGTACTAATGTTGATAATACTTATCAGTCTTATACTGATTAATTCAGTTCTTGTTAAAGCTGATCTGACTGTTAAAGACAAAACTTTTCTCAGACTGCCTTTTTCTATATATTACGGATGGATTACTGTTGCAACAATTGCAAATGTAACTGCATATTTGGTAGAAGCGGGATGGGACAGATTTGGATTAAGTGAAGTATTCTGGACTATAGCCATTATAACTTCAGGATTACTAATTGGAGGATTTACTGCAATAATAAATAAGGATATACCATATATTTTAGTTTTTATATGGGCTTATACCGGAATAATTATAAAGCATATATCCGTCTTAGGATTTAATTCAGCGTACCCATCAGTTATTATAGCCGCATCAGTAGCAATAACATTATTAATTGTGGAGACAGTATATATAGTTATAAAAATTAGAAAAATATAAATAGTTAAAACATAAGTAAAATATGAATAGTTAAAATTATTGGTTTTGGAGAAATTAATGGATTTTTTTAAAAGAGCTGTAGAACTTGTCAGTAAAATGACTTTACATGAAAAAATATCACAGATGCAGTATGAATCACCTGCAATAGAAAGACTAGGCATACCAGCTTATAACTGGTGGAATGAATCACTACACGGAGTAGCAAGAAGCGGGACTGCAACAGTATTTCCACAGTCAATAGCTATGGCAGCATCATTTAATGACAAACTTATGGAGAAAGTCGGTATAGCTATATCAGATGAGGTTAGGGCTAAATACAACCAGTACAAGAAATTCAATGGTACTGAAATATATCAAGGCTTGACATGCTGGTCACCGAACATCAATATATTCCGGGATCCGAGATGGGGCAGAGGTCATGAAACATACGGTGAAGATCCTTTGCTTACAGCAAAAATGGGTACAGCATATGTGAAAGGCATGCAAGGTTATGACAAAAAATACAGAAAAGTTGACTGTACATTAAAGCATTATGCAGTTCATAGCGGACCTGAATCCCAAAGACATAGTTTTAATGCAGAAGTTACGGAGCAGGATTTATATGAAACATATCTTTATGCTTTTGAATACTGCATAAAGCACGCTGACCCTTCTGCAATAATGGGGGCATATAACAGGGTATATGGTGAGCCATGTTGCGGAAGTTCATTTCTTTTGGATAAGATTTTAAGAAAGCAATTCGGATTTTCCGGATATGTGGTTTCTGACTGCGGCGCTATATGCGATTTTCATAAATATCATAAAGTAACTGAAAATGAGACACAGAGCGCAGCACTTGCTGTGAAAAGCGGATGCGACCTTAATTGTGGTGATACATATAAATGGCTGAATGCTGCTGTGAAAGATGGGCTTCTATCAGAAGAAGATATAACAAAATCAGCAGAAAGGTTATTTTATACGCGTTTTAGATTAGGCATGTTTGATGAGGATTGCCTGTATAACAATATACCTTACTCAAAGATATGCTGTAAAAAACACAAAAAACTCAATCTTGAGATGGCGCATCAAAGTATTGTGATGCTTAAGAATGATGGTATTCTTCCGTTATCAAGGAATATCAACTTAGCAGTGATAGGACCCAATGCAGATGATTTGTCGGTTTTGCTGTCAAACTATAACGGAACACCAGATGATCATTATACATTCTTAAGAGGCATTAAAAAAGAGTGCAAAGGAAATGTCATTTATGCAAGAGGATGTCATCCTAAAGAGGATGAATCTACTTCGAGATATTCTGAACATCCTTTAAGGGAAGCATTAATAGCGGCAGAGCATAGTGATATTATAATAATGTGTATGGGTATTAATCCCTCAATAGAAGGTGAGGAATCGCTTCATAGAGGATTTAAAGGAGACCGAGAATCAATTGAAATGCCTGAAATACAGCAAAAATTATTTAATGAAATTTTAAAAAAAGACAAACCTATAATTTTTATAAATATATCAGGAAGTTGTGTGGATCTTTCTATGCCTGATGAAAAAGCTAATGCAGTTATACAGTGTTTCTATCCAGGTGCGCTTGGAGGCATAGCTCTAGCTGATATCTTATTCGGAAAGAAGTCTCCGAGTGGAAGGCTTCCTGTAACATTCTATAAAAACACATCAGACCTTCCTAACTTCGAGGATTATTCAATGAAAGGGAGAACTTATAGATTTTTTGAGGGAAAGCCTGTTTACAGGTTCGGGTACGGACTCACTTATGCTGATGTGAAAGAGGAATGGTTAGATGAGCATACTGTCAGATTAATCAATAATAGCGATACCGATACGCTTTATTCGGTATTGCGTTATCAAGACAACACAATGAGGAAACTTTTAGATTTTAAAAAAGTCAAATTACATAGAAAAAGTATGATGATGGTAAAATTCAGGTAATTTCAATTTAAGTTTAGTTGTTGAAAGGGGTGTATTATGAAAATTTTAGAATTCATAATGAAAAATGTAAAAGAAGCTATGTCAAAGTTTGTTATATCGTTTTATGGAAGTATTATCTTATTCATACTTATGACATTACAGATTGTATTTGATTTTACAGAGGATACGATATTGCTTATGACGTTTGCTGTAGGTTTTTCAGTGATATTATCTGTAATGCTTCAGCTGATGAGCATAAAATATGGATATTCCAAAAAAGCTGATATGATACAAAGGATAGTTTCAGCAGTTTTAGCAGTTCCGTGTTATTTCCTTATAAAGGATATTTTTGAATCAAATTATGTGTTCATGGGATATTTAGGGCTTATTATCTGTTTTTTGCTTGTATCACTGTATTTAATGTATGATGCGGAAAATAAAGATATGGTATTTCCACAAATAATAAAGGCGGGATTTTTTACATTTATAGTTGCCTCACTGTTTTTCGGAGGAATAAGCTTATGTATAGTAGCGCTGGATTTTCTTGTTGTGGAACTGGTTGATTTTGATAAATGGATTATAATTACAGCACTTTTGGCTTATATCATAATCTGTTACAATTTGTTTATTGCGATGCTTCCGGAAAAGACGGATAAGATAGTATTACCTAAGATATTCAAGGTACTTGTTCTTTATGTAGGTCTGCCCATATATACGCTACTGCTGGCGGTATTGTATGCATACCTTATAAAAATCCTTATAACTATAGAAATGCCTCAAGGCCAGATAAATATATTTGCTTCGCTCGCTTCTTTATTCTTCATTTTCTTTTATCTTACACTTGGCAGTTACGAAAACAGAGCTGTCAGATTTTTTAGGAACTTTGGAGGATGTTTTATGTTTCCTATACTTACATCACAGGCTATAGCTATATATATCAGAGTGAATGCATATGGTCTTACTACAGCAAGATGGATATCCATACTTTTAAATGTTACAGCTCTTGCTTTTATAATACTTACATTGATAAAGAAAGGAAATCTAGTCAAACATGTCATAACTGGGCTCGCTATATTGGTTTTTTTGTCAACATTCGGCCCGTTGAATGTAATTGACATACCTGTTTACGAGCAGACAAATAGATTAGAAAAAGTACTCGAAAGAAATAATATGCTATCTGAAGGGCAACTGAAGCCAAATAAAGATATTTCTGATGAGGATAAACAAGTAATATCCAGCTGTTACAGTTATCTTTTATACGAGGATAAAGCGCCGGAATATATAAATGAGGAGGTAACTTTCTATTCCTTATTCGGATTTGACATGTTTGATACTTATGGGAATTTGGACTCATATAAACTCATACATCTGAATAAAAATAACAGCTATAACTCTTTAGATATATCTGACTATGACCATTATTATTATGTTGACCAGATAAGCAGCCAGCAGTTCGAGATAACAATTGATGAAAAAGCATATGATGTAACCGAGTGGATAATGAGTATTAAAGACGATGAAGATAAGTCGGATATGGTATTTGATGTTACAGATGAAATAAGGGTATATCTGACATATGTATATTATGAAATGGACAATGAAGGGGTATTGATGTATTTCAGCGCTCAGGGATTTGCTTTAAAAAAATAAGTTATGACTATTGAATTTTTAATCAACTGCATTTAGAATAACTGTATTGGTAAGTCACCGGAGGTAGTTTGTGAGCAAATACAGGTTAATAACGAGGTCAGATTTTGACGGATTAGTATGCGCAATGATTCTAAAAGAGCTTGACATGCTTGAAGAGATACTTTTTGTTCATCCAAAAGATATGCAGGATGGAATGGTAGATGTCACGGATAAAGATATTACAACGAATGTGCCATATCAGCCTGGAGTACATATAGCTTTTGACCATCACATATCGGAAAAGGAAATGAAATATGTCAATTACATTAATAAACCTGATGCTGCATCCACTGCAAGAGTAGTATATGAATATTTCGGCGGTAAAGAAAGGCTTAAAATATCCGAAGAAATACTAAAAGCGGTGGACAAATCCGATTCTGCCCAATATACAAAAGAAGATATAGTAAATCCTCAAGGCTGGGTTCTATTAAGCTATGTAATGGATGCAAGAACAGGGTTAGGCAGATTCAAAAATTTCAGAGTTTCCAATTATGACCTTATGATGATGCTTATAGATTATTGCTCCAACCATACGATTGAAGAAGTATTGCGTCATCCTGATGTGCAGGAAAGAGTTGATATGTACAAGCGACATGAAAAGCTTTTTTGTGATCAGTTAATACACTGCGCTCAAGTTATTGATGATGTGGTAATACTTCATCTTAAGAATCAAGATCCCATATATGCAGGTAATAGATTCTATGTATATACGCTGTTTCCAGAAGCGACAGTGTCAATTCATGAAATGTGGGGACTTAAAAAAAGAAACACTGTTTTCACAGTAGGCAAATCTATCATTAATCGCAGTTCAAATAAGGACCTTTCTGTTATATGTAAAAAACACGGCGGAGGAGGGCATATGAATGCAGCGACTTGCCAGGTTCCGAATGGTATTGCAGATGAAGTCCTTTTGGATATAGTTGAACAATTAAGAATTTAATGGGGGATATTATGGAAAGATATGCATGGCGAGCAAAAGTTAAAGAAGGAATGCTGAATGAGTATATAAGAAGACATGATGCTATATGGCCGGAATTGTCAGACCTTTTAAAGAAAGCAGGAATCAGAAATTATACGATATGGTATAACAATGGTGATTTGTTCGGTTATTACGAGTGTGAATTTGGTGTAGATTACGCAGCAAAAGTACAAGCAAAAAGCCCTATAGTTGATAAATGGAACGAGTACATGAAGGATGTAATGATAATGGAAATGGATCCTGTCACAAAAGCGCAACCATTAATGCGACAAGTATTCTATTTAGAATAATAAATAAATCAAGCTAATCAAAAAAGCTGTCAACAGCTTTTTTTGTTTTGCCATTTAAATTTAGAAATTTTACTGTATCGGTGTTCTACAGCTTGACATCATCATCTAATGTACGGTTTAGCCATCCGCTTTTAACAAAAGGATCTTTACATCTAACAAGTTCCATTTTCATTTGTTTTCTTAAATTTTTTATTATACCTTTGTACATCACATCATTTATTCTGTTATCAAGCTCATATGGGTCATTCGTAAGATCATAGAATTCGTCTATATCAGTAAGATTCCATATGTACTTGTGCTTGTTGTTGCGAATACTTCTTTGCGTAAAGCTTCCGAACTGCTGTCCATTTGAACAGGATACCGTATAGTCTGAAAATTGTGTTTTGTCCGGTTCTTTCCCTGAAAGAATATTTTTCAATGATCTTCCATGAGAATCAGGATTAGCAGGGATTTCGCAAATGTCACATATAGTCTGAGGTATGTCTAAAGCATTATAAACAAAAGTTTTTTCGTTATTATTGTGGCTTCTTCCTGCTGTAAGATAGGGATATCGTATAATCATAGGTACTCTTAAAACATCATCATACATGACATAATGTTTATCTATCATACCATGCGATCCGCACATATCACCATGATCAGATGTGTAGATAATTATAGTGTCATCATACATTTTTGATTCTTTAAGCTTATCGAGAATCAAACCGAATGAATGGTCCATCTGGGTAATCATCGCATAGTAACATCTTACGGTTTCTGTCCAGTCTTCCCATTTCATGTTTTCTAGCTTCCAGTTTAAAACCTGTTGTTTTTGAATGTAAGGCTTGTTTTTAAAATCATCTGCAAATCCTCCAAAAGGTGGTATTTTGGAAGGATCATACATCTCATAAAATTCCTTGCTAGGCCTGCACGGAAGATGAGGATCTACCCCATCAATCCATATGAACCAAGGTGAATTTTCTCTTTTTAACCTGTCAATCTCTTCACATGTCTTATCAGCATAATACTTTGTGCGGCTGTCATTATATGGTATAGGATTCATTTCCCCAAACCAGCTGTTAATATACTTTACTTGAGGATATTTACTATTAAAATAGCTGTTATATTCTTTTGCAGAATGAACTGTATCAAATCCATACTCGATAGGGGATACTTGTGATACATCCCATTTGCCTACGAAAATATTATTATAACCTTTGTCTTTGAGCTCTTTAACTATATTCCAGTCTGAAGGTTGGACAGTTTTAGTTTCAATAAACCCGAAGTTCCATAATGCTCCTATTGATTCTGCACGCATTCCATTCATAAAAGATTGCCTGGCAGGCGCGCATACAGGTGTAGGACAATATGCATTTTCAAAAACAACACCTTGTTGTGCTATTTTGTCTATATTAGGCGTATAAACTGCCCGTTGATGCGAGCAGCCTACACAGTCATATCGATGCTGATCTGCTAGATACAGCAGTATATTAGGTTTTTTCATCAAACAACAAAACCTGGAGTGCCATGTAGCGGAGGTAATGCACGAGGACGAACAAGCGCACCGCCTTCTTCAAAAGATTGTATTGCAGCCACCGTATATTCCAGTGTGGCAAGCGCATCTCTTCCAGAACCACGAATGTGTTCAGCAGGAATTTTATTGGTCATGTCTTCTAAAAAAGCATGCAGTCGATTGTTGAATGTGGTACCGAAATCTTTTGTTCCAAATTCAAATATTTCAGGTTGCATAGTTCCCATGGAAGCAGGTTGAGAACCATCCCAGTAATAGAGTTTTTCTACGCAGTTTTCTATGCAGAATGTTCCTTTTGTGCCCGCCATTTCAAAACTCCACCATCCTCCAAGACCGAATATCGCATCTCCTCTTTGTGAAAGAAGATATCCTATCGACCCATTCTGATATTTTACATTTATGCCGTTTATTGACCACATAAGGTCATTTGCACTGTGACGAATACCTGGTTTATCGAAAAATGCCTGCACATGCGTAATATCTCCTCCGAAACTCCTCATAAGCGAGAATGGATGAGACAAGAATGCGTATGCATGGGAATAAGGGCCTTCAAATCTTTTCATCGGTCCTCCAACGGATGGAGCTTTGTAAGACATATCACTGCCATTGAATCCGACTTTGTGTAATATATATACAGGTTCTCCAATTTTCCCTTGTGAAATAAGTTCCCTTGCTTTATCAGCAGGACCTGTGAATCCGTGATTCAGATTGCATCCTAAGTAAAGGTTTTTCTTTTGAGCTGTAATTACCATCTCACGAGCTTCATCATGATTATTGGATATGGGTTTTTCTACAAATACATTAAAACCCTCATCTAAAGCTTGCATAACAGGTTCATAATGCCAAGAACCATTATCAAAACCAGATGTGGTAACATCAACAAGATCAAGTTCTGGATGGGCTTTCATCATTTCTTTTAATGTATAGAAAGCTTCAACATTATATTCTTTTGCTGCTTTATCAGCTTTTTCTTTTATTACATCGCATACAGCGATTAGTTCTGCAAGCGGATCTGCAATGTAGCATTTTGCATGAGTATTACCTATCCCGCCCATTCCTACTATTCCGATTTTAATTGCCATTTTTTTCTCCTATTCTGTAACATCAGCTACGATAACCGGTTTATTTGTTTTTAATGATTGTATGGCTGCATGTATTATCCTGCTAGCTTCAAGCCCGTCTTTTCCAGAACCATCAATATTCTCAGGTTTTACATTCTCAGACACTTCTTGTACGAAGGTATGGATTCTATCTTCGAAAGTATCATAAAAATCCCTGAAACCTCCAAAGACAGGATTTGTATATACTCTTTTTTCGAAATTACCAGCAGGGAAGAGTGTTGCTTCCCTCCACATATCTTCAAAGATAAGCCTTCCTTTTGTTCCTGCGACTTCACACCTTTCCATTGGATGACCTCTTTCAATATCATAAGAACTAGTCAGGTGTCCCACTGCTCCGTTTACGAATTTCATATTAATAGATGCTGTAGACCATATTTCTCTTCCAGGAGCTTTCATTGCAAAACAATGAACTTGTTCCACATCTCCTCCGAAATATCTCAATATATCGCATGAATGAGGATTAAGCGCTTTAAGATGGTAATATTCTGTATCAAAGTGTGGTTGAAATCTGCCTATCCATAAAGCCATGTTCAGGAAAAGCAAATTGCCTATCAAGCCATCAGTCTGCCATTTTTTAGCTGTTCTTGCAGCAGGAGTGAATCTGTGATTCAAATCCACCGCAAAACAAAGTCCAAGCTTTTTTGCCAGGTCAACCATTTCCTGACCGTGCTTTAAATTGTTGGATATAGGTTTTTCGGTAAGAACGTGGCATCCTGCGTTGAGTGCTTGAATAGTTGGAAGGTAATGATCTGAACTATATTCGAATCCTCCCGTAGCAACACTTACTATATCTGGCTTTTCTGCTTTCAGCATTTCCTCTGCGTTGTAATATGCAGCTACATTATACTTTGCTTTTGCCTTATCAGCACGGTCCTTAATAATATCGCATACTGCAACAAGCTCTGCCTGTTTGCAGTTTTTATAAGCTGTCGCATGATTATTGCCGATAGGCCCCATGCCTATTACAGCTGTTCTTAACATCACAAGCCTCCTATTTCTGCTGTAACTTAGCTGCTGCTCCTGGTGAGCCTATATGCATGGAGTTATATGCTTCATCGGAAGATAAAAATCCGCGGCCTAAGTTTAATCCGTGCCAGTTGAGATTTGTATACATAGGATTTGTCCTGTTAACCTGCTTTTCACGTTTCTGTATGAAATCATTCATCTTCTTGTCAAACATCATGACAATATCTTTTCTAAGTTCAGCAACATTAGTATATTCAAGAGGATCATTTTCCAAATCATAAAGTTCAACTTCAGGTTTATAATGGAAATCTGGTTCCAATGCTTTAATATATTTCCACTTAGGTGTTCTCCAACCATGTTTTCTCATCCATGTGCATTCTGTGATGTAGAATTCGTCCTGTTTTGGTAAAGGATTACCCAATGCCAAAGGAAGAAGGCTTCTGCCATCAAAATCAATATCAGTGTTAATTCCAAGTATATCAAGGACTGTCGGCGTAACATCTTGAAGCCTGCATGCATCATCCACTGTTACTCCTTCAGGTATTCTTCCTGGAAATCTGAAAGCAAGAGGTACGACAAGATTAGGATCATAAAGGCTGTGATGATCAAAGTAGCAGTCATGATCATAAAGCGTCTCTCCATGGTCAGAAGTAAATACAACAAGAGTGTCATTTTCAAGATTCAAATCATGAAGCTTTTGAAGAATGACTCTTATACAGGAATCCATATATGCAATTTCGCCATCATACTGAGCGATTATATAGTCCTTATCCGTACATCCTTCAGGGAACCATGTTGCAAAATAGTCACAGAAAGGTTTGAATGACATTACAGGATCTAATGAGTGATTATCAGGATCAAATTCATTTTTCTGATAAAACATCTTGTCGAATGGTGCTGGCGGACGATATGGGGAATGAGGGTCCATGTGTCTTAAAAACAGGAAGAATGGTTGTTCTTGTGCAGCAAGCCTTTCTAGTTCCGGGATAGCGACTTTATTCATATTCTCAGCTTTATGTGCTCTTCCGTCTGTAGAATCGGAATTCCAACCTTCATAATCGATATATTTATCAAAACCTCTTCCCGATACATTTTTAAATCCGATATTTGTTGAGGTATAACCGTTTTTTGATAAAATTTCTGCAAGCGTCATTACGTTTGGGGCTATATCGCCTTTGTGCCTTAAAGCGACTATATCTGTACCGAAGCAGTCAAAACCGGTAAGCATATTTGCATAACCTGGTGTAGTTGGTATGTGCGGCGAGAAGCAGCTGTTAAATACAGTACCTTTTTTCAGATATTCCTGTATGTGTGGAGTCGTAAGCTTATTGTACCCATACAGGCTCATATGGTCTCTTCTTAAACTGTCAATTCCGAAAAACAATAGATTTGGTTTTTTTGCCATTTGTATTTCTCCTTATATGTTATTATAGTTTACATTTAATTTCATTTATATTATCGTGCATTGAGTATCTTGAGGCATGCATTCATATATCCATAACTTTCAGCAGCTATTCTGGTAGCTTCTACCATATCCTGCTCAGGACCGATAACTTCAAGGTTAACGGGACCGTCATAACCTGCTTTTACCATTTGTGATATATAACCGAATAGATTTATATCTCCTCTGCCGCAAGTCTGCATAGCCGGAGTTCCCGGACTTGGTCCTGGACCTTTGCAGTCACGTATATGTATATGCTTCATTCTTGGCAGCACTGCAGCAATCGCATCTTCGGGAAGTTCAGAAGCCCTGTAAATGTGGGAAGGATCCATGTCTATCCCGAAATTTGGGCTATCAATCATTTCCATGACCCTTAATGTAGTTTCCGTGTTGTACATTGAAGCACCTACATGGGCTTTGCAACAGATTATAACTCCATATTTTTCTGCCATTTTAGCAAGCTCCGATAAGCTTTTAGCAGTCTCTATTAAATCTTCTTCATTACCGGATTTTCCTCCTGGGCCAACATTTAAAACAGGAATGTTGAAATATTCCGCTGCTTCAAGTGCTTTTTTCATTCTTTTCTTGTCCCTTGATGCGACTTCTGAAGACAAAATGGTAAGTCCTGTCGCTTCTAGGATTGCTTTAATCTCCTTTTTCTGAGCTCTCCAGTTTTCAACCTGAAGATGCTCGCACATTCCCGGTATGGCAGATATCTCCACACCATCATAACCGCATTTGGCAATAGCTTCAGCAGCCTGGCCAAATGTGTAATGTTTGAAAAGTACTGAGTTTACTCCTAATCTGATCATCTGATTCTCCCTTTCGATTGAAAGATTACTAATATATGAATTATATATTAGCAGGCTTAAAAATCAACATCAAAAAGGCTTATTTGGTAAATATATGCATAATATATAAGTGATATTAGTTACCTTTTTCACATTTAATCAAGTATAATAAATATATATATTGTGCAAGGGAAAAGTTATGATTAAAAAACCAGAATTATTTATGCTTGGAGTAGACGGGGGAGTCACTTCATATATACAAGAGCAGATACGAAAAGGCAGATTACCAAATCTAAAAAAAGCAATCAATGAAGGATGCCTGCTTACTGACTGTCGTCCTGCATATCCTTCAATATCAGCAACCTGTTGGGCGACCATTCAGACTGGATCAAGCCCGCATATGCATGGTATTACTGATGAGAATATACTTTTAGAAGGAGAATATCCTGATAAATTTGTAAGCGCATATCATGGTGATTACTTAAATGCTGAAAGATTCTGGGAATCAGCAGCAAAAATCGGTAAGAAATCACTCATTGCTGACTTCTGCGTGTCAGGGCCTGCAAAATCCGAACTTGTTCATCAGATAGGGGGCATAGGAAGCGTAGCTGACCAAAGAGCTCTTAAAACAGAACAGACAATGTATATGGAGAAAGAGATTTCTGAACAGCTATATCTTTTTAACTTAGATTTACCTCCTGCTTATTCCACAAGCATTTCTGAAAATATACCTGCCTCGGGGAAATATCAACCGCAGATAAAACTCAAAAAGAGCAGTTATGAAAAGACGGATAAGGGATATTATAGGCTTTATGTCGAAAAAAAGAATAATTTGGAAAATCCATTTAATATTGAGCCTTTTTACTGGATTATGAACATTTATGACAATGGTATAAGAATTTCTTTTAATGAACAGGATATGGATAATTCCAAATATTACGAGATACCTATGGGTGGATGGTCTGATGTTATTTCAAGAACATTAAAAGATGATAACGGGCAAGGTATTTACAGGTTCAGGATTAAAGCAATTAAAGTTAATGAACAAGGCGGATTCATGGTATTTATAACTTCGTCTGTAAACATGTTCAATGCTTTATCCCCATACAGTTTTGCAAAAAGAGTTAATAATATAAATGAAATATGCTCATCTAACAGCTATGGTCACTTTTTTATTAAAGAAGGTGATATTGATACTGCTTTTGAGCTCATACATTTCAAGAACGAATGGTTTAAAAAGATAATTACAGATGCGATGAAAAATGATCCTGTTGAAATTATGGCATTTGTTCAAGGATATACAGATACGGTCAATCACATGTACAGGGGAGTATTTGAAGGCGTACAGCAATCGACAGATGAACAAGCTAAGACTGCTTTGTATGCATATGAGAAGGCATATGACATGCTAGATGAATTTATCGGTTGGTTATATGAGAATGTCATTGGTGAAAACACTGTATTTATGATTGTAGGGGATCATGGAGCTGTCGGGTTTAACAGGACGGTTCTTGTACATGATTACTTTGAAAAAGAAGGATTTTTAAAATATCTTCCAGCACCTGATAATAAACATATTTACTGGCGTGACAGGAAAGTTGATTGGAAAAATACTAAAGCTTTTCCGGTTGGGTGTGGAAATATATACATAAATCTAAAGGGAAGAGAACCCGAAGGTATTGTGGAACCTGAAGATTATGATAAAACAGTTAATGAGATAATTGATATCCTTCAAAGATATCATTGGAATGAGAAGAATGAATGCTATTTAGCCTTTGCTGTTGAAAAGAAACAAGCAGGATTTATAGGGCTTGGAACTGAAAGAGTAGGAGATGTGGTATATGGATTATCCGGCAACACAACCGGAGGATATATCGGAGGTGTGCATGCATGCCAGATTCCCAGTGCAAAGACTGCTACAGGTGACATAAGATGCTTGTGTATATTGTCAGGAAAAAATGTAAAGAAGGGTCAGATAGTTGACAGGCCTGCTAATCTTGAGGATGTTGCTCCAACTTTGTGTTATTTATTAAAATATCCGCAGCCTGCGCAAGCTACGGGTGGTGTATTGTTTAATTTATTTGATTCAGATTTGTATTAGAATTTATAACCGCATTCTAACATGTCATTTTTAAAGAAATCATACATATGGATTTCATTATCAGTAAGATATCTGCCTACAGAATCGGTACGCATGGGAATTTTTGCAATTGGTATATTTAAAAACTGTTCAAGTCTTTCAATTGTCTTGTTTTGTTCGAAAACCATATCTTCAAATCTGATATTAATCTGTCTTTTTGCTGCTGGCGTACTTCTTACAAGCTCTCTTTGATAGTACCAGCTTATAGCACGATTTTTACGTACATCATCGCTTTTGTCATATTCAATACCAAAATCATTAAGATCATCGGTCATGTGCCCGCTTAATATGCAGTCTCTTGGATCGCGTACCCAGTGAATATAATATGCATCAGGGAACATTTTTTGTATCCAGGGATACACTAATGTCGTTTCAGGAATTTTCCAGCCTTTTTTTTCAGAATTTGAAGATAGCACAGAAAAAAGATAGCTTTCTATAAGTTTTATAAAATCAGGATCTGGATCCATTGTTAAGACTTTTGAAAAATCCCATTTCATATTTCCAAGATATTTAACATATCTTGCAAAAACTCTGCATGCCTCATACATATCTTGAGGCGGTATTAAATCCCAAGATTTATTCAACGGTTCTCCCATATATATTTTACTTTCACTTAAAGTCTGTGATATCGCCCTCGTGCCTGAATGGCCTCTTCCAATAACTGTTACAAGCATAAAAGCCTCCTTGTTTCAAACTGTACTTTACAACAAAGATACAGCATATGCAACATGAAAAAACAATAATCTTGTTTTGTTTGACAAAGATATATAGTGCATATACAATCACATTTGGCATATGTGGAGGATGTATAAATGAGCAATATCGTATGGCATCAGAAGCTGGATAAAGAATATAGACTAGATAAGACAAGAAGCAGAGGATTTGTTATCTGGTTTACTGGTCTTTCTGCCAGCGGGAAATCCACTATAGCTTCTTTTATTGAAAAGAAACTTATAGATTCAGGAAGAATGGCATATCTGCTGGATGGTGATAATGTTCGTCATGGATTGTGTTCGGATCTTGAATTTTCTGAAGAAGACAGAGCTGAAAATATAAGAAGGCTGGCTGAAGTAGCGGCATTATTTGAGGACTGCGGGGTTATTGTTTTAGTCAGCGCTATAACTCCTTTAGAGGACATGAGAAAACTTATAAGAAGCAAAGTTGAACATCTGATAATGGTTTATGTCAAAGCCAGTCTGGATACTTGTATAAAAAGAGATCCAAAAGGTCTTTATGAGAAAGCTTTAAAAGGCGAGATAAAGGGATATACAGGAATTGATTCGCCATTTGAAGAACCTCAAGATTATGACCTTATTTTAGATACTGATAAGTATGACATTATGGCATGTGCTGACAAATTATTGGAATACATACAAGGAGTAATGTAATGGATCATCTTGACAGGCTGGAGGCAAAAAGCATTCATATAATTAGAGAGGCATACAGTTGTTTTAAGAACTTGTGCATGCTGTGGTCAATAGGAAAGGACAGCACAGTGCTTTTATGTCTTGCACGAAAAGCTTTTTATGGCCATGTACCTTTTCCTCTTGTACACATAGATACCCACTATAAAATACCTTCAATGGTCGAATACCGTAACAGGTTGGCATTAGAATGGAACCTAGACATGGTTTATGGAGAGAATGCTTTGGCACTGGAAGAAAAAAGGACATTCCCAGATGGTAACTGTACAAGAATAGAATGTTGCAGAAATTTAAAGACAGAGGCATTGAAAAACACATTATCCGGTGAATGGCCTCGTTATAGGCTGGATCATAAGCTGGAAAAATATGTGAAAGATTCCTATACTGAACCATATACAGGCGTTATAGTCGGAGTTAGAGCAGATGAAGAAGGAAGCCGTTCAAAAGAAAGATATTTTTCTCCAAGAGATACTCACAATGATTGGGATATATCAGACCAGCCTCCGGAATTCTGGGGCCAGTATAAAACTGATTTTGCTCCAGGAACTCATTTAAGGATACACCCTCTTTTGGACTGGACAGAACTAGATATTTGGGAATATATAAAAAGAGAGAAAGTTCCTGTTGTTTCTTTGTATTTTGATCAAGGCAATGGAACCAGATACCGTTCTTTAGGATGCTATCCATGTACCAAACCGGTTGAATCATCAGCTAAGAATATTGATGAAATAATAGAGGAACTACGAACCGGTAAATTTGCAAATATTGCGGAAAGATCAGGTAGGGACCAGGACAAAGAAGATGGTGGAGGACTTGAAGAACTAAGGAAGAATGGGTATATGTGATATGATTAATATTAATAATGAGCATATGAATATAGTCATTGTAGGACATGTGGATCATGGGAAAAGCACAATAATCGGACGGCTTTTAGCTGATACCGGATCTCTTCCTGAAGGAAAACTTGAACAGATTAAACAGCTTTGCAGAAAAAATGCTAGACCTTTCGAATATGCTTTTCTGCTCGATGCTTTAAAAGATGAAAGATCACAAGGTATTACAATAGATACAGCAAGAAGCTTTTTTAAGACTGAAAAAAGAAAGTACATTATCATTGACGCTCCTGGACACATTGAATTTTTAAAAAATATGATTACTGGAGCATCGAGAGCAGACGCGGCGCTTTTAGTTATTGATGCTGCTGAAGGTATAAAGGAAAATTCTAAAAGACATGGATATATGCTTTCTATGCTGGGTATAAAACAGATATGCGTTCTTGTGAATAAGATGGACAATGTTTCATACAACGAGCAAGTTTATTTGAAAATTGTAACTGAATATGATGCTTTCCTTAATCAGATAGGAATAAAGGCACAAGGATTCATACCAGTTAGCGGGATGGAAGGTGACAATATTGCAAATAAAAGCAGCAATATGCCATGGTATAAGGATGATACAGTTTTACATATGCTTGATAAATTTGAAGCCACAAAACCTTTAGATTCACTTCCTTTTAGAATGCCAGTACAGGATGTATATAAATTCACGAATGACAATGATGACAGAAGGATAATTGCCGGTACTGTGGAAAGCGGACAACTGAAACAATCTGATGAAGTAATATTCTATCCATCAGGTAAAAAAACACATGTAAAAAAGATAGAACCAATGAGTGAGCATGAAAGTACAGGGAAAGCAAGCGCAGGATTTGCTACTGGATTCACTATGACTGAACAGATTTATGTAAAAAGAGGAGAATTGTGCGTAAAAGCTGATGAAATGGCTCCGTTGATGGGTAAACATATGAAAGTGAGTCTTTTTTGGCTTGGAAAGAAGCCTATGGTAAAAGATAAGAGATATTATCTGAAGACAGGCACCATGAAAGCCGAATGCTATCTGGAAAATATAATAAGTGTAATGGATGCTTCAACTTTGCTTAAAACTGAAAAAGATTTTATTGATAGGCATGATGTGGCTGACTGCATTATTTCCACTTCAAAACTTTGTGCATTTGACAATGTAGCTTCAATGTCTTCAACAGGAAGATTTGTAATAGTAGATGAATATGAAATTTCGGGAGGCGGTATATTTACAGAAACGATAGAGAATATTCACCGCTATGAAAAAGCAAAAATCATGTTAAGAGAAGGAAAATGGGAGCATGGATATGTTACAAGTACAGAAAGAAGCGATAAACATAACCAGAATCCCGCTTTGATTATACTTACAGGCGCTAAGGACACAAACAAGAAACTTTTTGCAAAAGCATTGGAAAGAACACTTTTTGATGAAGGCAAGAATGTTTATTATCTTGGTATTGGAAGCGTCATATATGGATTGAATGCTGATATAAATCCTCCAGGAGAAAAAGAAAACAGGTCTGGAGAGAACATTAGAAGGCTTGCTGAAGCTGCCAATATACTGCTGGATACCGGCCTTATACTTATTGTCACAGCATCCGATTTGACCAGATATGATATAGAAACCATAAAGCTTGTTACAAAGAATGACAATATACTGGTATTTTGGCTTGGAGACGAATGTACAACAGATATTGAATGCGACCAAGTCTTAAAAAATAATGAAGATGCTATAGATATAATTAGAAAGAAAGTTGAGCAGGTGACTGCGCATTGATTTTATGGGGATATTAGATAATATTAAACAATTCTTTTTAGAGATACCGTCAAATATTTGGATTTTCATACTTGTTGGTTTTTTTGCACAAGTTATTGATGGTACTCTTGGTATGGCATATGGAGTTTCTTGTAATTCCTTCCTTCTGACTTTCGGTGTCTCACCGGCAATAGCTTCAGCAAGTGTTCACATCGCAGAGCTTTTTACTACTTCTGTATCTGGATTTTCCCACTGGAAATTAAAAAATGTGGATAAAACTATGTTCATAAAGCTTCTTATACCAGGTATTATCGGAGGGGCAATAGGAGCTTATCTGCTATCTAACTTTGAAGGCGGAGCTATAAAACCATATATTAACGCTTATCTTATAGCTATGGGAGTAGTAATTATAGTTAAGATATTCAAAAAACAGAAACCTAAGCACTTGGGAGGCTGGATATACCCGTTAGGGCTTGGAGGAGGTGTTTTGGATGCGGTTGGAGGAGGCGGATGGGGTCCTGTCGTCACATCGACTCTTATAGCATCCGGAGTTGAACCGCGATATACTATCGGAACCGTAAATGCTGCAGAATTTTTTGTGACTATGGCTGAATCTATAATGTTTATTTCATTTTTAGGGCTTGGTGAAAGCGTTTATGCTATTACAGGCCTGGTAATAGGAGGTATAATTGCTGCACCATTTGGAGCTTTTTTATGCAGAAGAGTTCCTATGAAACCCTTAATGGCGCTGGTAGGAGCATTGGTAATATTTCTTAATGCAAAATCATTAATTGAATTTATTATCAAATAAGGAGATTATGTTTAAGAACTGGACAAAAACAGATATTATATTCTATGCACTTTCAATCACACTGATTGTTATATCCGGTATAGTTTTCAAAGCATACTGGGTGTCCTTTCTTGTTTCAATAATCGGAATTACTGCTGGTATTCTAAATATGAAAGCTAATAAATACAGCTATGTCCTATATGTTGCACAGGTAATGCTATATGCATATGTTTCATATCATAACAAGTTTATAGGGGAGACTATACTTGCTGTATTTTATCTTTTACCTGTCTATGCATATTCAGCAATAAAATGGATAAGAGCCAGCCGTAAAAATCCCGGAGTTCAAATATTCAAAATAACGAAAAAAATAATAATTATTTTAGCAATAGCAGGTGTTGTTGTTACTGCAGGATATGGTTATATACTAAAACTTCTTAATTCCGATTTGCCTTATATAAATGCATTAGGGACTTTTACTTCGGTAGCTGCAGGGTTCCTGTCTGCAAGAAGAATAAAGGAGCAATGGTATTTCTGGATAGCTTACAGCATTATATTTTCTGGAATTTGGATAAGCACTCTTAGTTCTGATACTTCGCAAATGACTTTAGTGTTGCAGAATATACCTTTTCTTTATATAAATATCGTAGGTCTTATAAAGTGGAATAGAATGTATAAGGAAAGCACAGATAATGCGGTTAATACAGAGGTTTCATGTTGACAAAAGTCAAGAAAAATGTAGAATCTTCATATAAGCGGGTGTAGCTCAATGGCAGAGTTCCAGCTTCCCAAGCTGGCTGTGCGGGTCCGATTCCCGTCACCCGCTCCAATTATAGCGGTAGTACTAAAATGAATTATTTACTGGTATTACCGTTTTTTTATGGTAAAATAAAAAATGGCATCTATATTTGGAGGTTGTCATGTCTAAATTTGAAAAGACAATAAAAGGGGATATAGCCAAAATATCAGAACAACTGAATGCTTATATTTTAAACAGTGCATTTTCTATGAACCTTGTTGACGAATCAGAAGATTCATATGGGGATTGCAAACTGATTGTCCGGGTTTATGACAAGTACTATATGAGAAACAGCAGCAGAGCCAGCCTTACACTCACTCTATTTTCAAAAGGAGAGGATGTTTTTGTTTCAGCTATCGGATCCGGAGGAGGAACAGGCGCATTAATAAGGTTTGACTGGGGAGCTGAGGATAATATAACATCCATAATACAGGACTGCCTTTATGAAATGGGATACTGACTGCAGTTATTTATGTATTTTTTAATACAGTTAAAGCATATAGATAAAGTATGGTGAAAATAGAATTAAGGAGTAAATAATGGATATCAAAGGGAAAAGAATCTACGACACACTTAAAAAAATGAACTACATAAGGCTTTCAACTACTGAAGGTGAGCAAAAAGGTGCAAAAGTTATAGCTGATGAAATAAGAGATATCGGTCTTGAACCTTCTTTTGAAGCATTTAAAGTGCCATGTTATGAAATTATAAAGGTAAAGCTGGAGATAACAGAACCGATATATATGGAAATAGAAGCAAAAGGTTATGGATATAGCGGTAATAGTGCAAAAGATGGAATAGAAGCAGATTTTGTTTATGTGGAATCTGCTGAGGATATTGACCTTATAGGAGTCGAGGGAAAAATAGTAATGGTATCTTCAATGGGGTATGAAGTGTATGAAAGACTTGCAAAAGCTAAAGTAGCTGGTTTCATAGCTCCAAGCGGAGATTATTTCGATGACCCGAAAAAAACAGATCTGGATGAAAGGATGTTGAGAAAAGGGCATACTGATTACGGACAGATACCCGGTGTGTGCATAAGGATGAAGGATGCTGTAAAGATAATAAAAGCAAGCCCTGTAAAAGCCCGAATTACTCTTGAACAAAAAGAAGAGGAAGGCGATTCAGGTAATATACTGACACAGGTAATTGGAACGAAATATCCTGATGAAGTAATAGTATATACTGCTCATTACGACTCAGTCGTGTTCAGTAAAGGTATGTATGATAATGCATCAGGTTCTGCTATACTTTTGGAGTTATTAAGATACTTTGTTAAAAATCCTCCTTTAAGGACTGTTAGATTTATATGGTGCGGTTCCGAAGAAAGAGGGCTTTTCGGAAGCAAGTACTATGTCAAGGATCACGAAGAAGAACTTAAGCAGATAAGGTTGTGCATTAATGTGGATCTCGCAGGTCCGGTTATCGGAAGGGATACGGCAATTGTTATTGCAGAAGATAAGCTATGCCACATGATAGAGTATATGTACAAAGAGGTAGGACATCCGATGAGTTTGAGGCATGATATATATTCTTCTGACTGCATACCATTTGCAGACAAAGGAATACCTGCAGTAAATTTTGTAAGGTATGGTGCGCCAGGAGCTGTTTCCTGTCATACAAGAAATGATGTGCTGGAACCAATATCAGCAAAAAGCCTTGAAAATACGACACGGTTTATTGCACAGTTTTCAAACAGAGTAGTTAATGCATATATGTTTCCTGTTGAAAAAAAAATACCAGATGATCTTGTCAGTAAAATTGACAAATATCTTCGAAAGAAACAACTTAAGGATGATTGAATTCTAATCGTTGTAATGCTACAATTATCGAAAGAAAGCGAATTTTTACTATGCTGATAGAATTTAATACATATCTTTCAAACTTAAGCAGTAATCCATTGTTAATGGTCACTTCTCTTCTTACTTTGGCAGTTATTCTTGTTAACGGATGGACAGATGCTCCAAATGCTATAGCTACATGTGTTTCTACCCGTTCAATTAGTCCAAAAATGGCAGTATTAATGGCCGCAGTTTTTAATTTTTTAGGCGTATTAGTAATGACTCTCATAAATTCAACTGTTGCCCAGACTATTTTTAACATGGTGGATTTCGGTGAAGATTATAAAACAGCTTTAGCAGCATTATGTGCAGGTCTCTGCGCAATAGTCATATGGGCAGTAGCTGCATGGATATTCGGTATTCCGACAAGTGAAAGCCATGCTCTGGTTGCTGGTATCTCTGGCGCAGGAATAGCCGTGAATGATAGTTTTTCCTCAATAAACGGTACTGAAATTATGAAAGTCGTATATGGACTTTTCTTTTCAACTATTTTAGGCTTTATAATGGGGTATTTTACTGTTAAGTTAGTAGAATTAATATTTAGAAAAGCAAATAAGAGAAAGACAGCAAATTTTTTCCAATCAGCACAGATTGGAAGTGCTGCGCTTATGGCTTTCATGCATGGAGCTCAGGATGGACAGAAGTTTATGGGCGTTTATATTCTCGGAATTTATCTTTCGCAAGGTATCAAGTCAACAGAATCCTTGGTGTTCCCATTGTGGATGATGATTTTATGTTCAGCTGTGATGGGTTTAGGAACATCTGTAGGCGGGTACCGTATTATGAAAACAGTAGGCATGAGCATGGTTAATTTGGAAAAATATCAGGGATTCTCCGCTGATTTGGCAGCTGCAGGGTGTTTGTTGATATCTTCTTTGACTGGGATACCTGTCAGCACAACACATACAAAGACGACTGCCATTATGGGCGTTGGAGCAGCAAAAAGGTTAAGGAATGTGAACTGGGGAGTTGCAAAGGAAATGGTGCTGACATGGATATTCACATTTCCTGGATGCGGATTGATAGGATACCTTATGACAAAGTTGTTTTTATATTTATTCTAGGAGGAAGTAATGTTTAAAAAAAATGAGTATAACTATTATCAAAAGTTTGTAGAATTGGTTGAATACAATTGTAAGGCTGCTGAACTGCTATGTGATATAGTTCATAGTTTTGATCCAAAGAAAGCTGAAGCCATGCTAAAGAGCATGCATGATATTGAGCATGAAGCAGATGTGCAAAAACATAATATGGTAAATAAGCTTATAAAGGAATTTATTACTCCTATTGATAGAGAGGATATTATTAATCTTTCACAGGAAATTGATGATGTGACAGATACAATTGAAGATGTGCTTATAATGATGCACATGTATAATGTGAAGTCAATCAGAAAAGGAACAATTGAATTTGCTGATATAATAAAAAGATGCTGTGAAGCTTTAAAACAGACCTTCCAAGAGTTTCATAATTTTTCTAGAAGTAAGACAATAAAGAGCCTCATAATCGAAGTAAATGATCTGGAAGAAGAAGGAGATCGGCTTTTTGTGAAAACGATGAACGAGCTTTTTGTATCTGATGCTGATTCTGTTGAGAAACTGGTCTGGAAATCGATTTATGAGAATCTTGAAAAATGTTGTGATGCTTGTGAGCATGTGGCTAATATTGTCGAAACGACGATAATGAAGAATTCCTGACAATTTGTAATATAATATCTATCCGATTTGCTAAGGAATCCTTAACAAGCCGTTTTTTTCATGTATAATTGGTTAGGAGGAACAGATGGCTGTTATAACATTTAGCAATGTAAGCAAGAGTTACGGAGGATATGACGTCCTTAAGGATGTCAGTTTTGATTTGAATGCAAATGAAAAAGTTGCTTTGATAGGACGTAATGGAACAGGCAAAACCACAATTTTCAATATAATCGCTAACGGATTAGAATATGATAATGGAAATGTATATGTAGAAAAGGGTTTGAAGATCGGGTATCTTCAGCAACTTTATTCAGATTTTGGAAACAAGACAGCAAAAAATGTAATTGAAGAGGCATTCAATGATATAAAACAGATAGAGCATGAAATGATAGCAATTCATGAACTCATGGCAGTAAATCCGCATGATTCCAGCCTAATACGCAGCTATAGCGAATTAAATGAAAAGTTTGAATTCTTAGAGGGTTACAGCCTTAATGAGAAATTTAATAAAGTAGCAAAAGGTCTTGGCATTCCTGATGATGTTAT
>Ga0209606_1000754_pt1 | contig 45668 bp, 33 predicted proteins | sample AD_UKC057_MetaG_FD_184412 | JGI IMG/M metagenome (GOLD analysis project Ga0209606, IMG submission 184412) | Active sludge microbial communities of municipal wastewater-treating anaerobic digesters from USA - AD_UKC057_MetaG (SPAdes) (version 2) | ecosystem: Engineered > Bioreactor > Anaerobic >... | reverse complement strand
CATAAAAATATGCATGTTCTCTACCCTTATCCCTGACAAGGTAAAGTATAAAATATATATAAAAGGTTTAAAGGGGGAAAAGGGGGATTTGGGAAAGCGCTACCAAAAAGCAGATATTATTTTAAAATAAAGAACCGGCTGACCACAAACTGACATTTAAGCTCATCGGCCCTTAATGAATATTTTTCAAGACGCATTTCATCGATACGAAAACGATAGGCTTGACTTTCAAGCGCGTACAAGAATTCCATGATCTTCTTTAAAGACCCCTGCGCTTGGACATTAATCGAGAAATAATTATAAAAATCGCCTTTTTTGGTCCGACTGGGCTCCATATTGATGATCTTCATGCTAGTGTTCTGAGCCGCGGCTTCTACTTCTGAGAGCATCTTTGTCATTTCTTGCTCGTCAGAGCCTTTTTGCTGAAAAGTATCTTTATAGGCTGCGATCTTGCGCAGAACATCCTTCTCTTGACGCGCGATCCCCTTGTATTGTCGCAGCTCTTTTTCTGCCTGCGCGATACGCTGTTGATATGACGCCGCGTTCTCTTGAAAGGCCTGATAGCCAAATCGATAGCCTCCATACGCAAACAAAATAATCAAACATACGAAAAAAATATTTTTTTCTCGATTCGAAAAAGCGTGCATCACAACTTCTCCTTGCCGCGCTTAACAACGGCTGTTATCTTAAAATCTGTGATCTCCCCTTCAAAAAATCGACGCTGCGCCGCATATTCCAGATTAACATCTTGGAATAGTGGACTGCTGATAAGATTTCGCTGGAAATCATTGACGCTGGCGCGTGTTTCCGCAATTCCCTGAATGGTTAAGCGATCATTACGATCAAGAAAAAGTAGCTGAAAGGATGCTTCTTTTGGGGTCATGGCATAAAAGCCATCGATGATATCAACGACCGAGGCTGTCGTGATGGCATTCTGCTCTATTTGTTGGACTTGTTCATTATAGCGCTGAACTTCCTGGGCCTTAGACCGCATCTTGACAACCTGTTGCTTAAGCGTGGATAAATACGCTTCCTGTCGATACAGCCGCTGGCCAAAAATGATTCCCGCAAGCATTAGATTAATGATCAATAGCACGATGAACCACACAGCCTGTCTTCGCTGCATTTTACCTTGCTGATCTTTGCGGATCTTCTCTGGAAGAAGATTAAACGTCAGCTTTTGATGTTCTTCTATGGCCCCAAGGCATGTGACAGGTGAAGCGTAATCATCTTCCTTGTTTTGAGGCAAGCTAATGGAAACATCATTTTTGAGAAAAGCGCAGGGATCCACAAAAGCAACCTCGATCTGCCCTTGCGTCTGGATACGCTCAAAAAGCGTTCCCTTTAAAGGAGCGGATAGAACAAATACCTTTGCGATCTTTTCTTGGGGATGCTCACGCATAAAAGATTCAAAGGTCAAGCTCACTTCCTTAAGGAAGGCATCTTCAAAATCTCCGCCGATATCGCGTAATCCATGTTTAAGCTCGCGCGCATATACAAGCTGTTGGTTCTTCAAAAGGCACAACTCGCTAACTTCCGACTCTAAAGACAACAAGCCAACTGCAGATGATAGGCGGCCTAATTCCGAAGCGAGCTTTTGACGGGCCCAGCTTGCAATGCTCGCTGAGCTTAAAATAAACTGGCGCGGAACAAGCCCAGCGCCCTTAACAACCTTCAATAATACGTTAATGGCTTCCCTGTGCGTGATCGCGACCAAAACTTTTGTGTACCCAGCCGCGTCCTGGCCGAGGACCAGATAATCAAAGACGATATCTTCACGAGCATAAGGAACTTGGGTCGCTATCTGCAAGCTGATCATCTTTTGTAGCTCATCTTTTGCTCCAGCCGGAAGCGAAAGATTCTTTAAGATGACCTGCTGACGGCCAAGGATCATCGCGCAATACGCCTTTCGGTCTGACGCGCTGATCTGAGAAGAAATAAGTTTCGCAAGGGCTTCTTCAGAAGGGTCCACAATGCGCGTGATCGAGAGGTCCGTCACTTGATGATCCTGCGCAACTGGTTTTGCGCGCAGGATTTTGCAATGACGTTCGTTGATCTCAATAACGATTAAAGGCTGACGTTTCATTTTCGATTCCATAAAAGCACAGACAAGGTTTCTCGACTGATCACCGCATCAAGCGTTGTCCTTACTTTAAATTGATCGTCAATACCTCTAGCGTAAAGACGCACGTGCTGAGATGTCTCTTTTAAATAATGAACCGATGCAAGATAGATGGCCTGTTCATTAGCGTTAAGTCCAAGGTCCCCTGATGCCGTAGCGACCTTCAAAGGGCGATCGTCCGCGGTGCATAAAAGCCCATCTTCTCCTTTGCGATATGCGCTGATCTTCCCTACCAAACTATCAGCATCCGATATATTAACGCTTGTATTTTTTTCTGCTAAAGAACGAAAAATGGCTCTCAGGACGATCTCTTCTGCTGTGTTCAGATTAACAGCTAGATCCATGTCCTGGCGAGGAAAAACGGTCACGACCCTTTTTATTTTCAAAAAAATATTTTCTGTCATATCACGAACGAACATTAGTTCCTGCACATGTTCAAAAGGCGCATCCTTACAAAATTTCCCGCTGGCAATATCATAGCTTTCCTTTTCTACGCCCAAGCCTAATGTCATCTTGTTGCTATCAGCATCTTTCCAGTCAACGACCTGTGCCGCAAGGCCATCTGCTTGCTCATCAGGCACATCGAGTAGCATAAAAAGATGAGCAAGTATGCGATAATTCTGCTGGTGGATACCGTTGATGTTCAGGCGACGGTCTTCATCTTCAAAACCATAACACTGATATGCGCGGCCCATATTGTCGATTAAAGGATATCCGATATCAAAAGAACCGCTTGCCAATGTAACACCTTTAAAAAGATCCTCCGGCGTCTTATTGTCTTTAAGAGCAAAACCACAAGTATATGCTGTATCTGCCAAAGAAGAATCAGGATCCTCTGAATCAAGCCGCAGTTGATTCATGGCATAATAAACTGACGCCCACCCTAAAAAGTCCGCCCGCAATTTACCGGCCCGATGCTTGGCAAGACTTAGGTCAATGCGCGCCGTTCTTCCCAGCCCGATCGCAAGGACCGATAGGATCGCCAACATCCAGAGGACAACTATAAGTATTATGCCAGATTTGTTCTTATGTCTCAAATGAAACCCCCATAAACATCACAAGGCCTCTTCCCAGAAGCCGGTCGGAATATAAATATCCTTTACGATCATTACTGGTCTTTTATCGCGGCCTATCGGCAAGAGGGTCATAGCGATACGAACGCCGGCCGGTAAATAATCCTTATCCCATCCTTGCTTCCATTCAAGCTCCGTCATCCCTTGCGTCGCTGTCAAATACGCGCATAATACCTGAAATGTCGCCGCGTCAATATGCTCTAAAACGATCTCTTGTCGTTCGCCATGACCCGCGCCAGGGCCAAGAAAATCGGATAAAGGCTGCTCGCTGCGCATCAGCGTTGCTTGAGATAAAGCCGTATCGCTGTTGATGTTCGTGACAACAACATTCTTTTGAGATCGCCTACCCAGAAGAACCTTGTGCACAGAAACCTCTTGTGCGTTCTGAAGATAATAACGAACTCGCTTGATCTGATCCTGGTCAATGGTTAGGAATGAAAATCCCTGGCCATTCGTTTCAAAAGATTTAAAAACTGGATACGATCGAGAAAGATCAATGGAAACCGCGGACTCCAGCTCTCTGGCGATCATATCCAAATTCAGCTTAGCCTGATGATACAACAACCCTTCGTTGTTGGCGCGCTGCTGGACCTTCAAGCCACTTGCAAATGTGCTATACAGCGCGGCAGCGATCACAGCAAAGATCAGAGATCCGAGAAGGAACTCAACAAAAGTAAAACCGCTTTTTTTTCTAAAACGCATGATCATATCAAGGACTATGAAAAACGAAAGTTGATGCGGAAAGCTTCTGGCTCTTTTGGCCCGTTGTCCATGACAGAACAACATCCGCTTCGTTAAGATTCTCAAAATTATAGCTTGCTCCTGCTGGCTTTGTTGAAAGGCTCACCTCAAAAGCTTCAAATGGAGCTGGCAATTTCTTTGTCTGCCGCAGGTCATTGGCCAGATAACCGTTCTGGATCAAGCCTGTCATTTCTCGTTCCAGCAATAAACTCGCTAGCGCATAGCTCTGAGCAAGCGTTTGGGAACGCAAAGCCGCGACATGCGACCTTATAATAATGACCAAGCTGACAGCCAAAATAGACACAGCGATCAAAGCTTCCAGCAATAACGATGCTGTCTTATTCTTGATCTGGCGCAAAAACATTCACGCGTCCTCTTTGTTCTTGTGTCGAAACAACCATGCTCTGTCCTTGCTCTATTGTGAGCGAAACTATTGCCTGATCAATAACGCCATTAGGATAAAACCGTACACAACTATCAGGGATCTCCCATGACAAAGCGTTAGGAAGCTTAAAAATCTGACCTTTATCCCCTTGAACAGCTGAAAAACTTTCAGAAAGATCCTGACGCTTGGGATCATGCTCATCAGCAACATTCTGTCCCTGCAAAACATACGTCTTCTCTGTAGTATAAAAGCAAATTTGATACTCTCTCTGACCCGTAATGGCCGCGCTCTGGGCATAGCGCATCAGATAGCCTATATGGTCAGCTGCCTGTTGCAGCTGAAGACGCGTATAATGCTTGGGAAGATGGGGGACAGAAAGTCCCGCCAACACGCCTAAAAAAACAACGACAAGTAAAAGTTCGATCAGCGTAAACCCCTGCAAGAAGCCGCGTGAGCGATTGTGTCGGATAAAAAGCATAACTTGCTGTTCATCAGCGCTATTGATCGTCGTCAGCCCAATTAGTGATATCATCACTGCTTTCCACGCCATCCGGGCCGTAGGATGATAGATCGTAAGACTGGGCGTTCCTCGTCCCTGGGCAGACATACACATAATCATTACCCCAGGGGTCTTTAGGGATCCTTTTCTTTTTTAAGTACGGGCCGTTCCAGCTTGCTGGGACAGGAGGATTGGTCGGCTGAGAGAGGAGCGCTTGCAGCCCCTGCTCTGTCGTCGGATAACGTCCATTATCAAATTCATAAAGATCAAGTGTCGTCGCTAAATTTGCCTCGATATCGGCCTTGGCGGCAGACCGACGAGCTTGCTCCCCCCGGCCGGCCAAGTTCGGGACCACCATCGCGACCAATACGCCTAAGATGATCACAACCAACATGATCTCCACCAAGGTAAACCCATGACGATCTTTTTTCTTGCACATAGCGTTCCTTTCCTTATTGTATAATAAGATTCATCTGAAATATCGGCAACAACATCGCGACAACAACAAAACCGATCACGGCGCCAATCGCGACGATCAGCACCGGCTCCAGCAACGACGTGATGGCGCGGATCACTTGATCTGTTTGCCGTTCATAAGAACTGGCGATCTTGTAAAGCGCCTTCTCGAGCTGTCCAGATTCTTCCCCGACCGCGACCATGTTGATAGCTGTTGATGGAAAAAAATGAACGTTCTTCAGGCTTTCCGTCAGGCTCGCGCCTCCGGCCACCTCATCCGCTAATCGGCTGAGATCTTCACGTAAGGCATGATTGCCGATGACCAAAACTACATTACGCAAGGCTTCCACGATCGGTACCCCGCCATCCAGCAGTGTCGCTAATGTTTGCGAAAAACGCACGACCTCGAGCTTAACAATGAACGGACCGACCAAGAATAACCGCAGCTGCAAAGCATCCATCTTGATCCTTTTTTGAGGGATCCGGTATAAATGCTGAACATAGAAAAAACTGCCAGCCAATATCATGATAATAAGCCACCAAAATCGCGCGAACAGATCGCTAACGCTGATCAAGAAAACGGTCGGCCACGGGAGACGCTGCGATAGTTCATCGAACATGTCCGTCAGCCGTGGAACAACGAAAGATAAAAGAACAAAAACGGTTATGCTTCCTACGGCCAGGATCAAAGATGGATAAATAAAACTTGTTAAAGCTTTTTGGGATACCTCTTGGCTCTTCTCCAAAAAATCGGCTAACCGGCCTAAAACAGTGCCCAAATGCCCACTGCTCTCTCCTGACTTGATAAGATTAACATAAAGAGGAGAAAAAGTTTCCGGATAGCGGGTCAACCCTTCGGAAAGCGAACCGCCATCCTGGATCATGTTGGCGATATCTACAAGAATACCCTGAAGAGGGCTCTGCCAATCTTGCTCGGCCAACAACCGCAATGCGCGCAACAGCGGGATCCCGGCGTCGATAAGATCATGCATTTGACGCGTAAAAGCAACGATCTGCTTCTGAGAAACGTGCGGTCGATCAAAAGTAAACAAAGTCTTAAAGGGTACTGTTATTTTTTGTTTCTTTTCTTGGAAAACATCGACATCGAGGGGCGAAAGGCCTTGCTGAACAACCTTAGATACAGCCTCATGAACATGAGAGGCTTCCACAACACCTTCAACGATCTCATGGACGCCTTTTTTGGCACGATAGAAAAATTTTGCCATAACGGTGTCATTCTAACATACGCTCAAATACGATGCAAGATAACTCAAGGGTAAAATCTTCAATAAGAATAGTCTTCTTAAGCAACAGAAGCTTTTCGGACCACCCTGCGAGAGCAGCATGAAAGCTTCACAATGAATAGCTGGGTTCCTGCGATGATATATTGATATCCGACGACCTTGCAGAGCTGCTCTTCTAATCCTCTAGACCGATCAACACGATGAACAATATACGTTTCGGGATGATGATGCTGGTGAAGCTCGCCATATAAAAGATCCTTGGCGTGCTCATTATCGCGAAGCTCTAAAATATCAATGATCTTCACGATAATCCTTCTTTCAAACGCGTGCGAGATGCCACGATGTTCAAAAATATCCGCCATCAGCGTTTCATTAAAACGCTTATCTTTGGACATCATATTCTTGAAGATCATCTCTCGCACAGAACACTCCTTTCCTATTTCAACAATAGCATTCAGAAACAGAAAAACAAGGCGATAACAAACACAAAAAGCAAGCGTTTGCAATAAGTTAGGAGAATTTAAATATCTTCTTCTTGGGTAACGCGAATGACTTCGCTAGGGCTTGTAAGTCCTTGCTGGACTTTTTCCCAGCCGCTTTGGCGCAAGGTGCGCATGCCTAGCTGAATAGCCTTATTTCTGATCTGCGTACTGGAACTTTTTTGCAGGATCAAAGTGCGAATGTCTTCTGTGAGGGTAAGGAACTCGAAGATCGCCTGTCGACCCTGGTAGCCGGTCAGACCGCAGGCTTCACATCCTTTAGCTTCGTAGATCTTAAAGTTCGTGATATCAGACCGGTTGAGTCCAAATTCTTTAACCATATCCTCAGTCACGACAGCAGATATCTTACAATGAGGACACAAAAGACGTACAAGGCGTTGGGCGATAAAACAAAGAACGGAACTCGAGACTAAATAAGGCTCAACACCCATATCCACAAGTCGGGCGACAGCGGAAGCCGCATCATTGGTATGAAGGGTTGAGAAAACAAGATGGCCGGTCAACGCGACCTGGATGGTAATCTCTGCCGTCTCTGTGTCGCGAACCTCTCCCACCATCATGACATCGGGGTCATGGCGCAGCATGGAACGTAAGCCTGCGGCAAAGGTAAGGCCGATGCGTGGATTTACTTGAATTTGCGTTACGCCTTTTAGCTGATACTCCACGGGGTCTTCGATGGTAATGATCTTTTTATCGATCGTGTTCACGCGGGATAAACAAGAATACAATGTGGTTGTTTTACCGCTTCCCGTTGGGCCGGTCAAGAAAATGATCCCGTGGGGCTTCTGAAGCAGCTCATCTAAGATCTTCTCTTCAGCGGGCGGCAAGCCTAGGTCAGACAAGCGGTAGAGTTTTGAAGAACTTAACAGACGGATAACGATGCTTTCGCCGAATGGCGTAGGCAAAAACGAAACTCTAAGATCAAGGTCCACGCCAGAAGCCTGAAGCTTAAAACGCCCATCCTGAGGAAGGCGTTTTTCGGCAATATTAAGATTGGATAAAACTTTTATTCGAGACGAAATCGCGTCCTTAAAATGTTTGATATTGGATGGCGCTTTTGCGTCATATAAAACGCCGTCGATACGATAGCGGATCTTTAACTCATTTTCAAAAGGTTCAATATGGATATCCGTAGCTTGTTTTTGTTGAGCCTCTAGTAATATCTGGTTGATGAATTTCGCGATAGAAGCTTCTGAATCAAGGGTCTCAACGGTCTCGACAGACTCTTGGACCTTTTCCTTAAAAGAGGCTGTCTGCATCATTTGCTCAATGGTGTCAGCACCCACGCCATAATATTTGCGGATAGCGTCTAGGATCTCCTTTGTGGATGCGAGAACTGGCTTGACCTTTGTACGGCAGACAACAGATAGGTCATCTAACAAACGCACATCTAAAGGACGGTTCACGGCAACGGTCAAGATATTCTCCTGCCAAGAAATCGGCATAACTTGATAATGTTCGGCGACCTTCGCCGGGATCTTGGCCAGAGCCTCAGGGCTGATCACAGCCGTTCTAAGATTAACGAAAGAAACCCCCAGCTGTGCTGCTAAAACAGGCAAATAAATGGATTCTTCGTCAACAAATCCTAAGCGCACGAGCGTAACGCCTAGAAGTTCTTTGGTCTTTTTCTGTTCTTCAAGCGCGGCATGCAATTGCTGGGAGGTAATGATCTTCTCGTTAACAAGGAGTTGTCCTAAGGGGGATTTTTGCCACATGATCGCTTTTTGATATCACACTACAGAGTGTCTTTGACAGTAACTCGATAATAATCACGAACAAAGTCGTTGAACTTCTTATCAGGGATCGTCACGTACGAGACGATATCATATGTTTTCTCAACGACAACATCGGCGACTTTCTGACTAACGGTAGTCCCATTGGCGTTGATGATCTCATCATAAACCGATAAATATGTCCCCGGGATGAGACCGTTGGCCGCCCCCAAGGTGATCATACATGCCGAGGAGGTCCGATCGATCCACAAAATACCATCTTTACGCTTGAGCTCTTGTTCGCCGTACACCTTTTCTGTGCGCAGCAAGACATCTTCAATGTCGATCCGTTCGCGCTTGACCCTCGCTCGATCAGCCTCTGGAAGATATTTTTCACCCTTATCGGCGATCAAGTTCACCAGCTGCACCTGCAAGGCATCCACCTCTTTTAAGTTCGCAGCTGCCTTTTCATGCATAAAATAAGAAACCGCCATCGCGGCGATAAAAGCGCACGCCACCAAGCCTAAACCGATCAAAATATTTGTTTTATTCATCATAGGACACAGATACCATCATTATGTTCTGTATTATTTCTATCATGTGCCATACCCCTTGTCAACCGAAGGTATGAGAATATGCGGCGAGGTAAAAATATTTTTCTATGAGGGTCTTGAAAATCAGCCTTGCGCATGCCATACTCATGATAGAAAAGGAGGTCGCGAAGATAGCGAAAGCATCTGTAAGGCCTATCACCTTAAACCTTTAGCAGAAAGGGCCCCAAGTAAGTCGGGGCCCTTTCTGTTTTTATCACTTGCCTTACAAGATCAATACCGACCAAGAAGCTCGAACATCTTTTTCTTATACGCTTCCACCCCTGGCTGATCAAAAGGATTGACCTTAAGCATATATCCACTGATCGCCACAGCTTTTTCGAAAAAATAATACAGCTGGCCTAATGAATGCGCCTGATAATCCGGAACAGTAATGGTCATGCTGGGAATACCCCCCTCAAAATGAGCGGCAGCGGTTGCTTTGTACGCCTGCTTGTTCACATAATCCAGCTCTTTTCCAGCCACACAATTGAAATTATCAAGATTTTCTTTGTCCGACGGAATCAAAAGCTTGCTACCTGGATTATCCACCATCAAAAAGGTCTCAAAAATATTACGTTCCCCATCTTGCATCAGCTGGCCCATCGAATGAAGATCAGCCGTGAGATTAAGCGAAGAGGGAAAAAGACCTTTGCCATTCTTCCCTTCGCTTTCGCCAAAAAGTTGTTTCCACCATTCTGTCACGTACATCAATCTTTGATAAAATGAAGACAAAACCTCGATCTTCTTCCCCTTCTGAGTCAATAAATACCTCGCGGCCGCGTATTGATAGGCGATATTTTCTTCCAGGTTCAATGCCGAGAACCGCTTTTCAGAATAGCGCGCGCCCTCAATAAGCCCGCGGATATCAACGCCTGCCAAAGCCAAAGAGACAAGTCCTGCCGGACAAAGGACAGAAAACCTTCCGCCAACATCATCGGAGATCGGAAAAGTACGATAACCATTCTTATCCGCGATCTTGCGCAAAGCGCCTTTGTGCTCATCTGTGATGCAAATGATCCTTTTTTGCAGTTCTTTTTTGTTATATTTCTTATCCATGAACGCCTTGACGATACGAAAGGCTAAAGCTGTTTCGGTCGTTGTCCCGGACTTGGAAATAACCACAACTGTAACTTTTTTGTTCTTAACAACACTCAACAAATACGATAAATAACCCGCGCTTAAATTATTACCGGCGTAGTAAACCGGAATTTTTTGATCACTAATAAGGAATTCTAGCGTCGCGCGCACGCCCAAATATGAACCGCCGATGCCAAGACTGAGAACGCAGTCGGAATCTTTACGCGCTTGCTGGCCTAAAACCACAAGCTCTTTTAAAAGGCTGTCCTTGGTCTGAGATGGGAGGTCCAGCCAGCCTGTAAATTCTTTGCCAGCTCCTCGGCGCTGCGTAAGGTCATTATGCGCTTTTTCCACTTCAGGAAAAACTTTTTTCCATTCGCTATCGCTGATGATATTTTTTAGATAACTTGTATCAAACCTGATTTCCATGGTGCTTTATCCTTTCCGATCTGGCGGCAGAGCTTCTTCGATAATGCCTCCGCCCAATAAAATATCTTTTTTATAGAACACGGCCGATTGGCCAGGCGTTACAGACATCTGCGGCTTATCAAAATATATCTTGGCCGCCCCTTGCGCGCACGAAAGTCGCGCGCGAACCTGGGGATGATTATAACGAATTTTAACTCCCACCTCTATGGTTTTCTTAGGATATTCACAGCTGACAAAATTTAAATGACGTGCGACCAACCCAACCGAGTACAATCTTTCCTTGGGCCCAATAGAGATCGTATTAGCTGAGGCATCTATTTTGTAGATGTATGCCGGCTTACCCAAAGCGACACCCAAGCCGTCCCTCTGGCCGATCGTATAAAAAGCGATCCCTTGATGCTGTCCCAATAATTTTCCCTCTTCGCTCTTGATCGGCCCAGGCTCAAAAGCGCAAGAGCCTAACCGATGCTTCAAGAATTCCTGGTATCCCGACTTAGGGACAAAACAAATATCCTGGCTTTCTTTTTTATGAGCATTCTTGAGTTTATATTTTTTTGCAAGAGCCCTGACACGCTCCTTGGTCAAATCCCCGATCGGGAACAAAATGAACGGCAAATCCTTGCGTTGTATTTGATACAAAAAATAGGATTGATCTTTCGAACCTTGAACGCTTTTGCGTAAGACAAATTGATTGCCAAAAGGGCGTTTCTCGATCTTCGCATAATGCCCCGTCGCCAAATAATCCGCGCCTAAGGCTCTCACTTTCTTTAATAAGCTTCCAAACTTAAGATATTGATTGCATCGCACGCAAGGATTGGGTGTGCGACCCTGAAGATATTCTTGACAAAAATCATCAATGATCGTCTTCTGCAGGTCTTCCCCAAAATTAAGAACATAGTGCGGGATGTTCAAAGTCTGCGCAACATTTTTCGCGTCCTGAACAGCATCCACGCCGCAGCATGATGCTTTCTTGTCATTAAGGGCGATATTAAAACACATGGTAACGCCTACAACATCATACCCTCTCGCTTTCAACAAGGCTGCGGCGACAGACGAATCAACACCCCCGCTCATCGCGACAAAAACTTTTTTGTTCTTTTTAAAATGAAGCATATTCTGTCACATCCCTGATCGCGCGCGCGGTGGCAACGATGATCTTTTTGAGATCTTGCTTTGATATGGCCAACGGCGGCATTAATACAATCGTATTGCCGAGTGGGCGTAAGATCACACCATAATGGCGCACTCGCGCGCACACCTTAACACCCATTTTTTCTTCCCAATGATATTCAAGATGTCTTGCCTTATCTTTTACAAGGTCGATACCTACCATAAAACCTTTTTGACGAATATTGCCGACATGCAATAAATTCTTCAACGATCGCAGTTCTTTAGTTAAAAATTTTATTTTTGGCTGCAACTTTTGTATTGTCTTTTCTTTGGCAAAAATTTCTAAATTAGCCAAAGCTGCCGCGCATGCCAAAGGATTGCCGGTGTAGGTATGGCCATGAAAAAATGTTTTCTGTTCTTTATAGTCGAATAAAAATCCCTGGTAGATCCGTTCGCTCGTCAGCGTAGCAGCCAATGGCAGATACCCTGCGGTCAGGCCCTTGGCCAAGCATAAAATATCCGGACAAACTTTCTCCTGCTCACAGGCGAACATCGTTCCCGTGCGGCCGAACCCTGTGGCCACCTCATCCGCGATCAACAGAACATCGTAGGCGCGGCAAAGGTCGGATAACTTTTTTAACGCACCCTGCGGCCAAACGACCATGCCGGCAGCCCCTTGCACGAGCGGCTCAACGATCACAGCAGCTGTTCTATGGTGCTCTTTCTTGAGATATTGTTCAAGTTTTCGTAAAGAAATAAAAAAAGAACGAGAAAAATCTTTCGCTGCGCCAAACGCGCTCGGAAAAGGAGTCGGCCACTGAACAGCCTGAAATATCAAATCATGATAGACTTTATGAAAAAGATCGATGCCCCCAACGCTCACGCTTCCCAAGGTGTCACCATGGTAGGAATGCGCAAAATGAACGATCATTTTCTTTTTCTTTTTGCCGATATTCTGCCAATATTGATACGCGATCTTAACCGCGATCTCAACGGCCGTGGAACCGCTATCCGAATAAAAGACTTTTGTAAGACTTTTAGGAGCGATGGCGACCAACCGGCGCGCCAGCTCAATGGACGGGACATTGGCAAGGCCTAACAATGTCGAATGAGCCACTTTCTGTGCTTGACGCGCGATCGCCCCGTTGATCTTGGGGTGGCAGTGGCCGTGGACATTCACCCACAGGCTTGAAACGCCGTCTATATACCATCGGCCCTCTGTGCTTTTAAGATAGCATTCTCGAGCCGCCTCAACAACAAGTGGCTCTTGCGCCAGCCAATCTTTCATTTGTGTAAAGGGATGCCAAAGATACGTCTTATCATCGCGGACAAGCTTTTGTGTGTTCAAACGTTCTTCTTGCTGAAAAATTTTATCTAAAGCGATGTTGCCTTTTAAGCGCTTCAAGATCTTTTGCCTTGAAATATCCTTAAAGTACGGGATCGTCCCTAAAATATTCACGCTGCCATATTTTCTAATCGCCAAAGGATTTGTTTTCTCCGGTATCTTTCGTTTCGATAGAGTTGGCTCGTTAAAAATAACTCCACGGACAGAAAGTCCACGGCTACGCGCCTGCTCAATCGTCAGTAGGGTATGATTGATCGTACCCAATCCTAACCTCGCAACGATCACAACATCTAGGTCGAGATCGCGCGCAAGATCGATCATAAGATAACGCTCTTTGATAGGCACGAGGAGTCCGCCAGCGCCCTCAACAAGCACAACATCATATTTCTTCTGAAGCCTCGCGAGACAATCTTTGATATATTCGATAGAAATCTTTATTTTCTCTCGGCGAAAAGCGATATGCGGCGATAATGGCTCACTGGCAAAATAAGGGTTGATACTTTCCATCGCATCATCAAGGCCTAAATTATTTTTAAGATCAAAGGCATCAGATCCAGCGCACTGAAAAGGCTTCATCACGCCTACCTTAACGCCGCGCTCTTGAAATAATGTCGCAAGCGCGCAAGTCGCGAATGTCTTGCCGACACCTGTATCCGTTCCCGTAATAAAGATCGATCGTTTTATCATTTTTGCGCTACCCCAAAAATAATTTCAAAGGTTGCCGCAATGCCTTGCTGCAACGGAAAATGTTTCTGATAATAATGGTTTGCCTGTGATAGCATCCTTGGGCCAACAAACATGTTACGCTTTACGCGGTTGGCGCCGATCGTTTTTAACCAGCTGATCAAAGAAAATAGATCTTCAAATTCTTCAACCTTTAAGCTAGACATTAACTGCACCTTTGTAAAGCCTGCCTTGTTGAGCGCGGACTGAATGCTCTCTTTTGTCAAAAGATGCCAATGATGCAATCGGCCATCCGCTACTGAGGTATTCTTCTCTATAGATTCCCGCAGCTCAAACAGTGTCTTTTCAGCGAAACAAGAAAAACAAAAATCGCCATCGGGATCCAAAGCTCGAAATGCCTCTGAAAAGGCCTTCGGCATGTCCTCGACCCACTGATACACGCAATTAGAAATAATAAGATCAAAAACACCATCAGCACAAGGTAAACATTGAGCATCAGCCTCTAAAACAGTATGGATCTTTTTCTTCTTTGCCTCTGCGACCATTCCGGGGGCGCAATCAATGCCTGTCAGCCTTGCCGACGGGAATCGCTCGCCGGTCTTTTCCGTCAACCATCCGGTTCCCATGCCAATGTCTAAAACTTCGTACCGCTCGCCACCCGGGACCATTGCAAGCAATGTACAGCCGATATCTTTCTGCAGAGAAGAAAGCCTTTCATAGCAAGATGCCGCTTTGGAAAATGTCTTGCGGGGACACTGTGTGATCATTTCATTATTCATTTCTTCCTAAAAATTCTCTCACAAGCGTATTAAATTCAGCAGAGCGGATGATAAAAGGAAAATGGCCGCTTTTCTGGATAAAATGGAACTCTGCTTGTGGCATTATTGTTTTTAAGAACGCAACGGAGTCCATAGGACAGATGTAGTCCTCCTGCCCTGAAATGAACTGAACAGGGACAGAAATATCCTTCGCCAGAAATAGAAGGTTCTCTCTTTCAAGCTGATCCAAGAAACCTAACAGGGCTTTCTGATCGGGGATCTTTTCGTTCTTGCGAAACTGCTGCAACCAGCGAAATTTTTCTGTTTCTCGCTCCTCAACAGTAAACAGAGAGCGGAAAAATATTTCCAGGATATTCGGATATTGTTTTTGGACCTGGTCTCGCAGTTTCAAAAATTGCCCGGGATGAAGCCCTAAAGGAATTTCCGGAGTGCGACAAAATTTTGGCAAAGACCCAATGAGCACTAAGCGATGGACGTTGCCTGGGAAAGCGAGAGAAAACTTGAGTCCGATGAGCCCGCCCATTGAACTTCCGATCAGAGAAGCTGAGGCGATCTTTAATGTTTCTAAGATGAAATGAATGTCTTGCGCGATCTCAGAAAAACTGATCGGCTGCCAACTCGTGTCTCCATGCCCAGGAAGGTCAACAGTCAACACTTGATGATCTTTGGAGAAGAATTCTTTTTGCTGAGAAAAAACACGGCTATTGCTAGCCCAGCCATGTAAAAAGAGCAGGCACTCCCCTTGTCCGCATATTTCATAATGCCATGATATATTTCTTGGTGTGACTATAAAAGACATACTTCTCCCTTTGCGATGCGAAAATTTTCTATCGCCTGAGCAATATCTTCTTTGGTGTGCGTTGCCATCACGGTAACGCGCAGACGTGCTGTGCCTTCTGGTACTGTCGGAGGACGGATACCCTGCACAAAGATCCCGCGTGCTAAAAGTTTCTTAGCGAGCTCTGTCGCTATTGAAGCATTACGCAATAAAACCGGAATGATAGGTGTTGTGGATCCCATAGTATCAAAACCTAAGTTCTTCAGCCCTTGCCGCAGATACTTCGCATTCTCTTTAAGTTGAGCACGGCGCTCTGGTTCTCTCTCAACAATATTGATCGCTTCTATCGAGGCTGCGGCAATGGCAGGCGGTATCGCCGTTGTATAAATAAAGCTGCGTGCTTTATTGATTAAAACATCGATCAGAGCCTTTGACCCGCACACATACGCCCCAAAGCTTCCTGCGGCCTTAGATAAAGTACCCATATGAATATCAATAGCTTCTTCCACATGAAGCTCTTCAGCTAGTCCTCGGCCATGCTCACCTAGGACGCCAAGCCCATGCGCCTCATCGACCATGACCATGGCACCATATTTCTGTGCAAGCGCAACGATTTCTTTTAAGGGAGCTGTGTCCCCATCCATGCTAAAAACGCTATCAGTGACAATTAATCGCTTTCGATAATTTTGACTGATAGAAAGCATTTCCTCTAACGCCTTCATATCCTTGTGCGGATATCTTCTGCATTCCGCACGGCTTAAAAGGATCCCATCGACGATCGAAGCATGATTCAATTTATCCGATAACACAATATCCTCGCGGTCGCAAAGCGCTGAAATAATGCCAACGTTGGCCATATAGCCAGAGTTAAAAACGAGCGCTTTTTCTACTTGCTTAAATGTCGCAAGGCGATTTTCTAATTCTTGATGCGAGGCCATATTGCCGCAAATAAGTCGCGACGCGCCAGATCCTAGCCCCTCTTCATCCAGAGCTCTGTGGGCTGCTTGCAAAAGCCTCGGATCATTTGCCAAACCCAAATAATTATTCGAACAAAAATTAATAACCTTTTGCCCCTCAAAAACAACATGCGCCTGCTGCGCGCCTTCAAGTGGCCTAAGCGAACGATAAAGATTTTGCTCGTGAAGTTTTCCTAAAATGTTACAAAGAAATACTGGATCGCTCATAATTTACCTAAGGTGTATGACATCTCCGGTTATCTTTCGGACAACACGGCCGCTCCTCTCTTGGATCAACAAAGCCCCCTGATCGTCGATATCAATAGCAATGCCTTCTGTTGTGCTGCGAGCTTCTGTTATCTTAACCTGCTGATGCAATGTCGCGGAATACTCGCGCCATATCCTTGCAATAGGAGCAAATCCTTTCTTTTGAAATAGCGCATAATGCTCTTCGGCCTGCCGTAAGATCTCTTGAAAAACTTGGACGCGTGAAATACCTTGACCCAGCTGTTGCTCAAGCGACGTTGCTTGTGGTAGCCCAAAGAAAGCTTTTCCTTCCACATTAAGTCCAATGCCGACAACGATGTAATGGATATGATCTGTTTCCGCGCTCAACTCCATCAGGATGCCGGCAACTTTCTTTTTAGAGATCAAGATGTCGTTGGGCCATTTGATCACTGCCTCCAAGCCGGTCGTTACGCGAATGGCCTTGGACAAGGCTACGGCAAAAACAAGCGTAAGCGCCGCAGCTTGAGACAGCGGAATATGTGGACGCAAGACAATAGAAAAATAGATCCCTTGTCCTTTAGTTGATACCCAGTTGCGGCCTCGTCGGCCGCGGCCATCGGTTTGCGTTTCTGCGCACACAATCGTTCCCTCGCAGGCACCCTCAATAGCTAAACGAGTGGCATCATTCATCGTTGAATTTGTCGATTCCAGATAAATGATCTTCTTTCCAAAAACCTTTGTTCCAAGGCGGTCCTGGATAAGGTCAGGAAACAACTTGTCCGGTTGCGCGATCAGCCGATATCCTTTTCGAGAAACAGCTTCAATATCATAGCCGATAGCCTGAAGCTGTTTAACATACTTCCAGACAGCCGTACGGCTCACCTGAAGGTCGCGACTGATATCTTGGCCGGAAACAAAGTCATTCTTTTCTTTAAGGTAATTTAAGATCTTGCTTTTCATATTCTTATGAACATAAAGCCCTGACGAGAAAATCATCATAACGGTTCAGGCCATGATTGTCAACCTCTCTCTGAAACTTGGTTAACGATCAAAAAGTCCGCTCTCGTCTGAATTGACAAAAAAGTCATGAAATGATATATTGACACATCTTGCAGAAAGTTTGAGAGGTTGAATCAACTAACCTCAGTAATATTCTTTGGAAAATCGGGGCTGCTTCAATTTACTTTCTGAAGCACGTAACGGGAATTGAAACGTCCCAATCTCCGCTGGAATATGTTAATTGGGAAGATCGGGGCTGTAGCTCAGTTGGGAGAGCGCTTGCATGGCATGCAAGAGGTCGAGGGTTCAACTCCCTCCAGCTCCACCAATTTTCCATATGTTTTAGAAAGAAACTTGGCAGGTGCATTAAGAGTCAAATTCTTTTGATCTTCGAGGCTCTCTACAAAGATTTATCGCGCTGGAGTGGTGGAACTGGTATACGCGCCGGTCTCAAAAACCGGTAGGGGCAACCCTGTGAGGGTTCGATTCCCTCCTCCAGCATTTTTATTTTTCTCCCCTAACTTTTCAACCGAAAAAGATCGACAATTTCAAAAAGGCTGCAGCTTTGCTGCGTGGGTGGGATGGGAGCAAGCAAGCGCTTATCAATGAAGCATTCCTGAACGGTAAGCTTTTTTCGTTTGGCTCCAATAAAGATTTCCGGAAAAATATTTTTACTCTTGGATGCTAAGGCGAGGGCAGGAATAACTTCCCGATGCATCATCAGCAATCCCGGATGCAAGTCTTTAAAAGGGATCTTCAAGAAAAACCGAGAGACAAGTCGATAGACCCAAAACGAAAAACTTGCCTGAACGGAAGCGGCTGTAATGCGATCCTGAAAACGAGACGCGATCAAAAGATCCGCATCGCGCATCTTTTCCATCAAGAAAGGCAACGCGTCTAACTTGACCGGCATTAAAGCATCAGAGTAAACAACAATATCGCCTTGGGCCTTCTCCAAAAGCGCACGCAGTCCCTCGCCAAAGCTACAGCGTCTTTTGCTCGTCACAACTCTGACATGCCCCCTGCGGGATGCGACTTGATCCAGAATTTTAGCTGTGCCATCACGGCTTGCGTTATCGAGAAAGATTATCTCATAATCAAAACTTAATTTCTTAAGGCCATGATCGAGGATTTCACAAAGCCTTTCGATATGATGCTTATCATTAGCGACAAGGATAAGAACAGAGATGTGCATAGTAGGCTCTTAAGGAATGTTATCGATTGCTTTGAAGCTGTTGAATGATCTTTTTTTCGCAATCAAGCTGATGCTTTTTCGCTGCGTCAAAAATATAATCCGAAGTAAGGATCGCATCCTCCGGTGACATATCAACAAGAACAAGCCCCGTTGCGTAGAAAACTTTCTTTTTGTCTGGTTGCAGACGACACTCTTTCTGCCAGACAACCTTGGCTACCGCGGAAATTGGAGTCTTACGGCTCTCGAAAAACAGTTTGGTCAACAGATCCGCCCCAACAGATAGTTTTTCTGAGCCGATCATGTGGATCCCGATAGAACTGATATCCACCGTGACCGCCCTTCCTTTAACGAGCGGGGATTTGATCGTCTCGTAATGAATTTTCACGCACACTTCTGAACGAAAAAGCCTTCGGTGCTCAATGGTACCCATGCTAAAGATCCCTTGCTAAAAATAGAGGTTAGAAAATATTATACTCCGCAAAAATGCTTGAGAATACAAAAATCGCAGATCAAAATGAATGCGCTCAAAAGATAAAAGTTGCAAAACCAATAAAAGTGTTTTAAGCTTACACTATGATCAAAAAATTTCTCTGTTTAGCCCTTGTCATCCTTGTTGTGTCTGCCAGCCCTTTGTTCGCCCAAGAAAAGCGCGCGATCATGCTTAAAGATGGAACGAATATCGTCGCAGAGATCCTATCCTTCAACAATGGGATCTATACGCTCGCAACATCTTTTGGACGGATCGATATTCCAGATACGGATATTGTCAGCATTTCTTCAGCTTCAGCAACGGCATCTTCTCTGCCGCTTACCGCAACACAGCCAACATCACCATCGGGATTTCCAATAAGTAGCCAGATCAACAACATCCAGGGGCAATTAATGCAAGATCCTGACTTTGTTTCTAAAGCTCAGGACCTAAGCAGGAATCCTGAAGTCATGCAAGTCTTAAGCCAGCCGGACATAGCGGCAGCGATCATGAACCATGATATCAACGCTTTGCAAAACAATCCTAAGATCAAAGAGCTCTTAAGCAATCCTCAAGTCCTAGACCTTATCCAGTCTACAGGTCAGAAATTACAGATGGGACAATAAACGCGCTAACAACTAATCTTTTTTCTTTGCGATCCTGCTGAAGCAGAAGATCGCCAAAGAAATGATCGCCATCCAAGCGCTTAACATCAATATCCACCCGCTCAGCCTCATGACAGCTCCTTATAGATACACGATATCTTCCGGATGGTACAACGAATGGAACAATAAAAGATAGTCCTTCAAGTGTCTTGTCAAAAGAAAATTATTGCGGACATGCTCACGTCCGTTCTCTCCCAACTTTTTAGCATATTGAGGACTGTGCAGCAGCTGCTTGACCGCAAAAGCTGCGCCTTCAACAGAATGGCAAAGCAGACCTGAATATTTATGCGTGATCTGTAAAGGGATCCCTCCGACGTTAGAGGCGACTACAGGCTTTGCCTTCCACAAGGCTTCTGAAACGGTCAGGCCAAAACCTTCTTTCAGCGATTTTTGCATGATAACCGTTGATGCCCTTTGAAGCGCGTTGATCACAATATCATTCTGCGGAAGCAACAAAATATGGATATCCGAATCATTCTTTGCCAAAGACTTCACTTCTTCAAAAACCTCAAGGCCTTCAGGATCGTCTGTCGCCCCGCCTCCCGCAAGGACAAGCTGACAATCAATATATTTCTTAACAAGCTGATAAACTTTGATGACACCGACAGGATCTTTCAGGCGGTCAAAGCGCGAGATCTGGGTGATCATCGGCTTTGCGCGCGAAAGCTGATATTGCCGAAGAACATCTTCGATCTGCTCCTCAGGAAGTTCTCGATTTTTGTCGCTCAAAGGATCGATCGATGGCGCGATCAAGATCTGGCGAATAGCGAGTTTCTGCGCGAAGCTTGGAGCTGAAAAGACGGCCGCATCATAACGCTGAATGTACTCTTCTAAAAAACGCCATAAATCATCCTGTGGACGCGATACGTCTACATGGCAACGCCAGATCCAGCGATTATCTTTTTTCTTATTGATCAGGGTGATCGGCTGAGGATCGTGGATGAACATGATGTCCGCATCTGTAGCCATTTCTTCAGCGTTCTTCTGTCCATTTTCAATAAAGACCCCAAAATCATCTTTCGTGATCTCTGTTTTCTTGCCATGAAGAGCGTTGTGGAATTTCTTTGTAACCTCAAAAAATCTTTCCCCGCCCTTAATGACCTGCCACGAGCTTTCCACGCCCAATTCTTTGAGCAAGGGATTCATGCGGTTCAAGATCTCCGCAACGCCTCCTCCGATAGCAGTTGAATTAACATGAACGATCTTGCGCCCTTTGAGCTTTTGCGCTAACAAACGAAGGTCAGTAATAACAGGTTCACCAACGATGGGGATGTAGTCCTCGGTCCTGATCATAGCGCACCCTCCAAAGATCGCTCCGCTAAACGGACGATCTTCATTCTCAGGTCTTCAAGCGTGAGCGTATAAGGATCTAAGGTCGCGATCTTATCAGCCAAGGTTTTCGCATCTAAAGAAGTTTCGAGCCAGCTAGAAAAGTCGTTGGTAGATTTTTCCAATCTTAAGCGAGATTCAAAGATATGGAAATAAATAGAATCAATGGTCACTTTTTTTAATGATTCCACGAATTCTCGCAAATTCGCGGCAAAATAATCTGTCCAGACAATAAAACTGATCGATCGAATAAAAACAAACTCTTCTCCTGTCCTAGCAAATTTCTTTTGCGCGATGGGGTCTTGACCAAGGAAATTCTCGATCGTTTCGATTATTTTCTCGCGCAAGCTACGGATCGTTGGAAACTGCATAACGTCAATGCTCGCAAGTTGCTCGCCTAAATCTTCTTCCCCTAAGACTTCTCGAACCCAATACGAAAAATCATTAGGCGGTTCAGGCGAGAGGAATTGGTGTTGCTGCAAGAACCGGTGCGTATGATGATAAATGCAAGATCCCGGCGCATCGCGTATGACATCAAGGAGCTCTTTTAAATTCGATGCTTTGAGTCCCGTCAAAGAAGACAAATGCATGCGCGTGCAAAAATGAAATGGCTCTCTGGCAACTGTTAGCATGTGATCTTCCCTTTCTTTTTCAGCTCACATAATCGCTTCAACAATTCTTCGACCTGGACGACGTCTTTGAGAAAATAACGTGCGGCGGTTGTTTTGGCTTGGCCCACATGAATCGTGATGGCCAAAGAACGCAAAGCGCGAAAGGCGTCCTCATCCGTATCATCATCACCAATATAAAAAACAAGGGTTTTCTTGGCCTTTATATCTGCGTGATCAGGTTTCAACAGCCAACGAACAGCGGTTCCCTTATCCCAAACGACCGGAGGTCTAAGTTCACAGACTTCTTTACCCCAGCGGACGATCAACTCCTTGCGCTCAGCAAATTCCCGAGTTGCTTGTTTAATAAAAAGGCGTACAGCCTCTTTTGAGGATACCGCGACCGATCGAAAGTGAATACTGCGCGTCACGCCCTTATCCTCAAAGGCAAGGCCCGATAAACCAGGAAAACGCTTTAGGATCTTTTCTTGGACGCGGTCATAAAGATGTCTTACTAAAGGAAAGGCTTTCTGATCAAAGCGTACCCCCGGCCCTTGCATCTCGAACCCATGGTTACCAACATACACAATACGATGTAGATTGATCCTCCGCTTGAGATCCGATAAAGCCCGGCCGCTGACGATCGTTATGCGGCAGCCATCACGATGTAATAATTTTTCCAGGACAGAGCGCATAGAATCAGATATGTTCGCATCCTGAAAATGCTCCACGATCGCGGCAAGCGTGCCATCAAAATCCAAAAACAACAAAAGGTCCTTTTCCTGAAGGCCTTTCTGATGTTTCTCAATGTCTTCTAAAAAATTCTTTTGTTTAGCGCGATAGATGATCATATCGTTAACATAAATATTATTTTTTTACAATCCTCGCCATTTCTTCGATGATCTCGCTCGCCCAGCGATAAATGTTGCGGTCCCTGACATTAGCGCGCATACGCCGCATCCGGTCCTCTTGATCATTAAGCGGCATTTCCAGGCCTCGACGGATGGCCTCTGCCGTCTCAACAATATCGTAAGGATTCACGATCAAGGCATCACGCAAATCACGTGCCGCGCCGGTAAATTGACTGAGGATCAGCACGCCTTTCTCATCTTCCCTTGCGGTCACGAACTCTTTTGCGACCAGGTTCATCCCATCATGCAAAGACGTCACAAGACAAATATCCGCGGCCTTATAAAATGGCAGGATCTCATCATGGCTATGGTGTTTCATTAGAAAATAGATCGGCTGCCAGTTCTTTTGCTGAAACTTTGTATTGATCCGTGCTACCTCACGAGCTACCTCGTCGGTAAATTCTTGATATTTAGGGATCGTGTTGCGGCTGGGCGCGCCTAATTCAATAAAACTGAACTTTTCACGGTATTGCGGATAAGCCTCCAGAAAATGCTCGATCGCGCGCAGACGTTCGATGATCCCCTTTGTGTAATCCAGACGATCAACGCCTACACCCAGATACGAGGCGACGATCCCCTGCTGCTTCAGGATGTCAATCGCTGTTTCTTTGGTATTTGCCTGATCGCGTTCATAGGAATGAAAATCAATGCTGATCGGGAACGGCTTGATCCAGGTTGTCTGTCCTTTGCGATGAACAGTAAAATGCTCATAATCGATCCGTGACTCCAAGAAACGATCGACCGATTCTATAAAATTGTTGCAATGGAATTGCATATGAAAACCGATGATGTCCGATCCCAGCATACCTTTTAGCAGATCCTTGCACCAAGGGCAAATGCCAAAAGATTCTGGATTAGGCCACGGGATATGCCAAAAGATCGCGATCTGGGCGTCGCGCCTTTTCTGCTTGATCATTTGCGGTAACAACGCAAAATGATAGTCCTGGATCAAGATATAGGGATTGGGGACATCTTGTATCTCTTCGAGGACAGCCTTCGCAAATTTCTGATTAACCGCTTTGTAAGCTTGCCAATCGTTACTGCGAAAGGTCGGCCGATTATGGGCGATATGACAGAGAGGCCAAAGGCCTTCGTTCGAGAAACCGGCATAAAAACCTTCATCTTCCTCCTTCTCGACCCAAACGCGGCGCAACGTGTAGCGAGGCTCTTCCGGAGGAACTCTGATCTTGTCATGAGCGTCAACGGTTTCCTTGTCAGCGCTACCGCTTCCCTGAGCGATCCACGTTCCGCCGCAAGCGTTGAGAATCGGCTCTAACGCCGTGACCAAGCCGCTGGCAGGAACAATGCATTCAACATCCTTCCCTTTGCGCAGATGCATATAAGGCTCACGGTTCGACACAACGAATAATGCGCCATCTTGAAACTTTGTTTTAACGAATTCCTTCAGGCGTTCCGATGTCCACAAGGATTCCACCGATTGACGCAGGCGCGCCTCTTCTTCAGCCGCAAGGCGTGCTACTTCTAAACTTTTAGCCATTTTTTCGATCTCTTCTGCCAGAGATCCTAACAAAAGCCGCCCTTTCGGATCAAAATCATCGATCGCAGCTCCTTGGCGTATCCGCCTCACCCAATCGGTAGCAACACGAATAGGCGTCATGATCTGCAAATAAAGAATGACCAAGGCGACCAAAGCGATCAAGAAAGATTGGATCGCCGCGCGCCAGAAAGTATTGACCCAGATCCGATTGACCCGCTCCTGAATATAGCCAGCGTTATGAACAAGGGTCAGGATATAGGTAACTTTTTCATTTTTTAAAAGGGGTGTCGAATAGGCGTGAAGTTGTTTAGTTCCCAAAGAAATGAAGTCGCCGCGGTCATAGGATAACCGCTCAACTTCTTGAATGCTATGTGCTAAGATCTTAGGATTATTTTCAAGATCAGCTTTGAGGGCAACAGATGAGGCGATGAGAGTATCTTTCGCGTCATAGATCGCGACACCGATCAGCCTTTCGCGATTCGAGAATTTCTCAACAAGACGCTCAAGATAGCCAATATTCTCAGAAAGCAAGAAGGGTTCGACCGAGAATTTCAAGCTATCCGCTAAGATCCCTGCGCGTCGTTCAAGCTCATTTTTAAGACGTGATTCTTCTTGGCGGCCTTGCCAGAACGCAAAAGAAATAGCCACGACAGCGACCACAAGAATCAGTGATAAAATGATCCTGACGACTGTCCTCATCCCACCTCCCTTATAATGAATGCCTAGAAACACCTCAGAAGAGATCGCCGTGCAATTACGGTAAGCGCATAAAGGTTGAAATTTATGCTACAAGATTTTTTTATTATAACAAATATGTCCTATCTTTCAAGGATAAGTTCCCGAGGAGAATGTGTCGCGGACCGCGAACTAGCGCAAGGCCTGGCGCAACTGCCCGCACGCCCCTTGGATATCCTGCCCGCGTGAAGCCCGAAGCGTGGATACGATCCTCTTGCGGTGCAAGTGATCTTGGAACGCGGCGATCTGCTTGGCGTCGGGGGCTAAAAAAGGAAGGCGACTGCCATCATTATAAGCGATCAGATTTACCTTGCATAACCAACCCTGCATCAGCGCTGCTAATTCTTCCGCATCCTGAATACGGCTATTAACATCTTTCAAAAGAATATACTCGAATGTTACTTGCCGATTCGTCGTGCGCGCGTACCAGCGGCAGCATTGCACAAGCTCTTTTAACGGATATGTACGATTAACAGGCATTAGTTGATCACGCAAGGCATCGTTGGCAGCATGCAAGGAAACGGCAAGTTCGACCTGTAGGCCTTCCTGCGCAAAGCGCTTTATTTCTGGGACAAGACCACACGTTGATATGGTGATGCGCCTGGCGGCAATGTTAAGTCCACGCTTTTCATTCATCAGCCTTAACGCAACCATAACGTTTTGATAGTTATCAAAAGGCTCACCGATCCCCATAAAAACAACATGCGTCACAGGCTTAGGGTCAACACGCTCTTTAACGCAAAGGATCTGACCGATGATCTCAGCGCAGGAAAGATGCCTGCGCCAACCCCCTATCCCGCTAGCACAAAACGCGCAAGAGAACTTGCAGCCAAGCTGCGTTGACAGGCACACCGTCCCTCTTTTTTTTGCTGGGATGAACACAGTTTCGACATGTTCCTGAGGACCGACACAGAACAAAAACTTTCTTGTCCCATCCTTGGCAACCTGCTCTTTCTGCAAAGATGGCCACGTAAAAACAAAATCCCTGGAAAGCTGTTGCTGCAAAGCCCCAGGCAGGATGTTCATCTGCTGAAAACTTTTCTTTCCTTGGCAATAAACGCAGGAAAAGATCTGCTGCGCACGAAACGCGGGCTGCTGATTCTGGCGCATGTGATCCTGAAGTTCAAGAAAGCTTAAATCTTTTATGTCCTTTAAGGGTGGGGTATGGCTCATAGACAAACCGATAAGCAAGAAAATGGATCACTGATCTTTTCAGATCATCCTTCTTGAAATTTACCGATCTTGCGAAAACGTTCGTATCTTTCGGAGAGTATCTCTTCTCGGGAAAGGGTCGCGAGCTTCTTGAAATGTTTGATCGCGGATTTTTTAATCGCCGCCGCAACAGGCTCAGGGTCTCGATGCGCTCCACCCAATGGTTCCTCAATGACCTCATCGACCATGCCAAACTCCAACAGGTCTTCTCCCATGATCTTTAAGGCTTTGGCGGCATCAGATGCCCGCGCGCTGCTACGCCAAAGAATAGACGCGCAACCTTCTGGAGAAATAACAGAGTAATAAGCATGCTGGAGGATCGCCACGCGATTGGCAACGCCGATCCCTAAGGCCCCGCCGCTGCCTCCTTCGCCGATCACATAGGCAATGATCGGAGTGGCGACCTCTGACATTTCCATTAAGTTTGTCGCGATCGCTTGGGCTTGACCACGCTCTTCAGCACCAATGCCCGGATAAGCGCCTGGCGTATCGATGAAAACAAGGATCGGAAGATGAAACTTCTCTGCCAGCTTCATCAGGCGCAATGCCTTACGATACCCTTCTGGGTGCGCGCATCCGAAATTACGCATAACGTTTTCCTTGATGTCGCGACCTTTCTGATGACCCATGATCATCACTCGCTGCTTGTCAATGGTCGCAAACCCGGCGATAAGCGCATAATCATCAGCGAACAACCGATCACCATGAAGCTCAACAAAATCATCCGCGATCATTCGAATATAATCCAAGGTATAAGGCCTATCCGGATGACGAGCGATCTGAATACGCTGCCAAGGCGTCAAATTACCGTAAACTTGCGTACGCAGCTTGGAAAGTTTATCCTCGAGTTTTTTGATCTCTGGAGCAATATTGACATGTTTGTTCGTCTCAAGGTTCCTTAGATCACGGATCTTGTGCTCAAGATCAATAATGGGTTTTTCAAAATCTAAACGACTCATAAAGATCCTTTTGCTTATCGTTAATCAACAATGGTGACCTTGGTCCCTTCCGGGAGCAGATCATACAATTCTTCGACATCAGGATTACGCATGCGCACACATCCGGCAGTAACCTGCTGGCCTATACTTTCCGGTTCGATCGTGCCATGGATCCCATAACCCGCGAGATCAAAGCCCATCCATCGCGACCCCAAAGCATTCTCCGGGCTGCTCGCCGGAATAACCGCCCCGCTCTTGAACCAGACAGGATTGACCAATTTGCCCTCAATTGTGAATGTGCCAATGGGCGTTGAATTATTCGTTCCTGTCGACACAGAATAGATCTTAATGATCTCGTCATCTGACTTGAGAACGAGAATGTTTTGTGATTTATCGACAAACACGCTTAAGACCCCAGTCCAGATACGCAATCTCTGGCCAATGCGGATCGTGTCGCTTACAAGGCCGTTGCTTTTCTTAATAAAGGCGATCGTAACACGGTATTTCTTTGCGATCTTTGCCAAAGAATCACCTGGCTCGACGGTATGAATGGCTGTCTTGGGAGTTTCGATCTTTGAAACAAGGATCTTCATGTTCAAAGCATCGAGCTTTTTCTGAACTTCCTCCACCTTGTTAAAATCTGGATATTCATGGATGATCTTTCTGTAAAGTTCTTTTGCCTGCAAAACTTCGTTGGCATCTTCAAGGCCCACCGCCTGACTATAAAGATTGGCCGCTTGCGTCTTCGTCGAAGCCCCTTTGGTCGCGGCAGCCGCAGGCCTTGAGAACATTGCGACAAGACGAAAGATAACAAAAACAGCGAACACAAGACCAACGATGATCCATATATTCTTTTTCACGGCTTTCTCCTTGGGGGTAATTTTTTAATGATCATAAATTGTAGTACAAAAACAGTGAGACAATGATCCCGAGCAGCATTCCGACAAAAACTTGAATAGGTGTGTGGCCCACAAGTTCCTTAAGCTGTCCTGACTCAACCTTGCCACGCCAATAAATATCATCCAAGATCTTATTGAGGATCTGGGCTTGTTGTCCAGTCGCCCGACGGACACCCTGAGCATCGAACATCGTTACTAGAGCAAAGACAGCAGCAAGCGCGAAAGTAACAGAATCAAAGCCGAGATACAGCCCGGAGGTCGTGGCAAGGGCAGTGGCACCCGCCGCGTGGCTGGAAGGCATACCACCGGTTCCGATAAACCATTTGAAATTAAATCTTTTTTCCTGGATAACACCGATCACCACCTTGACGCTCTGGGCGACAACCCAGACGATCAGCGTAATGATCAGAACCTTATTGGCTAGAAATTCGTTCATGGATATTCTTTATGATGAGCTTGATTCTTATTGCTTGACGGCTTTATTCCCTTGTGTTAATTTAGCATATTATAAATACCGTCGAAATAAAAAGCAAGCTGTTTTCTTTTGTGTAAGCTTTGCGATGTGTGATGTAGTCTAATATATCTATTAATATTATTATGTTGAATCACGTATACAGCTGCTGTCTTTTAGATCTTGACGCCCTGCCCATTACCGTTGAAGTCGATATCACCCGCGGATTGCCCAATATCGTCATTGTCGGCCTTCCCGATAACGCTGTAAAGGAAAGTAAAGAGCGTGTGCGCGCCGCTATTAAAAATAACGGCTACTCTTTCCCCGCTCAGCGCATCACGGTCAACCTTTCTCCAGCTCACATTAAAAAAGAAGGGCCTCTTTTAGATCTTCCCATCGCCATAGGTATCCTGGCATCCAGCGGAAAAATATCTCCTGACACTTTAAAACGCTTCGTCTTTGTAGGAGAGCTCTCCCTGGACGGGCGGCTGCGTCCTGTAAAAGGAGCCTTTGCAATGGCTTGCGCTGTTGATCCGCGAAAATTTTCCGGCCTTATCCTTCCAGAGGAAAATGCAAAAGAAGCAGCTCTTGTTGATAAGATATCCGTCTTCCCGTGCCAAACGCTCAACGACGTTTTGCAGCTGCTAGCAGATCCTTGCGCTGTGTCTCCTATCAAAACACCGCTTCCCTGTGATTGGCAACATCATAGCGCTTATGATATTGATTTTAGTGATATCAAAGGCCAGGCGCATGTCAAGCGCGGCCTAGAAGTGGCCGCCGCGGGTGGACACAATGTCCTTTTGGTAGGGCCTCCGGGCAGCGGAAAAACTATGCTAGCAAGAAGACTTGTAACGATCCTGCCTGATCTCACAAAAGAAGAGGCCCTAGAAACGCTCAAGATCCACTCAGCGGCTGGACTGATGGACCCGGGCCTAACGAACTTTGGGCTCAGGCCTTTTCGCTGTCCACACCACACAGCCTCTGATGTTTCCTTGGTCGGGGGCGGCACGATCCCAAAACCAGGAGAAGCCAGCTTGGCTCACAATGGCGTTCTCTTCTTGGACGAGTTACCGGAATTTAACCGCAATGTTCTTGAGGCACTTAGGCAACCTCTTGAAGATCACGCTGTCCATGTGGCGCGGGCCTACAAAAGCACGAAATTTCCAGCGCGATTCATGCTTGTTGCCGCGATGAACCCTTGTCCGTGCGGATGGCTCACTGACCCAAAGAAAGAATGCACATGCAGTCTACAAAAGGTCCAAAGATACCTGTCAAAGATCTCCGGGCCATTACTGGACCGTATCGACATCCACTTGGAGGTACCATCCTTAACTGCTCCTGAACTTCTATCAAAAACTAGCTGTGAATCCTCTCGTCAGATCAAACAGCGGACAACACAGGCTCGCAACCGTCAGCTCGCAAGATTTCAGAGATCCAAGATCTTTTCCAACGCCCAAATGAGCCATCGGCAAACAGAAGAATTCTGCATGATGGACGCCGCGTCCCAACAACTTTTAAAAACAGCTATAGACGAATTACATTTTTCTGCACGCGCCCACGATAAAATACTCAAGGTGGCTCGAACGATCGCCGACCTTGGCAATGAAAAGCGTATCCTGCCAGAACATATCGCTGAAGCCATTCAATACCGTAATCTTGACCGTAATCTTTATTGTTAAGCGCTCAGGCGCGCGCTGGAACATTTATCGATCAACTCTTCAAAAGTCCTGACCTGCATAAGAACTCAAATGCTTTTATATTTCATATTTTCAACTTTTTCCTTTCCAACAAGGAAATAGAGAGTACAATACTTTTCTATTCTAAGCTTAAATCCTGGTGTAAGCCCTAAAACTTCTTTTCGATACTTTTTCTTGAATCTTAGGGGCTCTTGCACTATAACAATGATAATCAACAATCGGTAAGCTATGAGGGCTTATCATAACAAGGAGGAGAAACAATGAATTACTTAAACCTCATTCCACTGCTAGGCATTTTTGGGATCCTAGTTGCCATCTGGACATATTTTGATGTCAAGCGCAAGAATCAAGGATCAGCCCGCATGATCGAGATCGCCGAAGAAGTTCACTTAGGCGCAATGGTCTTTCTTAAAAGAGAATATACTGTCATCATCGTTTTCGGTCTTATTGTTTTTGTTGTTTTAGCTAAATTTCTAAGTCTAGGGACAGCTTTGGCTTACCTCCTTGGCGCATTTTGCTCCATGTTAGCCGGCGTTTTAGGAATGGAAGCTGCAACGCGCTCCAGCGCTCGCACAACCCAAGCCGCAGTCGATGGCGGGACACCCGCCGCGCTCGATGTGGCTTTTCGAGGCGGATCTGTCATGGGTATCTCTGTTGCCGCGCTTGGGCTATTAGGATTGAGCGTTGTTTACATTTTGACCAAAGATCCTCTGATCATTAACGGTTTTGCCATGGGCGCTTCCTCTGTCGCTCTCTTTGCTCGCGTTGGCGGCGGTATCTACACAAAAAGCGCAGACGTTGGAGCAGACCTAGTTGGAAAAGTAGAGGAGCACATCCCAGAAGATGACCCACGCAATCCAGGTGTTATCGCAGACAATGTCGGTGATTGCGTTGGTGATACAGCCGGCATGGGCGCAGACCTGTTTGAATCTTATGTCGGATCTGTGATCGCGACTATTGCCATCGGCGCAACTTTTTTAAATCCTCTCCCTTGGATGTTCCTCCCCTTAGGATTGATCGCCGTTGGTCTGGTCGCTTCATTGATCAGCTTGCTGGCCATGGGGATCTTAAAGAAGCTAGAACCGCAGGAAGCATTAAGGTATGCAACCTATATCAGCGGTATTCTTTTTATTACCTTTGCTTTCTTTTTGGTCAAATCAACTGTGGGCGAGATCGGTGTCTTTTGGGCAGTTGTCAGCGGTCTTTTGGCTGGCATCTTGATCGGACTTGAAAGTGAATATTTCACGAGTGGATCTCCTATCAAGGCCGTGGCAAAAAGCTGCCAATCTGGAGCCGCAACGAACATCATTGTCGGATTAGCCACAGCGTTTGAAAGCACAATCCTGCCTATTCTAACGATCGCATTATCCATGTTCATTTCCCATCACTTTAGCGGACTTTACGGTATCGCTATCTCTGCTGTTGGGATGTTGGCAACGATCGGTATCGTTATGTCCACGGATTCTTACGGCCCGATCGCGGATAACGCCGGCGGGATCGCGGAAATGGCTGGACTTCCCAAAGAAATCCGCAAGATCACAGATAAGCTCGACGCGCTAGGCAATACAACCGCGGCTATCGGTAAAGGTTTCGCGATCGGTTCCGCGGCCTTAACAGCGCTTGCTTTGTTCTCCGCTTATCAGCATACCGCCAAGATCGGTGTTATCGACCTCGCGAACATTAAGGTTGTACTGGGATTATTCTTAGGCGCCTTAATGCCTTTTGTCATCGCCGCCTTAACGATGAAAGCTGTCGGCCGCACAGCGGACATGATGGTCGTCGAGATCCGAAAACAATTCAAAGAGATCGTTGGGTTACGTGAAGGAAAAGCAAAGCCTAACACAGCGAGCTGTGTTGACATTGTCACCAAAGGTTCTCTTAAAGAAATGGTCGTTCCTGGCGTCATAGCTGTTGTCGCTCCCTTGGCAGTAGGATTCTTCATGGGAAAAGAGGCCTTGGCAGGATTCCTCGCGGGATCTCTTGTCTGCGGCGTTCTTTTGGGCATCATGATGACCAACGGAGGCGCTATCTGGGACAATGCCAAGAAATGGATCGAGGCTGGGAATCTCGGAGGAAAAGGAACACCGACTCATGAAGCTGCTGTTGTTGGTGATACCGTTGGTGATCCCTTTAAAGACACAACAGGCCCGTCCATGAACATCTTGATCAAGCTGATGGCTGTTGTCGCTTTGGTTTTTGCACCGCTTCTATAAACAAGCGCGATCTAAAGAAAACAAAAAGGCGTGAACTTAATTAGTTCACGCCTTTTTTATATGCTGTCCTGCAGATCAGCGCGTTCGATAAAGATGCGCGCTCATTCCCTTTGTTCGAAATTCAGAGATCTTTGGAAAGCGCAGGTCAAACGCGCTTAAAACAATATTCTCGAATTTCTCAGACGCTCCCGCTAAAAGCACCCAGGCCCGAGGCGCGTTCACCGAGTAAGGCAAAGGAGTCCCTTCAAAAACAAAGAAAACATCATCGCCGGTCATTTCCGCACGTACCAATGACCTTACATATTGATGGGTCTTATTGTACACGTTGAATTCATAGCGAAAGAACGTAAAACGTTTATCTTTCAACAGACGATACCCTTCCCAGAATTTCGCGATCCGCACGCCTTGCTTTGGAACGCCACCCTCCATCCCAGCCCATTCCGTCGTAAAAAGCCTAGCCAGATGGCAGCGTCCGCCATAATACCATAACGGAAATTGAGCGGCTGAATTAAGGAACAGGAGGTCTCCTTTTTGGTAATTCTGGCAAACAAACCCTATCGCTTCCCGCGTATGTTCACGGCAGTAATCCTTCGTGAACCCTTGAAGCATGGAAAAAAATGCCTGGCTGCCAAGGCAAAGCATCAGCGCAACGACAACGGCCAAAGAAAATTTCTTATGAATATTGCGCGCCAGCCATAGGACACCTTCCACAACACATATGAGAACGCCAGGAAATAAAAATAACAAAAGCCTCCCCCTGAACGGATATTTATGAAAAATAGCTGCGGCTAGCGTGACAAGGATGGAAAATAAAAATAAGAACGCGTAAACCCTTTGTTTTCGGATCAATGATATCAGGCCTAAAACGAACAAAGGAAAACCAACGGCCGCGGTCGGAAAATAAAGCGGATCAACGAACATTTCTGAAAAAACCTTTTGGATCCATTGCGCGGCAGCCCAAGAGAATAAAGGGCTTTCCAGCAAAGCACCCTTCCACATCTGAAACAGCAGATCATTTGTGACCATGCTGGACAGGACTCGCTGATAAAGAAACCAAAAACTAACAGCCCAGCAGCCATAGATCAGAAAAGCGCACATCAAACATCGCCACCGCTTTCTCAAGACGGTCATAAAGAACGCGGTAAACCCAAAGCTTGCCAGAACAAATAATGTCGCGTTAGAGATCCACATCGCAACAGCGCCTATCAATCCGATCGCGCAGGAAGTTTTAAAGCGAAAAGGGGCCTGCATGAAACGGCCAAAGATCAAGACAAGCACAAGCCCTAAGAATAGGTCTAAAGAATATTGCTTTAATTCCGCGGAATAATAGATCAAAGACGGCGACAAACAAAAGAAACCCAGAGCCAGGATCATTAGCGTTCTATCCTGAAATCTTTTGAGCAAACGATAGAACAAAAACAAAGAAGCTACCCCAAAAATAAATGGAAAAAGGCGTAACGCGTATTCCTGCGCACCAAAAATAAGGGTCGCGGTCTTTGTCAGCACAAGAAAGCCTAAGGGCGGCTTTGAAAAATCAGGAAAAACCTCAATACCGCGCACGATATCCCAGAGAGAGCGGCTTGTCAGGCTCACGGCCACCCACGCCTCATCGGTCCACAACGAACAATTCGTTAAATAATGTTTGAGTCGGACAAAAATACCTAGCGCGATCAAGCCAAAACAAACAAGTTCAGTCCACCCCTTGCTGGATAAAAAACGTCCTGAGCGATCTTTAATGATCTGGATCATACACTCTCTCTTTTTTTCCAAATGAACACCTTATCCTTAGGCCTTACAACAAACGGCAGCTTAACACCAACAGCCGATCCCTTGGGCGCTTCTTTGATAAACACATGATCGCTTTGCATCTCTTTTATTTTTGTCTCAAGCGCTGGCGTTGAATTCCCAATAAAAAGAATAGTATCACCTTTCTTGAGAACCCCACCTTGAACGCGAATATCCGCCACCTGGATCTTGGCATAGAACTTCTTGACCTCGCCTATGTAAACTTTTTCATGAGTGTGGCCTAGGCCTTGGCTCATGTCTTTCTTGGAAGGCGTCCCAAAGTAAAACCCAGATGAAAATCCGCGGTTATAAACTTTTTGCACATCTTTTTTAAGATCACCTTTAAGTTTTGTTGTGAGCTTACCCTTACAAAAAGCATCCATGGCCTTGCGGTACGCCCTGACAACAACACGAATATATTCCGGTGAGCGCATCCGGCCTTCGATCTTAAAAGCCACCAAGCCGCTTTCCATGAGCTTATCTAAAAAATCAATGGCGCAAAGGTCTTTGGGGCTAAGCACATAGTCTTGTCCTAAAATATATTGCGACTCATCATCCACATCGCGGATCGCGAATTCTCGACGACAAGGCTGCAGGCATTCTCCCCGGTTGGCGGACTTATCAAACGAAAGTTCCGACAAAAAACATCGCCCCGAAATGCTCACGCACATCGCCCCATGGACAAAGGCCTCAAGATCACAAGGTATTTTCCGCTTTTTAACCTCCCTAGTGATCTGCTGAATATCATCAAGAGTACATTCACGCGCCAGAACAATCCGCGAAACGCCTAGGCGGGCGTAAAAAGCCACCGCATCCGCGCTAGCAACAGAAGCCTGCGTTGAAAGATGTACCTTTAAGCCTGCCTCCATAGCCATGGACAAAGCGGCCGTATCCCACAAGATCACAGCATTTACCTCGGCCGCCTTAGCTTCTTTTAAAATACGTCTTAGCTTTGGTCGGTCGGCCTCCATGATGATCGTATTGACGGTCAGATATCCTTTAACCCCGCGCTCATGCAAGAAATTTATGACCTTCTTGATCTCTAAAAGATCAAAGTTCGATGCCTCATGGCGCATGTTAAGCGTTTTGACACCGAAGTAGACCGCATCTGCGCCGGCAGAGGTTGCCGCATGTACGCTGGCCCAATCCCCTGCTGGGGCCACAAGTTCAGGATATATTTTTTTATGCGTTTTCATTATTTACACTATAACGTAAAACATCATCAAGAGCAATCAGATGCCGATGAAAAAATCTAGAATAAAATAACTTATATTTTTAAGAAAAGCGGCGGGAAAAAAAGCGACGAGCGCGCCCTAACAGATCCATAACAGGCGTCGGGCGTTCATCAAAATAGCGGTGAGCGATAAAGACCAGCATGCCAGAGCTCATGTAAAATAACGGGCTATCCCATAATTGCGATAGATAGTTAGTGCCGACACCTAATGAGAAAATAAAAATGATGGAGTCAATATTTTTGGCGATCTGAGACCTTATTGAATAATGATCTGTTGCTCTTTTTCTACCACAGCGCCCAGACCGATCGAGTATGCGGGCAAGATATCCCCAAACGCTCGTCTGCAAAAGAGTGGCCAAGCCTAAGCCGCTGATCAAAAAAGTGCGCATACCTTGTGTCAACCAATACGCTTCATAGGGGAAAAACTGATTGATGATCCGAAATCCATGGTGGATCTGAAAACCAAAAGTAGCACCCAAAACACCCATGCCAAGCGCGCTTAAGACATTCCACCGCCTCTTCGCCACATATCCCGCGAACAGCTGGCCCAAGAATCCTGTTACAGATCCCGTGAGCGTATTGCGTAACAACTCATCCATCCAGATATCCTTTAAGGCAAAGCCGGAAATAAAAAAGAAGACGATCGACCAGCTGCTGCAAAGCAAGGTCTGCGTAGGCCAAACTTCTTCTGCGGCAAATCTAGAAGATTCATCTACGGTTCGCGTTGTCGCCATCAGCGGCAATAATGGCTTTATCTGACCTTGATCTTGAATACGGATCACGACTGCAGTGATGCTGCTCAATGATCCCTGGGCGATCTTTGTCGATTTATTATTACGATAATGAACGTGTTGTCCTCGAGAAAGAACTTCGATCTCGCCTCTTCCACCTAAGACAACAAGCGCATGCGTTAAAAAACATCCCAGTCCGCAGTCCCGAGGATTAGAAAAAACCTTGCTAGTATAACGAGTCTCAAAAGCCATCGTAATCTCTTCAAATCCTGGCCCATCATCCACGAAAACCATCTCCACAGCTGCCTGAGATCCTTGCTGAAAACGCTGAACGCCTATGCCGACATGTCGCGCATTACGATCAAAATAACGTGCCTGAAAAAGGTTGGAAACCATCTCAAAAAAAACAAAAAAAGCCAGCATCCTGGTATCAACACAGTTGATGTCAGCACAAAGGAATGGCGTAAAATTCTCTCGATAATAGGAGATCGCCTTTGTATCCAACAGTTGCCGCACATCCACGTACCCTTCGCGAGTATACACGCCTCCTAAAAGAGGGGTATCAAAACCTTTTTCCAAGAAAGAAAAGATCTTGCGATAGAGCTCTACTAAGTCAGAATTTATAAATGCCTCTCGCGGCATGACAACAAAAAGATTATGTTGCCGTATCCGATTTTGGCCCAAAAGGAGATCTAGGTCCTGCCGAAATTCCTCTTCTGTTTTGATCACTAATTCACGATCTGGGTCGTGACCAAAATTAATACAATCTGTAAAATCAAAAGGTTGGTGCGCTGATCTTAATCTTTCTCGAATGACAACCATATTATGTATCCACCTCGTAAAAGCACGATGCATCATGCTTGTAATCCTTACAAGCGCAGAAGAAGTTCCCTGCAAAAACGCATATTGCTCCATAGCTTGAGGCGATGTAAAGAAGTCAAAGATCGCAACTAGCTGGCTCTTACCGTCGATCAGGCGCAAAACTTTTCCGTCCTTGCGGATGATCGCTTGATAATCCGAAGGATAACGTAATGAAAAATAATATCCATCCGCGTTCAAAAAATGCTCTTCGCCAGTAAAAAGACGTCCTGGCGTTGAGTGCCGCGCGATCAGATCTGGGATCTCTTGAGCATGCTCATAATCTTCAAATCTGCTAAAATTCTCAGCCAACTCTCCACGATATCGCTTGTTAATAGCAAAAAGCGGCAAGGCAAAACATGACACGGCACCTTTTTGCATAGACACACTGTGCTGTAAAATGGCTTTTATCGTGTTGGCTAAACAAGCTCTTAAAAGCCCTCCAAACAACAACCAATGGATATTCTTTTCCCGCTGCACATGAATATCTGCCATGCACGCATCAATAGAGATCTCTTCAAAGTCCTCAACCTTGATAAAAGGCAGTTGCGCCGCGCGAACAGCCCGGCGCAACTCTTCAGCTTGCGCATCTTCCGAGGAATACGGAAAATAATCATCAACCTCAATAACCTTTCCCTGTCTAAAGCGGGAAAGAGAACAATAAGGACACAGAGCGGATGATAAAGAAGAACTTGTTTTCGTCGACTGGCAAAATCTTGTCGTCAATTCTTGGAACTCGCTTTTCAAGGACGAAGAAACGCCAAAAACATCTGGACCTGGGACAACAATATCCAAAACGCGCAAAACATTAAAGCGTCTTGGTACAGACCTAAACAGACGCTGACTATCGACATAATGACCGTTGGCCAAGGATAGCGTTGAGCGCTCACAAAGCGATTGGGCTGAAAAATTCTTTTCAGGCAAGGGAAATTCACGGTTCAAAAGATATCCGTACATGTTTAAAGTCGCTTGATCGACCACGCCGTCTTTCTGAAGGACAAAATACCCTCGGTCAAAAAGCTGTTGCGCTAATACACCCCAGCCGCTCCGTTCCTGAGCGAGAACATTTTGCAGTACAGTCCATGAATATCCACGCTGCCCTTTTTCTGAGAATTCTTGATCAAAAAGCTGAAGAAAGGTGTCGTCGACCAAACAATATTCTTCCCCAGACTGTATCACAAGAAAGGAATGAAAATAAACGACATTGAAAGCGTCAGTCGATTGATGCAAAAAGATCTTGATCGGCAATCCCCTTTTCTTTGAAAGATGGGCTGCGATCAAAGCAATATTGGATACAGAATGCGCGCACGCCCCGAACAGAACCTTAGGGGTAAGCCCATGCTCTTTAGAAACACCTTTAGGGGCAACAAATGTCTGCCATGGAAGGCCGCTATTTTTATGCCGACGAAAAACCCGCAGGAAATCCCGACGGTTACGAGCGATGACCTCTTGAATAAAATTTTCCAATGCTAAAAAGGATGACGAAACAGAACCTTTTGATCGGCTCTTTAAAAGTGATCGTTGAATAACTTCTTGAAGTTCTGAAGGGTCGACCGGCTTATCTAAAAGTAAAAGGCCCATCGACTGGATCTGTTGTCGTTGTTCCTTCGTAGCCCACCCTGTCATCAACACAACAGAAATAGATGGGAATTCATCAGCGACTTGCACAGCCAAATCTATGCCTGTGGCCTCGCCCATATTGACATCAGAGATGATCAGGTCAATGGATTCTGTGCGAAGGATCTCTATCGCATGCGCGGGGTCTTTGGCCTGACGCGTGCTGTATCCAAAAGACTCAACGAACATCGCTACAAGTTCACGGTTGGTCATTTCGTCATCGACAACTAGAACAACGATGGACGATCCCGCGGCGTCTTGGCACAATCGTTTGATCAATCTTCCGTTAAATGATAACGCCAAATGGGGATTCATATAAAATGGAACGCCGCGAGGATGCGTGGAAAGCTCAGAGCTATTAATAAAGAAACACGCTTGGCTGCGCTCAGCGATCTTCAAAAGATACGGCTCCATTGTCTGAAAATTTTCTTCGGCTTGGTCAGCAGGGATCCCTGAATTTAAAAGAGTGATAATATCAATGTCCAAGTCCATAATGCTTAGCCCAAAACGTGCATCAGCCAATTCGTTGAGGCTATATGTGTCAGCGGGAAGGCTTTGAAGATTGAACGGCTTAGGCGCGAACCTACCAAGCTTGTGCCCAAGGTTAATCCTAGACGCTATCCCTGTTGTGGCCAAGTACCCTAGATAATCGTGGCATTGAAGCCTTGAAAAACCAAAAACGATCTCTTTTTCCCACTGCACGCTTTCCTTTTTCAAAAAAGGTGTCCCAACATGAGCGCCGATATCAACATGCGCGTCTAAATAATCCCAAACAACTCCTCCTTGATCGATGATCGCTTGAGCTTCTTCGCGATAATGATCAAAAAAGAAGCTATAGGAAAGATTGTGCTGTCCACCCCAATAGATCCTTTTGCCGCCTAAAAGCTCAATGACCAAATAATATTTATTTCCAACATAAAATATATCGCCATTTAGAAAAACTTTGATAACAGGATAGATCTCACTTTCAGAAAACTTATCCGCTGTGATCACGCGCTGCTCTATGATCGCGCCTGGGAAAGAAAAGGATTCCTTGGCTTCGACAACAAAATATTTCTCTCGATCGATCACAAGCCCCGAAGAACCTATGGCTTGACCTCTTGTCGCCTTCGACCGATCTTTCAGCCAAGCATACACCTCATCATGCTGGCCAAAAACTAAAAATTCAAAGACATCCTTAGAAGGCTCAAGGTCAACAAGGGCTTCAGTTACAATCCTCTCAATCACAGGGACCATATCTTTATGAGCGTACTCGCGTCCGGTCTCGGTGTAATCCCTGATAAACAACACCGCGGCGATCCTAAGGCTCATGCTATTCAACTTTTGAATAATAGAGCGGATCTTATTCTTGATCTTAGTCTCGTCTCCTCTAAATGGCGGCCATGTATTGTTAGAAAAATAATCCGCCGAAAGCGATACGATTGCTGACCCTTTTATCGAAAGAGGCAGGCCATACACAGCAAAATTCTGACTTTCTAACAAATAGTCAAAAAAGCACCAGTCTTCGACATGATTCACGCCAGCCAACAACAATTCTGGTGGATAAATCTGATAAATTTTATCTACAAGACCATCTTGTTTGGCGTGACGCAACCAGCTAGCAGGCGTGATCTTAACATCGTCCCAAAGATCTTTATGAGAATCAAAATTAAGAAAAACAACAGGCTTGTCTTTTGCTGATGAAGAGATCCCGGAAGATGATAACTTTCCATTCGCAGACCTCTGTACAACAGGCCTAACAGCTCCTAGATGGATAAGTCGGCGCTGAAATTCTTTCTGGGCCGTCACGGTATAAAGGTCAGAAAAGATTTCCTTGGCGCTGTCTACAGCAGAATCAAAGGAATCCTCAACGGTTTCAGGCTTTCCCTCCCTAAAAAACTGCTGCTCTTTTTGCCTTATCAAAATAATCTTCAGGATACCCCCAACGGTCATAAGATCCAGCAGATCAATATCCCGCGCGATCCTTGCAAGCTTATCTTCTTCGCTAACGGCATCAGGCTCTTTAAATCCATACTGAATCTTTAGCAAATATGTTCTCAACTTATCTTTGCGTGTCTTAGCTAATTGTGATCTCTCAAGCGCCTGATAAAGATCATCCCAGTGTTGACGACGGAATCTTTCCATAAATCCGAGAGAATTTTCTATACCCCTAATCGGCCCCATATGCTTGAGGATAATATTCTGAACTCCCAAGATCAAACTTTTAGGATATTGATTCTGACGTAAAATATCTTTAGCGACATCCGCGCCTTCAAGGTGATGGACCAGAAGTCTTAACGCTTGAGACAACTGCATGTTCTCTGGAATATAATGTTCCAGGGCATGGTCTTTGGTTATGTCATGAAGCCAAAGCGCAATCGTCAGCATGCGCACCTGATAAGTGTTCAAACCTTCCTCTTTGATAAATCTTTTTACACGGTGAACATTCCGACGGATGTGCGCAACGTTAAAAGCGTTCAAGCTGTGATCCTGCAGAATATGAAGCCACTCTGCGGTATGCCTCGCCCATGGTGAACTCCCGTTGTTTTTAGAAGAAACTCCCGAGGATGTCTTTGTTGGAAGGCCAAACTGCTGACGAATAAAACTCCTTAATTTTTTTCTTTCTTCAGGTGTCAGTTGATCAAACCCAAAAGAATAAAAATCTTTGATAAAGAAATCATCTAAATGCTCACGCATAAAACGAACTGCTTTCATGAGCTTTTCGATGTCCACGGCGATATCGGCGTCCAGTGCGTCCAAGAAAAACGCGACATCCTCGGTTGTGAGATTGCCCACGGAATTGCCAGACAAGGGATTACCTCCTTGATGCAAAATAGAAACATCAAGAATGTCCACCCCAGCCGCGATCGCCGCAAAAACCTTATCCGCTTCCTCGCAGTTTTTAACATGAAGATGCGCTGCTAAGGTCATATCTTTAAGATCGACCTTTCGACGAACATGCGTCAACAGCGCGTAAACTTGTTCTACATTCGCTTCTGCTGTTGTGTCGCAAATAACAAGCTCATTAACACCCAGCCTTTGCGCCTCAAGGCACAGAGCTACGACCTCTTCTTGCGTTACTTCATCGCGCTGAAAATGACCATCACCATCTTTAAAAGGATAACCAAAACAATTACTGATATAAAATCGTATGCGGATCGATGCTAAATTCTTTCTTGCACCGCTGTTTCTTAATTCTCCTTCAAGACAACGAACCCGCGCGATCATGCCTTCTTTGGCGTGCAAAGATTCTAAAGGCGCTATATCCCTTCGCGTATTAACAAGTTCATAGTGTCTAGCGGCCCCCACAACAAAAGAGATCTCAGACGCATCCGGATGAAGAGACAAAAGTATATCGACATGGTCTTCTTTGAAAACCAAATAACCAAATTCAACGCCGAGATCATTAAAATTTTCTGCCGTATACTGAATAAGGCTTTGGGAATACGCCGGCATGAAAGGAAAAACTTTAGCGGTTGTCAAAGATGTCACCTCAACGCGCGGGCGAAGATTATTTTCAGGAGTGCAATAAAAAGCGTCAACGATCTTGCCTAAAGCCTGCTGGGCAACGTCAAGATCAAAGAATTTATGTTCTTCTTTAAGATTTTGCAACAACTCCCTTAACATTTCATAAAGGACAATGCGCCGCCCGCTTACCATCCGGGCAAATTCGCCTAAGCTCATACCCAGATCGTGTTGACATTTTCTTTGAAAACCGTTGATAAAAATCTCGATCTTTTCTTTGGTATCATTAAATATTGCAGAGGATCCGATGGGTAGCATTTGAAATGGGGATGCGGCGGGAGTCCGGCGAGGAAGACAAGTGAAACCCTGCGCTGGCGGGCCCTGAGATAGGGCAGACGAAACACCTTTTTTCTCAACAAATTCTTCTACCATTGCCAAAAGCTCTTCTTCCTTGCATGTGACTCCTAAATTGATCCAAAAATCTACCTCATCGGTCGCATTGCTCGTCCATAAAATATACGGGACACCGCCAACTTCCGCGCGCATGGCCATCACGAATTTTCCACCTGTCTCGCCGTTGGAGAGATCATAGTCTAAGACAAGCAGATCAATTGTTGGCCAGCTCGGCATATTGCTTCGCCTTAAAATAGCCAACCCGTCAGCTGTTGTGCCGGCAGCAAAGACATGATGTCCTTGCAGTTTTAGAATATGCTGAAGACGATCGCGCTGGACTTTTTGATCATCAACGATAAGAATATACAAAGGTGACGAGAGGACTTCAGGGTTTTCTTGCGTCGGATTATAGGTAATGATCTCCCGGCAAAATTCCGCATACGGCCTTACACCACCAACAACATTCCCCTCTTTGTCATACACATATTCACGCTTGAACGAAAGCCCTGGATCGATCGATTTCATCAAAACATCATAGCAGCGGTCAAAAGCGCATCGACACACCTTGGTCGTATCGAGCCCTAACGATTGACAGGCTTCTAATACCAAACACCGATTAAAATAATCAAGGACGACCTTTGTTTCTGTGGCTTCCGCGACCCGGATCTGTTTAGCATCAATACCCAAATTCTCTTGAACATAAACCCGCATCATCCAGTCCTTCAAAGATTCTCCTGGTTGTCGCTTAACAAGTTCCGGATTATTCTTAACCCAGGCTACTTTACGAGAACATCGCTGAGCGCCGTCAGCATACAAATATCGCTCCATATGCTGAGCGCCTAATCCTTGCACCGGTTTCAGAAAATTCATGATCTTCATCAGATCAGGATCTTGTTCTGCCTCCGCGCCCATCCTTGGCGGGAAAAATGTGCCATTGGACTTCTTCGCGCAAAGATCGTTGATCGTCCTCAAGATATCTTTGGCATTCGCCCGGGTGATGGTATAAAGAAAAGGCCCGTCTTCGCCGATCAGATGATGCGTCAAAAGGGTGTTGATGATAAAATCGTTCCACGGCCGCCAAAATCTTTCTCCGGCCAAGATCAAGGGAACAGGAGCCATCTTGTGGGTTTTGATCAAAGTGATGACTTCAAACAGCAAAGACAGGGTTCCAAAACCTCCTGGAAAGAAAACAAAGGCGCTGCTATATTTGATCAATCCGATCTTTTGCAAGAATATATGGGAATATTCGACCATGATATCCGGGTCAGGATCGCCGATCTGTGTTTTTGTTTTCAGATTGATAAATTTTCCAACCTCAAAGCCCGCGGGTGCCTCTTGCTTGGCTTTCTCCACTCCCGCATCCACGGACCTGCCGATGCGCGCGACACTGCGCGCCATCACGCAAACGCCTTGCGAAGAAACAAGATAAGACAGGTCACGAACCGCTGTTCGATACCTAGGCGTCGCCTGGATCGCCTGCCCGCTCCCTAAAATGCTGACCGCCTTTTTGATCTCATCAAGCCTTTGCTGAGTTAGCAAAAGTTCATTCTCAATATTAGAAAAGTCTAAATGAAATGTTTTAATGCGCACAGGCAGCGCGTTAATATGGTCTCGGATACCCTCTAGCGTATCAAAAACATGGACATATCGATCCAGATCAATCCTGCTCATCGACAAAAATCCTTTATCGCGCAGCTCCTCGATCAGGCGCAGCAAGGGCGCATAAAAACCGTTGGAATTCAGAATGTAGATGTGCGTGCGCAAAAAGCCTCGATCGACAAGGGTCAGCACATCAAAGAGTTCGTCAAGAGTGCCGAACCCGCCCGGACAGATAACATACGCTTTACAAAAACGAAAAAATGTCGTCTTACGAGCAAAAAGGTCTTTTTCAAAATGCAGATCAATATCCAAGTATGGATTTGGCTTTGGCTCGTGCGGCAAGGTAATGGTCAATCCTATGGATTTTCTGATCACATTCCAGCGTGCATTATTTTTTGCTGATTCTTGCGCACCCTTATTCGCCGCCTCCATAATGCCTGGCCCTCCACCGGTAACGATCGGGCAATTGATCATCCTTGCCAAATGAACGGCGTCCTCATAATCCTGGCTGCCAGGCACAACTTGCGCGCCGCCAAACATCGCGACGCAACGACCGATATATTTTTGGTGCTTTTTAAGAAAGACGTGCTGCTTTAACTCGCGCATAGAGCGATGAATAAATGCCGGATCGTAAGGATCCTGAGCGCCATTGTGCCATAAGGCGGCGACGCTTGTTTCTCTCTTGTCATCCTTTACGAATTGTCCCAACCAAAAACCAACGATCAACATGCCAACGCCAATAGTAAACAATTGATGCGCTGGATGGGGGAAAAACAGGTTCCACCCTAGAAGGATTATGCTGCTGAGAGCATAAAACCAAACCTTCCTACTGATAGCCGAGCTTACGATGAGATCAACAGGCGTGCGATGGCCTTGAAAAATGGCTGCTTTCTTGAATGGTTGAAGAACGCCTACCGCCTCTTGGCAGTCTGCGAACATCGTTAAAAGCAGTGATCGCAGTTCCTGGGTCAGGTCAGGATTCTGTTCGCGCCAGGGAATAAAATTCATGTACGTACGCGCTTTTGAAACTTTCACTCTTTTGTTGCGTACGATTTGCTCCTGTAGGAGCGGCCGAAGTTCAGCTAATCCGTTTATTTGCCAAACCGCCGCCAAGGGAAACTGATATTCAGAGCCAAAAGCACCACCCCGTCTGGGCTGGTAGGCCTTGTGATATTCAACAAGCGCCGCGTGGATATATTGCAATATAGATCCGATCTCGCGCAAATGATGGATATCAGCAAATCCATATTCCACGCGCACATATCTTTTGCCATTGATCGAATCAGTTTCTAAGTCGATCTCAGCGACTTTGTCCGTCTTCTTTTCTAGAATCCTTTGATCACTGACAAACCCTAAGACAACAGCCAGCATCAAAATCTGTGCATCCTTTAAAAACTGCATTTTAGAACATTTCTGCCAAACGCGATGCACAATGCCAACATTGACCTGAACAGAATTCACGTCTGCGTTGCTTAAA